>ERZ779629.80-NODE-80-length-42156-cov-7.072801_pt1 | contig 42156 bp, 41 predicted proteins | sample MGYA00514192_ERZ779629 | MGnify/ENA primary metagenome ERZ779629 (study PRJEB29562, sample SAMEA4376709) | mouse gut metagenome | isolation source: Cecum | study: EMG produced TPA metagenomics assembly of the A DSS colitis mouse model was used to assess the microbial... | reverse complement strand
GTCAGGGCAAAGCCCCAGGGGATTTTGCAGCATCATGGCTCTGATTGCAGCGCTGCAAAAGTATTCGGAAAGCGTCTTTTTCTGCTTTCGCTTTAACGAGGCTGGAAACGCGGCCTTTTCCATGCATTTTCATTGGGAGCTCCAAAAAGCGTTTCAGGATTTTTGCGTCGGAAATATTGTGCCGGCGGCGTCCTACGGCAGCTTTGGATGGAAGCGGTTCCGGGACCTGATAGCGGCGGTCACGGAGGACCAGAACTATGCCGGCCTGTCCTATTCGGATTTTTGCGCCCTGCGTCTGCTCTAAGGTTTAGGATCACTTGGGACGTAAAACATGGGGTTGAAATAAAGTTTAAGGTGTGATATACTTTAAGTGCCATCCCAGGCGATGGTAATATTTTCTTACATGCGCGCAAAGTCTATAAAAATGGGGGTACCCCCATTTCCCTGCTCCATGGAGCAGGGAAGGGCAGTTGAGCGCGCAAAGGGAGGGTATGTGCATGAGGGACGAAAAACCTTGGGCCGACCCCGCCGCCGGATACGCCGACAGCGGCGGGGTGACAGGGCACCGGCGTTGGCAAACCATTGGAAACAATGGGACGCAAAGCCAGGGGCTGTTGGGCGATGCCCTATGCTCGACCGGTTGCATGGCAAACCATGGGAAACCATGGGACTGCAAAACCAGAGGCTAAGGTGCGGTACGGCGTGGTATTGCGCTATGTTCGTTCGGTTACCGGACCCTTTGCGTCCGCGAATTGCAAAGAAAGGAAGTAATTAGCATGAAAAAAATGATGAATCGCGCGTTGTCAATCGCTTTAGCCCTCATCATGTGCGTAGGGATGCTGTCGCTGAGCGCATTCGCGGCGGAGAGCACCAAATGCAGCGATCCGCTGGGCCTGAACTCCAGTGGAGAGCATACCTGGTATCAGGGCATTTGCGTGTGGTGTCAGGAGCCGCAGAATGGCTCTGCCGACGTGGAAACCGACGATGCCACAAAGCCTGGGAACGTCCAGGAGCCCGAAAACAGCAAGGACGACAGCAAAAATGATGGCAAGGACGACGGCAAGAAAGGCCCCTGCACCGGTGGGTGCCGGTATGTCGATGGCAAGTGCCTTTACTGTGGTTCGATTCAGGTAGGAACAGACCCTGAGCCCAGCAAGCCCGGCGGCTCGTTCTCTCCCTATGAATACCATCTGGAGAGCGAGTGCACCCCCGGTCCGTGGCAGTATGACGAAAATACCAAGGAGCACTATCGGACCTGCAATAAAAATGATAGCCGCTGCCCGCGGGAAAAAGACATGTACGAGATGAACCGCGGAGCGTGCACTTATGGTGAGATGGACCAGCAGGGCTATCAAACCTGCAAGGTGTGCGGCCACCAGAAGTCCTCTGTGACCGTTGGCCCTGGCGATGACGGATACTGCAAGGATCACGAGTTTGGCAACACATACCAGCGCGGCGAGGGCAGCCACAGGCTGAACTGCATGAATTGCTCTTATGCGACCGACTGGGAGATGTGCGACTGGGAAATCGAGTACAAGGGCGGCAGCAATGTGGCGATTGCCTATGTCTGCTCTGTCTGCGGCAACTCAAAGAGCATTAATAATGTTCCTGTGTGCGACCCCAAGAACCCGGCTAAGGGTCATGATTGGCGGGTCAACCGCACCGAGCTGGCTGCGGACGGCAAGACGATGCTCACCATTGTGAGGTGTGAGAACTGCGGCGCTGAAATGGTCGATGGCAAGTGTGACTCCCCGGAGGGGTTCTACACGCTGACCATCCAGTATGTCTATGAGGACGGCGGAGAAGCCAGCAAGACTGTGACTGGAGCTTACGCCAAGGGCGCTCACTATGATGTGAAGTCGCCGGAAATTGATGGCTACACGGCGGACCGGAGTGTGGTGAGCGGCGATATGCCCGCCGCAGACCTTACGGTGACGGTGACCTATACAGCCAACGCCTATACCCTGACCATCAAGTACGTGTATGAGGATAACAATGGGCTAATCTATACATACACGGATGATGTGGCTGTGGGTGAGAAGTACGACGTAAAGTCTGTGGAAGCGCCCAGGGGCTATGAACTGGCGGACAGCAATCAGAGCAGCGTGACGGGCACGATGCCCGCGAAGGACCTAGAGCTCACGGTGAGCTATAAGGCCATCTCTTACACTTGGACCATCCTCTACGTGGATGAGCAGGGCGAGCCGATGGAAGGCATGGAGACCTTTGTTAAGCCCTTCAACGTAAACGAGATCAAATCCCTGGAAAGCGTGACCTCTCCCACCAAAGAGGGCTACACGACCAGCGATGCCGTGGTGGCTGCGCCCACTGATATCGGAGACATCACGGTCAAGGTCGTTTACACCCTCAGCGCCGACTTCAGCCTGACCGTCATCCACCGCTATGTGGCTCTGGACGGCACCGTCAGCGAAACCACCGAGGATTTGGGCAAGTATAAGATTGGCGGCAGCTACGCCACCAATCCACAAAACCGGGAGGGCTACACCCTTTCCGCCACTCCGGACAACGCCAACGGCGTTTTTGAGGCCAAGGACGTGACCGTAATTTACGTCTACAATGCCAACGAGCCCGTCGAGCAGCCCGACGACAATGGCGGCAATACCCCTGACCCCATTCCGCCGGAGCCTTCTGTAGAGATCAATGAGCCCGAGGTGCCTCTGGCCGAGGAACCCGGCACGGAGATCGAGGAGCCCAGCGTGCCCAAGGCTGAGGAGCCGGTGACTGAGATTGAGGACCCCGGCGTACCCATGGCCGACGTGCCTGAGACCGGGGATAAGTCCCTGCTCTGGGGATGCCTCAGCTTGATTTCCGGCGTCGGCCTGGCGCTCCTGGCCATGATGGACAAGAAGCGAAAGGACGCCGGGAAATAAGCTCCACGCGCAGGCCCTGAACCAAACGCAAGTGCGGCCCGGGAAACCGGGCCGCACTTTTTAACAAAGGGAGGAACGACTGATGGGGAAAAAGATGCGCGCCGCCCTGACGGCGCTGCTGGCGGCGGTATTTCTGTGCAGCGCGGCCTCTACGGCCTGGCATCTGCTTCAATACTGGAAGATTGGCGGCGACCGCCAGGAGGCGGAGCAGATCGCGGGATTGGACTCCGCCCAGCCCACGCTTTCGCCCGCGCCCCCAGAGACGCCCGAAGCGCAGCCCGAGCCCACCGCGCCTTCGGAAACGCCCGAGCCTCTGCCCCAGGAGGCCGCCGCTCTGGAGGATGTGGACCTGGAGGCCCTGCGCAGGGTGAACGGGGACGTGCTTGGCTGGATCATGATTCCAGGCACAGAGCTGTCCTACCCCGTGGTGCAGGGGACGGACAACCGCTATTACCTCACCCATAACTGGAAAAAGGAGCCCAGCAGCGGCGGCGCGGTGTTTTTGGAGTCTACCAACAGCCCGGACTTCACCGGCTTCAACACCATCATTTACGCCCACCGGATGAACAACGACACCATGTTTGGCACGCTGAAATACTATGACAGCCAGGACTTCTGGCAGGCCCACCCCAGCGTCTATGTGGTGGCGGGGGAGACGGCGCGGCGCTACGACATATTCGCCGCCTGGGAAGTCGGCGTCCGGGACATCGTCTACCGCCTTGACCTGGAGGAGAGCGCCTTGGAGGAGGAGTTCATCCAGACCTGTGTGGACAGCTCACAGATCGACACGGGCCTGCGCCCCGGCGCGGACGACCGGGTGCTTACTCTGTCTACCTGCACGGGCTTGGGGGCCTCCCCAAACCGCTGGATCGTGCAGGGCTATCTGGCCCAGGAGTACCCCCTGGCTCCGGCGGGGGAGAGGAGCGGCGCACCCTGAGTCGCCGGTTCAGGGTGCGGACTGGAAGAGCTGGGCGGCATTCCTCATCCGCTGGGCGATCTGTACTCCGAAGGGACAGCGGCCCTCGCAGCTCTTACAGCCGACGCACTCATCGGCGTGGTGGTCCAGCGCCAGGTAGTGAGCCCGCACCGTGGCGGGTACGTCCGGCTGCATGGAGGCCAGATCGTAATATTTATTCACCATGGCGATGTCGATGTTGGCAGGACAGGGCTTGCAGTGGCCGCAGTAGGTGCATTCCCCCTGGCCGAAGGTGTGGCGGGGCGCACGGGCCAGTACGCTGGCGTAGTCCTTTTCCTCCTCGGAGGCGCTCTCATAGGCCGCGGCCTGCTCCACATGCTCCGGGGTGTCGTACCCCGCCAGCACCGACGCCACGGCGGGCCGGGTGAGGCAGTAGTGAATGCACTGCACCGGGGTGAGCGCCGCGCCGAAGGGGGAGCGCTGGGCGTCAAACAGCCGCCCGCCGGCGTAGGGCTTCATCACCGTCAGCCCCACGTTGTGCTGTTCGCACAGCCGGTAGAGCTGGGCGCGCTGGGGGTCGATGCCCCCCAGGTCCGCCTGATAATTCTCCCAATCAAAATAGGCGTCCAGATCGTCGCTGGAGGGGTGCATATCAAAGGCGGGGTTGACGCTGAACAGCATCATTTCCACCAGCCCATGCTCCACCGCCCGCCGGGCCATGGCGGGGTTGTGGGTGCTCATGCCGATATGGCGGATTCTGCCCTGGGCCTTCAGCTCCAAAACATAGTCCAGATAGGGGCCGCCCATGGCGTTTTCCCAGTCCTGCTCGGTGTCCACAAAGTGGATCATGCCCAGGTCGATGTAATCGGTCTGGAGCCGTGCCAGCAGGTCCTCAAAAGCGATCCGGCACTGCTCCACGTCCCGGGTGCGGACATACTGCCCATCCTGCCAGGTGGAGCCGATGTGGCCTTGGATGTGCCAGCGCTCCCGCCGCCCCGCCAGGGCCAGGCCCAGGCTGGTGCGCACTTCGGGGTTGGACATCCAGCAGTCCAGAATATTGATGCCCAGCTCCTGCGCCCGGTCCAGGACGGCTTTGCACTCCTGGGCGCTGTGGCGCTCCATCCACTCCGCGCCGAAGCCGATCTCGCTGACCATCAGGCCGGTTTTTCCCAATACGCGGTATTTCATGGCTGTGCTCCCCCCTCAAGCGTTGGTTTTGCCGCCCAGAGCGGCGGCCCAATCCGCCTCCCGGAAGCCGGCCAGCACAAAGCCGTCCCCCACCAGCAGGGGCCGTTTCACCAGCATTCCGTCCGATGCCAGCAGGGTCAGCTGCTCCTCTTCGCTCATGCCGGGCAGCTTGTCCTTCAGCCCCAGCTCCTTGTACTTCAGGCCGCTGGTGTTGAAGAATTTTTTCAGCGGCAGGCCGCTGCGCTCCCACCACTGACGCAGCTCGGCCGCGGTGGGGGGATCGTCCTTGATGTGGCGGGCCGTGAAGGCTGCGCCCTGCGCCTCCAGCCACTTCCGGGCCTTCTGGCAGGTGGAGCATTTTGGATATTCCAAGAATAACATGGCAGACACCTCCTGAGGACATTATAAAGGGAAAAGCCGCGCAAGTCAAACCTGGAGAGCGGCGGCGCTCAGAGGGAGTCCAGCCTGCGGAACACCCTGCGGGAGTAGAGGGCGATGAGTGCTGCGGCCACACTCACGCCCATCAGCACCGCCCAGGCGGGACAGATCTCAAACAGCCCGCCATAGACGGCCTGGCCCAGAGGAGAGGCGCAGTTGGAAACCGCCATAATAAACGCCATCACCTTGCCCAGAAGCTCTGGAGGCGTCTGCCGTTGGGCGGCGGTGCTTAGCTGTACGATCAGCATGGTGGACAGAACCATGATGGAAAAGCTCATGGCTGTGATGACCCACCATGCGGCGCGGAGCGGCGCTCCCGGGAGCAGAGCTGCCCCCATGACAGCCGCCGTCAGGCTGGCACAGAGCAGGATAGCGCTGCCTTGACGCAGGCGCAGTCGCTCTCCCAGACAGGCCGCCAGCAGCCCGCCCAGCAGTCCGCCCAGCCCCATGGACGCCTGGGTGAATCCCAGGCGTGTGTCGCTCATGCCCAGCACCTGCACCACGCCTACGGGGATGCCCACGATCAGCGCGGCGGACAGGACCAGATTGAACAGCGCCAGCACCAGCATCACGGACAGGAACACCGGCTTTTCCCGCCGGCAGAAGCGCCAGCTCTCATCCAGGTCCTGCGCCACCGTGGACAGCACGCCACCCGCTCCGGGCCGGGGATGGTGAGGGATGCGGATGAACAGCTCCATGACGGCGGAGAGGAAGAAGCAGGCGGTACTCACCCACAGAATGGGCCGAATGCCGAAAGCGCCGAAAAGCATTCCGCCTGCCGCCGGGCCCAGCAGCCCGGCCAGGGTGCTGACCATGTTGATGACTGCGTTGGCGGAGGTCAGCCGTTCCGGCCGGACCAGAAGAGGGACGCTGGCCTGCACCGCGGGCTGATAGGCCCCCGCGATGCCGTAGAGGATCATGAGAAAGGCGGCGATCAGGGGGACGAGCTGCGCCTGCTCCAGCAGAAGGGTGAAGGCCAGCGTCAGCCCCGCTGTGGAGAAGTCCAGCGCCGCCATGATGTTCTGCTTGTTTACCCGGTCCGCCACCACGCCTCCGATGGGGGAGCACAGTACGGCGGGGATGAATGCCGCCGCTCCCACTGCGCCTAATAGGGCGGGGGACCCGGTTTGGCGGAGAAGGTACAGGGGCAGGGCAAAGCGCAGGATGACATTGCCGAACAGCGAGATGATCTGTCCGGCTACCACCAGGGCGAAGTCCCGCTCAAACAGAGGTGTCTTTGATTGTTTCATGGTTAAACTCCTCTCAAATAAACCGACCGTCGGTTTTTATATTTCCAAAAAGAAACCACCCATTCCGGCAGTTTCCTTTCAGCGATGTTTTTCCTGGTCTAGGCGCCGTTTGAACATTGGCGATGTGCCCAGCGGCGAGGAATTTTTTCGCCAGACGAGGCGATTTGACGCCGAAATACTTTGCGTATTTCAAGCCAAATCAACGACATATGGCGGAAAAAGACCCGTCGCTTGGGTATATTGGCAATTTTCAAACAAGCCCTAGAGGGGATGGCGGGCCATCTCCCCGTACCGCACCAGGGTGTCCACGATCTCCTCGTCGATGAGCCCTTCAATGCCAAAGCAGCTGAACAGCTGGTTATAGATGGCGCACCGGGCGCGGATCTCCTCCGGGGCGGTGGGCTGGACGATGGGGTTGATCCAGACGTCGGACAGCATCATCATGGCCTCCGCCAGCGCTTTGGGGTGATCGGTGTGGATGGAGCCGTCGGCCATGCCCTGGCGGATGATGGGCTCCACGAACACAGGGACCACCTCGGTGAAGATGCTGCGCATTTCAGTGGTCAGGAATTTGGCATGATCCAGCAGATAGGGCATCATGCAGAACATTTTCGCCTGCCGCTCTGGTTGGAGAGAGGCTTTAAATATGGCCCGCAGCTTCTCCAGGCCGTTTAACCCGGGGTTGTCCCGAAACTGAGAGAGCACTTCGGCGTTGCGTCGGCCGATGCGGTCGCATACGGAATAGAAGATGTCCTCCTTAGAGGTGAAATGGTGGTAGATAGCTCCCTTGGAAAGCCCCGTGGCCGTTATGATATCCTGGAGGGAAGCTCGGTCGTAGCCCTTTTCAATGAACAGCCGCTCCGCCACGTCCAGGATTTTCTGCACGGTCTGTTCTGGATGTTTATTGCGCGGCACAGCTCTCACCTCTTAAACAAACTGTTGGTCTGTTTCTAAAATACCACACTGCCGCCCCAGTGTCAACGGCGGCTTGCAGGAAAAAGGCAGGGCGCTTGAGCACCCTGCCCTTATTTTACAGCGGCCGCGCCCCGCGCCTGTCCGTTCCGCCGTGGGAAGATGTGCGCCCACTCAGCTTCATGGCGAAGGCGCTTCGGGTTAAGGCTTGGTTGCGAACGATTCAGCCGTTGGTCTGCATATCCCGAACCAGCGGGGAGATCTGGGAGATGATATTGTCCATATCCTCGAACATGGCGCTCTTGGTGGTGCCCAGGCGGCTGGCAGAATCAATATGGGTGACCACCTCCTGATATTGACTCTGGATGTGGTCGAAGAACTGGCACAGCACCTGCAATTCCCCCTGGGAGGCCTGGATGACCCCGGCAATGCCGCCCTGAACGGAGACGGCGCCCTCCGCCGCGGCGGTGATCTTCTCAAAGCTCCCCTCGGTCTGGCCCACGATGGCGGTGCTTTGGCCCAGGGTTTGCTCCGCGCTAGAAATGCTCTGGCTCAGCTCCCCGGCGCGAGTCTCTACGTCGTTTACGCCGCTGTCCACCTCGCCTGCCAGAGCCTTGATTTCCTCCGCCAAGGTTTTGACCTGAGTGGCCACGACCGCAAACCCCCGGCCCTCCTGCCCGGCACGGGCGGCCTCAATCGAGGCGTTGATGGCCAGAATATTGGTCTGCTCCGCGATAGACACGATCTTGCCCATGGACTGCTGAATGCTTCGGATGGCGGTCTCCAGGTGGTCGAAGGTTTCCGACATGGCGTTGAAGGACTGCTGCACCCGCGCGGAGACATGCTCCAAATCGCCCATCTGGCTGCGGGCCTCGGCCACCGACTGGCCGATTTCATCCCGGACTTGGCCGAACTGCTCCGCCGTCTGGCTGATGCTGGAGAAGGACTCCCCCAGCTGCTGGAGCTTGGCCTGGAACTGCTCCCCCTCCCGAAGCACGCCGGCGAAGGAGTCGCCCACTTGGCTCAGCTCCCAGAGGGAGGACACTTCCTTTTTCACCAGCTCCTGCTGGTACTGCTTCAGGCTGCCCGCCATATGCAGAACCGGATAGAGGTCCTGCTTCTGCTGAGCCTGACGGGGCTGACGGTCCGTTTTCTTAAACAGCATGACCGATTCCTCCTTTATTCAAAGACCACACAGGTCATGGACTGGTTGACGAACCGGTTGTTATAGTGCTCGCCGTAGCCGACAAAGCCCGCGTGATTGCCCAGGGCCGCCATGTCCCGCAGGTAGTTTTGCATGTATCCCTGCTCAGAGAACAGCTTATAGCGGAACAGGCAGTTCACCGAGAAGATGGCCGAGCGCCGGGGGAACTCCCGGCAGATCTGCTGGATGGTGCTCTGAACGATGGCGCGGTAATCGCCCAGCTCCAGCAGGATGAGCACGTCGGAGTCGTTCACCTGCCGGAAGCAGGCCAGGGCATTGCCCTGGACCTCTTTGATGGAGATGATGCAGGTGTCGTCCCCGTTGAGCTTGCCGAAGGGGTTTTGGAAGGTCCGGGTGAGGATCTCCTCGTCGGTGACGTGGAGGATGTCCTTATATACCTGCTTGGCGCTCTTGCCGTTGAGGGCTCCCAGGATATAGTTGGCCCGGTCGGTGCCCGAGGCCACGAAGCGGTAGTCCCCCATCTGGTGGTAGATGTTTTCCTTATAGGTCTTGACCCGGCCGTTCTGGTTGCGCACCAGGCCATAGGCCACGGCGTCCTGATATACCCGGCCGTTGGCGGATACCCGCCCCTGGTCGCCGGTGCCCCCCACCAAGGAGATGCCCCGCTTGCGCAGGGCGGTGTTGATGGTGGTGAGCACGCACGCGTCATTGCCCGCGCAGAAGTCGATGCACACGGTGTCCCGTTCGCTGCCGCCCACCGTCTGCATGTCCCGCTCCAGGCGCTGTATGTATCTTACCGGCATAGTGGACGCCTGTTCCAATACGTTGGCGGCGGCGGTAATGCCGTCGGAAAAGGCGATGACGCCCACCCCGTTTTCCACCACGCCCATCTGATAGCTCATGCCGATGCAGCCAATGCTGGGCACACCGGGAAAGCGCTTTTCCAGCGCCGCCACGTGGCTTTCGAACTGGTCGTTGTTGGATAACAGCATAATAAATTGCGGATTATGGAGCCCCTGGACCGCCTCGTCCAGATTTCCCCGCTGGCTCATGCCAAAAAATTGCTTCATGCTTTTGTCCTCCTCTCTGGGTCTTATAATCGTATGCATTATAAAATAAAATGACCAGTGTGTCAATCATTTGATAAGGAAGAGAACCGCCGCCATGCGCCGGTGCGGCGGGCTGAAATACCCGGAGTTTGCGAAAAGAAGGATTGATTTATGCCCCTTTTGATGATATACTGAATATTACATTCAAGCGCCCGATGGTTGGGCGCTTTCTTCGAAATGAAACAGGCGGTGATGCTCGTGGGGAAAAAGGTGTCAATCAAAGACGTGGCCAGCCTGGCAGGCGTGTCGGTGAGCACAGTGTCTCGGGTGCTGAACAATGGAACCTATGTGACGGAGGAGAAGCGCCGCCGCATTATGGACGCGGTGGCACAGCTGGATTTCCGGCCGAATTATTTTGCCAAATCCCTGAAGGCGGGGGTCAGCAAGATCATCGCGCTCATCGTTCCCAACATTAACAACCCGGTATATGCGCTGATTGCCCAGGGGGCGGAGTCGGTGACCCGGTCCCAAGGCTATAACCTGATCCTCTGCAATACGGACGAGGACCCCTCGCTGGAGCTGGAGCATATCGTCCAGCTCAAAAGCCGCAATGTGGACGGAATCATCTTTGCCACCGCCCGGAGCGACACGCATTACATTGACGAACTGAATATCCCCATGGTGGCCGTCATGCGCTCTACCATGGGGATTAACGCGGTTACGGTGGATAATTTCAAGATCGGCTACAGCGCCACCGAATATTTAATCAAACGGGGCCACCGGAAGATTTTCATTTTTAACGGGGACAGTCATATCAGCTCCTTCCGTGTGCGCACCGACGGCTACCGTCAGGCCATGGAGGATAACGGCATTCCTGCCCAGAAGGCCTATGAGTTTTCAGCGCCCTCGGAGGATGCGGACACCCTCTTCCGCCTATCGGTGGAGATGATTGAGAACTGCGGCGTGCCCGATGCGATTTTTTGTGTGAACTGGTTCCGCACCATCGGCGTGTACGGCGCGGCGAAAAAGCTGGGGATACGCATTCCGGAGGACATGTCCGTCATGGGAGTGGACGACCTGATTTTTAATGAGTTCCTGCACCCCCCGCTGACTACGGTGTCCCAGCCCTTTTATGAGATGGGGACCAAGGCGGCGGAGATTCTCCTCAGCCAGATCTCCGAGCAGGGCAAGCAGTCGGGCCCCCAGTCGTTCATGCAGATCATCATGCCCACCAGTATCATTGAGCGCGATTCGGTGGCGGATAAGACCGCTGCGGCGGAAGTGTAACGGACGCGGCGAACACGTCAAAGCCCGGACCCTTTGCGAAGGGTCCGGGCTTTGGTGCGTACAGAAGGGCGGAGGGCGGCTCAGAACGTGGTGGTGTCCGGATCGCGGGGAACGCCCCCGCAGTCCAGAGCAGCGATGGCCGCCACATCCTCGTCGCTGAGGGAAAAGTCAAATATCTGAATGTTCTGCGCCATGCGTGTGGGATCGGCAGACTTGGGCAGCGGGAGAAAGCCCATTTGGAGGCTCCAGCGCAGGCAGATCTGGGCGGCGGACCGGCCATATTTTTCGGCGTAGGCGGCCATCTCCGGCACGTTCAGCACCCTGCCGGTGCCCAGGGGGCTGTATGCCTCCAGGAGCATCCCCATCTCCCGGCTGTAGCGGCACAGCTCGTCCTGGGTCAGGCCGGGGGAGAGGCTGAGCTGATTGACCATGGGCGCGATCTGGGCGGACTCCAAAAGGGCCTCCAAATGGCGTTGGCAGAAATTGCTTACGCCGATGGCCCGGATGCGTCCCTCCCGGTAGAACTCTTCCATAGCTCGCCAGGTGCCGGCGTTGGCCTGCTTCCACTGGTCCCGGAAGGCGATGGGATTGGGCCAGTGGATGAGGTAGAGGTCCAGGTAATCCGTCCCCAAGCTGTCCAGCGTGCGCAGAAAAGCGGCCCGGGTGGCCTCGTATCCGTGATCGGGGTTGGCCAGCTTGCTGGTGATGAACAGCTCCTCCCGGGGCAGGCCGCTGGCCCGGATGGCGTTGCCCACGCTGCGTTCATTGCCGTAGGCGGCGGCGGTGTCGATGTGGCGGTAGCCGGCGCGGATGGCGGCCAGGACGGCGTCGGCGGTGCCGCTCCCATCGGGCATCTGCCAGGTGCCGTAGCCGACGCAGGGGATGGCGGCGCCGTTGGAGAGCGTGCAGCAGGCGGAGAGAGAGTTGTGTTCCATAGCGGGGGTCCACTCCATTCTAAGTGAGAATCGGGAATAGAAAACGATATCATTATATAATACGTTGCGCTATCTGTCAAGTAAAACAAGAAAACCAGAAATATTCACAATATTTTTCCCTTATATTTGGCGGTGTGTCGGTTGACAAAACACGCTCCCCTCTGGTAAAATACATTTGCATGAAAACGTTTTTATAACTGAGAGGGAGGCACTTCCACTATGGAACACACCATGAACCTAAACGATGTCCTGCTTCGGTATGCCGACTACCAGATGAATGCGCGGAAGATATTGAACCCCTCCTGCCGGGTTTGCAAGATCTGCAACGGCGTGGCGTGCGCCGGGCGCTTCACCAACTCCCTGGAGTTCGGGGGCAAGGGCAATAACGGCGGATTTATTAACGCGGTGCGGGGACTGGCGGACATCCAAATTGAACTGGACCCCATCCACGAGGACTATATCCCAGACACCCGGTGCTCGTTCTTCGGTCACGATTTCGACCTGCCGGTGTTCGCGTCCCCCATCGCCAAGATCCTCACCGACTACACCTTCGACAGCCCGTTTTTCAACAACAACGGCAAGTATGCCGCCGCGCTCATCAAGGGCTGCTGGCAGGCGGGCGGCATGGCCTGGCTGGGCGACAACAAGGAGCCAGGATATTTCCCCGGTCAGGTGGAGCCCATCCGAGAGGTGGGTGGGGCGGCCGTGCCCACCATCAAGCCCTGGGCGGACCGGGAGGAGTTCTGGAAGCGGGTAGAATGGTCCCGCCAGGCTGGGGCCATGGCCATCGCCACCGACCTGGACGCCATCGGCCTTGGCTACCAGTATTCCGGCGCAGTGGGCAGCAAAAACGAGGGCGTTTGCACCCGGACGGTGGCGGAACTAAAGGAGATCGTGGAGCGGATCGACCGGCCCGTGGTCATCAAAGGCATCATGTCGGTGAAGGCCGCGGTAAAATGCAAGGAAGCCGGGGCCTACGGCATCCTCATCTCCAACCATGGCGGCAATGTGGTGGAGAACTCTGCGGCCCCCTGCGACGTGGTGGCCGGCATCCGTAAGGCGGTGGGCCACGGGATGAAAATTTTTGCCGACGGCGGCGTGCGCTCCGGCGAGGACGTGTTCAAAATGCTGGCCCTGGGCGCGGACGCCGTGGGCATCGGGCGGCCTTACGTGGTGGCGGTCTACGGCGGCGGGCAGGACGGCGCCAGCATCTATACCCAGAAGATCTATTGGGAGCTGCAAAACATCATGCGCCTGACGGACTGCCGGACGCTGAAGGATATCACAGCGGACAAGCTAATCCGTCGGAGATAACGGGAGGTGGAGAGTATGGCAAAATGTTATCGCTCCGAGCTGGTGGGCACGTTTGGCAACCCCATCGACGAGAACCCCACCGGTGTGGTCATGGAGGCGGGCTTTGCCGAGAGAGGGCTGGATTACCGCTATATCACCATGAAGGTGGCTCCTGGCGATTTGAAACCGGCCATGGAGGGCATGAAGGCGATGAATATGCGGGGGGTCAACCTGACCATCCCGTTCAAGGTGGAGGGAGCGGCCCTCATGGACGAGCTGTCCCCGGCGGCGGAGATTATCGGGGCCATCAATCTGGTGGTGAACCGGGATGGCTGGCTCTGGGGGGAGAACACGGACGGCAAGGGGCTGCTGGCCTCCTTCCGCAGCGAGGGAATCGGTGTGGAGGGGAAAACCATCATGGTGCTGGGCGCGGGCGGCGCGTCCCGAGCGATCTGCGTGGAGTGCGCGCTGGCCGGGGCGCGGAAGATCACAGTGGCCAACATCGTCTGGGAGCAGGGGTTGGAGCTGGCGGAGCTGATCCGGCAGCGGACCGGCGCTCAGAGTGAGTTTGTCTTTTGGAACGGTCCTGTGGCAGTGCCGGAGGATACGGACATCCTGGTCAACGCCACGTCCGTGGGGCTGTTCCCCAACGTCCAGGAAAAGCCGGACGTGGCTTATGATTCCATCCGCCCCGGCATGGTGATCAGCGACGTGATCTTCAACGACCCGCGCACCCTGTTCTTGGGTGAGGCGAACAAGCGGGGCGCCAAAACGGTCAACGGCCTGGGGATGCTGGTGAATCAGGCGGCGCTGAACTTTGAGATTTGGACCGGGACAAAAGCGCCGTTCCAGGTTATGCGGGAGGCGCTGGAGAAGGAGTTCGGGCTGTGACGCTGCGGCTGTTCGGCATTTGAAAAGAGCGGGGCTCGGAAACCTTTTGGGTTTCCGAGCCCCGCTCTTGTTCGGACGGACAGAGATGCGCTAGCGAAACAGAGGATAGGTGGATTCCAGAGCCTGATAGCAGCGCTCGAAACGAAGGCGCAGGCGGGCGTATCCGGCGGCGGTATCGGGATTCGGGACGCAGGCGGAGCTGAAGCTCAGGAACCGGTCGATGGCGGTGAAGTCCTGGAAGAGCCCTGCGCCCACGCCGCCGATCACTGCGGCGCCCATAGCTCCGGCCTCTTCCAGAAGGGTGGGGACCACAACGCGGGTCTGATAGATGTCCGCCATGATCTGCCGCCAGAGGGGGCCCTTGGCGCCGCCGCCGATGACCACGATCTCGTCGATGTCCACGTGAGCGCGCAGGATATCCAGCACGATGGAGAGGTTCATGGCCACGCCCTCCAAAACGCTGCGGATCAGATCCCCTCGGGTGGCGGCGGCGGTGATGCCCAGGAAAGCGCCGCTGGCGTCCGGGTTCCACCTCGGCGCGCGCTCCCCCATGAGGTAGGGCAGAAAGACCAGCCCATTGGCGCCGGGAGGGCTCTGCGCCGCCTGGGCGTCGATGAGCGCGTAGGGGGAGACGCCCTCCCGCCCGGCCTGTCGGAGCTCGTCCGTGCATACGGTGTCTCTGAGCCAGCTGTAGGAGGCTCCGGCAGTCTGCATGGTGCCGTTGGGGGCGTAGAGGCCGGGAATGGCGTGACACCAGGTGACGGTGCGCATGTCCGGATCGAAAATGGGGGACTGGGTGGTGGTGGTGATCCAGGCGGAGGTGCCCATGCAGCAGTAGGTCCGCCCGGGGGCGATGGAGCCGGCGCCCACATTGGCGGCGACGCCGTCCCCCGCGCCGATGACCACGGGGGTGCCGGGGCTCAGCCCGGTGAGGGCCGCGGCTTGCGGCGTGACGCCTCCCGCCGCATGGACGGAGGGAAACGCCGGGGGCAGCTTCCGGGGGTCGATGCCCGCGCAGCGGATGATCCGCTCCGACCAGGCGCGGGTATTGATGTCGAAGCAGGCCATGCTGTTGGCGTCGGAGTGGTCCGTGTAGAAAACCCCGGTGAGCTGGAACACCAGATAGTCCTTGGCGTTGAGGACCTGATGGGTTTGGGCATAGACCTCCGGCTCGTGATCCCGGACCCACATCAGCTTTTGCAGGCCGTAAGACGGGGTGTTCCGGTGGCCGGTGATGTGATAAAACTCCTGCTGGGAGATGGAGCGCTCCAGCTCGTCGGCCTGCGCCTGGGCGCGGGAGTCCGCCCAGATGATGGCGGGGCGGAGTGGAACGCCGCTGCGGTCCACACACAGACAGCCCATCATCTGGCCGCTGAAGGAGACGGCGGCAATGTGTTTGGGGTCGATACCGGACTGGCGGATGAGGGCGGTAGTGTTTTCACAAAAGGCGCGCCACCAGTCCTGCGGGTCCTGCTCCGCCCAGTTCTTATTGAAATAGTGGACAGGGTAGGAGGAGACCTTGCTGCCAATGAGGCTACCGTCCTCGGAGAAAAGGGTGGCCTTGTCCCCGGAGGTGCCCAGATCGTGGGTCAGGAGATAGTTCACATGCATGCTCCTTTCTGGAAAGCGCCGTGTTAGGACACGATATTACGGCAGGGATGGCCGGAGAGAACGGCGATCAGGTTGTCCACGGCGCACTCCTGCATATTGCGGATGGCCTCGATGGTGTGGGCCCCGGTATGGGGGGTGGTCACCACATTGTCCAGGGTCATGAGCCTGCAGTTGACGGGGGGCTCGACCTCAAAGGCGTCCAGCCCCAGGCCGCCCAGCTTCCCGGAGACCAGGGCCTCGTAGGCGGCATCCTCGTCCACGATGGCTCCCCGGGAGGTGTTGACCACGATGGCCCCGTCCCGCATCTGAGCGATGGCCTCCCGGCCGATGATGTGCCGGGTCTGGTCGTTGAGGGGGAGGTGAAGGCTGATGACATCGGCGCGGCGGAGCAGTTCAGAAAAGGAGAGCGGCTCGATTCTGTTTTCCCGGCAGTAGGCCGGGTCGATCTGGGGATCGCAGGCGGTGAGCGCCATGCCGAACCCGGCGCAGCACTTTGCCAGCCGCTTGCCGATGGCGCCCAGCCCGACGATGCCCACCGTCCGCCCGCACAGCTCCACCCCCGTGGACCGGACCCAGCGGCCGGATTTGGTGGCGTGGTCCAGGGCGGGCAGCTTCCGGGCGGCGGAGAGGATGAGTCCCATGGCCAGCTCGGCCACGCCCTGGGCGTTGACGCCAGGGGTGTTGGTGACGGTGATGCCCAGGCGGCGGGCGGAAGCGATGTCCACCGCGTCGCACCCCGCGCCGTAGCGGGAGACCACCCGCAGATCCGGGCAGCCCTCCAGCACCTGGGCGGTGATCTGGTCCAGGCCGGCGATGTACCCCTGACAGCCGCGGAGCAGCGGGAGCAGTTCTTCCGGCGTGAGGGGCCGTCCGGTGGGGTTAAAGACGATTTCATCGGCAAAGGTGCGCAGGCGTTCCATGGCCGGAGAGGAGGAACCGCCGGCCATGGAGGTGGGGGTGACCAGGATTTTCATATGCGCTTCGCTCCTTTGACCAGCTCCACCGCCTCCTGGGTGAGAGTCTGTATGCGGGCAAAGTCCCCGGCCCGGATCAGCTCAGGCTTCACCATCCAGCTGCCGCCGCAGGCGATCACCTTGTCGAAGGAGAGGTAATCCAGCACGTTAGCGGGGCCTACTCCGCCGGTGGGCATGAACTTCATCTGGGGGAAGGGACCGGCCAGGGCCTTGACGGTATCCAGCCCGCCGAACTGGGCGGCGGGGAAGAACTTGGCCAAGGGAAGGCCGTATTCCAGCAGGAGCATCAGCTCGGTTGGGGTGCACACCCCGGGGTAGATGGGAACATGGTGCTCCAGGGCGAACTCAGTGACCCCCCGGTGGAAGCCTGCGGAGACAAAGAAGGACGCGCCGGCGTCCAAAGCCCGCTGGGCCTGCTCCACGCTGGACAGGGTGCCCGCGCCCACCGTCATATTCGGGAAGCGCTTGGAGATGGTGCGGATAGAGGCCTCGGCGGCCTGCGTGCGGAAGGTGACCTCGGCGGCGTTCAGCCCTCCGGCGCACAGGGCCTCGGCCAGGGGGACGGCGTCCGCCTCCCGGTCCAGAACCACGACGGGGACGATCTTGATTTCAGCCAGACTGGCGAGGGCGTTGGAAAACATGGAAAGGCTCCTTTCTGGTGGCGTCAGGCGTGGAACGCGCTGACAAAATTGTGGTGGGAGATGAGCGCCAGCTGTTCCTGACTCACGCCCCGGGAACGCAGGAGGGGGAGAAAGACGCTCAGAAGATAGTCGAGTCCCACCGCCTGGGGGTGAAAGCACTTGAGCCGGGTGCGGGTGGTGTCCAGGGAAAAGAGAAGCTGGCGCTGGAAACCGGCGTCCAGAAGGTCTAGGAAAATGTCCGCCTCCTCCTGGTCCGAGTGATAGTGGAAGCGGCCGATGGTGTCCAGCTCCAGAAAAATCCCGGCGGCGGCCAGATCCCTGCGGACGCCTGGGTCGGCGCAGGCCCGGTCGGTGTGGCAAAAAATGATGCGCTCCGGCGGCACGCCCCGGTCCAGAAGAAAGCGAAGCAGGGCCATGGGGCGGGAACCGGCCTCGATGTGGACCATAAGAGCGCGCCCGGCTTCGACGGCTGCGGCGGCTGCTGCGGCGAAGAGACGGGCATATCCGGCGGTCAGGCCGCAGGCATCCAGGGCGGTTTTGATAAGACCGGCCCGGATGCCAGTGTCCTCTGCCCCGGGAGGCGCGCCGTCGCAGCCGTCATACATTCCGTGGGTGAGCTCGTGGAGGAACAGGCTGGTCAGGGCGTCCTCGCTGAGGGAGAACAGCCAGTGGTCCGGCGGATAGAAGCGCAGCTTGTGAAAGCCGGTGGCGGCCAAGATATGGACGCCGGAGCGCAGGGATATGCCGCGCAGGTTTTGGCACATCCGTCCGCAGCCCACGGGCTGGGCATCCACCAGTGTGCCGCCCCCGGCCCGGCGGTAGCGGGCGGCCTCCTGCCGGATTTTGGAAACGTCGTCCATCCACAAGGCCGGATTTTCCTCAAAGGAGCGGCCCTTGGCGATGAATAGGTGCTCGTGGCTCTGGCAAAAGCCCAGCTCCTCCTCGGGGACGGGGCCAGTGACGGTGATGACGGCGCGGCCAGACATCACGGCGTCCTTCCGGCGATGCCGCTGAGCAGGGGGATTTTGTCCTGGAGCTGGAGGCCGAAAACCTCCTCCATCACCTGGGTCCAGCCGTGGATAAAGTAGATCCAGCCGTTTTCCACCCGGAGGCCGCGGGCCGTTCGCTGGGCTTCGGCCTGTGCCAGAAAGCGCAGGTCTCCCCGGTAATTGATCTCCCAAACCAGGCTGTCGGGCGGGAACTGGCCGGCGTCGGTGATGGGAGAGCCGGGGGCGTCCTTTCCCAAACCGGTGGCGTTGACGATGAGGGAGTGTGGCGCAAGAGAGGCCAGGACACGGTCATTATCCTTTGGGGTGGGATTGAGCAGGTATACCATCTCCGTCTTGTCCCCTGTGCGGCCTTCCAGGAGCTTTCTGGCGGAGTCCAGCCGGGGCTGGCTGCGGTTGGCCAGGATGATGCGGCGGGGGACGTCTCCGCCGTGAGAGGGATCGGTCAGGCAGAGGCACATAGACAGGCTGCTTCCTCCCGCGCCCAGCAGAAGGACGCTGCCGCCGAAGGCCTCCCAGAATCCCTTAGGGACGAAGTTTTGCAGGGCAAGGCCGCTGGAAATGGGGTCCTTGGCGTGGGCCTGGAAGAGCCCGTCCCGCTTGGAAAAGCAGGAGACCTCGTGCAGGGCCTGAGCATATGGGTCGATGTAGTCGAACATGTCCTTGCAGGCGTTGTAGATGTCGATTTTGTGAGTGGTGACCAGCGCGCCCAGAGAGAGGGGGTCGTGCTTGAGAAAGTCCACAGCCTCCCGGTAATCTGCGGCGGGGGCATGCAGCGGAAGGTCGATGCCCTTGATGACCGGAGAGATGCCCAGGGCCTCGGCCCACCGGGGGAATACCCGCATGATGGAGGAGCTCCCCGTGGTCACGCCGATGAAATAAAAGGTTGGCTCAGTGGCGGGCGTATACTTGCTCATAATGTCCTTCCTTCCGCGGCGGCTTGCGGAGACGATCTTTGCAAATCCGCCAAAAATATTTTTGATTCCGCAAAATAGAGCGAATTTATGAAAATAAAAACGATACCAAAATATCGAATTTTCTATTGACAGATCGGGTGGATTCCCGTATCATGTGAAGCGCCCGCCATCAAAAGGACCTTCTGTCCCTTTGGCGGAGCACCAATGTGCCGAAAGGAGCAAACAGAGATGGCGAGTTTTCACGCATCAGAGAAGGCGCTGGACTTTGAACGGGGCTGTGTGCTGGATTTCGACCTGCGCACCGGCCTGTCTCGGGCGGTGGATACCCAAAAGCGGTATCTGAGCCAGATGAAGGGGATGTTCGCGGACGCTGGGGCGTATGATAAGGCGCTGGAGCGCGGCGACCCTGTGATCTACGAATTCCACAGCCTGCCCATGGAGGAGAACCCGGGAGACTTTTCTTTTGGCTGTTCAATCCTGAACCCGGGGAAGATTGGGCGGGAGTATTACTTCACCAAGGGGCATTTCCACACGCTGCTTATGACGGCGGAGGTCTACTACTGCCTGAAGGGCCACGGGTATATGATGCTGGAAAATGAGGAAGGGGACTGGAGCGCCCAGGAGATCAAGGCCGGACAGGCGGTATATGTCCCCAAGGGCTATGCCCACCGCAGCATCAACGTCAGCTCCGACGAGCAGCTGGTGACATTTTTCGTATACCGTTCAGACGCAGGGCACAACTACGGGACCATTGAGAGCAAGGGCTACCGCAAGCTCTTGGTGGAGAGCGGGGGAAAGCCCGCCGTCATCGACAATCCGAACTGGAAATAGGATAAAGGCGAGGCCGCTGTGGACGAAGCTCCCAGCGGCCTCGTTGTGTCTGAAGATCAGATGTGGCGGATGACGCCGCCGTCGATGAGCACGGAATTGCCGTTCACGCCATCGTTCGCCGCGGCGAACAGGACGGTCATGGCGCACTCCTCCACAGTGGTAAAGCGGCCGATGAGGGAGGGCGCGTCGTTACCGTGGATGAAGTAATCCTTTTTGGCCTCCTCAACGCCGCTCAGTCCGCGGGTTTTGGCGTAGGATTCCAGATAGCCGATATGACCTTCCGTGATGGTGGTGACGGGAAGTACGGAGTTGACGGTGACCCGGGTGCCCTTGGTGGCCTCAGCCATACCGCGGGCGAGGGCGGTGGCGGCGGCCTTCACCGCGCCATAGGCGATCACGTCCTTGTTGGGACGCAGGGCGGCTTCGCTGGTGACAAAGATGATCTTGCCATAGTTGCGGGCCATCATATCCCTGAAAGCCAACCGGGCCAGGCGCATCGGGCTCATGAAATCCATGAGCCACAGGCCCTCGTAATCTTCGTCGGTAAGTTCGAGGAAAGGCTTGATTTTTCCGCTGACGGTGGGGTAAACGCCTGCGTTGTTCACTAGTACGTCCAGCGGACCGTCCTTGGTGACCTCGGCGTAGAGGCGCTCCACATCCTCTGTGATCCGCAGGTCCGCGGCGACGCCCGCCACCTTAGCCTCGGGACACAGCTGCTGAATCTTGGCGGCGACCCGGTCGCAGTCCTCCTGTTTCCGCCCGGTGACAAAGACATGGGAGCCCTCTTTGGCAAAGATGTCGGCGCAGCCCCTGCCGATGCCCTTGGTTGAGCCGGTAATCAGAACTTTTTTACCCTTCATGTTGGTTTCCATAGAATCAATACCTCCAAAGTTTAGTGATGAGAGCTGGTAGATATCCCAAGAATAATCGAAACGTTTTTATATGTCAAGAACATGGGAAGAAAAAGTAAAAATTCAGCACAACAACGAAAAACAGACAAAATACTCGTGGAAGTTGCACGAAATTTGTATATATTGCGAAGCGCCTATTGACAAAAACTGATCTGGGGTGTAGCATTTTATAAAAACGATGTCATAGCGAGCAAGAACAGAGAAAACGAAGCGGAGGGAATGGGATGGACCAGGATGAGAGACGCGTCTGCCTGGGCAGCATGAAGCAGCTGCTTTGCGCAGGCGAATATCGTCTCGCTGTGGGAATAGCCTAGAGTTTTAAGAAAGGATGGAGAGAAATGAGAGCGCTTGCGGTTATGGAAGGACACACCTTGAAGGTGGTAAAAGTTCCTGATCCGACCCTTCAGGACGATTGCGTCATCACGCGGACGCTGAGCTGCGGCGTATGTAACGGGACGGATATGAAGATCATCCATGGAACGTTCAAAGGGATGAATCAGTATCCTCTCCTGCTGGGGCACGAGGCCATCGGTGAAGTGGTGGCGGTGGGCAGGAAGGTCAAGCAGTGGAAGCTGGGAGACTGGGTTACACTCCCCTTCATGGAGGGCAAGGACGAAAACGACTGCTATGCAGGTTATCACAACGGCTGGTGCGCCTATGCCGAATACACCATGGCCCGTGATTGGCAGGCCATGGCCGAGCTGGGCTGCGGCCCCGGGACGCCCGGTTTTTGGGACGGATATTATACCCAGCGGCTGTTTCCGAAGAATATCGACCCTGTTTACGGCAATATGTGCCTGACCTTCCGGGAGGTGCTGGCCGCGATCAGAGGGTTTGGGTTCCGGGCAGGGGAGAGCGTCGTCATTTATGGCGCGGGCCCCGTGGGGCTGAGCTTTGCTCGGATGTGCAAGCTCCTGGGACTGGGGCCGGTGATCGTCACCGATATCCAGCCTCAAAAGAGGGCCGATGCTGAAAAACAGCAGGCGGATTATTTCATCGACGGTTCCAGGGAGGATGTGGTCAGCGCGGTGCGGCGCATCGTTCCCGGCGGGGTGGACCACGTGGTGGATGCGGTGGGCCTCAACGCGGTGATCCAAGAGGGGATGCGCCTCATCAAGGACAACGGGCAGATCTGCGTTTACGGCATCAGTCCGATGCTGGGGATGCAGCTGGACTGGAGCCAAGCGCCCTACAATTGGCACCTGCGCTTTTCCCAGTTTCCCATCAAGAAAAATGAGGGGGACGCCCACAGCCAGGTGATGAACTGGGTGCAGGCCGGGGCGCTGCGGCCCGAGGATTTTGTCTCTCATGTGATCCCGTTCGATGACATTCTGGACGCGTTCGATATGCTGGAAAAGCGGGTGCCCTGCAAGAAGATCGTAATTAAGTACTAAAGAAAAAGGAGGAAATACTATGATCTGCCACCATATTTTGTGGCGGTACACTGAAGCGGCCGAGGCATACGGAAAACAGGCGCTGGTGGCCGAGCTGAACCGCCGCTTTCAGAGCCTGATCGGTCAGATTCCGGGGCTGGAGTCCATTCTGATCCGCCGCTGCGACGCCAAGGGGGACCCTGGATACCATGATCTGATGCTTTACGCGGAATTTACCGGCAAAGAGGCGCTGATGCGCTATATGGCCGATGATGAGCACCGGAAAATTCGGGATTGGGACCAGCAGTATGTCTACGACAGGGCCGGCTTTGATTACGAGGTTTAAAGCGAAAACATCGCAACGTTTTGTGTATTTTGAATCGAAAAATCGAGAAAATATGAGTCAAAATTGAACTGTTATTGCAACTGGCGTCATCCATGCGTCAGCACCGTATTTTGGAGAAAGCGGGTGTTTCGGTGCAGCGAAAAGAGATTCTACGGGTTGAAAAGATAAACAAGACCTTTCCCGGCGTGAAGGCGCTCAGCGATGTCAGCTTCGACCTTCTGGAGGGGGAAGTCCATGTTCTGCTGGGGGAAAACGGCGCAGGGAAATCCACGCTGATGAAGATTCTGTCCGGCCTGTACTCCTGTGACAGCGGGAACATCTACCTCAACGGGGAAAAGGTGACCATCCACAACACCAAGACTGCCCAGGAACTGGGTATTGCCATCATCTATCAGGAGTTCAATCTGGTGCCCCACCTGACGGCGGCGCAGAACATATTTCTGGGGCGGGAGCCGCTGCTGAAAAGCGGCAATATCGACAGAGCCAAAATGCGGGCGGACGCCCAGGAACGGCTGGATTTCCTCCGCTCCAATATCTCCGCCGATGTGGAGGTGGCAGCTCTTGGGGTGGCGCAGCAGCAGCTGGTGGAGATTGCCAAAGCGCTGTCCCAGAACGCCAGAATCCTTATCATGGACGAGCCCACCGCCGCGCTGAGCGAAAGTGAGATTGAGATTCTGTTCCAGACAATCAAGGAGCTCACCGCCAATGGAGTATCCATCATCTACATCTCTCACCGCCTCCAGGAGCTGAAGGTGGTGGGAGACCGGGTTACCGTGCTCCGGGACGGCTGCACCATTGGGACGGAGGACTTGGGGAGCATTTCCATGGACGAGATGGTGCGGATGATGGTGGGCAGGGACGTCTCCCGCGACCGGGTTCGAACCGTGAACACCGCCACGGATGAGGTGGCGCTGGAGGTGCGCAATCTCTCCAGCGGGAGGGCGGTGAAAAACGCCTCCATCAAGGTCCACAGGGGAGAGATCGTGGCGCTGGCGGGACTGGTGGGAGCCGGACGGACGGAACTGGCCCACGCCATCTACGGCATTGATAAGATGGACTCCGGCGAGGTCTATATCAAGGGAGAGCGGATCAAAAAAACCACTCCTCCGCTGAGCGTCCGCAAGGGCTTGGGCCTGCTTCCGGAGAGCCGCAAGGAATTCGGCCTGTCCCTGCTGCTGCCCATCTATCAAAATGTGACGCAGGCGGCGCTGGGGAAGATCGCCAGGCTGGGCGTCATGAATCTGAAGGAGGAGCAGAGAGTCACCCAAACCTATATCGACCGGCTGAACATCGTCTGCCCCAGTATGCGCCAGCGGGTGGTGAATCTCTCGGGCGGCAACCAGCAGAAGGTGGTTTTGGGCAAGTGGCTGTTTACGCAGTCGGACATCCTGATCTTTGACGAGCCAACCCGGGGGATTGACGTAGGCGCCCGGGATGAGATCTACCGCCTGATCGACGGCCTGGCCAAGGAGGGCAATTCGATTCTGGTCATCTCCTCCGACCTGCCGGAGATTCTGGTGATTGCGGACCGTATTTATGTGATGCATTTAGGCGAGGTTGTGGCCGAGCTTCCCGGCGAGGGGGCGACGCAGGAGGAGATCATGCACTACGCGTCAGGGGGGAGCCAGACATGAAAAAATACAAGCTGCGCCTGCCCAAGACGGGCGCGATCTACGGGATCATCTTGTTTGTGATCCTCTATTCGATCCTCCTGAAGGGGAACTATGTGACGGTCAACAACATCATGAATGTGTTCCGTCAGTCGGCCACCCTGTGCACGCTGGCTATTTGCGCGTTTCTGGCCATCCTGACCCACCAGATCGACCTGTCCCTGGGGTCCATCGTCAGCATGTCCGGCATTGTGCTGGGCCTGCTGCTCAACGCCGGAACGCCGCTGGCGCTGGCGGTGATGGGCGCGGTCCTCTCGGGTACGGCGGTGGGCGCGCTGAACGGCGTGCTGGCGGGCTATACGACCATCCCGCCGTTCATCATCACCCTGGCCACCATGAACATCGCCAAGAGCATTGCCCTTGTCATCAACAACGGTACCCTCAGCGTGTCCGACCCGGTGCTCAAGGCGTTCAATGACATCACCATTGGCATCATTCCGCTGCCCGCCATCCTCTCGCTGGCCCTTTATGCGTTCTTCTTCTGGCTGCTGAAATACCGCAAATACGGCACCGTCCTGTACGCCGTGGGCGGCAAGGAGGACGCGGCCATGACCGCCGGCATCGACGCCCGGTGGATCAAGATGTCGGTCTATCTCATCGGCGGCAGTTTGGCCGGGCTGGCGGGTGTGATCTACTCCTCGCGCCTGAGCGCGGCCAACCCCACCCAGGGCGCGGGACTGGAGCTGGACGCCATCTGCGCTGCGGTGCTGGGCGGCACGGCGCTGTCGGGCGGACAGGGCAGCATCTGGGGCGCCTATCTGGGCGCGCTGGCTATATCCATCCTGCGCAACGGCATGAACCTGATGGGCGTGCGCATCATTGAGCAGCTTACGGTGATCGGCTGCGTGCTGATTTTGATTCTGACCTTTGACGTCTACAACCGCAGAAAGGGGGAACGGGCCTGTGGATAGGAAAAAGTTCAGCTGGACCGTGCTGGCGCGCTATACGCCCTATATCATTCTCCTGATCCTGTGTGCGGCCATGACCTTTGCCACCGACAATTTCCTGTCGCTGTCCAACGTGGTCAGCGTGCTGCGCCAGTCCTCCTTCCTGCTGGTCATGGCCGTGGGCATGAGCTTCGCCATGATCCTGGGGAGAGGAGCGGATATGTCCCTGGGCGCCACCGTGGCCATCTCCTCCTGTCTGGCTGCGCCGTTTCTGCGGGAGAGCCGGAGCCTGGGGAGCATCATATTCGGCTTTGCGCTGGCCATTGGCATCGGTGTTATCATCGGCGCGGTTAACGGCGCGCTCATCGCCTACCTCCGTCTGCCCGCCCTGCTGGTGACCTACGGCATGAGCAATATCCTGCGGGGCACGATTTACTCCCACATGGAGGGCAGCGTGGTGACCAACCTCCACCGGTCGGTGATGTTTTTGGGTTCCGGCTTTGTGGGGAAGATCCCCGTACCCATCATCATCGCTGCGCTGGTTACGCTTTTGTCGGTGTTCATCCTGAAAAAGATGCCGGCGGGACGCAGGCTCTACGTGGTGGGGGCGAACGCGGAGGCCGCCCGCTTTTCCGGGATTAAATCCAACCAGACGGTCATTCTGGGCTTTGTGCTGACCAGCGCCATCGCAGCCATGGCCGGGCTGATGTATATTGGCCGCCTGGGGACGGCGGAAGCCCAGATCGGCACCGAATTCCACCTGAACGCCATCGCGGCGGCCGCTATCGGCGGGGTGTCCTTCAACGGCGGCATCGCGAATCTGGGCGGCGTGGTGGCTGGCGCCATCATCTTGAGCCTGCTCACCAATGGGATGAACCTGATGAACATTTCCTCGGACTGGCAGGGCTTTATCAACGGCGCGATCATCATTCTCGCCGTCTTGGTGGACTATTTCAGTAACCGCAGGAACCGGTAATTGTATTGACCGGGGGCAGCGTGCCGGCCAGTATGGTTATAGATGGAAGTGAAGGACTGCAATCTATTTAGGAGGTAAAACAATGAAAAAATGTATCAGCCTGCTCTTGGCGCTCTGCATGGCGTTCACTCTGGCCGCCTGCGCGGGTACGCCCGGCGAGTCCAAAGTGCCCGTGAGCGATTCGTCCGCCCCTCCGGCCCAGTCCGATACCCCCGAGGGGAAGTCCTACCGCATCGGCGTGTTTTTCAAGGACAGCTCCAGCATGTTCTGGCGCTATGTGGGCCAGGGGTGCTCCGACAAGGCCAAGGAGCTGGGCGTTGAGTTCGTAGAGTATTCTCCCGCCAGCTACACCGACTCGGCCGGCCAGATGAGCATGCTGGAGGACGCCATTGCCTCCGGAATCGACGCCATCTGTGTGGCCGCCATTGACTCCACCGCCATCGTGGACACCCTGCTCAAGGCGGAGGAGAAGGGAATTCCCGTTATCGTGTTCAATACCCTGATTCCCGGCTTTGAGGAGAGCGGCAAGCAGCGCTGCTTCATCGGTATTGATAATGTCAAGGCCTCTGAGGACGTGATGGAGCAGATCCTGGCCGACCATGACTACAAGGCCAACGTGGTCATTCTGGAGGGCACGCCCGCCACCCAGATGAACGCCGACCGCGCCGGGACCGCCACCGACGTGTGCAAGAAGTACGAGGGCGTGAACATCGTGGCCAGCCAGCCCTGCTACGCCAACCGCGAGACGGCCATGACCACCATGGAGAACATCCTCCAGTCCACCCAGGACATCGACATCGTCTGGGCGCTGAACGACCCCACCGCCCTGGGCGCCCAGCAGGCCATTGAAGCCGCAAGCCTGAGCGATATCGACATCGTGGCCATCGACGGCACCCCCGACGCCATCGCCTCCATCATCAAGGGCCGCAGCATCAGGTACACTATGGACCAGGCCCCCTTTGATATGGGCGCGTTTACCGTTCAGGCCGCCTATGACATCCTGGAAGGGAAGAACGTGGACCCCATCATCCGCTGCGGCGGCACCGCCATCGGCCCCGACAACGCCCAGACCCATATGGATACCTATTACCCCGACTACGAGTACTGATTTAAACTATTTTACCCTCTCAAAAAGCCACACAGCGGCCAGCCCATTCTCGGGCTGGCCGCTGTGTGGCTGATGCTGTGCCGCGTGAAGTCCGGCGGGCTCATCCGCCGCAGTGGTGTTCGCCGCAGCCGTGGCTGCCGCACTCCCCGCTGTGATGGTGCTCTCCATGGTGGCTGCACATGACGTTGGGGTCGTAGCTGAGCGCGCCGCAGGCCAGGGCCTGGGCCGCCTGGTCCGCGCTGCCGGAGACGCCGCCATACAGGCGGATGCCCGCCGCAGCCAGCGCAGCCTGCGCTCCTCCGCCGATGCCGCCGCAGATCAGCGCGTCGGCGCCCAGGGCGCTCAGCACCCCCGCCAGCGCGCCGTGGCCGCTGCCGCTGGTGTCCACCACCTGGGAGGAGGTGACGACGCCCTGCTCCACATCATAGATTTTAAACTGCCGGGTGTGGCCGAAGTGCTGAAAAATCTGGCCATCCTCATAGGTCACTGCGATGCGCATGGTATGTTCTCCTTTCGATTCCGCGTATTGCTGTTGATAGCGCCGCTTGAAGCAGCCGCCGCAGCCCTGCTCTCCGCCGCACAGCCTGAAATCGCCCCCTTCGATGCGCAGGGGGCGCCCGTCCACCAGGAAGCGGGCTAGCTTTTCCCGGGCGGCGGCGTAAATCTGCTGCACGGTGGTCCGGGCGATGCCCATGAACCGGGCGCACTGCTCCTGGGAGAGGCCTTCCCGGTCGATGAGGCGGATGGTTTCGTACTCGTCCACCGTCAGGACGACGGGGGGGAGCTGGGCGGTGGCGTTGGCGGGGGAAAACTCCAGCGTGCCCGGGTATTGGCACACTCTTCTGCACTTTTTCGGCCTGGACACGGCGGAATCCCCTCCATTCGACGGGCAGCGATAGGTTCATTATAGCGCGTTTGCGGCATATGTCAATAAAAATAATTGACATGCAGAGGGAATTCCTCTATACTCTAATGAAGTGAGGGAGGGGTCGTCCATGGAGCTGGAACACTGCTTTCCCGTCTGGAATAAGCTCACCGCCGCCCAGCAGGAGGCGCTGCACAGATCGACGAGGGAAAAACAGGTCAAAAAGGGCGCGCTGCTCCATGCGGGCGGGCAGGACTGCACCGGCCTGCTCATTGTCCGCCAGGGCCAGCTGCGGGCCTATATCCTCTCGGAGGAGGGGCGGGAGGTCACCATCTACCGGCTGGTGGAGGGGGACGTGTGCCTGTTCTCCGCCTCGTGCATGATGCGCAGCATCCAGTTCGACGTCACGGTGGAGGCGGAGCGGGACACCGCGCTGTGGGTGGTGCCCGCCGAGGTCTACCGGGGGCTGATGGAGCAGTCCACCGCCGTGGCCAACTACACCAACGACCTGATGGGGAGCCGCTTCTCCGAGGTGATGTGGCTGATGGAGCAGATCATGTGGCGCAGCTTCGACCAGCGGCTGGCCCAGTTTCTGCTCCAGGAGAGCGCCTTGGAGGAGTCGGACCTGCTGCCCCTGACCCATGAGCGGATCGCCGCCCACCTGGGCACCGCCCGGGAGGTGGTCACCCGGATGCTGCGCTATTTTCAGGGAGAGGGCATGGTGCGCCTGGTCCGGGGGAGCGTGGAGCTCACCGATGTGAGCAAGCTCAAAGCGCTGTGCGGACAAAAGTGAGACAGCCCGCCCGTTCAAGCAGAACGGGCGGGCTGTTTTGTCATGGCTCCATGCCGCAGGGGAGGGACCGCTCCGCCGCGGCCCGGTCCAGCATGACGCTCTCGTAGAGGCGGTAGCCCCCGGCCAGGTGGGAGCAGTCAAAGCCCTCCTGTGCCAGCACGCGGCAGGCCAGATAGCTGCGCAGGGCGCTCTGGCACACCAGATACACCGGCTTGCCCTGGGGCAGCTCTCCCAGGCGCTCCCGCAGCTCGTCCACGGGGATATTGACGAAGCCGTCCAAGTGGCCCCGCTGGTATTCCATGGGGGTGCGCACGTCCAGCAGCAGGGCGCTGCCGTCCCGGGGCAGGGCGTCCGCCTGATCCCAGTGGAACTGCTTCACCAGTCCGCGGGACAGGTTCTCCATCATAAAGCCCGCCATGTTCACCGGGTCCTTGGCGGAGGAGTAGGGGGGCGCGTAGGCCAGGTCCAGCTCCGCCAGGTCCAGGGCGGACATGCCCGCCCGGATGGCGGTGGCCAGCACGTCGATGCGTTTGTCCACCCCCTCGAAGCCCACGATCTGCGCCCCCAGCAGGCGCAGGGTATCGGGATCAAAGAGCACCTTCATGGTCATCATCCGCCCGCCGGGGTAATACCCGGCGTGGTTGGCGGGGGAGAGGTAGACCTTATCCCAGCGGATACCCGCCCGCCTGGCCGAGCGCTCGTTGATGCCGGTGACGGCGGCGGTCATGTCGAACACCTTGAGGACGGAGGAGCCCTGGGAGCCGGGGTAGCGGCTGTCGCCGCCGCAGATATTGTCTGCGGCGATGCGGCCCTGCCGGTTGGCGGGCCCCGCCAGGGAGATGAGGGTGTCCTCCCCGGTGACGGAGTGCTTGACCTGGACCGCGTCGCCCACGGCGTATATGTCCGGCGCGGAGGTTTCCATCCGGTCATTGACCAGGATGCTGCCCTTGATGCCCAGGGCCAGCCCGGCGTCCCGGGCCAGCTGGGAGTCCGGGGTGACGCCGATGGCCAGCACCACCATGTCCGCTTGCAGCGGCTCCTCTCCCTTCAGGAGCGCCCGCACCCGGCTTCCCGCGTCCTCAAAGCCCTCCACCGTGCGGCCCAGGAGGAGCTTCACCCCCCGCTGGCGCATTTTGCCGTGGATGAAGGAGGCCATTTCAGGGTCGAAGGGGTTCATCAGCTGCTGCGGCCGCTGGACGATGGTGACATCCAGCCCCAGATCCCGGAGGTTTTCCGCCATTTCCAGCCCGATGAAGCCGCCTCCGGCCAGCACCGCTGAGCGGGGCCGCGCCTGCTCCACAAACCGGCGGATGCGCAGGGTGTCCTCCACCGTGCGCAGGGTGAACAGCCGCTCCAGCCCCACGCCGGGCACCTGGGGCTGGGTGGGCTGGGCGCCGGGGGAGAGCAGCAGCTTGTCGTAGCGCTCCTCAAACTCCTCTCCGCTGTCCAGACTGCGGACGGACACGGTTTTTTTCTCCGGGTGGATGGCCAGCACCTCATGACGCACCCGCATATCAATGCGGAACCGCCGCCAAAAGCTCTCGGGAGTTTGGAGGGTGAGCTCCGCCGGGTCCTGGATGACCCCGCCGATATAGTAGGGCAGGCCGCAGTTGGCATAGGAGACATGGCCGGACCGCTCGAATACCACCACCTGGGCGGATTCGTCCAGCCGGCGGATACGGGCTGCCGCGGTGGCCCCGCCGGCCACGCCGCCCACAATGACGATTTTCATGGAATTCACTGCCTTTCCTCGTGTCCTGCGCCTGGGCGCAGGCTTTTTTGTTATGGGTCGCTGACGGATCTGCCGTTTTTCGCCTTGCAGATGAGCTGGGTCATGGTGCCCATGGGGCAGTACACGCACCAGGAGCGGGGCTTGAACAGCAGCATGGTGACAAAGCCCAGCACCGTGGAGGTGAGCATAACGCTGTAAAAGCCGAAGGCGAATTGGGCCACGCCGGGGTGGAACAGAGTGCCGCGATAGGCCCAGTGCCAGGGCAGCTTGAAGGTCCACAGCAGAGTGACCGCCTGGGAGAGGTCCCGGGCTCCGACAAAGACCAGATAGGTGTTCCACAGCATCAGGAAGAACATGGTGAAAAAGAACGCCAGGAAGCCGTAGCGGAAGGCTTTGCTCTTCATCCACCGGGGGACGTCCTTTTTCCGGGACAGCCCGAACCGTCCGCCCACCAGGGCAAAGAGCTGGCCCCGCCCGCAGTAGCGGTTACAATAGGCTTTGCTTCCCCCGGCGACGGCGATGATGAGGGGAATGAAGAAGCACAGCAGGCCCAGCCAGGCGAACAGGATGTTGAAGAAGCCCAGGATCAGATAGCTCAGCGACACGATCCACAGGTAGTCATACCAGTGCTTTTTCATTCCGCCACCTCCTGAAGCGCGATCACGCTGGCCGGGCACTCCTTGACGCATTTCCCGCACCCCACGCATTTTGCCCCGTCCACCCGCGCCGCCACGCCCTTTCGGACCTGAATGGCGGACAGCGGGCAGACCTTGACGCAGCATCCGCAGGCCACGCAGCTGGTCTCGTCCACCAGCGCCGCCACGCCCTTTCGGACCTGAATGGCGGACAGCGGGCAGACCTTGACGCAGCATCCGCAGGCCACGCAGCTGGTCTCGTCCACCAGCGCGCGCCGTTTTTTCCGTACAGCGGCCGTCATAGCCAACGCCTCCTTGAATTTTATATGCCCTATTATAGCAAGTGCGGCGGCGGATACCGTGACTAAATCACAGATGTCCGCCGGAAAGGAGGGAGGCGGACCGCAAAATTCTAGTATACAACATTATTTTCGTCAAATAAACGAGAAATATCCCAACATTTCCACAAATTTTCCGGGGAAAGATCATGTATTTTCAATCTGTTATTTCCGCAGGAAAAACGATATACTCCTTGTAATACTTTTTGAGGAGTGAAGTTCAATGTGTTTTTCAGATCTGGATTTCAGCACGCTGCAGGACATCCCGCCCGCCGGCCGCTTCCATGACGCGCCCAGGGTGTCCGTCTCCGCGGCAGGGCGGGTGGCGATGAACAGAGCCTTTTGCAAGCTGGCCGCCGGCCAGCGGGAGTTTCGGGCCAAGATCAGCCCGGACGGCCGATACCTGGTGCTCTGCCCCGACGAGCCGCCCAGCATCCGATTTTCCGCCAAGGGCGGGGACTCGGTCCATTCGATACTGGCGGAGCGGCTGAAGGGGCTGGGCTTTCTGATGCCGGTGCAGTATACCATGGAGTGGAGCGAGGAGCGGCGGGCATGGATGGGCTGCTGCCGGGAGCTGGCCCAGCCGCCCGCTCTGTCCGAGCTGGAAAAGCCGGCCAAGAAACCCGGAGGCAGGAGAAAATGAGGCGGCGGGGACGGGAGCTTTCGTGCCGGGAGCAGGGACTGATCGACGGCTTTATCAAAGAGGTCTGTTGGGCATCAAACTGCTCGGACAAGGAGGACGACCTGTACCAGAGCGCCTGGGCGGCATTCCTCGGCGTCTACCGGGACAGCCCGTCCTCCTTTTACCGGGACGGCACGCTGGGCTGGAGCAGAGCTTACCGCGCCGTATGGGAGGCGCTGAAGCGGGAGCGCGTCGCGTCCAGGTTCTGGCGCTGCGGGGTGAGCTCGCTGGACCGGCCGGTGAGCGGCGAGGTGCCGGTGCCCCGCGTGGAGCTGCTGCCAGCCCCGTGGGAGCTTTCAAGACAGTGTCTGCTTTCACGATTACCTGCGCCACATGGAGCGGGACGTGTGCCGCTTGGCCTACGGTCTGATCGCCGGGGACACAAAGGAGAAGGTAGGGGCGGATCATCGCTGGGCGCCGAGCTACACCAAAGCGACATTCGGCAAGCTCAAGTCCAAAATGAAGGAGTATTGGGAGATATGAGTGGAAAAAACGAAAAAAAGTCCAGCGATTCTCTGTCCGGGCATATGTCCTTCGCCAATATCTTGGGGACCTACGCGGCTTTGGCGGGAACGCTGTTTGGCCTGTTCTTTACCAAGAGCCAGCTGCGCATCGCGGAGAGCGAGGAGGCACGGGCCCGCCGAGCCGAGCCGCTGGCTTATACGCTGGAGGCTGTGGACACCCATTACCAGTATGAGATCCAGTGGGACGGCGGCGCAGCGTCTATCCCCGCGCCCGCGTACCGGCTGCGGGTGAGCCACGGGAGCCTGCGCAGCGTCACGGCCATCTCCTTTGACGGAAGGGAATTCCACGAGCTGCGCACTCTGCCCATGGAGGACGAGTGGGAGGGCCGCCCGCTGGACATCGCCATGCCCGCCCAGTACGTGGTGGAGGACGGGGTGGCGTATGATTACTTCTTCCTGTTTCTGGAACCCGTGGAGGGGCCGTCCCAGCTGGATCTGGTGTGTACCGAAATCTCCCTGGACACATGGGAGACCGGCAGCAGCGTGCAGCGCTGCATTGATCTGGCCCGGAGGGATTTTCTTCCCCCAGGGGCGCAGCGGGACATGCTTGAGACGTACAGCGTCCTGCGGGATACGCTGAAGTCGCTGGAGCTGCTCCCGGCATAGGGGGAGAAAAGCTAGCCCCGGAGCGCGCCGGTACTTGACGGACGGCCCAAATTGTGTCAAACTAGGGATATTAAGGAGGGATATCCCGTGCACAACGAGCTGACGAAAAAGGATATTGAACTCATGCGCCAGGAGCTGGAGCACCGCCGGAGCGTGCTGCGGCCCAAGCTCATTGAGGACGTGAAAACCGCCCGGGCCTTTGGCGATCTGAGCGAAAATTTTGAATATAAGGCGGCAAAGCGGGAGAAAAACCGCAACGACAGCCGGTGCCGTTACTTAGAGAGCATGATTAAAACGGCGGTCATTATCTCGGACAAGTCCGCAGACGGGGTGGTGGGGCTGTACGACAAGGTCACCTTTTACGTGGAGGAGGACGATGAGGAGGTCACCTGCCAGATCGTCACCACCATGCGGCAGGACGCGCTGAAAAACCGCGTCAGCAAGGAGTCCCCGGTGGGCAAAGCCCTGATAGGCCGCCGGGTGGGCGACCGGGCGACGGTAGAGGTCAGCGCCAGCTACAGCTATGACATCGTAATCCGGGCCATCGAGCCCGGCCAGGATACCGGCGAGGCTCCGCTGGTGGGCTTCTGAGCAGCCAAAGAGGAAAACCGCGTACCGCCGCACAGAAAGAGAGGACCGCCCATGATCCGCTTCACCGCCCGACAGCGCAACGGCGCGCTGATGCCCGCCTCCGCCCTTTTTGCCATGGCGCTGATAGCGTTCGGCCTGTGCCAGGAGCCGCCGGACCGGATTTTGTCCGGCCTGCGCACCATCGTCACCATGGAGGACGTGCTCATCACCGACTATATCGCCGTGGCGGGGATGGGGGCGGCTTTTGTCAACGCGGGGCTGGTGACGCTCATCAGCGTAGCCATTCTGTGGCTGCTGGACGACACGCCCAACGGCGCTACCATGGTCACCATCGGGCTGATGTCCGGCTTTGCCCTGTTCGGCAAGAACATTGCCAATATCTGGCCCATCCTGGGGGGCACGGCACTGTACGCCCTGGTGCAGAAGGAGGACCTCTCCCGGCACGTGAACGTGGCGCTGCGCACCACGGCGCTCTCCCCGATGGTGAGCTTCATGGCGGTGCGCTTTCACCCCTGGCTGGGGATTGCCATAGGGCTGCTCATCGGATTTGTGATGCCTCCCGTGGCGGAGCACGCCCACCGGGTGCAGAACGGCATGAATCTTTACAGCCTGGGCTTTTCCTGCGGGCTGGTGGCCATGATGCTGGTGCCCGCGTTCAAGGCCTTCGGCCTGGCCCCCGCCGCGGCCCATTACTGGTCCAGCGGCCATAACGGCCGGCTGGGGGCGGGACTGGCGGCGCTGTGCGCAGTGTTTATTCTGGCTGGGCTGGCCCGGGGGCCTGGGCGGGTGACGCGGAAGTATTGGATGCTGTTGCGCACCTCCGGCCGGGTGCCCAGCGACTATGTGCGCACCTTTCGGTCGGGCCCGGTGCTGGTGAACATGGGGGTGAACGGGCTGATCGCCACCGGCTACATTGTGCTCACCGGCGGCGACCTCAACGGGGCCACCATCGGCGCCATCTTCACCATCATCGGCTTTTCCGGCTACGGCAAGCACGCCTTCAATATCATCCCCGTCATGGCGGGGGTGCTGCTGGGCAGCCTGACCAACCACGTGGAGCTGAACAACAGCGGCTTGCAGCTGGCGGGGCTGTTCGGCAACACCCTGGCCCCCTTTGCCGGGGTGTTCGGCTGGCCCTTCGGGGTGCTGGCGGGGCTGCTCCACTCCTCGGTGGTGCTCCAGGCGGGACTGCCGCTGGAGGGGATGAACCTCTACAACAACGGCTTTTCCGGAGGGCTGGTGGCCATTGTGCTCTATCCCATCCTCACCGCCCTGGTGAAGCACCGCCGCCCGGTGCTCATGGAGGAGGACCTGTTTGCCATCTTTGCCGAGGACGACCCCCAGCCGCCGGAGGAGCTGCCCGGCAGGGAAGAGGACGCCCCATAGACAAACGCGCAGCCCCGCGCCGCAGGCGCGGGGCTGATTTTGCGCACAAGAGAGGGGCAGCAGTCATTCCACCGTTTTAAGGCTCTCCACCATGTCCACCTTTTTCAGCTTGTAGTGGGCGGCGATGTTCACCGCGATGGAGAACACCACCGTCAGCACCGCGGCCAGCACATAGGCGTAGGGCGGCGCGGTGCGGCCGAACATCACCAGCTCTACCTCCACGGTGAGCACCATCCATGCGTGGAGGAACCGGCCCATCACCAGCCCGAGCGCGATACCGAACAGGGTGAGGAACAGGTTTTCCCGGTAGACGTAGGCGGTGACCTCCCGGTCGAAGAAGCCCAGAACCTTCAGGGTGGCCAGCTCCCGCACCCGCTCGGTGATGTTGATGTTGGTGAGGTTGTAGAGCACCACGAAGGCCAGGGCCGCCGCCGCAGTGATGATGATGACCACGGCGTAGTCGATGGCCTCCATGCTGTCGGTGAAGTTGTCCCGCAGGGTGGCGATGTAGGAGTAGGAGTCCACCCCGTCCATGGCCATCAGATCGGCGGACACGGCGTCCGACTCGGCATCTCCCGCCCCGTCGGCATAGCGCAGGAGCATGACATTGCGCTGCGCGTCCTTACCGAAGAGGGCGCGGTAATATTCCTCGGAGACATAGATGTAGTGATAGGCATAGTTCTCCGCGATGTCGGCCACCCGGGCTTCCACCCGTTTCCCGTCCTCCTCCAGGGTGATGGTGTCTCCCGGAGAGACCTCCAGCAGCTCGGCCAGCTTTTCCGTGACCACCAGGCCGTCCGCCGTCAGGACGGCCGGCGTTCCGTCCAGCCTGTGAGAGAGCCGGATGAACTGGGCGAACCGCTCCTGGTCCGCCACCGTGCGCAGGTAGGCGCTCTGAGCCGGGCCCCGGGTGGACGCCTCCACCAGAATATCGCTGCCCTGCAGATAGTCCTCCACCCAGGGGCTGTCCGCCAGATAGCGCTCCACCGCGGCCAGCTCCTCCTGGCCGGCATCCAGCCCCAGCAGCGCGTCATAGCGGAACACGTGGTCGAACTGCTCGTTGAGGATGGAGAAGATGGACTCGTGGAGCCCGAAGCCGGTGACGATGAGGGCGGTGCACCCGCCGATGCCGATTACCGTCATCCAGAACCGGCGCTGGTAGCGGAACAGGTTGCGCATGGTCACCTTCCAGGTGAAGGTGAGGCGCTTCCAGACAAATCCCACCCGCTCCAGCAGCACCCGGCGGCCCGCCTTGGGAGCGCGGGGGCGCATCAGGTTGGCGGGAGTGGCCATCAGGGTGGACAGGCACGCCCACAGCGCCGCCCCGGTGGTGCAGGCCACCGCCGCCAGCACCGCGCCGAAGTACAGCCCCACCTGGGGCTTGAACTCCAGGGCGGGGATGGCGTACATGATGTTGAAGGCGTTGGCGATGACCAGGGGAATGAGGGTACAGCCCAGCCCCAGGCCCAGAATGCCTCCCACCAGACTGGCGGAGAAGGCGTAGCCGATGTACTTTTTGGAGATGGAGAGCCGAGAGAAGCCCATGGCCTTCAGCGCGCCGATCTGGGTGCGCTGCTCCTCCACCATGCGGGTCATGGTGGTCAGGCAGGCCAGCGCCGCCACCAGGAAGAAGATGACGGGGAACACGTTGGCCAGATTGCTCACCCGGCCGGAGTCCTGAGAGTAGCCCACGATGCCCGCGTTGGTGAACCGGCTGAGGACGTACCACTCACAGTCCTCCACGTCGTCCAGCTCGTCCTGGGCGTCGTCCAGCTTCTTTTGGGCGTCAGCGATCTCCTCGTCCGCCTCCGCTTTGCCGTCCTGGTACTCCTTCAGGCCGTCGGCGTACTCCGCCTCGCCGTCGTTGAGCTCTGCCAGCGCGTCGTCCAGCTCCTGTCGCCCGTCGATCCGGGCCTTGCGCAGCTCCTCCACGCCGTCGTAATACTCGGCCCAGCCGTCCCGGAGGTCTGCCTCTCCCTGCTCCAGCTCGGTCTGGGCGTCGTCCAGCTTCGCCTGAGCGTCGTCCAGCTCGGCCCGGGCGTCGTCCAGTTCGGCCTTGGCGTCGTCCAGCTCCACCTTGGCGTCATCCAGCTCCTTTTTGCCCTCGTCCAGCTCGTCCTGAGCGTCGTCCAGCTCTTTCTTGGCCTGGTCCAGCTCGTCCTCGGCATGCCGCAGCTCCCACGCGGCGGAGTCCAGCTCGGCGCTGCCCGCGTCCAGCTCTTTCTTGGCCGCGTCCAGTTTGTCCTTGATGGGGGCCAGCTGAGCATAGCCGGCGTCTAGCGCCGCCTGTCCAGCGTCTAGCTTGGCCTTTTCCCCTGCCAGTTGCTGTTCTGCCGCCTCCTGTCCCATAATTGCGGCAAGCTGCTCCAACGCAGCATCGTACTGTGCCCAACTGGCGTCCAGCACTTGCTTCTGTTCGTCAAGCTGAGCCTTACCCTCGTTATACTGCTTCAGGCCCTCGTTATACTCCCTGCGGCCGGCCTCGTACTCCTTCAGGCCGCTTTCGTAGGTCAGCTGGCCGCGCTCGTATTGGGCCAGGCCGTCCTCGTATGTTTGGCGGCCCACCTCGAATTGGGCCAGGCCGTCCTCATATTTTTGAAGGCCCTTCTCGTATTCCGCCAGGCCGTCCAGGTAGTCCGCCCAGCCGTCCCGATATTTCTGCCAGCCGTCCTGGTACTCCGCCAGACCGTCCTCATACTCCTGCCGGCCGTCGGCCAGGTCGGCCTCCCCCTGGCGCAGGTCGGCCAGGGCGTCGTCCAGCTTTTTCTGGGCGTCGGCGGTCTCCCGGGCGAAGGTGTCCTCCCCGTCGCGGTAGTCCGCCCAGCCGTCGTCTAGCTCCTGCCGCCCGTCTTGAAGCTCCTGCCAGGCGTCGGCCAGCTCTTTGTCCGCGTCCGCCTTGGCGTCCTCGAACTCCCGCCGGGCATCGTCCAGCTCGGCCTGGGCCTCCCCGATGAGCTCGTCGTAACGCAGCTGGGCGCGTTCCTCCGCCAGGGGGTCCAGGCTGTCAACCAGGGCGTCGACGCGGTCCTCGTACTCGTCCCCGTAGGTGTCCAGCGCGGCCAGGCCGTCCCCGGTGAAGTAGGCGCAGGTGTAGTGCTCAAAGGTAAAGTTCTCCCCCGGCACGTAGACGAAGGCGTCCACCGAGCCGCTGCCCAGGGAGGAGCTTCCCCGGTCCAGCCCCACGTACAGCGGGGAGTTCACCGATCCCACGATGGTGTAGGCGTGGCGTTCCAGGTCTCCGGCGCTGTCCTCCTCCAGAATGAGCTCCAGCTTGTCCCCCACCTGGAGGCCCAGCTCCACCAGCAGCAGGTTTTCCGTGACGCACTCGTCCGCCGACTGGGGCAGGCGGCCCTGCTTGAGCTCCAGCAGGTTGAGCTGTTCCGGCATGGAGCGCACGCTGACGATGCGGTCGATGGCCACCGCGTCCACGTCCCGGCAGCCCTCCACCGCCTCGATGCCCGGCGAACCGGCCAGGGCGGCCAGGTCCCCGTCCGTCAGCCCCAGGGTGGACAGCACATAGCCGTCCATCAGGTGGGTGCGGTCGTAGTAATTGTCGGCGGTGTACTGCATGTCCGGCGCGGTGGTGCGCAGTCCGGACAGAAAGGCCACCGCCAGCGCCGCCAGCACCAGAATGGACAGGTAGCGGGTTATGGTGCTCCGAATTTCCCGGATGGCGTCGGTATTCAGGTGGTTTTTCCATATTACCATTCGATTTCCTCCACCGGGGTGGGGTGGGCGTTGCGCTCCACCGACGCCACCCGGCCGTTTTTGATATGGATGACCTGGTCGGCCATGGGGGTGAGGGCGGTGTTGTGGGTGATGACGACGACGGTCATCCCCTCCTGGCGGCAGGTGTCCTGGAGGAGCTTTAAAATTGCCTTGCCCGTCACGTAGTCCAGCGCGCCGGTGGGCTCGTCGCACAGCAGCAGCTTGGGGTTTTTGGCCAGCGCCCGGGCGATGGCCACCCGCTGCTGCTCGCCGCCGGACAGCTGGGCGGGGAAGTTGTTCAGCCGGTCCCCCAGCCCCACGTGGATGAGCACCTCCTTGGCGTCCAGCGGGTCCCGGCAGATCTGGGCGGCCAGCTCCACGTTCTCCAGGGCGGTGAGATTCTGCACCAGGTTATAGAACTGGAACACGAAGCCGATGTCGTGCCGGCGGTAGGCGGTGAGCTGCTTGGGGCTGTAGCCGCTGACCCGCGCGCCGTCCACGGTGATGGTGCCGCCGGAGCAGGCGTCCATGCCGCCCAGCATGTTGAGCACGGTGGTCTTGCCCGCGCCGGAGGGGCCCACAATGACGGTGAACTCGCCCTTGTCCACGGTGAAGTCCACGCCGTCCACCGCTTGAATGGTAATCTCACCCATTTTATATTCTTTTTTAACATTCTCAAAGGATATGTAGCTCATGAAAGCCCCTCCGTCCGCCCGGCAGGCCGCCCGGGCGCTGTGGTATGTATGATTCAATATCTTATACTCTTTCCCTGACGAGCGCAACCGTTCCGGGGCAAAATTCAAGGTTTATTCAAAAGATTCCCGCCGCAGATTCCAGGGCGTGGCATGACGGGTTTCTTTTGGAAGATTGCCATTGACTAACCGCCGCCGGCTCGGTTAAAATACGCACACTGGTAGGGGAGTAGTCGGCGGCTTGCCGCGGCTTGGTCAACACACTGGCGGCTCAGCCGTCTGGTCAAGCCTTTCATGACGAGACTTACCCGCAATGGGTGCGGGTATGGTCTCTTTTTTTGTCCTCCCGCATACGTTCAAACAGCAAAGAAGGGATGATGTGTCATGGAGCTTTGGGAGCTGTTCGTTCTGGCCGTGGGCCTGTCCATGGACGCCTTCGCCGTGTCCATCTGCAAGGGGCTGTCCATCCGGGCGCTGCTGCCCCGGCACGCGCTGATCGTGGGGCTGTGGTTTGGGGCCTTCCAGGCGCTGATGCCGCTGGCCGGGTGGCTGCTTGGGGCGGCCTTCGCGGATATGATCGCCGCGGTGGACCATTGGATCGCCTTTGGGCTGCTCTGCTTCATCGGCGGCAATATGATTCGAGAGGCGCTGGGCCGCGAGGAGGACGACTGCGACCCCTCTCTGGCCCCGCTGGCCATGCTGGTGCTGGCGGTGGCCACCTCCATCGACGCGCTGGCGGTGGGGGTCACCTTCGCCTTCCTGCGGGTGGACATACTCCCCGCCGTCACCCTCATCGGGGCGTGCACCTTCCTCATCTCGGCGGCGGGGGTGAAGGTGGGCAATGTGTTCGGCGCCCGCTACAAGTCCAAGGCGGAGCTCTTTGGCGGAGTGGTGCTGGTGCTCATCGGGGCGAAGATTCTGCTGGAGCACCTGGAGCTGCTGCCGTTTTGACGGGCCGGGGCGAAAAGATTCCTCCGCCGCTTTCCTTTTTAGGGAAAAGCTGATATAATCACGTCAGAACAGGCAGAAGGGAGGGAACGCCGTGAAAATCCTCATCGTGGAGGACGACCGCCCGCTGGCCGCCTCTCTGCGGGCGCTGCTGGAGGACCGGGGCTATGAGGTGGAAAACGCCTATGACGGAGAGGCCGGGGTGCAGTACGCCCTTTTGGGCGTGTATGACCTCATCATTCTGGACGTGATGCTGCCCGCGCTCAACGGCTGGCAGGCGGCCCGGCAGCTCCGGGCCCAGAAGTGCGCCGTCCCCATCCTCATGCTCACCGCCCGCGGGGAGCTGGAGGACCGGGTGGAGGGCCTCAACGCCGGGGCGGACTACTACCTGACCAAGCCCTTCGACACCCGGGAGCTGCTGGCCTGCGTGGGGGCGCTGCTGCGCCGCCAGGGCGGGCAGGTGGACGAGCTGCGCTTCGGCAATACGTCCCTGGACCTGGACGCGTCCACCCTGGCCTGCGGGGAAAAGTGGGTGCGGTTGTCCGCCCGGGAGTTCGACGTGATGCGCTGCCTCATGGGGGCAAAGGGCCGCAACCTGTCCAAGGAGGCCATCCTGGCCCGGGTGTGGGGGTACGACTCCAACGCGGTGGAGAACCACGTGGAGGTATACGTGGGCTTTTTGCGTAAAAAGCTCCACAGCATCGGCTCCAACGTGCGCATCGAGGCGGTGCGGCGGCTGGGCTACCACCTGGAGGCGGAGGAGGCATAAGGCGGCGGACGCCTGAGGACCTCCGCGGAAACGATTCAAATGGGCCGTGATCCGTCATGGATCACGGCCCATTCGGCTGTGTGGGAGGGCTGGCGGCCCGCCGGCTGGATACTGCCGGCTCTGAGCGGCAGAGAAAGGGACCCGCTGGGTGGAGCGGGTCCGCTGTCTCAGTATTTTAGGATGAAATAGATCACGTACACCCAGCTCATCATTCCGTGAATGATAGCCCAGCCCACGGAGTGCCAGGTGGTGTAGCTGATGACCATGGCCAGGGCGCTGCCGAAGGAGATACCCGCCTTGGCCGCGCTCCCGGCGTTGAAACTGCCTCTGCTCTCGTCCAAATTGCCGCCTCCTCTCACAGCAGAATAACTCCCGCCTCTTTACACGCCTCGATGGTGCGCGGGTCCCAGATGGAGGCCT
>ERZ779629.78-NODE-78-length-42775-cov-31.624696_pt1 | contig 42775 bp, 42 predicted proteins | sample MGYA00514192_ERZ779629 | MGnify/ENA primary metagenome ERZ779629 (study PRJEB29562, sample SAMEA4376709) | mouse gut metagenome | isolation source: Cecum | study: EMG produced TPA metagenomics assembly of the A DSS colitis mouse model was used to assess the... | reverse complement strand
TTACTTTTTGTTTGCACAAAAAGTAACCGCAGGGCGCGGGGCTGCGTAAGCCCCGCATCCCCCGTCCCGGCAGGGACGCCCCCTCGCGCCCGGAGGGCGCGAAGAAACGCACCCCCGTCCACCAGTCGTGAAAGGAGTTTTTTCTATGCATTGTGCAACCGCGCGGCCCAGGCGGGCCTTATCCCTCCTGCTGGCCCTTGTCCTCTTGCTGGGGCTGGTTCCCGGCCTCCCCGGCGGGGAGACGGCCTCGGCCCACTGGGCGGATCCCTACCTCAGCCAGCTGCTGGAGTGGGGCTTTATCCGCGCTGACCAGACAGGGAGCCCCGACAAGGCCCTGACACGGGCAGACTTTATGTCCATCGTCAACCGGGCCTACGGCTATCACGAGGTCGGCGTGACCCCCTTTGAGGATGTGGGCGAGCGGGATTGGTTCTATGACGATGTGGGCATCGCCTACAACGCCCGCTACATCCACGGCACCTCCCCCACCACCGCCTCCCCCAACGACACCCTCACCAGGGAGACGGCGGCCACCATCCTGGGGCGCAATATGATGCTCCAGGAGTCCACGGGGGAGATTCTGGACTTCTCCGACGCCCGCGACATCAGCAACTGGAGCCGGGGGACCATCAAGTCCTCCCTGGAGCACTACCTGGTTTCCGGCTATGACGACGGCACCTTCCGGCCCCAGAAGAACGTCACCTGGGGCGAGATGGCCGCGCTGATCTCCCGCACTGTCGGCACCCCCCTCCAGGAGGCGGGGGACTACTCCCTGGGCGGCGTGTTCGGCAACGTCACCGTTACCTCGCCCGGCGTCACGCTGCGGGATACCGTGATCAGCGGGGACCTGTATATCACCGGCGGCGTGGGACAGGGAAATATTAAGCTGGAGAACGTCACCGTCCTGGGCCGCATCATTGCCAGCGGCAGCGGTGAGAGCGAGGGCGGCGAGGCCAGCATCCTGCTGCGCAACGTCACCGCCGACGAGCTGCTGGTGGACAACCTCCAGGACAACTATGTTACAGTCAGGGCCGACGGCGTCACCGACATCGGCCACACTACCGTGCGCACCAGCGCCTACATCGAGGACAACACCCCCGACGGCATGGGACTGAAGTACATCTCCCTGGAGGGGGAGACCTACCCCGAGGGCGAGGAGCCCGAGGACTGGGAGCCCATCCAGCTGGATCTGGCCGGCCGGATCGAGGAGGTCGTCAACCGCACTCCCAACTCCCAGGTCAAGGCCGCCAAGGGTACCGTGGCCAAGCTGACGGTGGACGAGACCGCCGTGGGCTCCACGGTGGTCATTGACCGGGGCGCTGTGGTCAAGGAGCTCAACCTGGACACCGGCACCACCGTCACCGGCGAGGGCGACATTGAGAAGCTGGTGGTCAACGCCCCCGGCTCCGACGTGGCCATGCTGCCCGATGAGATCGTGATCCGGCCCGGCATCACCGCCACCATCAACGGCGTGGAGATGGACTCCGTGGCCGCCGAGGAGTCCTCCATGGATCCCCTGATCCTCTCCGGGTATCCCCAGGCCACCGACATCACCCCCACCTCCGTCAAGGCCCTCTTCTCCACCAATAAGCGGGGCACCATCTACTGGGCGGTCAGCGCCATCACCGACGGCTCCGTGGGCGAGGACGAGCTCATCAAGCCCCCCTCCTACGGCGGCATCGCCCTGCGCAGCGGAAACATCCTCTCCCCCAAGGGAAATGAGGAGGTCACCGCCAGCATCGCCGGGCTGACTCCCGACGGGTCCTACTACCTGTCCGCCGTGCTGGTGGACGACCGGGGCCAGCGCAGCCCCACCAAGGTGATCGCCTTTACAACCCCCGACAACACGGTTCCCGCCTTCGCCCAGGGATATCCCCATATGTCCAAGGTCTCCCGCCGGGACAGCGTGGCCGTGGTCATGCCCACAAAGGACTGCAAGCTCTATTATGTCCTGCTGCCTCGCGCGGCCCAGGCCCCCACGGTCAATGAGCTGAAGGCCGGCGCGGTCTCCGGCGCGCTGGGCTACGGCGTGCAGGATGTGTACAAGAACGTGGAGAGTACCTTCCGCATCAACGACCGGGTGCTGGAGGAGCAGACGGACTACACTGTCTACTTCTGGCTCACCGACGCCAACGGGGCCAACAGTTCCGCCATTGTACCCCTGCCCTTCACCACCGCTGACGAGACGCCCCCCACCTTCGTCATGGGTCCCCTGGCCGGCAAGGGAGCGGATACCTCTGTGCCCATCTCCTTCCGCCTCAGCGAGGACGGAACCGTCTTCTGGGCCGTGGTGCCTGAGGGCGAGCCCTACCCCCGTGCCGCCAACGGCCAGACCGGCACTGCCCCTCTGGACAGCACGGAAGCCAAGCTGCAGGTGGCCTCCGGCCAGGGCGCGTTGTCCAGCGGCAGCGTCAGCGCCAGCGCCGCCAGGGACGGGAACTTCAACGTCACCGGCCTGGAGCCTGAGAAGTCCTACGACCTCTACTATGTGGCCCAGGATAAGGCGGGCAACTACTCCCTCACTGTGGGCAAGATGACCATCAGCACCGCCGACAGCACCGGGCCCATCGTCAAGCTGCTGTCCAAGAACCCCAGGGTGGATGATCCCATCGTCTTTGAGTTCAGCGAGAACGTCAAGCCCGACGCCAACGGCCCCGTGGCCCAGGACCTCCTTGCCCTCTACAAGGCTACCATGACCGCTGCGGACAAGGAGCAGGCCAAGAAGAACCTGCGGGATGCGCTGACCTACAGCATCGACCTCTACCAGCGCACCCAGGGCATGGGTACCGGCGACGTGGTCCTTAAATCCCGGCCTTATCCCTATGACGCCTCCACCGACTGGGCCATCGACTTCGCCCAGGCGGTCGTGTCCACCGCCGACGATGGCTCGGGCAAGATTCTGGTCACCATCCCCGCCACCGGCCACCAGCTCCAGAGCGCCGGGACCTACTTCTTCCGCATCCACAACCTCACCGACAACGCCGGCAACCGGCTGCGCGGCAACGGCACGGTGGACTACTCCACGGACCCCCAGTACGGCCACGACATGCCCATCTTCACCGTGGTCTTCGCGGAGATCTACCTGGCCCAGATCAACCCGCCGGTCAAGGATGAGCAGCCGCAAGTGGACGGGGCTGCGGTTGACGCCGACGCCTACTTCCGCATGATCCCCCAGTCCACCCACTCGGTGGTGGAGGGCAGAACCTACGACCTGCTGATGTTCACCAACAAGACCATGCGCTTCGAGCTCTACTACCGCGTGGTGGACACCACGAAGCCGGCGGAGGTGAACGGGAACCCCAACCCTAATCGTTATCCTACCACCACAGATAAGTACGTGGCCAACATGCCCGGCGCCTCCGGTGAGACGCACCTGGGCGACTACGGCTGGGTGAAGCTGGATACCGACAGCGGCCTGATTACCAACGGCAACTCGAACGGCGAGCCCAAGGTGGGCGTCAGTCTCCAGGCCCAGTTCAACGACATCAATGCGTCCCCGGAGCTGAAGGACCTGGACGACAGCAAGAAGGTCTACTATGAGTTCGCCATCCGCGTTCTCCAGATCGGCGAGGACGGCATCGACAAGCGGGACACCTGGGGCGACGACCTGGAGATGGAAATCCACGTGGCGGCGGCCACCCCCACCAGCATGCGCAACCTGACCATCTCCCAGAACGCCATCACAGAGGATCGCTGGAATCAGTACAAGGCCAACGGCCTGGCCGCCAACAACGGCGCGGTGGACGTAGGCAGGACAGATACTGCCGACAGCTTCCTCACCATGGACATCCCCTTCCCCAGCACGGGCAACCCCAAGTTTGACGCCGACACCCCCAAGCTCACACCGGGGGACACCTACGTCAGAATGGAGCTGGCCCCGAATGTCGAATGCAACATTTACTACGTGGTTGCCCCCGTGGGCGGCATCACCACCACGGTCTCCACGGGAATTAGCGGCAGCACCACGTTCAGCAACAACCAGCTGCTGGAAGAATACAACAGGCAGGAGGATGTAGATCCTGACAGCGGAGAGATAACGATAACATACGCTCCATACGGAGGTCCCTTCGTCCCGAAGAGCGCCATGACAGGGGACCCCAACGTGGACCACGCGGAGGATACGGCCAACGGCTGGGTCACCAATCCCAGCAATCTGAACATTTGGAATCCGCCATACAAAAATCCGCAATTCAAGATTTCCTCCGCACCTGACCCGGAAGACCCCACGAAGACCGTTGACTACCTGCCCTACCCCGGCGGCGGCTACACCTGGCCGGAGACGGTGACAGACCTTGAGCCGGAGACGGATTACTTCGCCTACTTCGTTCTGGAGAGCCTGGTTACCGGGCGGCCCTCCAATGTCTACCTGTATACCTTCCGCACGGGCGAAATCAGCAACCCCAAGATCCGTCTGGACCGTGAGGGAAGCGGCATCGTGAACGCCAGGACGGATAAGGATTCCAACCTGCGCTGGACGATGTACGCGGAGCAGGATTTGAAGCAGATTTCTATCCTGTGGGATAAGCTGACCGACCATCTGGCGGACGGATATACGGCTGACAGCTCTGAGATTGCCGCCTATACAGGCTACTCCATATTTGACGCGCTAACCCGGCCCGCGACGCTGGATTACTCCGTCTTCGATCTATACGTGGATCGGGAGACAAAGGAAGAAGTCTTCAGCCTCATCGGTATGGGCACCTCTGTCGGCGGCACCACCAGCGTGGGTGGGGGCCAGATAATCACAGAGCTCAAGAGCGGCAGCACCAGTACCCTGGATCAGATTGACAACAGATGGACGGGGACGGGGAACAACCGCGAGGAGATCATGAAGCCGGGGACGCAGTATATTGTCCTCGCCATGGCCTGCCACAAAAACGGAGACGAGGAGGATGTTGCCCAGCACTCCTTCAAGGCCGTTGACAACGTCTTCGTGCCGGACCCCGAGACCCCTGTTGTGACCTCCTTGTCGACAAGCATCACGGGCTACGACAGCAGAAACCGTACCTATTCCGGCTCGTTTACAATCGGATTTTCCAAGCCGGTCTACTGGACGTCTGACGGTGCGACGGCCTGGAACATCCATGCCACCAGCCCCACAACGCCCGGCGGAGCCATTGCGGCGGATGGGGAGGACTATAAGGAGCTGATGCGTTATGTCTCCGGCTCTGCAAAGGGATATCTGTACTTTGATGCCTATAACCGGCCGACAACGCCCCAGACCAGCTATACAATTTCCTTCAGCAATATGCCTTCGGGACAATCGCTGACGCTGTTCAGCTCCGGCGACGTGGCCAACTCCTCGGCCGGTCGTGACCAGAATGCACAGCTGGAAATTATCTTCCGCGCGTACCCCAACAGAGCGGAGGAAGAAGTCAGCGGCTTTACAGGGACTTGGAAGAAGCAAAACGTGGAGAATACAATATTGTCCACCATTCCGACGGGCGGCTCTGCGGGCGGGGATATTGCCATCTATTTCCTCAGTGCAAATAACCCGAATATGGAGACTCCCAGCTCTCAGCCAACCGTCAGGTTAAAGGTGGGTGATACATTTAATGCTACCGCGACGGTGGACACTGATGTTGCACAGAAAATGATTTCCTGGACCGCCGATGGCGCTACTACTGACAGCACCGGTCAGACAGTGCCCGACTCGGTTGCCTCGGTCACCAATTCAACTACCGAAAACGAAACCATAACCGCCCTCGGAATCGGAGAGACTACCGTCACCATCCACGTAACCCTCCCCGGAGGAGCGACGTCGTATAAGAGCATCCGGGTGATTGTTAGAGATGATCTGACAGTGTCGGTGGCCAAGTCGTCGCCAGATACGGTGAATATTGGATATGACGATGCAACGGATACGATCAGTTGGGAAAGGAGCCCCGGTACAAGGCCCACGGAAATGCTGACGCTTACAACTTCCAGTGATGGAGTTCCAAAATTTGGAAGTAATACAAGTGTGGATTGGACAGGTGGCGGCAGTGTTGTGTCTGTGAGAAAAGTCAGTAATACCTCTGCGCAAATCTCTGTGCAGGGAATGGGAAGTGACAAGATTACGATTACTGTGAAGTCTGGAAACAATATCATCCTGACAAAAGAAATCAATATCACAGTAACAGGCAACGACACTGGCCTGAATATTTCATCCAACCCCATCATCCGTTAATCACCACATCCCCACGGGAGCGGGCGTCCGCCCGCTCCCGTTTCCCCATCCGGCACATCACCTGAAAAGGAGCGTGTTCTATGAAGCATCCCACTGCCCGGCGGGGCCTGGCCCTGCTGCTGGCCCTGCTGCTGACCCTCACCATGGCCCCCACCGCCCTGCTGGAGGGGGAGGACGGAGACGAGGAGGATCCCACGCCTCCCGCCGCAGCGGATACGATTTTTATCACCGTATACAACGGCGCCACCGGTATCAGCTCCGGCGACGAGGCCAACCCCTTTACCCTGGACGTGGAGCGGGGCCCCACCCTCAGCGCCAGCATCAGCGCCCAGGACGCCAACGGCAGGCCCATCACGACCCACGACGACGACTACATCGTCTGGACCTCCGCCGATGAGTCCATCGCCAAGGCGGTCTACAACCCCGGCAGCGACGGCCACACCTTCTACGTGGAGGGCGTCGCCCCCGGCAATACGAAGATCACCGGCATCACCACCACCCAGGCGGGGGTTCCCACCGGGGGCGAGTTTAACCTCTTCGTCACCGTCAGCGGCATCGTCCCGGTGAAGACGGAAATCACCCTCCAGGAGAACGAGGCCATCGACCTTCCCGACGCGGCCCAGGTTCCCGGCAGCGACTACCGTGTCTACTACTATGGCGACGCGGCGAAGGGCTCGGTGGAAATTTCCAGTGACCGCCCCAACGTGGTCCGTGCCGTGGGCAATGACCGCAGCGGCCTGACCATTGACGCGGTTTCGGCGGGCCCCGCCGTGGTGACCATCCAGGCGGGCATCTACCACGCCAACATCACCGTCAACGTGGAGAGCAACGACAACCTCGTCATCACCCCCGAGGACCCCGCCTCGGTCAGCGAGCCCCTGCGCTTCTCCTCCCTGGAGAAGGCCCTGGACGCGCTGTGTCAGGAGGCCATCCAGGCGGAGGGGGATAAGTCCCTGGTGTCCATCACCAGCCTCTCCGTCCCGCCGGCCCAGGGTACGCTGTACCTGGGGTACCAGTCCGTGGACAGCCCCGGCGCGGGCGTGGGTACCATGCAGACTCTGTACGTCCGGGGCGAGCCCAAGGGGCCCTATATCTCCGACGTGGTGTTCGTGCCCAACCCCGCCTACACCAAGGAGGAGGCCGTCATCACCTTCGCCGGCACCGCCCGGAACGGGCGCACCTTCAAGGGGAAAATTAAGGTGAAGATCGCCGAATCCAAGACCGACGTGACCCTCACTGCGGCCCACGGACAGCCCCTGCCCCTGACGGCCACACCCTTCAGCAAGGTCTGCCAGGAGGAGACGGGCTCCCCCCTGAGCTACGTGATCTTCACCCTGCCCCCCGCCGCGGAGGGCGTGCTGTACCGGGACTGGAAGAGCGAGCTGGACTACGGCTCCCGCGTCTCCGCTATGGAGCAGTACAGCAGGAAGGATCTGGAGCAGATTACCTTCGTCCCCGCCCAGGGCTTCGTGGGCACGGTGACCATCGGCTACGCCGGCTACAGCTCCACGGGCACCCGCTACAACGGCCAGCTGGTCATTGTGGTCACCCGGGAGCTGGACCGGGGGCTCCAGTACAACGACTACGGCGCGGGCTATGTCAGCTTTGACGGCGGGGATTTTGACGATTACTCCACCGCCGTGACCGGCAAGCGCATGGACTTCGTCAGCTTCACCCCGCCCCCCGCCAGCCAGGGCACCCTCTACCGCAGCTGGCGCAGCGGCCGGGGTACGGCGGTGGAGAGCGGCGACACCTTCGGCATGAAGGCCTTGGATTCCGTCACCTTCGTGGCGGCGGAGGGCTTCCACGGCGTGGTCCGGGTGCCCTTTACCGGGGAGGACCGCAACGGCGTGCCCTTCTCCGGTACGGCGGAGATCCACATCCAGTCCTCCGGAGGCGGCAGCAGAGGGGATATATACTACACCTGCGCCCCCGGCGGCTTCGTGAAGCTGGCGCTGTCGGACTTCAACAACCTCTCCATGGACCAGACCGGCCAGCGGCTGCACTACATCACCTTTCAGACCCTGCCGGACTTCAACCAGGGCGCCCTCTACCACAACCGGACCAGCACCAACGGCATTGGCGCCCGCGTGACCACCACCACCAAGTATTTCCAGAGCGCCACCCCCTATCTGGCGAATCTCTCCTTCTGGGCGTCGGAGGGCTTCCACAGCGTGGAGATTCCCTTCACCGGCTGCGCTGTCAATGGGCAGACCTTTACGGGGCTTCTGAGCATTGACTCCGGCAGCTCCTCCGGCGGCTCGGGACAGGGGGCGGTAAGCTACACCACCACGGGCCGGGCCCCGGCGGCCTTCTCCGGCGGGGACTTCGACAGCGCCTGCCGCGCCGCCACCGGTTCCGCGCTGCACTACCTGGTCTTCTCCCTGCCCTCCTCTGCCCAGGGCATGCTCTGCTTCCAGCAGCAGACCGGGGGCACCTCCGTGTCCGTGGGGACGGGGGAGCAGTTCTACCTCAGCGGGGAGCGGGGGCTGTCCAAGATCTCCTTTGTCCCGGCCTACGGCTTCTCCGGTGTGTCGGTGATCCCCTTCACCGGCTGGGCCATCGACGGCCGGCAGTTCCAGGGGACGGTGGAGGTCAACGTCCGGGCCGGGGCCACCAGCGGCTCCACGGTGCGATACGCCACCTTCGGCACGCCGGTGCAGCTCTCCGCCGCCGACTTCCAGGCGGTGTCCGGGGGCAGCCAGCCGTCCGCCATCCGCTTTGACGCGACGCCGGACCAGAACGCCGGGCGGCTCTACTACCAGTACGTCAGCCCCACCAAGTACTCCTGGCAGTCCAACACCACCGCCGCCTACTCCCTGGCGGGAGATCCGGCCCTGTCCAACCTGACCTTCATTCCCAAGGCGGGCTTTACGGGCACCATGGCCATCCCCTATACCGCCACCTGCTACGACGGCACAAGCTACACCGGCCGCCTGGAGATCACGGTCCAGGCTCCCTCGGTGTCTGCCAGCTTCACCGACCTGACGGGCTACTCCGCCCAGACCAAGGCGGCGGTGGACTACCTGTCCAGCCAGGGGATCGTCAACGGCATGCAGCCCGGCGTCTACGGTCCGGGCCTGTCCATCCGGCGGGGGGACTTCTGCCTGATGCTGTACCGGGCCTTCCGGTTTGACAGGGGGGGCACCATCCTCTCCTTCGCCGACGTGCCCCAGGACGCCTACTACGCCGAGGCGGTCAACATTCTCAGCTCTCTGGACATCGTCAACGGCACCGGCACCAACCGCTTCCAGCCCAACGCCAACATCTCCCGGCAGGACGCGGCCCTTATGGTCCAGCGGACCCTCCGCGCCGCCGGTATGACCGCCGACGTCCCCGGCCAGCTCTCCCACGCCGACGCCAACCAGGTGACGGGCTACGCCCAGGGGGCGGTGACCAGCCTGGTCCAGCTGGGCATCTACCCCACCACCGACACCGGCCGCCTCAACCCCAAGGGGGACCTCACACGCTCTGATATGGCGGTGCTGCTCCACCGGACCATGACCCGGTAGAGGAAAAAGCGAACACGACCCAAGGAGCGCGCTCCGCATTTTGCGAGGCGCGCTCTTTCGCGCCTCTGCGCGCCCGGCTCCGCAAAAAAACGGCGGCGACGGCAGCTTCCCCTTGCATCCTCCGGCGATTTGGTATAGAATGGGGGCACTGCCGCCGGTCCGCCGGCGGCGGAAAAGAGGCGTGTATGCCCGCTCGGGCGCGGTATACGAAGCATATGCGGAAGGGAGGGGCGTGCGGTGCCCAAATGGCTCAAACCGGCGGCGGACAGCTGGCCGGGGCGGTTTCTGACCCAGATTCTGCGCCGGTACTTTGTCCACGACGTGGGGCGGCAGGGGGCGGCCCTGGCCTACTACCTGCTGTTCATGCTCTTCCCCTTCCTGATTTTTCTCAGCAGCCTGCTGGGCCTGCTGGATCTGGACGTCTCCGGGATCACCGGCGCTCTGAACAACCTGCTCCCCGCCGGGGTGCTGGAGGTGGTGGAGACGTATCTCAGCTACGTCAGCCGCACATCCAGCACCGCCATGCTCTGGTTCGGCCTGATTTTTTCCATCTATTTCCCCATGCGGGCGGCGGACTGCCTGATGTACGCCGTGCGCCGGGCCTACCACCTGCCCCGGCCCAAAAACCAGGCGCTCTACACGGTCAAGGTTCTGCTCTACACCGTCTTTCTCCTGGTGACCATCGCCCTTACCTTGGCGCTGGCCACCGTGGGCCGGGCAGCCCTCCAGTTTCTCAGCCGCTTTTTCGTCCTGCCGGAAGCTTTCATCGACCTATGGAGCGATCTCCGCTTCCTGATCCTGGGGGGCGTCATGTTCGCCGCCGTCGGGCTCCTCTACGCCGCCGCCCAGGACAGCCGCCAGCCCGCCCGCAGTATTGTGCCGGGTACCCTGGCGGCCCTGCTGGCGTGGATGCTTGTCTCCGCAGGGTTTTCCTTCTATGTGGAGAATTTTGCGAATTATTCGGTGATTTACGGGGCGTTGGGTACGATCATCGTACTGATGATGTGGCTCAATCTCACAGCGGTGGTGCTGATTATGGGGGCGGAGGTGAACGGGGCGCTGCTGGCGATGCGGGGGGAGAAAAAGCGGAGATAGGGGCTGGGCTGCAGCCCTACCGCTTGTGGGACCTGCGCAGGCCCCGTATCCCCCGTCCCGGCAGGGACTTCCCCCTCGCGCCCCGAAGGGGCGCAGCGCTCCCAATTTTATAAATACCACGAGGAACACTATGAAAATCATCATCATTGGCAATGGCAAGGTAGGCTTTACCCTGGCCCGGCAGCTGAGTGGCGAAAACCACGAGCTGGTGCTCATCGACCAGCGGGCGGAGGCCCTGCGCAACGCGGACGGATCCCTGGACGTGATGTGTCTGGAGGGCAGCGGCGCTTCTATTAAGGTGCTGATCGAGGCCGGCGTGCGGGCGGCGGATCTGGTGGTGGCGGTGACGGGGTCGGACGAGCTCAACATCGTCTGCTGCCTGATCGCCAAGAAGCTGGGGGCCCGGCACACCGTGGCCCGCATCCGCTCCCCGGAGTACTTCCGGGAGGCCAACCTACTCAAGCGGGAGGTGGGCCTGAATATGATCATCAACCCCGAGTACGCGGCGGCCCAGGAGATCAGCCGCCTGCTCCGGGTCCCCTCCGCCTTCAGCGTGGAGACCTTCGCCCAGGGGCTGGTGGAGCTCATCGGCTTCCCCATCGTGGACAGCGACGGCCTGGCCGGGATCAGCCTCTTCGAGTACAACAGGCGGCGGCCCAACGGGGTGCTCATGTGCGCCGTCATCCGGGGCGACAAGGTCTATGTGCCCAACGGCCGCTTCGTCCCCCAGGTGGGGGACAAGGCCTATATCATCGGCGCGCAGCGGGAGATCGCCAAGTTCTTCCACACCCTGGGCCGGGACGGCAACCGTATCCGCCGCCTCACCGTCCTGGGGGGCAGCAAGATCGCCACTTACCTCACCTGGGCGGTGGAGAAGGTAGGCATGAAGGTGCGCATCGTGGAGCAGGACGAGAGCAAGTGCCGCTCCCTGTCGGAGAAGCTGCCGGACAGCCTGGTGATCCAGGGGGACGGCACGGACAGCGAGGTGATCGAGGCCGAGGGCCTTCTGGATACGGACGCCTTCATCGCCCTGACCAACCGGGACGAGGAGAACCTGCTCATGGCCATGACCGCCCAGCGCCACGGCGTGGGCAAGGTCATCGCCAAGATGAGCCGGCCCAATTATATCGAGATGATGCGGGAGTCCGGGGTGGACTGCATCATCAGTCCCAAGGACATCACCGCCAACCAGATCTCCGCCTACGTCCGGGCTATGGCCCGCAGCCAGGGCAGCGCGGTGGAGAACCTCTACAGGCTACTGGGAGGGGCCATCGAGGCGGTGCAGTTCACCGCCGCCGGGGCCACCAAATTCCTGGACACGCCCCTCAAGGACCTGCGCCTGAAGCCCGGCATGCTGGTGGCGGCCATCGCCAGGGAGGGGAAGACCATCATCCCCGACGGCTCCACCTCCATCCACGCCGGGGACAAGGTCATCGTCATGGCCAAGAGCCTGTTCCTCCAGGATCTGGATGAGATTTTGCAGGAGTGAGGGCGAGATGAATTACAAGCTGGTTTTCCATATTCTGGGCATGATCCTCCGGGTGGAGGCGGTGCTGATGCTGCCGGCGGCGGTCATCGGCCTGGCCACGGGGCAGGACGGCTCCGCCTTTCTCCTCTCGGCGGGCATCACCCTGGCGGTGGGGCAGGCGCTGGTCATGCTGCCGGGGAAGAACATGAAGATGCAGGCCAGGGACGGCTTTGCCGCCGTGGCGCTGAGCTGGATCGTGCTCTCCCTCTTCGGGGCCCTGCCCTATGTGTTCAGCGGCGTGCTGCCCAACTACGCCGACGCGGTGTTCGAGACGGTCTCCGGCTTCACCACCACCGGGGCCACGGTGTTCACCTTCATGGAGGGACAGCCCCTGGGGGTGCTGTTCTGGCGGGCCCAGACCCAGTGGATGGGGGGCATGGGGGTGCTGGTGCTGGCCCTGGCCCTGGTGCCCAAGCTGGGGGAGGGCAGCGTGTACCTGATGCGGGCGGAGTCCCCCGGTCCCATCAAGAGCAAACTCACCCCCAGGGTGAGGGACACGGCCAAGATTCTCTACAGCATCTATATCGGCCTGACGGCGGCGGAGGTCCTCTGCCTGCGCTTGGCCGGGATGCCCTGGTTCGACGCGGTGATCCACGCCTTCACCACCATCTCCACCGGCGGCTTCTCGGTGAAAAACGCCAGCATCGCGGCCTACAACAGCCTGGCCATCGAGTGGATCATCATCGTGTTCATGTTCCTGTCGGGCATCAACTTCGCCCTGCTCTACTTCGCCCTGTGCCGCAACTTCAAGGCGGTGTTCCAGAGCGAGGAGCTGCGCTCCTACACCCTTATGACGGTGACCGCCTCGGGGCTGATCGTGCTGAACCTGGTGCTCCACGCCTCCTGGGCCCTGGACGCGCGGACGGTGACGGACAGCGTGTTCCAGGTGGTGACGCTGATGACCACCACGGGGTATATGACCTACGACTATGTCCTGTGGCCCACCTTCTCCCAGGTGATCCTGGTGCTGGTGATGTTTGCCGGCGCCTGCGCCGGCTCCACCGCCGGCGGCATCAAGCAGATCCGGGTTGTGCTGCTGGTGAAGAACCTGCGCCGGGAGGTGCAGCGGATCCTCCACCCCAGGGTGGTGACCACCCTGAAGAGCGACGGCGACCGGGTGGACGAGCCCATCCTGTCCGGCATCAGCCTGTTCTTTTTCGCCTATATCCTGCTGCTGCTGGCGGGCACGCTGGTGGTGGCCTGGGACGACGTGGGCTTCACCGCCGCCTTCACCGCCTCTTTGACCTGTATCAGCAACGTGGGCCCCGCCTTCGATGTTTTGGGCCCCACCAGCAACTTTTTCGCCCTTTCCAACGTGAGCAAAATATTTCTGAGCATCAACATGCTGCTGGGGCGGCTGGAGATCATGCCGCTGCTGCTGCTGCTGTTTCCCAGCCTGTGGAAGAAGCGGTAGGCGCGCCTCCGAAAAAGTAAATTTCCCCCTCCGACAGGATTTGATCCCATTTTTGGCGGACAAGCCGTAAAATGGAGTAAACACTGCGGAGGGGGATTTTTATGGAACAAAAGAGGACCGCGCGCTACCAGTCCAACCGCATTTTCCACCTGCCCATCGACCGCATCAGCCCCAACCCCCGCCAGCCGCGCCGGCATTTTGCCGAACAGCCCATGCGGGAGCTGGCGGACTCCATCCGTCAGCACGGGGTCCTGCAGCCCCTCACCGTGCAGAAGACCCCCGGCGGCTATGTGCTGGTGGCCGGGGAGCGGCGGCTGCGGGCCGCGGGGCTGGCAGGGCTGGACAAGGTGCCCTGCATCCTGGTGCGGGCCTCCTCCCGGGACAGCGCCCTGCTGGCCCTGGTGGAGAACCTGCAGCGCTGCGACCTCCACTACATGGAGGAGGCCGCGGCGATCTCCCGGCTGATCTCCGCCTACGGCATGAGCCAGGAGGAGGCCGCCCGGCGGCTGGGCCGGTCCCAGTCGGCGGTGGCCAACAAGCTGCGGCTGCTGCGGCTGAGCCCCGCCTGCGTGGAACTGCTGCGCCAGTTCGAGCTGACGGAACGCCACGCCCGGGCCCTGCTGCGGCTGGAGGACGAGGAGGCCAGGGTCGCCGCCCTGCGCCACATCGGGGAGCGGCGGCTGAACGTGGCCGCCTCCGACGAATACATAGAGTCCCTGCTCCAGAAACGGCCGAAGGGGGGCGGGCGGAAGCCGGTGTTCGTCATCAAGGATGTGCGCCTGTTCCTCAACAGCGTCAACCGGGGGATGGAGACCATCCGCCGGGCCGGGGTGGACGCCCGCTGCGACAAGCAGGAGAGCGACGACGAGATCACCATCACCATCCAGATTCCCAAAAAGAAGGCGGCGGGCTGAGGACAGCCCGCCGCCGTAAGTTTATACTATGCGGGGAATCACCGCTCCTCCATGGGGATGTAGGGGCGCTTGCCCTCTACGCACTCGTACCGGGGGCGGATCAGCTTGCCGCCGCCGCTCAGCTCCTCCATCCGGTGGGCGCTCCAGCCGGAGATGCGGGCCACGGCGAACAGGGGCGTATACAGCTCCTGGGGCAGGCCCAGCATCTCGTAGACCAGGCCGCTGTAAAAGTCAATGTTGGTGGAGATGGCCTCCCGGCCCTGGCGGGCGACGAGAAGGCGCTTGCCCTCCCGCTCCACGTTCTCGTAGAGGGCCAGGTCCAGATCCCGGCCCTTCTCCGCCGCCAGGCGCTTGACGTAGTAGCGGAACACCTCGCACCGGGGGTCGCTGCGGGTGTACACCGCGTGGCCCAGGCCGTAGATGAGGCCGCTGCCGTCGAAGGCCTCCTTATCCAGGATCCGCGTCAGGTAGTCCGCCACCTGCTCCCGGCTGCGCCAGTCGGGGACGTGGGCCTTGATGTCGGACATCATGGCCATGACCTTGCTGTTGGCGCCGCCGTGGCGGGGGCCCTTCAGGGAGGCCATGGCGGCGGCGATGGCCGAGTAGGTGTCCGTCCCGGAGGAGGTGACAACGTGGTTGGTGAAGGTGGAGTTGTTGCCGCCGCCGTGGTCCGCGTGGAGCACCAGGGCCACATCCAGCACCCGGGCCTCCAGCTCCGTGTAGCTGCGGTCCTCCCGGAGCATCCGGAGGAAGTTCTCCGCCGTGGACAGCTCGGGCTGGGGCACATGGATGAAAAGGCTCTCCCCCTGGGTGTAGCGCCAGGCCTGGTAGGCGTAGATGGCCAGCACCGGCATGTTGCTGAGCAGCTGGAGGGACTGGCGCAGCACGTTCTCCAGGCCGATGTCGTTGGGCTTGTCGTCGTAGCAGGCCAGGGTGAGGACGGCCCGCTGCATGGTGTTCATCAGGTCCTGGGGCGGGGCCTTCATAATGATGTCCCGGAAGAAGTTGGTGGGCAGCGTGCGGTAGGAGGCCAGCTGATCACAGAAGGCGTCCAGCTGGGCCTGGTCCGGCAGCTGTCCGAACAGCAGCAGGTAGGCCGTCTCCTCGAAGGCGTACCGCCCCCGGCTCTCGGAGCCCCGCACCACCTCCCGGCAGTCGATGCCCCGGTAGTAGAGCACGCCGTCGGCGGGCCGGATGTGCTCGTCCTCCGTGACGGTGTAGGACTGAATCTCTGCCACGCGGGTCAGCCCCGTCAGCACGCCCCGCCCGTCCTCGTTCCGGAGGCCGCGCTTGACGTTGTAGTCCTTGTACAGCTGGGGGTCGATGTAGTTCTCCTTCTCCCACTGCTCCTTCAGGGCCATAATGGCGGGGGTGATTTCACAGTAGGCGTTCTCGCGAATCTCCTTCCAAATCATAGCGGGCGCTCCTTTCACCGGCGGCTTCTGCCACTTGTTTTTGCAAGTATAACATAATTGACTTTCATTTTCAATGGGGAATTTGCCAAATAATTGAGGTTAAAATTTTTATTTTGCATAATAAGGATAATTGTAATGCATAATCGCCCGTCAAAGTGGCAGGGCACAGTAATTGTAAAAAATTTCTTGTTGCTTTTTGCAAACTGATGTGCTACAATAAGGCAGAAAACTGAAGGAAAGGATGTGAGAGCAGGCATGACAAACCAGTTCACCGGTGTCGACATCGACGACATGATCTACGGTGAGTGCGACACGACGGTCGTCAGCGGGCGGTAAGCCCACGGCAGCATGAAGAGATGGCAGTCCACGCTTGCGGGCGTGGGTTTTTTCTTTTTATTACGTGATTTCAAAACAGCACACACCTAAGATCAAAGGCCCCCGGCGCATACATGCGCCGGGGGCCTCTCCGTCCTATTATAGGACAAAATGCGATTCCGATCTGTAGAATTTTACAAAATCATACAAGTTGTTATTGACGCGGCGCCCCAAGAGCAGTGTTATCCGGCAGAAATTTGGGGGCCGCTATGGTTTTTGGTTTGAATGTACAGCTCGTTTTGATGCACATTTTCAGGAAAACGTGTGAATTTTCCGCACCGGGTGGCGGATGAGCGTCTTCAGGCGCTGGGGGGCGGTCCGGCGAGGATCGCTCAGGTAGATCTCGTGGTGGCGGCGATCCGGGGTGAAATCCGGGGCGCAGCCCTGCTCTGCTGTAAAGGCAGAAAGCTTGTCAATAGAGGCAGGCTCGGCGTCGTAAGGCCCCACGTGGAGGATGTGGGCGCACAGTCCCTCCCGCCAGCGCCAGAACCGGGCGCCGCTCAGATCCAGCTCCGGCTTCTTGCGGGCCAGCTTCTCCAACGCCCAGGAGAACACCTCCTCGGTGACAAAATCCGGCTGGCGGATCAGGCTGGTCCAGTAAAACCGGTTCTTGTCCGCCGGGGCCCGGCCGTCAAAGGCGGGGTCGTCGGTCCACCACAGGCCCTCCAGGGGCGGCACCACGTACTCGAAGTAGCCCTCTGGCGTCTCGCCGGACAGGCGGCTCATCTTCACCGTGAAGCTCAGCCCGTAGAGGACCTCCATGGCGGCGGCGTAGGCGGGGGCGGTGTTGGGGTCCCCGCGGCCGTCCACAGCGAAAAAAACCATCTCCGGCACCTCCACAATGGCTGGCTGCTTGGGTATGTACAGGTGCTTCTCTGTCTTCTTGTAGTCGATTTTCTCCACAGAGGTCACTCCTTTCTCTCCGGCTTTTTCCGGGGCTTTTTGGCGGGCAGGGCCGCACAGGTCACACGGGCCAGCTCCGTCAGCGTCTCCCGGTCCTCCACGTCCGGCAGCAGCATCTCCCCGCCGCCCTCGTAGGGGATGCCCCTGGGGCAGTCCGGCAGCAGCGCCTCCCCCGCTGGGGTGATCTTCACCAGCAGCCGGTCGCCGCAGACGCAGGCGAAGTATTTCCCGTCGCAGTACAGGCCGTACTCCCCGAACATCCGCCGGAAGGAGATCGCCCCGGCCCCGGACAGCTGCTCCATGACGAACGCCACATAGCTCAGGCTGGACGCCATGTCACGCCTCCTCCCGCCACTTCCGGCACTGCTCGATCCGCGCGCCGCCGTCCCCCTGCTGGGGGTCGTAGGCGAACTGGGTGAGCAGCCGGCAGGGCATGGACGGGCACTGGCCGCAGTGGGACAGCCCCCGCTCCTCACAGCAGCTCTTCACCGGGCAGCTCTCGCCCCAGAAGGGCTTCTCGATCTGTACGCACCCGGCGCAGCCCGTGCTCTCGCGATAGGCGCACTGACTGCACAGCAGTCCGCATCTGGATTCCACCATGTCAATCCTCCTTTTCCAGCTCCGCCAGGAGCTTGTCCAGCTTTTTCTCCGACTAATTTCGTGGGTAACAAAGGCGCCCCGCCAGGGGGGCGTATTTGGCGGCAAAGGGGCACTGGCAGGTGTAGTAAAGGATAAAACCTTCACAGTCTGTCCGCTGGGCCCTGGCGCAGTCCCGGAACCGGGGCGGCCGGGCCGCCCCGGTCAGGGCGCAGCAGATGTGCTCCCGGTCCAGATTCTCCCCGGTGACGCGCAGAAATTCCATCCGTTCACTCCTCTCTGTTGTTGTCTACACCGATTCTACACCTCGTAATGGGACAACTGGCTGTCATATTTCTCCCAAATTTTTTTCGCCAGGGCGGCCATCTCCTCCCGCAGGGCGGCGGGCTCCAGAATCTCCGCCTGCGGCCCGAAGGTCAGCACCCACCGCAGCAGCGCCTCCGTCCCCGGAAAGCTCCGCCGGAAGAGGAGGCTGCCGTCCGGGGCCTGGGTGAAGCTGTCCGCGCCGTACTCGTCCACCAGCCGCCAGCGGACGGCGGGGTCAAAGCGGACGGCGGCCTCCAGGCGCTCCGGAAACACCCGCTCCGCCGGCGGGAGGGGCCAGGGGGCGGGCCGGGGGGAGAAGGAGGCCTCCTCCACCGCCAGCGACAGCATCCGGTTGAGCTTGAACAGCCGCCAGCCCTCCCGGTCCCGGCACCAGCCGTGGAGGTACCAGCTCGACCAGCGGAAGACCAGCCGGTCGGGCTCCACCAGCCGGCAGCTGTCGCCCCCGGGGGCGGTATAGGTAAAGCGCACCAGCCGCCGCCGGGCGCAGGCGTCCTTCAGCGCCTCCAGCCGGGGGGCCAGAACCGGGCCGTACCAGGAGGACAGGTCGATGAGCACGCAGTCGTCCCCGGCGCTCCCCGCCCCCTGGGGCAGCTTCTCCATCAGCTGCCGGTAGTACCCCGTACCCGACACGCTGTCCAGGCTCCGCAGGCCCGCCAGGATGGCCCCCCGGTCCTCGTCCGTCAGCACCGTCCCGTCCAGCTGGTAGCCCTCCATGATGGATATGCCGCCCCCGGCGCCCCGGGCGGTCCGCAGGGGGATGCCCGCCCGGCACAGCCGGTCCACGTCCCTGTGGATGGTCCGGGCGCTCACCTCAAACCGCTCCGCCAGACGCCCGGCGGTCACCTGCCCCTCCCGGAGCAGTACGGCCACAATACCGATCAGCCGGTCAATCGTCACGGGAAACGCCCCCCTTCCGGCATAATTATCCCCCAAAATTCGACATTCTTCCCCCCATTATAGCCCTGGAGGGCGGAAAAAACAAGGCGGGGCGGGAACTTTTTTTCCCAAATCGCGTCAAATCTGACAAAAGGCGGTTGACTACCGCCGGAAAAGTAGGTATTATGTAAATTGACAAAAACGCACCCCAAGGAGGAGCTGCCCTATGAGCAACCGTCACTGCCCCACATGCGGGGAGGAGTATTCCGATACATACAGAACCTGCCCCTTCTGCGAGGAGGAGGCGGCCATCCGGCGGGGGAAGCCCCTGCGCCGCCGGGGCGGCAAGCGGGTGGAGAAGCGGCAGAACGACCGCCGCAGCGGCGCGGGGGGCGTGATGCTGCTGCTGACCGCCGTAATCATCCTGGGCGTGGTGAGCTACGTGTTCTTTGACGAGCAGATCACCGGCACCCTGGGCATCCGCACGGACTCGGACGTGGGCGGCGCTCGGACAGAGGACCCCTCCCCCCCGCCCCAGGAGCCCCAGAGGGAGCCGGCGGGGGAGGACGCGCCGGATCCGGCGGGGGACGCCCCCACGCCCTCCGACGGCGCCGGAGAGGCTGACCCGGCGGCGCCGGAGGTGACGGAGCCCGGCGCCGGGGACGCCCCCGTCAGTCCGGCGGAGCCCCTGGCCCTGTCCCAGCCCGCCTTCACCATCCGCGCCGGGGAGACCGCCCGGCTCACCGCCTCCGGCGGCGGCGGCGCGGTGAGCTGGACCAGCTCCAACCCGGGCATCGCCACCGTGGACAGCGGGGCCGTCACCGGCGTGGCCGGCGGCACGGTGACCATCACCGCCGCCAGCGGGGAGGAGACCGCCGTCTGCCAGGTCACCGTGGAGGGAGACCCCTGGGTGAACCCCAACGCCGCCAACATCCGGCTGAATAAGACCGATTTCACCCTGTACGCCAAGGATCCGGACGTGACCATGAAGGTCAAGGGCACCGACAGCCCCGTGGTCTGGGCCAGCGGCAACACCGGCGTGGTGACCATCGACGCCAACGGCGTGGTCAAGTGGGTGGGCAAGGGCAACACCACCATCACCGCCACCGTGGACGGCGTAACCCTGGAGTGCATCGTGCGGGCAAAGTAAAAAAGCGCAGAGCGGGGACGCGCCCCATGGGCGCGTCCCCGCTCCGGTTCATGGGAGGTCTCCGGGCATCACAGCAGCAGCGTCAGCCGCCGGGGCAGGTTCCGGATGGTCACGTCCTCCGCACCGGGGCCATATTCCCCGTCCAGGGTCCAGGGAAAGGCCTCCGGCGTGTGGATGCAGACGGAGGAGACGTGGCGGAAGAGCACCCCGCCGCCGGTGAAGTCCTGGAGCACCAGGCTGCGGATGAGGGCCTGGAGCTCGGCGGCGTTGGTGGGGTTGGGGATCAGCAGCAGCTCGAAGAGGCCGTCGTCCAGCACCACCTGCTCCCGCTGCAGCCGCATCAGCCCGCCCACGCTGGTGGCGTTGGTCACCGCGCCGAAGAGGAAGCTGCCGTCGAATATCTCGTCCCCGGCGGTGACGGAGGCCCGGTAGGGCCGCAGGGTGGACAGATCCTTCACCCCCTCCAGCAGGTAGGCCAGATGGCCCAAGTCGTTTTTGATGGACTGGGGGGCGCTGTAGGAGGCTCTGGTGAAGGCCCCGAAGGAGGCGACGTAGACGAAGGGGCGGCCGTTGAAGGTGCCCGCGTCCAGCTGCCGGCCGGGGCTCTCGATGATGCGCTCCGCCGCCTCCACCGGGTCGGCGGGCAGCTCCAGGCTGGCGGCGAAGTCGTTGGTGCTGCCGCCGGGGATGTAGCCCAGGGGCGGGGGATCGTCCAAGCGCATGAGGCCGCTGACCGTCTCGTTGAGGGTGCCGTCCCCGCCGCAGCAGACCACCCGGTCGAACCGGGGCCCCTCCTCCTCCGCCAGCTCGGCGGCGTGGCCGGGGCGCTGGGTCTGGCGGATGGAGAGCAGGTATCCCGCCTGACAGAAGCGGGCCGCCGCCTCGAACAGGGGCAGCTGGGAGCGGGTGCGGCCCGCCCGCGGGTTGACAATGAGCAGAAGGGTCTTGGCCATGGCGCTGTGTTACCTCACATTTTATAAAAATTGTATTAAAGTTTCTCTAACCGGAGTATAACACGATTGGAAACATATTGCAATCGCGGAAGAAGTTGTGTATGATAGAGGACAGTAAATTTTTGTCGGGAGGCGGCTGTGCCCATGAAAAAAAACAACCACTATTTTGCCTGGGGACTGACGGCGGTGTGCGTGGTGTGCGCCGTGCTGCTGATTTACGACCTGATATTCCGGGACAGCATCGTCCTGGCCTACGCCGGCGTACTGGCGGGCATCCTGGCCCCCGTGCTGTACGGCGCGGCCATGGCCTACCTGCTGGCCCCCATCGTCAACTGGTTTGAGCGGATCATTCTCCGCCGCCGCGGGCGGGCGCCCTCCAAATGGCGCAGAGTCATCTCCGTGGCCCTGACATGGATCGTGGTACTGGCGCTGCTGTACGCCCTGTTCTCCGTGCTGCTGCCGGAGCTGTACGCCAGCGTGGTGCAGCTGGTGGACAACGCCCAGCGGTACTACTACACGGTCTACGACTGGGTCATCCACCTGCTGGAGAGCAACCCGGAGTTCGCCGCCAGGGCCAGCGAGGTCATCAACGAGTACTACACCGACGCCCTGGCCTGGCTCAACGTCAACCTGGTGCCACAGCTCCAGGTGGCGGTCCAGGCGGTCACCGGCGGCGTGGTGGGCGTGTTCGTGTTCTTGAAGAACCTGCTGCTGGGGGTGATCATCTCCGTGTACCTGCTGGGGGAGAAGGAGGCCTTCTCCGCCGGGAGCTGCAAGCTGTGCTACACCCTGCTGCCCGAGGACAAGGCGGCGCTGTTCATCCGGGGCGTCAAGGCCACGGACCGCATCTTCGCCGGCTTCGTCCGGGGGAAGCTGCTGGACTCCCTCATCATCGGCGTGCTGTGCTTCTTCTTCTCCAGCCTCTTCGAATTTCCCTACGCCCCGCTGGTCAGCGTGGTGGTGGGGGTCACCAACGTGATCCCCTTCTTCGGCCCCTTCCTGGGGGCCATCCCCAGCGCCTTCCTCATCCTGCTGGACAGCCCCATCAAGTGCCTGTACTTCATCATCTTCGTCCTGGCTCTCCAGCAGTTTGACGGCAACATCCTGGGCCCCCGGATCCTGGGGGACAGCACGGGCATCTCCGGGTTCTGGGTCATGGTGGCCATCCTGGTGGGCGGCGGGCTGTGGGGCGTGGCCGGCATGTTTTTGGGCGTGCCCATCTTCGCCTGCTTCTACGCCGGGGTCAAGGCCTACTCCGCCTACCGCCTCCAGCGCAGGGGGCTGCCGGTGTCCTCGGCCAGCTACGCCACCCACCGGCCGGTGTGGCCCGAGGACGCGGCGGCGGAGCCGCCCCAGGAGGAGCGCGGGAGCTGAACATAACAATCTGACAAACGCTTGGAGAGAACAGCCATGAGCGAATTATTTGACAAATCCATACGGACGCTGGAGCTTCCGGCGGTCCTGCGCATGCTGGCCGATCAGACCAACAGCGCCGCATCCCGGGAGCGGGCCCTGGCCGCAATCCCCCAGACGGACGCGGAAGACGTGGAGCGCCTGCAGGACGAGACCGACGCGGCCCGGGACATGATCGGCCTCAAGGGCTCCCCCGCCTTCTCCGGCATCAAGCCGGTGGGGGAGAGCCTGTACCGGGCGGACCACGGCGGGGCCCTGAATACCAGGGAACTGCTGGACGTGGCCGGGGTGCTGCGCTGCGCCCGGCGGGTGCGGGACTACTGGAGCGACGACGGGAAGAAGACGGCCATCGACTTCCTCTTCTGCGCCCTGCGGGGCAACCGGTTTTTGGAGGAGAGGATCTTCTCCGCCATCCTGGAGGAGGACGTCATTGCCGACAGCGCCAGCGCCGAGCTGGCGGACATCCGCCGCCACAAGCGGGTGGCCGCCGCCAAGGGCCGGCAGATTCTCCAGAAGATCATCTCCTCCCAGAGCTACAGCAAGGTGCTCCAGGAGGCCATCATCACCCAGCGGGACGGCCGCTTCGTGGTCCCGGTGAAGGCGGAGTGCCGGGGGAGCCTCCCCGGCCTGGTCCACGACGTCTCCTCCAGCGGGGCCACCGTCTTCGTGGAGCCCATGGGGGTGGTCCAGGCCAACAACGAGCTCAAGGAGCTGGAGGCCAAGGAGAAAAAGGAGATCGAGCGGATTTTGCGGGAGCTGTCCGCCGAGGCGGCGGGGTGCAGCGGCGACATCCTGTCGGATTACGACCTGCTGGTGCGGCTGGACCTCATTTTCGCCAGGGGCCAGCTCAGCTACAAGATGAATGCCAGCCGGCCGGAGATCCGCCGCGGCGGCAGCGTCTGCCTCCGCCGGGCCCGGCATCCCCTGCTGGATACCGGCAGGGCGGTGCCCATCGACATCGAGCTGGGGCGGAAATTTGACACCCTGGTCATCACCGGCCCCAACACCGGCGGCAAGACGGTGAGCCTGAAGACCCTGGGCCTGCTGACCCTCATGGCCCAGTGCGGGCTGCATATCCCCGCTGACGCCGGCAGCGCGGTGAGCGTGTTTGAACGGGTGCTGGCGGACATCGGCGACGAGCAGAGCATCGAGCAGAGCCTGAGCACCTTCTCCGCCCACATGGTGAACATCGTAAAGATTTTGGAGGAGGCGGACGGCCGCAGCCTCATCCTCTTCGACGAGCTGGGGGCGGGCACGGACCCGGTGGAGGGCGCGGCCCTGGCCATCGCCATCATCCAGCACGTCCGGGACAAGGGGGGGCGGGTGGCCGCCACCACCCACTACGCGGAGCTGAAGACCTTCGCCATGACCACCCAGGGGGTTGAAAACGCCAGCTGCGAGTTCGACGTGGAGACCCTGCGGCCTACCTACAAGCTGCTTATCGGCATCCCGGGAAAGTCCAACGCCTTCGCCATCTCCCAGCGGCTGGGCCTGGACCCGGCGGTGATCGAGACCGCCAGGTCCCAGATGGACAGCGAGTCCATCCGCTTCGAGGACGTGCTCACCCAGCTCGAGGAGAAGCGCCAGCGGCTGGAGAAGGACCAGAGCGAGGCCGAGCGCCTGCGCTCCCAGCGGGAGAGCGACGCCAAGCGGGCCCGGGAGTTCCGGGAGCAGATGGAGCGGGCCAAGGAGAACGCCCGGACAAGGGGCGAGGCCGAGGCCCGGCGCATCGTCCGGGAGGCCAGGGCCCAGGCGGACGCCATCTTCGAGGAGCTGGCCCAGCTGCGGAAGGAGCAGGAGAAGGCCGCCAGCTGGCAGAACGTCAACGACGCCCGGGCCGCCATCCGGGGCAGGCTCAACCAGATGGAGGAGGAGCTCCACTTCCAGGCGGAGCGGGAGCCCATCCCCGCCCCCAGCCGCCCCATCCAGGCCGGCGATCTGGTGGAGCTGGGGGGCACCCGGAAGCAGGCGGTGGTCACCGCCGTGAGCGGGGAGCGGCTGCAGCTGCTGGCCGGGAACATGAAGCTGACGGTGAAGGCCGGCGAGGTCCGGCTGGTGGAGGAGGCGGAGGTCCGGGAGAAGCGGGAGGCCAAGCGGCAGGTGGCCACCGCCGTCCGCCTCAGCGGCGCGCGGGCGGCGGTCAGCGAGCTGGACATCCGGGGCCTGATGACCGACGAGGCGGACCTGGCGGTGGACCAGTTCCTGGACAGCGCCGTCATGGGGAAGCTGAACGTGGTCACCATCATCCACGGCAAGGGCACCGGCGCCCTGCGCAAGGCGGTTCACCAGCAGCTCAAGCGCCACCCGTCGGTCAAGTCCTTCCGCCTGGGCCGGTACGGCGAGGGGGAGGACGGCGTCACCGTGGTGGAGCTGAAGGGATAGCGGATCAAGGAAGAATAAAAAGGAGCGGACAAAATGATCAAGCATATTGTTATGTGGAAGTTCAACCCCGGCACCGAGGACCGGCAGCGGGAATTTCTGGACGGCCTGCGGGGCCTCTTCGGGGTCATCCCCCAGATTCGGGAGCAGGAGGTGGGGGTCAACTGCGCCCCCGGCAACTACGACGCGGTCCTCATCTCCGCCTTTGACAGCCTGGAGGACCTGGAGGCCTACAAGCGGGATCCCCGCCACGCGGCGGTGTCCGCGCTGTGCAAATCCATCCGGTCCGACCGGGTGGCGGTGGATGTCGAGGTATGAGCATGACGGGAGGATTGGACAGCTTCGGCCTGGCCGAGCTGACGGCCCGGCCGGAGGACGCCATGCGCCTGGCGGGCCTGGCCATGGCGGAGGGCCAGCGGGTCGCCGGCTACCGGGGGGACTACTACCGCTACCGCCTGGGGGACGCGGCGGCGGTCGTCCGCCTCCGGCGGGACCCGGACAGCGGCCAGGAGGAGCTGCTGGGCATCGACGCCCACACCGCCGGCGGCTGCCCCTGGACCTGCCGGGTGGTGAAGAATGTGACGCCGGAGGGGGCGGACGAGATGAGCCTGCGCCTGCTGGTGGAGGCCGGGGAGGCGGGGGACCGGGCGGTGGTCAACGTGCTGTGCGCGGACGTGCTGCCCGACCCGGCGGTGGGGGACGAGCTGCGCCTGCAGATGGCGGGCTTCCCCCTGCGCGTGAGCTACGACCAGGGGGAGAGCCTGGGGGTGGTGGAGCCCGGCGAGGATACCACCCTCCTCCAGGGGGTGGTAAAGGACGCCAAGGTGGGGGAGACCTACCTGGGCATGGAGCCCCTGACCCGGTTTGTCAGCGTCACCGCCGCCACCCGGATGGGGGACATCGAGCTCTGCCACCCCGTGGAGCTGGTGAAGGAGGCGCAGCGGGATCTGGTGAAGCCCGGCGCGGTGGTCTCCGCCCTGTGCGTGCTGGCGGGGGACGCGGCGGCGGGGCTGTACGCTGGGGGAGCGGTGTTCGACGAGGCCCATGACCTGGCCCTGCTCGCCCGCTTCTTCCGGCAGGGGGACGTGGAGCGCCTGCGGCCCGTACTGCGCAGCGACTGCGCCGTCACCTTCCTGGAGAACCGCCAGGAGGGCCTGGTGAACGCCATGGCCCTGCTGGAGATGGTCCGGCGGGACCTGGGGCCCCTGGACCGCCAGGGCCTGGGCGCCGTCGCCGCCGGGCCCCAGGGGACCGCCGGGCGGGGCTGCCTGCTGCTGGGCGGCGCGGCCGGCTGGGCCTTCCTGGGCGTGCTGGAGCTGGACAGTCTGGGGCGGATCCGGGAGCTGACCATCACCAACGACCCCCAGTGGGAGTTTGAGGAGCGGGCCTGAGCGCATAGAGCTCCAAAAGGGCGGGGGCCCGGCGTGCGCCGGGCCCCCGCCCTTGCTATATGTCCCTCACGCCGGGCGCTCCAGCCCCGCCTCCAGCATGTACTTGAGGAAGGCCGGAAAATCGGCGGGATCGGACAGGCTCAGCCGCAGCCCGCTCCTGCCGGGGCGGGATACCCGCAGCAGCTGCCGGGCCACGGCGCTGTCCTTCAGGCTGCAGGAGGTATCGTCGGGCAGGTGGAGCACCACGTCGCCCCGGCTCTCCTCCACGATGCGCAAAAAGCGCTCTGTGTTGGGAATGGTCATCATCTGAAACATAAGCTTACGCTCCTTTCTATATCTGCACAGCCGGCGCCGTGTGACGCCGGCGGCAGATGTACCGGCTTGCGTTTCTCCTCAACTTCTGGTAGGATTATAGCATCAAATTTCCAGCGATGCGTATGAGCCAGCCGCCGGAATTCTATGACAAAACCGTCAAGGAGGTGGGAGCGTATGTCCATTTTACCCTGCACCGTCCGCACCGATCCCCAGGGGCGGGAGCTCATCAGGCACGGCACCGCCCTGTTCCCCGCGGCCTGCTACCACGACCGTCTGGACCTGGCCCCCGTCCCCTGGCACTGGCACGATGAGTGGGAGGCGGCGGTGCTGTGGCGGGGCTCCGCCCTGGTGGCCGTGGAGGGGGAGAAGCGGGTCCTGCGGCGGGGAGAGGGCTTCTTTATCAACGCCGGCGTCCTCCACGCGGCCTGGGACCACGCCGGCTCCGCCTGTCAGTTCCACTCGGTGGTCTTCCACCCCCGGCTGGTGGGGGGCGGGGTGGACAGCGTCTTCTGGCAGAAGTACGTCCAGCCCCTGCTGGAGGGCGGGGCGCCCCGGGGCGTCTTTCTGGACCGTTCCGCCCGCTGGCACCGGGAGGCCCTGGAGGCGGTGGAGGCGGCCTGGCAGGCCTGCGGCTCGGAGCAGCCGGGGTATGAATTTTCCGTCCGGGCCGCCCTGTCCCGGCTGGTGCTCCAGCTGGAGCGGTACCCCCGCCCCTCGGCGGAGCCGCCCCCCACGGAGAAGGCGCTGCGGGACGGGGAGCGCATCCGCACCATGATCCAGTTCATCCAGGCCCACTGCGGCGAGGAGCTCACCGCCGCCCAGATCGCCGCCAGCGCCGCCGTCAGTGAGAGCGAGTGCCTGCGGTGCTTCCGCGCCGCCATCGGCGTGCCGCCGATGCAGTACCTGCGCCAGCTGCGGCTGCAGAAGGCGGCGGAGCTGCTGCAGACCACCCAGCTGCGCGTCGCGGACGTGGGGGCCCGGTGCGGCTTTCAGGACGCCAGCTACTTCACCAAGACCTTTCGGGAGTGGAAGGGGTGCTCCCCGGTGGCCTACCGGCGGAAAAAGGGGGGTACATAGGGCGGCGGGCCGTTCACAAAAAGTTCACTTGACAGAGAGCCGTTTTTATAGTATATTCCTTTTAGGATTTAATCCCATTAAGGAGCCGGACCTATGGCGGACAGAAACACGATGCAAAAGGCGATCATTCACCAGACGCTGCGGAAGATGGGCTGTCACCCCACCGCCGCCATGGTCTATGACCGCGTCCACCGGGACCACCCCACCATCAGCCGCTCCACCGTCTACCGCGTGCTGGCCAGGATGGCGGAGGAGGGAAAAGTCCTGCGTTTGGAGCTGGCCGGCGGCGAGAGCCGCTACGACGGCGATCTCAGCCCCCACTGCCACGTCCGGTGCCGCCTGTGCGGCGCGGTGGCGGACATCCCGCCGGTGGAGGTGGGCCAGCCCGCCGGGGACGGCGGTTTCCTGCTGGAGTCCTGCGCGGTGGTGTACCGGGGGCTCTGCCCCGGCTGCCGTCGGCAGGGGGAGGCGCAATGTTAGCTACGCCGCGAGGCGTCTATAAATTCAATCAGGATATTATTTGAAAAGGAGATTTTTTACTATGAAGAAGTGGGTTTGCCCTGTTTGCGGTTATGTTCATGAGGGCGACGTGCCCCCCGAGAAGTGCCCCCAGTGCGGCGTGCCCGGCGCGAAGTTCACTGAGCAGAAGGCCGAGATGAGCTGGGCTGCCGAGCACGTGGTGGGTGTGGCCGCCGGCGTGGACGCGGAGATCCTGGAGGGCCTGCGCGCCAACTTCTCCGGCGAGTGCACCGAGGTGGGTATGTACCTGGCCATGGCCCGTGTGGCCCACCGCGAGGGCTATCCCGAGATCGGCCTGTACTGGGAGAAGGCCGCCTATGAGGAGGCCGAGCACGCCGCCAAGTTCGCCGAGCTGCTGGGCGAGGTGGTGACCGACTCCACCAAGAAGAACCTGGAGATGCGGGTCGAGGCCGAGAACGGCGCCACCGCCGGCAAGATGGCCATCGCCAAGAAGGCCAAGGAGCTGGGTCTGGACGCCATCCACGACACCGTCCACGAGATGGCCCGTGACGAGGCCCGCCACGGCAAGGCTCTGAAGGGCCTGCTGGAGCGGTACTTCGGCTGAGTGAAACACTGTAATTTACAATGATTTCAGCACTTTTTGAGGGGGACGGGGAAACTCGTCCCCCCTCTTTTTTGGTGTGCCGCAGCCCCGTTGTGGTAGTTTTTGTGGATAGTTACCCGCCGCCGCCACTGATATTTTGCCACATGTGGATATTCAGTTTTTTGCCCTATAATCAAGCGTTTTCACGCCTAATTAACGGTTTTTGGACAAATCGAGCAAGTTTTTAGAAGTGCGAGCGTGTTTGCTGGAAGATACAAGCTGATTTCTTCAATACTCAACGTCTTTTTACAAGTTTTTAAGCCGCCGAGCAAAAAAGTGAATGGGAATTTCTAAAAATTGTCGCTTGCCGATGAATTTTGCAGACTTTTTAGAAGTCTGCTTTTTTCTTTTCTTCATTATAGCACATGTCGTTGTTAAAGTACAGGTGTAAGGGGACAGGATAATTGAGAAACCGGGATAAACCGGGAGAACCGGGGGAAGTGCTGGAAAACCCCCGTTTTTCAATGGGAACGGGCATATTTCAGGCGGGAAAGGCCCGCACATTCTCACATTCATTGAGCGCGAAGGCGTCGACGGCGGTCGGCGTCTTTTTTTATGCCCAGGGGCCGCTGGAGGCCGCACGTCGGCGGCGGCGCAGCGCGGCGGGCATCGACCCGGCTGAACAGGAAAACCCCCGGAAAACCGCTTAAAAACGGCAATCCGGGGGCTTTTCTTGATGGCAGGGACGGGCAGGACGTTATGGGGGCCGCTCGGCCACGCCCCGGAAGTCACAGCAGCAGACCAAGAAGGCGGGGCTTTGCGGCCCTTGAGGATAGTATAGCAGGGCGGCGGGGGAAATGCAAGGGGGCCCAGCGTAATAACGCACCGTTAGAGCGTTAGAATTTAGGCCCAAACCGGGCGAACCGGCGCAGATCGGGCCGCTGGCGGCGTTACTTGACCGTTACTCCCACGGTCGGGGCGCATGGCCTTAGAGCCCAAAAACGCCGAGCAACAAAGTGACAAATTGCTCAAAACCCGGTCACCATGTCACATTGTTGAATTTCAGGCGTTTTGTGGGCTCTGCAACCAAGCGAGGGCCCATTTTTCAATGTGACACAAAAACGGATAATTATTTAACCAAAACAGGCCAAAAAAATTTAGGCGATCACGCTCTGATTACCGCCTTCGGCGGGCCCGCTTGTCTGCCTGTATTCGTCTTCGATATATGTCGAGTAGATCGAGCCTTTTTTCCCGGTCGCCTGTTCGTAGAACATCGTGATAATGTCAACAGCATTTTTTCGATCATGAGGGTTCAACAAGCGGAGCATAGCAATCACATCACTCTCCATCTGCGACAACGGTACGCCGTCACAAGTAAGTTGAGCCTGTTCGCTATTTCCGGCAAGGAAGTCAAGCGAGACATTTAGGTAATGGGCTACTTTCTGGACGCTATCCAGGCTCGGGTTTTGTGTTGCCCATCGTCTAATTGTGGCGTTTGAGAGGTTGCATTCCCGCTCTATTTTGCTAATTGCAAGGTCTTTTTCCTTTGCTATGGCGCACACTCGGTCATAAAGGTTCATAAAATGGCCTCCTCAAAAAGTTTAGTGAATGGGCATAGATTTTTCTTGACATTTAGTGAATGGGCTAATATAATAATGATAGGTCAAAAACTTATCCACAATTAAGCATATCACAAAAAACCGAGGCGCACAACAGGAAAGGAGCAGCAGAATGAATAGTTACAAAATTACCTACATCGTCGGTGAGGGCGAGACCGAGGAGACCTACATTACCGAGCGGACAGAGGCAGCGGCCCGGAAGCTCTTCAAGAAGGCCAGCGGGGGCCGGGAGATCACGGACGTGGAGCTCTACGACACCGACGCTCCGGCCACGAAAGACCAGGAGCGGGAGACCTTGGAGAAGATCAAGGCGATGGTCGCCGAGCTGGGCCCGCAGAGCTATCTCGCTACCGCCTTCGAGGGATGCTTCGCGGACGCGGAGAGCAACATCGAGAACGACTTCGGCGACAGTATGCAGCGGCGGTGGGAAAATTCGATGGAGGAGCTCTCCGCAGCCAAGGAGGAAATCAACCGGCTCAAGGCTGAGATCGCCGCTGCCCAGAAGAAGGAGGAGACCCTGCAAGGCCAGTTTGACTTCGCCAGCCAGCACATCAAGAAGCTCGAACGGCAGCAGCTCCCGGAGCAGCTCCGGCGCGACCTCTGGGTGATGGTCACCGACGAGGCCGAGGCGAGCCGGGCTCGGATGGCCGAAGCCGCAGACAAGATGGCCGTGGGCGCAGATAACCCGGGCTGCGTACTCTTCAAGGACTCCGTCGCCCGCTACCGCGCAGAGAAGGCCCGGGCCGAGGCGATGGAGCAGCGAGCTGCCGAGCTGGACGCCCTGGAGCCCAAAAGCGAATAAGCCGAAACGCCCGCGAGGGCGTCGCCGGGGGGAGCCCTACCCGGCCTGACGATGGCAGGGCACACAGAAAGGAAGGACAAGCAGAATGAGAAAACTGAAGAAAATCAACGGCTATCTGGTCGTCCGGTTCAATGACCGGGAGAAGCGCGAGTACGAGGGCACCGGCCTGGGCAACTTCGGCGTGATCGACGCCGAGCTCTACACCGGCATCCTGGACGTCGACCGGAGCGTCATGGAGTACGACGACGCCGAGACCCTGGAGATCGCGCTGGAACAGGCCCGGGGCCTGGAGTCCGAGCTGGATGTGGTGGAGCCGGAGGTGAAGATCACGGTCATCATCGAGGGCGAGACCGAGGTCAGCGAGGAGGACGTGGAGCCTGAGAGCTTGTTCAAGGGGCAGCGGGCCACGCTGGAGGCCCAGCTCAAACATGGGCCGCACCTCGACCTTGACCCCCTCACCGCAGCCCATGAGCTCCACGGTTACGCCAGGGCCCTGGAAGACCTGGGCATGATCGACGGCCACGACGAGCGGTTCCTGGTTGAGCACAACACCTTCGGCGAGGTGTGCAACCTCTACACCGACGAAGGGCACCGGGTCAACGTGGCCCTCCCGAGCCGGGCAGGGCTGGCCATTGTGAGCCCCCACGACTTCGAGGAGGGGGAGACCATCACCGGCTGCACCGTCCAGACGCTCAAGTGTCGCCGCTGCGGGATGGAGAGCTTCGCCTGGAGCAAGGAACCGGCCCCAGGGCAGGAGGAGACCCTGGCGTACATCTGCGACGAGGTGTGCAAGTACCGGGAGGGCCGCACCCAGGAGGAGCTGGACGCGATCTGCGCGAAGTGCAAGGTGGACAGGTGGGCCGGGGCCCCGCCCACGCTGACGCCCCAGGAGGTGCGGGAGCTGCGTAACCTCAAGGGGCTGCTGAAGGAGGTGGACAACTACGTCAACGGCGGCGAGGCCGCGACACCGGGAAATGAGACGGCAAAGCGCACTGCGCGGCGACTGGAAATGAAGCTGCCGGGGCACGTTACGCCGGAGACTATCCAGGAGGCGTTGAACACCGCCCGCGATAGCGATCCGCCCCGGGAGACCTTCCAGAACGCGCCCTCGGGAGTGAGGAGCGACTACAACACCAAGAAAGTCTACGCCCTGGGGCTCGCACTCGCCGAGGAGTGCCCGGATAATGACTGCCGGGTCTATCTTAACATCTTCAACATGGCCCGGGAGCTGGACGCCGCGCTGGACGTGTTCAGTGAGAACACGGCACCGGCCCTGGCCCTGCGGTCGGCCCTCACGGAAAGGCTGGGCGACCTCTGGGAGATGTACAGCAAGAACCACGCCGTCCAGCAGTACAAGGAGGGGATGAAAAATGACAGGTCTTGAATTTCTCAGAGCCCCCGATACCACGGCAGAGCAGATCGCGGACATCGTTTCTGAGCACTGCCCGCCCGTCACCCCCGAACACTGCGACAAGCTCTCTTGCCGGGAGTGCTGGCTGGCATGGCTGGCCACCGGCGAGCCCCCGAAGGAAAAGGGGCCGTCCGACAAACAGACGGCCCCGGACGAGGAAGGGCTGCATCCCAACCTCGTCGAGATGTACGCCAAGGCGCATAGACGGATCAGACGTACCTCCATGGAAATGCTTCGTGCCTACGGAAATTGTAGCCCAGACACTACTCAGCATCCTTCCGGGCAGTAGCTCGCTCGACAGCGTCTACTTGCGCGTTAAGGTGTCGGCTCAAAACCGCCACAAACTCCTTCTCATCGAGAAGCCCTTTACTGGACAAGTAATCAATCAGGGCCCAATACTCAGGCTCCATCGCAAGCCTGACCGTATTCAGGTGATCTGCGACGGCGTTTCCAGTCGACAACTCACGCGCATAGGTATACAGCATATCAGAATTTAGCATATCATTCACCCCCTCCCCGGGCAGGAGCCCACCTCTATTGTACCAGCCCGGGGAGGAAAAGGAAAGGAGCGCAGCATGGAAAAGACCCAGAAACTTGAGGCGGCATGGTGGTGGGCGCGGAACGCCCGGCTTGAGGCCCTCCGCCAGAAGCGGGAGGAGTACGGCGACCCGCACAACCCCCTCCGGGCCCTCCCGGGCCGCGAGGCGGAGTTTGAAGCTGCCACCGAGCTCTCCCAGAGTATGGGCGTCATCCTCAAAACCCTGGAGCGGGAGATCGCTCGGACGCGGCTGGGGGAGACGAAGCGCAAGGCCCTTCAGCTCCGGGATGTGGCCCTGGCCTTCGGGCTGGCGTCGCTGGCCACGCTGGGCATCGCCGCCGTGTTCATCACGGTGGGAGCCCCAGACCCCATCACCCAGGCGTCGGCGGTCATCGGCACCGCCCTCTCCCTGGGCTGGGCGATCAAAATCGCCTGGAAGTAGTTCTAAGACCAACATCGCAGAAAGGAGGACGGCGATGAAGAGCAGCAACACCCTCACCCCCTTCGGCAAGCTGGTGGTCAAGGCCCTGGTTGACCAGGACATGACCAAGACGGAGCTGGCCGATCAGATCGGCACATCGCCGCAGCACCTGAGCCGTATCCTACACGGGACGCGCCCCGGGGGAAAGCACATCCCGGCGATCGTCGCCGCCCTCGCCCTCGACCCACGGAAAGTGGAGAAGGCGATGGCCGCATAACAGCAGAAGGGAGGGACGGCAGTGCAGGACGCATATATCACGCTGGAGGAGGCCGCAGCTTTTGAGGGTATCAAGTACAACACCCTTGTCCAGCGCATGAAGCGAACCCCCGATCAGTACGACACCAAGACCCAGGCCCGCGAGGGCGGCGGCAAAGATCAGGTATTGATCTCCGTCGCCTCCCTGACGACTAAGGCGCGGAAGGCGTGGCGGGCCACCCAGAAAGTAGACGGGAGGGATGTAATCATAGACCGCAGAGCAACGGAGGCGGCTCCCTGGTATGTGACCGCCGACCTCAATCACTACATAGACGGTCACAAGAAGGCATACTACGAGGCCGTCGAAGCGGCCCGCGTGGTGCAGGAGTTCATCGACTACGCCGGGCCGGAGAAGCGCACCGACCTCGCCGCCCGGCTCGCCGTGGGGCTGGGGGTCAGCCCGCAGAGCTTCTACCGCTACCAGACACAGGTGCTGGAGGCCAACGCCTGGGCCCTGAAGCTGGAGCGAGAGGACGGGCAGTGCCGGGACTACTTCCGGGCCCTGGCCCTCTGCCGGAAACCGAAGGAGGCGGACACCTTCCCCAGCCTGACCCCGGAGCAGCGGGCGATCATCGAGAACATCTGGTTCGACAAGCAGTTCGCCTCCAACCTGGGCACCCGGGAGATGCTCTACGAGAAGTTCGAGGAGATTGCCCGGGAGCGCGGCTGGGAGGACTACCCCTCCATCAAGACGGTGGGCCGGTATATCAACTACCTCATGAGTACCAGAGGCGCGGCCTCGGCCCATTTCCTCGCCGCCAACGGGACGCGGGAGTGGCGGAACAAGATGATGCTCAAGGGCAAGCGGGACGCCACCACCCTGGAGGTCATGGAGCTCCTGGTGGGCGACGAGCACACCTTCGACCTCTGGGTACAGTACACGGCCCCCAACGGCAAGGTCAAGGCCGTCCGCCCGGTACTGGTGGCCTGGATGGATATGCGGAGCCGGGACATCCTGGGCGACGTGATCTGCGTGAAGGCCAACGGCGACACCCTGAAAGAATCCCTGGTGAAAGTGCTCTACACGGCGGGCGTCCCGAAGCGGCTGCTCATCGACAACGGCAAGGACTACACCAAGCAGGAGCTCACCGGCCAGAGCCGGAAGAAGCGGAACATCGACTTCGACTTCGACGCCGAGACTGTGGGCTTCTATCAGAGCATCGGCATCCAGGGCGTCGACCGGGCCCTCCCCTATCAGGCGTGGGTCAAGGCAGTGGAGCGTTTATTCGGAACGGTTTGCTCCCGGTTCTCCAAATGGTTCGCCTCTTATACCGGCACCCTCACCGGCTCCAAGACCGACGCCAAGCGGCACAAGGACGTGGAGGGTATGCTGGAGCGCGGGGAGCTGCTGACCATGGAGGAGTTCTACGAGGTCTGGACGGAGTGGAAGGAGCAGCACTACCGCACCCGGAAGCATCGGGGCCTGACGGACGCCAAGGAGAAGTGGGTCACCCCGGGCGACCTGTTCGCCCACGGCCCCCGCTATGAAAAGGCGGCACCGCCCAGGGAATATGCGGCGATGCTGCTCATGAAGGCGGACACGGCCCGCGTGACCAACCAGGGCATTACCAAGTTCGGAGTCCTCTACACCGACTACGAGCTCTGCTTCTGGAAGGACAAGAAGGTCAAGATCAAGTGGGACATCGACGACGTCTCCAAGCTCTACGTCTACGACCTGGAGGGCCACAAGATATGCGAGGCGGTCTCCGCCGAGGTGCTGGGCTTCGGCGAGAAGTGCTCCCAGGCCGCGCTGGAGAAGCTCATGCGCGACCAGAAGCGGCAGTACCGGGAGAGCGTGGAGGCCCTGGAGGACTTCACCACCCCCTACGAGGCGCGGCTTGAACAGGGCCGACCCTCCGACGCCGTGGGCAAGCTCGACCTGATGATCGGCCACGCACCCACCAGCAAGGTGATCGCCCTCCCGACGGACAAGGAGTATCGCGGCGAGGTCGCCGCCCAGAGCAGGAAGAAGCGCAGCGGGGCCGGGGACGAGTTCCTGGCGTCGAAGGCCGGGGACGCCCTCGCCAGACTGAGGGCCATAAACGAATAGGAGGAACATCATGGAAGTCACAGCAGCGGAGCGCACCACAACCTACACCGGGGCCCAGAGCCTCGCAGCGAAGATCAACGGCTACATCGTGGCCCAGCGCACCAGCATCGCCGCGATCGCCAAGGAGATCGGTTACAGCCGGGTCACCGTTTCCCGGTATCTGGCTGGCAAGTATGACAGCGACCCCACCGGCATCGAGGCCAAGCTCGCCGCGTTTCTGGCGGGCCAGACCGGGGAGGAGGTGGAGCTCCCGCCGCCCCCGGAGCCGGGGCAGAAGGGCGGGCAGAAGCCCCGCTTCTACGAGAGCCGGGACGCCAAGGCCGTCCTGGGCGTGTGCCAGAGCAGCCAGGAGTATATCGGGCTGGGCATCGTAGTGGCCCGCAGCGGCTACGGCAAGACCTACGCCCTCCGGGAGTACGCCAAGCTCCCCCGGGTCGCCTACATCGAGTGCGACGACACCATGAGCAGCCGGGACTTGGTGGAGGCGATCGAGCGGAGCATCGGACTCCCCAACGGCTACGGCACGATCTGGCGCAGGGTCAACGGCATCCGGGAGTTCTTCAACACCAACCGGGGCTACCTCCTCATCATCGACGAGGCGGACAAGCTGGTGAGCAAGTACACCCAGAAGAAGATGGAGATACTCCGGGCGATCTTTGACCAGAGCGACGTGGGGCTGGTGATCGCGGGCGAGCCGAAGCTGGAGGCCCAGATCAAGACCTACCTGGCACGAATGGCGAACCGGGTCGACTTCTACGCCTCGCTCCGGGGGCTGGCCCCCTCCGAGGTGGAGGGCTACCTGGAGGACTTCAATATCACCCCGGACGCCCTGCTGGAGCTGAAGGAGCGGGCGTGTAATATGCGGACGGGCTGTTTCCGCCTCCTCGACCGCACCCTCTCCAATGTGGGGCGCATCCTGGCCGAGCGGGGCGAGGACACGGTCACCGTGAAGATCATCGAGCAAGCGTCCTCCATGATGATGCTCTGACGACAGGGGGCCGGGACAATGAAAATGAGAAAGCAGCGGCACATGGGCGCGGCCCTGGTGGTTCTCTCCTGGCTCATCCTGCTTCTGGCCGCGACCGGGGCGACCCCCATTGACCAGGACGCCACCGCCGCAGTGCTGCTCCTCCCCCTGGGGCTCTACATGATCTTCACGGAGCAGTATATTTTGTACCCCTGACGCCGACCGGCGCGGGCATATAACCGAAAGGAGCTTAGACATGGCAAGAAAGCGAGTCATTGAGGAGCCGACCCTCAAAACCTGGGAGGACGTGAACGACGCCCTCCGTCAGATCGCGGAGGCCCAGATCGCGCTGGGCGACATCGAGAGCGATATGCAGAAGCAGATCATCGGGGCCCAGAAGGTGGCCGAGGAGCAGAGCAAGCCCATCAAGGACGCCCAGGCCCGGCTGGAGCGGGAGATCAAGGCGTTCGTCACCGAGCACCGGGACGAGATGGGGAAGGCGAAGACCATGACCCTGACCTTCGGCGAGGTGGGCTTCCGGCTCTCCACCGCCATTTCCCTCCCCCGGGCGAAGGAGAAGCTGGAGGAGATCATCCGCCGCCTGAAGTCGCGCCAGATGCACGACTGCATCGTGGTGGAGGAGAAGATCAGCAAGGAGGCCCTGAAGAAGTACGGCGAGGACACGGTCAACGCGGTCGGGGCCACATGGAAACAGAGCGACGTCTTCGGCTATGAGGTGAACATCGCCAAGCTGGAGCAGATCAAGGCGGGCGGCTGAGAAAGGAGGCCCGAGGAATGGCAGCAGCACGAACAGGGCGCAAGCAGCCCTCCATCCGCACCCTCTGGGCGATTGCCAAGTCGCCGGAGCTGCACATGACGGATGAAGACCTCCACGCGGTGGTCTACCGCGAAACCGGGAAGGAGTCCATAAAGGCGCTGACCCAGGGGCAGATCAACGAGGTGGCCCGCGTCCTCCAGAACATGAAGGACGGGGTCAGCCGCAGCACCCGCCCCAAGCGTACCGACGAGGGCGGCGACGCCCGCACCGTCCAGCAGCGGCGAAAAATCTACGCCCTGACCGAGTCGCTGGGCTGGAACGACAACCCCCAGCGCATCCAGGGCTTTGTAAAGCGCATGACCGGCGTCGACCGGCTGGAATGGCTGAACGTGGCCCAGTGCGAGAAGGTGATCGAGGGGCTCAAGGCAATCTTGAAACGGCAGGAGCGGAAGGAGGGGGAGGGATGAAGGGGACAAGCGACCAGGACATCCTGGCTGCACTGAGCGGCATCATTGAGATGCAGCGCACCGCCCGGAGCGATGTGGAGGTCTGTGCCGAGACCGGGCTTGTGTTCCTCCGCATCTATTACCAGAAGCTCCCGGAGCCCGTCGCCCGCCGCCTCACGGAGCTCAATCCAGTCGCGCTGGCGGCTATCCCCGGGGCGACCGGGCAAAACGGCTCCGAGAAAGCCCGGAAGAACATCGCCTCAAGCGTGGCGAGCGACGCGGCCTTTGCCCAGGTCATCCGGGCGGCGAACATCTACCGCAAGAAGCTGGGCCTCGGCCCCCTGGGGGCGGACGGCAGACCAGAGCAGACGGAAGGAGGCAGCAGCAGTGAGTAACAGCGAACAGGCCGGGCGCGTGTGCCCGATCTGCGGCAGGAGGTACACAGAGCGGCCCGCCCTCTCCCGGGCGGACAATGCCACGGACATCTGCCCGGACTGCGGGATGATGGAGGCCCTGGCCTCCATTCCCCGGAGGCGGGAGGGGCCCGCCGAGCGCACCAGGAGGGCCGTGTACGCCACAGGCAACAAGTGGGCGATTGAGAATTTCAACGCCACCCACGGCTGAGAAAGGGGCGTACATGGCCAGAGTGTATAAGGGCCGATATTGTGACCGCTTCTACTGTGACAAGGTTCGTGAGCGGCGATGCTGCGCGGACTGCTGGCGGCGCAAGGCCAGGAAGTGCCGAAGGGCCTGTCAGAACGACCCGAGTCGGTGCGGATTGCAGGGCAAGCCCCCGGAGAGGAGGCGGCGGTCATGCTGACCATCACCCTCCAGGTGGGAGCTCCGCCCGGTCAGGCGATCGGCGTCAAGGAGGACATCGCTATGAGACTGGAGCCCCTGGGCGATGTGCGCGTGGTATCCATCACCGAGGACACGCCGGAGCAGCTCCATGTCGCGGGCTATGGGGCCGCACAAGGCCCGCCGAAGCGTTAGGGGGCTGGGATATGGCAAAGAAGCAGAAGCGGCTCACGCAGCGCGAGAAGGCCGAGAGAGCGGCCATTAAAAAGCAGCTCCAAGCGGATGGAGTCCTCCCGCCCAACAAACCCCGGCTCAATCGAAAGAAGTTCGCCCGGGAAGCGTTCGAGGCGTTTGAAGCGTTCTACACCTCCGAGCCCATCCGGGCAGAGCTCTCGCTCATTAAGGCGATCGGCTTCATGGTGGGGCCGGACATGAAGGAGGTCTCGCCGGAGGAGGTCGGCGTCCTCAAGCTGCTCAAGCTGGCGGTTGAGTACAACGCTTTTCTCAGAAAACTTGAGAGCGAGGGCCGCACGAAGTACAACTACGGGGAGCTCATTGACGAGGTCATTCTCCCCATCACCAACTTATAGGAGGTAAAACCACCATGGCAAAACTGACACCCGACGCGACGAGGACGGAGTGCGGCCTCGTCATCAACGAGAAGATTATTCCCTGGGGGGCCAAGTGGCCCAAGGACTCGGGAAAGTACAAGAAGGGCCAGAAGTTCAAGGCGGACAAGCGACTCTCCGGGGGCACCGGCAAGGTGGCGGGCATCACCATCCACAACACCAACGACCTGGAGAATGTGGAGGAGGACGCGGAGCAGTACACCCGGGCGACATGGCCCAACGCCAACATGAACGACGCCCGCGTCCATTACTACGTGGACGACATCAATGCGTGGCAGAACCTGGAGGACACCGAGGTGGGCTGGCACGCCGGAGACGGCAGCAGCGGCCCAGGGAACGGGACGACCATCGCAATCGAGATCATCATGGACGGCACCGGGAGCAAGGAAGACCTGGGGGCCGAGGCCAACGGCGTCATCCTGGCCGCGCTGCTGCTGAAGAAGTACGGCCTGACCGTGGAGCAGCTCTACACTCACAATCACTGGATGGGCCACCCGGACGCGATCGTGCAGGGAGCCCGTAAAAACTGCCCGCTCTACATCCTCCCGCACTGGGAGCAGTTCAAGGCCAGGGTCGCCGCGAAGCTGGCGGAGCTCAACGAAGCGGGCACCGACGCCCCCATCGAGGAGGTCAGGACGGCGATCATGGGCGAGGCCCGGGCTACGGCCCAGCAGATGGCCCTCTACTGCCGGAGCAAGAACGCCGAGCCGAAGATCACCAGCTGCTCCCTGGAGGAGCTGGCGGAGATGTATCTGGAGGAGGGCAAGGCCGAGGGCGTCCGTGGCGACGTGGCCTGGGCCCAGAGCCTCCATGAGACCGGCTTCTTCAAGTTCGGCGGCATCGTCCAGCCGGGGCAGAACAACTTCGCGGGCATCGGGGCCCTGAACGGGAATGCCAAGGGACAGGCGGCGACCTTCCCCGACCCGCGCACCGGCGTCCGGGCCCAAATCCAGCACCTGAAGGCATACGCCTCCAAGGAACCGCTGGTGAACGCCTGTGTCGACCCACGCTTCTCCCTGGTCGTCCGGGGCTCCGCCGAGTTCGTGGAATGGCTGGGGGCCTCCGACAATCCCCAGGGCAAGGGCTGGGCGGTACCGGGCAAAGGCTACGGGGCCAGTGTGGTCAAGCTGCTGGGCGCAGTTATGGCCCAGGAAACGCCACAGAGCCCCGCAGAGCCCCCGGAGCCCGACCCCCTGGCCCAGTTCCCCGAGTGGCAGCGGGATGGTCTGACGAGGCTCGTGGAGGCCGGTATCATCAACAGCCCGGACGTCTGGGCCGCTCGCTATGGGACGCAGATCACAGTCGGTGAGATCTTCGGTATTCTGGGCAGGATGTGCCAGAAGCCGGAGGAGTAACAGGAAGGAGGCGCGGGCATGGACAATTTTCTGAAGGAGCTGACCGTTGAGATGCTGCCGGACGGTCTCTGGCGTCAGATCGCCGAGGCAATCGGGGTCGAGAATTTCTACAAGCTCGCCGAGGTGATCGGCGGGGCGACCATCTACATCCCCCAGGCGGAAAGCATCACGCGCCCTGTCCGCGATGCTCACATCAAGGACGAGTTTAACGGCTACAACCACAGCGAGCTGGCCCGGAAGTATGGTGTAACCGACCGCTGGGTTCGGGAGCTGTGCGGCCCCGGCATCGTGGAGGGGCAGATTGACCTGTTCGGCGGGCAGGACGGGGCTTCTTAGAATCAAATCTAAGAATTGCTTCATAAGGACACTTCCGGGAAAACAAGATACCCTAAGACTACGAGCTTCGCTCGTAGTCTTATTTTTATGCTCGAAGGAGGCAGAAAACATGAACATGGAAGTCATCACCAGCGCGGCGGGCAACGTGCTCGCCAACATCGTCCTCGCCGTCATCGCCCTGGCCGGGGCCTATGCGGTCTACTACATCCGGCTGGCCGGGGCCCAGGTGAAGGCGCAGACGAAGCAGATCGAGGACAAGACGGCCCGCGAGCTGCTGGAGAACGCTCTGGACGACGTGGTCAATCTGGCGACAGTTTCGGTCAATGCCATGGAGCAGACCACCGCCAAGGCGATCAGGGACGGCGTCAAGGCCGGGCTCAACAGCAAGGAGGAGCTGGTCATCCTGGGCAAGAAGGTCTTCTGCGAGGTGAAGGCCGCAATCGCACCGGAGGCGCAGCGGGTCATCACCGAGAACCTGGGCAGCTTCGACGACTACCTGACCAAGTGCATCGAGGACGCCGTCCTCAAGGTCAAGCGGGACGACCCCTACCTGACGATCTCCGGGGAGCTGCTGGACGGCATCGGCGAGGCCACGGCGAAGGAGGACGCCCCCGGAGCTGCCGCCGAGTAAGGAGGCCCTCATGGACATCACCCAGATCACTGCCGTTATCGGCGCGGCGGCGTCGCTGCTCTGCACCCTGGTCGTGGGGGCTCTGACCTACTTCATCAAGAAAACGCTGACCTCCCTGGAGGACGCGGACAAGCGGAACGCTGCCGCGATCCAGGCGGAGGCCAGCAAGCGAGAGCAGGAGCTGAAGGAGCTGAACAGCCAGCTCAGCGACCTGAAGAGCGATCTGCCGCTGGTCTACACCTTGCGGGAGGACTTCATCCGCAGCATGAACAGCGTCGACCACAATATCAGCGGGCTCGACCAGAAGGTCGACCAGATTCTCCGTCTCATCACATCCTTCGGAAAGGAGGGGTAATTTATGGCCTTTTTGGATGAAAACACCGAGCTGGAGGTGGAGAAGAACAAAGCGATCCGGGGCTATATCGTGCGGGCCCTGGCCCGGGGCAACAACGGGGCTCTGCTGGTTCGCCAGATCGTCAATGCGCTTATGGCGGACAACCTCATCATGACCCCGGACATCGGCAAATATCTCAAGTACCTGGAGGACGGCGGTTATGTCGAGTTCACCAACCGCTCCGTCAACGCTTACAACGCCTACCGGAAGGACGCTGTGGTGCAGCTCACCAAGAAGGGCATCGACTTGGTTGAGGACACCATCCAGGACGGTGGGGTCAATGTCTGAGAAGAAACGCCGGAGGGGTCGGATACACTCCACCGTAGACGACCTCCCGGAGCCCCTCAAGTCACAGTTCGAGGTGAAGCTGGCAAACCCGGCAAACACCTACAACGAGCTCTCCGAATGGCTGAAGGACG
>ERZ779629.75-NODE-75-length-43083-cov-11.813354_pt1 | contig 43083 bp, 40 predicted proteins | sample MGYA00514192_ERZ779629 | MGnify/ENA primary metagenome ERZ779629 (study PRJEB29562, sample SAMEA4376709) | mouse gut metagenome | isolation source: Cecum | study: EMG produced TPA metagenomics assembly of the A DSS colitis mouse model was used to assess the... | reverse complement strand
ATGAAGGCCGCCTCCGAGGGCGAGCTGAAGGGCATCCTGGGCTACACCGACGAGGACGTGGTGTCCAGCGACTTCCTGGGCGATCCCCGCACCTCCATCTTCGACGCCAAGGCCGGCATCGCCCTGACCGACACCTTCGTGAAGGTCGTGTCCTGGTACGACAACGAGATGGGCTACTCCAACAAGGTGCTGGAGCTCATCAAGCACATGTACTCCGTGGACCACAAGTAATTGCGGTCAAAACCGTTGATAAAAGCGCCCCCTGGAACTCCAGGGGGCGCTTTTTTGCGTTTGTCATGGGAGAAAGAGCATCAGGAGATAGAGGACTAAAAGAATCAGCGGCGGGATCATTCTGACCCACAGGGGTTTGTCCCGCAGCCAGTCCATATAGGCGCCGCGCATATCAATGATCTCCCAAATCTGATCGACCACATCCCGCCAAGATCCCTTCATAACCGCCCGCCCCTCTTATGAAAAAAGGAGAAGCGGACCGCTCGTCTGCTTCTCCCCTCTGCGTCACTGAATTTCGTAGTCCTTGCCAAATTGCAGGTCGGTATACCGCCGTGTGGCGTCCGGGTCCAGCTCGAAGTCGTCCTGATCCTGGCCGGACAGAGGCTCCAGATCGTCGGGCATGGGGGGCACGTCGTCGTCCGGCCCCACCGCCACCAGACGGGGCGCGCTCTTCTGCGCGGCGGCCTGGGCCTGGCGCTGCTCCTCCTCCAGGCGGACCTGGGCGGCCAGCGCGGCCTTGATGTCCTCGGAGGGGTCGGCGTCCTTGGCGGCGGCCAGCTCCGGCGGGACCAGCTCCCCCAGGTTGGCCAGGAAGGCCAGCTCCTCGTCATGGGCCTTGGCCAGCTTGCGCACATAGGCGGCGGTGGATTCCTGGGCCTTTTTCAGGCGGAACTCCTCCGCCTTAACCGCCTTTTGCAGCTCCTCCACCCGCTGGCTGGCGTCGTGCTCCGCCTCGCCCACCAGCTCCTGCTTCTTCCGCTTGGCGTCGGCCACCATGTCGTCCGCCATCTTCTGGGCGGCCAGCAGGGTTTTGCGCATGGCGTTGTCGGTGGCGCGGTATTCCTCCACCGTGTCGGAGAGCACCTTCAGCTTGTTTTTCAAAATCGCGTTCTCGTTATAAAGAGCGGTGTAATCCTCGGTGAGCGCGTCCAGAAACTCGTCCACCTGGGCCAGGTTATAGCCGCCCAGGGTGGCCTTGGCAAAGGAGTGGCTGGCCACCTCCTGCGGAGTCATCATAGCGTAAAGTCCCCCTTATTCTCTGTGTCAGAAGTACAGGCCGTTGTTTTCCAGCTCGTCGATGAGGTCGCCCAGGATCTCCACATTGTAAGGGGTGATGATATAGGTGGACAGGGCCACCTTTTTGATGGTGCCCTCGTTGGCGTAGGCCACGCCGGACAAAAAGTCGATGAGGCGGCGGGCGATGTTTTTGTCGGTCTGCTCCAGGTTGAGCACCACCGTGCGCTTGTCCCGCAGGTGGTCGGCAATCTCGCTGGCGTTCTCAAACCGGGTGGGGCTGACCAGCACCACCTGAAGCTGGGTGGTGGTGTGGATATTGACCACCTTATTGCCGCTGCGGCGGTCCGCATCGCGGTCGCGGTCCCGGTCTCTGTCGCGGTCGCGCTCCCGGGGGAGCTCCTTGATGCCGCTGCTCACCGGGGTGAAATCCTCCTCATAGTCGTCCTCCTCCTCGTCCTCATAGGGGCGGGCCAGACGCTTGAGTTCATCGAATAAGCTCATATAGACGAGTCTCCCTTCAATCGTGAGTAGATGACATAGGCGGGCGGGGGCCGAACAGAGCCGAGCCCACCCGCACACAGGTGGAGCCAGCAGCAGCGGCATCCGCAAAGTCGCCGCTCATCCCCATGGAAAGCACGTCCATATCTATGCTATTATCTAACATTTCCCGCGTTATGTCAACAGCCAACCGGCGTAATTTTTGAAAATATGGGAGATTATCCCCTGGGAGGACCGCTCTGGGCGGAATGCACATCAGCCCCCGCAGCCGCACGCCCCCCAGGGAAGCCGCCAGCCGGGCGGCGTCCAGGGCCTGTCCGGGGGAAAAACCGGACTTGGATTCCTCCCCGGCCAGGTTGATTTCCAGCAGGATGTCCTGCACCAGCCCCAGCCTGTCCGCCTGGGCGGCCACCGCCCGCAGCAGCTTGTCCGAGGAGATAGAGTGGATGAGCGCCACCCTGCCCACTACGTCCTTGACCTTGTTGGTCTGGAGGTGGCCGATGAAGTGGACCGCCGCCCCCTCATAAGCACCCTCGGCCAGGTGGGCGGTGAGCTCCTGCACCCGGTTTTCGCCGCACACGGTAATGCCCGCCCTGACCGCGGCGCGGATGGTCTCCCCGCTCTGGGTTTTGGTGGCGGCCAGCAGAGTGATTTCCCCCGGATCGCGCCCGGCGGCCCGGGCGGCCTCGTCCAGCTGGTTCCGCACCCGGGCGATATTTTCCCGCAGGCCCATCAGCGCACCACCTTTCCATGGTAGATGCCGGCGGAGTTGAAGATGACCTCGTCCCCCGGGCGCAGGCGCTTGGCGTCCTCCAGGTCGGCGGGCCGGACTAGGTAGTAGCTGTCGTCGGTGTAGAGCACCTCCACCTCGTGCCACTCCGCCTGGGCGCCCACCACGGTGAACACGCCGTAGCGGTTCACCTGGCGTACGGCGCCGTCCTCGCCGGTCTCCTCCGCCGTCTCCACCCGCAGGGCCTGGCGGGGGATGCGGATGCCCTCCAGGGTCTGGGTGACCACGTCCACCGTCTGAAGGCGCAGCAGGGTGGTGTCCGACAGGTTGGTGCGGCAGGAGAAGATGGCCAGCGTCCGCTCCCCCTCCAGGGAGACCCGGTCCAGGGTCATAACGATCTGGCCGAAGTAGTCGCCGGAAAAGCTGATGGTGTAGCGCCGGCCGGACTGCAGGCCGGTGTCCGTCCCGTCCAGCAGGGCGGCGTAGTACCAGGTGGAGCCGGTGATGAGCTTGCCCACGCAGCCGGGGGCGGGGCTGTACTGCTGGCGGAGCAGCGCGTCCAGCTCGTCGGCGGTGAGGCTGTCCAGCATGGCGGGGGTGGCCACGGCCTCCCAGCCGTCCGCCCCGGCGGAGTAGACGCCGGAGGCGGGGGCGTACACGGTGGTGGACACCTGATTCAGCGAGCGGTGAAGCTCGTCCAGCTGGGACTGCTTGTCCGCGATGAGGCGGCTGAGCTGGTCGGCCGCCCCGGTGTCCCCATAGGCGTAATCCCGCTTGAACACCATGGAGCGCAGGGTGAGGGTGCTGTCGTCCAGCCCCGTCAGGTCCCCCCCGGCGGCCAGAGAGCGCAGGGCCACGATGGACGAGATGACCTGGGCGTCCAGCCGGGCGGCGTCGGTGTTCTGGGTGCCGGTGGACAGGGCGTATTGCAGCTGCTCGATCTCCGCCGACAGGGTGCGGATGGACTGCCGGGTGGTGAGGGCGGAGGGATCGGCGTACAGCAGGGCCACGGGGTCCCCCGCGGCGGCCTTGGCCCCCTCGGGCAGGATCTGGTCCAGATAGCCCTTTCCGCCGGCCAGGGGGGTTTCGGTGCGCACCAGGATGCCCTGGGCCTCCCGCCCCACGTCCAGGGAATAGGCGTAGGCGTAGGTGGTGACCAGGTCCTGCTTCCAGCCCCGGACCAGATAGACGGCCAGGTAGACGGACACGCCCAGGCACAGAATGGCGATCATCACTTTGGTGGCGAGGGTGCTCTCTTTCAACTTGAAATCAGTCCTTTTTCTCTCTGTGTGCGGCGCGGAGCTGCCGTAGGATTGGCCTATGCGCCGATCCTCACGCTTCCAGCTCCACGGGGTGTTCCGGCGCGATGGTGGAAATGGCGTGCTTGTAGATCACCTGCTGCCTGCCGTCGGACACCACCACCACCACATAGGGGTCGAAGGCGGTGATGACACCCCGCAGCTGATAGCCGTTCATGAGAAAGACGGTGACCCGGGCGGCCAGGCGGCGGGCGGCGGACAGGAACGCGTCCTGTACGTTGGGCTGTTTTGCCACGGAGACGGTGGATGTAAGGCTCATGTTCAATACACTCCTCTATCTGATGATGTCGCGCTGGGATTGGACCCATATGGAGGCGGCTGTCGTCCGCCCCTGCGGTCTGTCCCCGCGCGTCGAGCGTATTTATTGTAATCCACAGCCTATGACAAGTTGTGTCGAAAAATCGGCGGCGGCGGACAAATCAGGAATTTTTTCCCATTCAAACCAATAGGCTTGCCGGTTGCGGCGAAACCAGGTGAGCTGCCGCTTGGCGTACTGCCGGGAGCGCAGCTTGACCTCCTGCGCCCCCTGGGCCGCGGGGAGGCCCTCCACAATGGCGGCGGCGATCTCCTTGTAGCCGATGGCCTGCATGGCGGTGCAGTCCCGTGGGACGCCCCGGTCCAGCAGGGCCCGGACCTCCTGCTCCAGCCCCCGGGCCATCATCTCGTCCACCCGGCGGTCGATGCGCTCCCACAGCCAGGGGCGCTCCTTGAAGTTCAGCGCGATGGTGAGGGGAACGTAGCGGTTGGGCAGGGCGCGGCTCTCCCGGTCGTGCTGGGAGATGGTCCTGCCGGTGGAGAGGTAGACCTCCAGCGCCCGCAGGGTGCGCTTTTCGTCGTTGGGGTGGATGCGCCCGGCGGCCTCCGGGTCTACCCGTTCCAGCTCCTGACGCAGGGTAGGCAGGCCCTCCTCCCGCGCCCGAGCCTGGAGGGTCTGGCGCAGGCCGCTGTCCGGCTCAAAGGGGGCGAACTGCCGCCCGGCCACCAGGTTGTCGATGTAGAGCCCCGTCCCCCCCGCCACGATGGGCAGCTTTCCCCGGGCAAGGATGCCGTCCACAATGGGAACGGCGTCGTGAACATACCGGGCCACGGAGTAGTTTTCCTCCGGGTCCGCCACGTCCAGCATGTGGTGGGGGACGCCCCGCATCTCCTCGGGGGTGGGCTTGGCGGTGCCGGTGTCCATGCCCCGGTAGACCTGCATGGAGTCGGCGGACACCACCTCCCCGCCCAGCCGCAGGGCCAGCTCCACCGCCAGGGCGGTCTTGCCGGAGGCCGTAGGGCCGCATATGACGAGAATATTGGATTTCACGGCCATACCACCTCAATTTTGGCAGGAATACTTGGCGTAGTTCAAGAAAATTCAACGCAGTAAGGCGGGGAAAGGCCCGTCCAGACGGCGCTTGCGGCTGTGCATACAGGTTCTGAGATTACCCGTATCATACCACGCTTTGCCGCCGGGTTCAACGGGAAATTGCGCCCTTGCGCCCCGGCGCGTTCCATGATACAATATACTGTCTGTATATGCCCATTACTGTGAGAGGAGCCCACTATGAATACCAACTTCGACGTGATGATCCTGGGCACCGGTGAGGCCGGCATTTACGCCGCCTATGAGCTGGCATTGAAGTGCCCCTCCGCCCGCGTGCTGGTGGTGGATAAGGGGGCGGACATCTACCGCCGCCAGTGCCCCATTGTGGCGGGGAAGGTGAAAGCCTGCGTCCAGTGCAGGGTGTGCGGAACCATGTGCGGCTTTGGCGGCGCGGGGGCCTTCTCCGACGGCAAGTTCAACTTCACCACCGCCTTCGGCGGCTGGCTCACCGACTTTTTGGACCAGCGGGAGGTGATGGACCTTATCGGCTACGTGGACGCCCTCAACGTCAAGCACGGGGCCACCACCGAGGTCTACTCCACCTCCACCCCGGCGGCCCGCGCCCTGGAGCGGGAGGCGCTGAAGTACGACCTCCACCTTCTTCAGGCCCAGTGCAAGCACCTGGGGACGGAGAACAACCTGAAAATCCTCACCAGCATCTATGAGTCCATTCGGGACAGGCACACCTTCCTCTTTGACACCGCCGTGGAGGCCATTGAGGCCGGGGAGGGCGCCTACACCCTGGTGACGGAGGCGGGGGAGCGGTACACCGCCCCCTATCTCATCGCGGGCCCGGGCCGGTCCGGGGCGGAGTGGTTCGCCAACCAGTGCAAGGGCCTGGGGCTGGAGCTTTTGAACAACCAGGTGGACATCGGCGTGCGGGTGGAGCTGCCCGCCGCCGTGTTCGAGCACATCACCGACGTGGTGTACGAATCCAAGCTGGTCTACCGCACCCAGCAGTACGGCGACAGCGTGCGCACCTTCTGTATGAACCCCTACGGCCACGTGGTGGCGGAGAACGTGGAGGGCATCAACACCGTCAACGGCCACTCCTACTCCGACCCGGCCCTGAGAAGCGAGAACACCAACTTCGCCCTGCTGGTGTCCAACCGCTTCACCTCGCCGTTTAACGAGCCCTACCGCTACGGCAAGCACATCGCGTCGCTGTCCAATATGCTGGCGGGGGGCGTGCTGGTGCAGCGCTTCGGGGACCTGGTGGGCGGCCGGCGCACCAACGACCACCGCATGTCCAAGTCCTTTGTGCGCCCCACCCTCACCGCCGCCGTGCCGGGGGACCTGTCCCTGGCCCTGCCCAAGCGGCAGCTGGACGACATCATCGAGATGATCTATGCCCTGGACAAGCTGGCCCCGGGCACCGCCAACTACGACACCCTGCTCTACGGCGCGGAGGTGAAGTTCTACTCCGCCCGCATCAGGCTGTCCCACGAGCTGGAGACCGCCCTGCCCGGCTTCTTCGCCGTGGGGGACGGGGCGGGCGTCACCCGTGGCTTAGCCCAGGCGGGGGCGTCGGGTGTGAAAGCGGCGCGGGTTGTGGCCCAGCGTTTGAACGGATAGGCCGCCGGAGGCCGTCAAGCTGGCGCGGGGCGTTCTGCCCGGGGACGCATGATTTATTTGTTCATATTTTCGTGACAAAAAAGTTATGATTTTCCACAGCTCCCCCCAGGCCCCGGCGGCCCGATTCCCCACCGTTCCACAGTTTTCAACAGCTTCCACACAGTTTTCCACAAAGCCAACCGGACGGAAACAGGCGGCAGAATCCCTGTCAAGAAAAACTTGTCCGGCTTATCTCACAAACTTTTATTGGGAGGACCTGCCCTTGAACCGAACCACCCCCGTCGTCCCCGCTGAGGACATCCAGCGGCAAAGAGAATACTGCGCTGAGCTGCGCGCCCTCAACGCCCAACGCCCCGCCCCCCCGCTGGCCTATGTGGACACCTACGGCTGCCAGCAGAACGAGGCCGACTCCGAGCTGCTGCGGGGTATGCTGTGCGAGATGGGCTACGAGATCACGGACAGCGAGAAGGGCGCGGACGTCATCGTCATCAACACCTGCGCCATCCGGGAGCACGCCGAGCAGCGGGTGTTCGGCAACGTGGGCGCCCTGGTCCACGGCAAGCGGAAAAACCCGGAGCAGATCATCTGCCTGTGCGGCTGCATGGCCCAGGAGGCCCATGTGGCCGACCGCCTGCGCCAGTCCTACCGCCATGTGGACCTGGTGTTCGGCCCCCAGCAGCTGTGGCGGTTCCCGGAATTTCTGCGCCGGGTGCTGCTGCGCCGCGGCCGGGTGTTTGAGACCGCCCCCGACGACGGCGCCATCGCGGAGGGCCTGCCGGTGCGCCGGTCGGGCAGGCTGAAGGCCTGGGTGTCCATCATGTACGGCTGCAATAATTTCTGCTCCTACTGCATCGTGCCCTACACCCGGGGGCGGGAGCGCAGCCGGGAGCCGGACGTCATCCTGCGGGAGATCCAGGAGCTGGCGGACCAGGGGTACAAGGACATCACCCTGCTGGGCCAGAACGTGAACTCCTACGGGAAGGACCTGGAGGGCGGCTGGGACTTCCCCCGCCTGTTGGAGGCGGCCGCGGCCGTCCCCGGGGAGTTTTTGCTGCGTTTCATGACCTCCCACCCCAAGGACGCCACGGAAAAGCTCTTTGACGTGATGGCGCGGTGCGAAAAAGCGGCCCCGGTGATCCACCTGCCCTTCCAGTCGGGGAACACCCGGGTGCTCACGGCCATGAACCGACGCTACACCCGGGAGCAGTACCTGGCCAAGGTGGAGGCCCTGCGGGAGCGCATCCCGGACGTGGTGCTCACCAGCGACGTGATCGTGGGCTTCCCCGGGGAGACCACCGCCGAGTTTGAGGACACCCTCTCCCTCATCGAGCAGGTGCGCTTCGACGCGCTGTTCACCTTTATCTACTCCCCCCGGAAGGGCACCCCCGCGGCGGAGATGGACGACCCCATGGCGAAGGATGAGAAGTCCGCCAACTTTGACCGGCTGGTGGAGACCCAGAACCGCATTTCCCTGGAAAAGCACCGGGCCTATACCGGCACGGTCCAGCGCTGCCTCATCGACGGGCTGGGGGAGGACCCCCGGAACAACCTCACCGCCCGGACGGCGGGGGGCCGGCTGGTCCACCTCAGCGGAGACCCGGCCCTGGTGGGGCAGTTCGCGGACATCCGCATCACCGGCTGCTCCACCTGGGCGCTGTTTGGTGAACTGAGCGCTGAGCCGTCGCGAGCAGCCGTTAGGCCGTAAAGCGGCCATAGGCCTAAGCCGCCCAAGGGGCGGCCCACGGCGCGGATGGACTGAAGCGAGGGGAAAAGCCCAGCCGCCGCAAAGCGGCAGGCGGGTTTTGCCCGAGTCGAAAGGAAGCCGCGCGTGGCGAGCAGGCGAAGCGTGACAATGAACTGAGCGCTGAGCCGTCGCGCGGAGCCGTTAGGCGGCAAAGCCGCCCTAGGCCTAAGCCGCGCGATGCGCGGCCCACGGCAAACGCGACAACCTGAACAAAGAGGAGAACCTCTATGCCCATGACCCGACACGACAAAATACTCAAATGGACCGCCTACCTGCTGGTGATGCTGGGGGTGGCGGTGGTCAATTACTATGTGCTGGGCCCTCTGCCCATCTCCCTGCCCCTGCTGCTGCCCGTGCTGGCGGTGGCCGGGGGGACGCTGGAGGGCGCGCCCTTCGGCGCCGTCTACGGGGCGGCCTGCGGAGCGGTGATGTCCGCCCTGGGCTACCTGGGGCCGGGATGCGTGCTGTCCCTGTCCGTCTTTGGGTGGGTGTCCGGCATTACCACCCAATACCTCCTCCGGCGGGACGCCTGGGGCCATATGATCTGCTCGGTGGCCGCGGTGCTGCTGTGGGAGGGCTGGACGGTGGGCATCCGCCTGCTCCGCCGCACCGCGCCGGCGGAGGTGCTGCTGCGGGTGGCGGCGCCCGAGCTTTTGTGGACCCTGGCCCTGGCCCTGCCGGTGTACTGGGCGGGACGGTTCTGCTGCGTTAACTACGGGAGGATCTACCATGAATAACCCCTTTGACCCCATGCACATCCAGGAGGAAAAGGCCGAGCGGGAGGCGCGCCGCCTCAAGCTGCGCACCAACCTGCTCATTGCGGTGTTCTGCGCGGTGCTGGCCGGCTTTGTGGCGGTGCTCTACCAGGCCCAGATCGTCAGCGGGAGCGACTACCGCGCCAACTCCAGCGTGCGCATCTCCAAGTCCGAGGTGGTGGACAGCGTCCGGGGGGAGATCCTGGACCGCTACGGCCGGGTGCTTGTCACCAACGAGGTGAGCTATTACGTCGCCCTGGACTGGACCGCCATGGGCTCCGACCGGCTGGACATCCTCGCCCGCCTGCTGGACATCTGCCGGGAGGAGGGGGTGGAGTGGACCGACTCCCTGCCCATCTCCCAGAGCGCCCCGTGGAGCTATACCGCCGACATCCCCCTGGCCTCCCAGGCTGTGGATGAGGAGGGGAACCCCGCCGTCAATGAGAAGGGGGAGGCCGTTATCAACAAGACCGCCCTGGGCAGCCTGGCGGAGAAATGCGGCTGGGTGGGGAAGGCGGAAAAGTCCAACCTCACCGCCGGGGAGCTGCTCACCGCCATGTGCCAGACCTTCGGCCTCATAGAAAAGACGCCCCGCCCCCGGCTGGAGCACCCGGAGCTGGCCGGTATGCTCAGCGCCGCCGGGCAGGGCCTGGGCCTCATCGACCAGGGGGGCGGCATCAGCCAGGAGGTCCGGCAGCTGGCCGGAGTGCTCTACGAGCTGTACCTGCGCCTCAATGAGGTGGACAACAGCCAATACGTGTTCGCCCAGGGGGTGGACATGACCTTCATCTCCAAGGTGAAGGAAAACGCCCTGGCGGGCGTGCGCATCGAGACCACCACCGCCCGGCGGTACCAGACCGGCTACGCCGCCCACGTGCTGGGCTACACGGGCAAAATCTACCGGAACACCTGGGAGTACTACAAGGAGCTGGGCTACTCCATGGACGCCACCGTGGGGGTGGAGGGGGTGGAGCTGGCCTTTGAGGAGCAGCTCCACGGCGCCAGCGGCACCCGGCTCATCGAGAAGGACAGCGCCGGCAACACCATCGGCCAGGAGTGGCGCAAGGAGCCGGAGCCGGGGGAGAACGTGGTGCTCACCCTGGACATCGGCTTCCAGGCCACGGTGGAGGACCTGCTGGCCCAGTATTCCGCCAGGCAGGAGGTCAAGCTGGGGGAGGATGGGGAGCCGGAGCCCGTCAAGGGCATGGCCGCCGCGGTGGTGGACATGCGCGGCGGGGTGCTGGCCCTGGCGTCCTACCCCACCTACGACCTGGCCTCCTTCCGGGAGAACTTCAACGAATTGAGCCGCGACGAGAGCAAGCCCCTGAACAACCGGGCCACCATGGGCCTGTACGCCCCCGGCTCCACCTTCAAGCCTCTCACCGCCATCGCGGCGCTGGACTCCGGCACCATCGAGCCCCGGGACACGGTGGAGTGTACCGCGTACTACCACTTCTACCCCGACGTCTCCCCCGCCTGCTGGATCGCCCCCGGGCGGCACGGCAGGGAGAACGTCACCCAGGCCATCAAGGACTCCTGCAATATCTTCTTCTACGATGTGGGGCGGCGCACCACAATCGAAACCCTCCAGGAATACGCCCGGAAGTTCGGCCTGGGGGAGTACACCGGCATTGAGATCTCGGAGTACAAGGGCTGGGTGGCCGGGCCGGAGGCCAACGCCCACTTTAACCTGCCCTGGTACGGCGGCGATATCATGAATGCCGCCATCGGCCAGGGCACCAACCAGTTCACCCCCCTGCAGCTGGCCAACTACGTGGCCACCCTGGTGAACGGCGGGAATCACTACGCCTGCCACCTGCTCAAGGAGTGCAAGTCCAGCGACTACAGCCAGGTCACCGAGACCTATGAGGCCGCCCCCCTGCACACCATCGACCTCCAGCCCGAGGATCTGGCCGCCGTCAAGCAGGGCATGTACGACCTGTCCAAGACCTACACCATGGCCCGGTGGTTCAGCTCCCTGCCGGTGGAGGTGGGCTGTAAGACGGGCACCGCCGAGACCTCCGCCAAGGCGGCGTCCACCGACGCCATTTTCGTGTGCTTCGCCCCCTACGACGACCCCCAGATCGCCCTGTGCATCGTGGCGGAGGGCGGCGACGCCGGCGGCTCCCTGGCGGAGATCGCCGCGGGCATCATGGCCCAGTATTTCTCCACCGACGGCTCCCTCAACAACGTCAGCCGGGAGAACACCCTGCTGCACTGACCCCGGAAAAGGCCGGAGACGGAATATTATTCCGTCCCCGGCCTTTTTGGGTGGGCGGGACATAATTGTTTTGGGCAAATCAGAGAAAATAAACCGGGTACTTCCGGGCCAGGATGCCCCCGCGTCCTGCAATCCAGTTTTTGGGAAACCATTGATCCACAAGGCTTCCACAACTTCCACACAAACTTCCACAGCACTGTGCAAGGATGACGGACGGCATTCCTGCATAACCGGGTTTACATAAAGGGATGTCAAGCCCAATTCCTCCGTGAATTCCACGATTTTAAAAATTCCGGTATATCGCTCCAATCTGAGGCGGGAGGGCAAAAAAAGCGCCCCGGCTTTTCACCGGGGCGCTTGTCTCGAACCGAACGGGGCTCAGCTTCTGGCGAACTGCTCCGCCACGCTGGCGATGTTGGCCGCGCACAGCCCGAACTGCTCCAGCAGGGCCGCCGCCGGGCCGGAGTGGCCGAACACGTCGTTGACGCCGATGCGCTTGACGGGGGTGGGGCGCTTTTCGCCCAGCAGGGAGCACACCGCCTCCCCCAGCCCGCCGATGACGGAGTGCTCCTCGCAGGTGATAATCTTCCCGCACTCCGCCGCCGCTTGGAGCACCAGCTCCTCGTCCAGCGGCTTGATGGTGGCCATGTTGATGATCCGGGCGGACAGGCCCCGCTGGGCCAGCAGCTCTCCGGCCTCCACCGCCTCGGCCACCAGCAGGCCGTTGGCGATGATGGCGATGTCGCCGCCGTCCCGCATCACCTCGCCCCTGCCGATCTCAAAGGCGAAGCTGTCCTCGTCGTGGAACACGGGCACCGGGGAGCGGCCAAAGCGCATATACACGGGGCCCTGGTGCTCATAGGCGGCTTTGACCATGGCCTTGGCCTCCACCGCGTCGGCGGGGGACATGACCACCATGCCGGGGATGGCGCGCATGAGGGCGAAGTCCTCCAGGCACTGGTGGGAGGCGCCGTCCTCCCCCACGGAGATGCCGCCGTGGGAGGCGCCGATCTTCACGTTGAGCCCCGTGTAGCCGATGGAGTTGCGCACCTGCTCATAGGCCCGCCCGGCGGCGAACATGGCGAAGGAGGAGGCGAAGGCCACCATGCCCATGGCGGCGGCCCCGGCGGCCACGGCCATCATGTTCCCCTCCGCGATGCCGCAGTTGAAGTGGCGGTCCGGGAACGCCTTGCCGAACATGGCGGTCTGGGTGGAGCCGGCCAGGTCCGCGTCGAACACCACCACGTTGTCGTGGGCGGCCCCCAGCTCCCGCAGGGCCTCGCCGTACCCCTGCCGGGTGGCAATCTTTTTCACGCTTTCCATTTATACCGCCTCCAATCCGGCCAGAGCCGCGCGCAGCTCGCTCAGCGCGGTCTCGGCCTGCTCGTCGTTGGGGGCCTTGCCGTGCCAGCCCGCCTGGTTTTCCATAAAGCTGACCCCTTTGCCCTTGGTGGTTTTCATCACGATGGCGAAGGGGCGGCCCTTCACCCGCCTGGCCTGGGCGAAGGCGGCCTCGAGCTGTTCGAAGTCGTGGCCGTCCACCTCCGCCGTCTCCCAGCCGAAGGCGCGCAGCTTGTCAGCGATGGGGTAGGGGCTCATCACCTGGTCCACGGGCCCGTCGATCTGGAGGCCGTTGTTGTCGATGACGGCGCACAGGTTGTCCAGCTTGTAGTGGTGGGCGAACATCATGGCCTCCCACACCTGGCCCTCCTGGATTTCGCCGTCCCCCAGCAGGGTGTAGACCCGGCAGGGATTGTTTTGCAGCTTGGCGGACAGGGCCATGCCGCAGGCGGCGGACACCCCCTGCCCCAAGGAGCCGGTGGACATGTCCACCCCGGGGATGGACTTCATGTCCGGGTGGCCCTGGAGGTAGCTGCCGATATGGCGCAGGGTTTTGAGGTCCTCCCAGGGGAAGAAGCCCCGCAGCGCCAGCGCGGCGTACAGCCCCGGCGCGCAGTGGCCCTTGGAGAGGACGAACCGGTCCCGGCCCCCCTTCTTGGGGTCCTTAGGGTCCACGTTCAGCTCCTTGAAGTAGAGGTAGGCGAACAGGTCGGCGGAGGACAGGCTTCCGCCGGGGTGGCCCGCTTTGGCGGCGTGGGTGGACTGGATGATCCCCATGCGCACCTTGCAGGCGTTGGCCATCAGCGTCTTTTTCTCGTTGGCAGTCATATGATTCCTTCTTTCCTCCGGCAGGGCCGCGGGAACTCAGGCGGTCTGCGGTAATGTATGATAAGAGCGGCCTACGGCGTGTCGATGCTGTCCCGGCAGAAGAAGCGGTAGCTGGTCTGGCTGTGGAACTCCTCCCCCGCCCGCAGCACGCAGGAGGGGAAGTCCGGCCGGTTGGGGGAGTCGGGGAAGAACTGGGTCTCCAGGCAGAAGCCGCAGCGGTCGCCGTATGCCGCGCCGCCCTTCCCGGCGGGACAGCCCCCCAGGAAATTGCCCGCGTAGAACTGGATGCCCGGCATATCGGTGTGGACGGACATGGCGATGCCGGTGTTCTTGGAGAAAGCCATGGCGGCGGGAAGGCCGCTGTTCGGGCGCAGGACCCAGTTGTGGTCGTACCCCCCGGCCAGAGCAAGCTGGGGGAAGTCCTCCCCGATGCGGGCGCCGATGGGCTGGGCGCGGCGCAGGTCCATGGGAGTGCCGTCCACGGGGAGGACGGGCATCTCGCACCCGTCCCCGTCCGCGGTCCTGACGGGGATAAGCCCCGGCCCGATGGGGGTGTAGTGGTCGGAGAACAGCCGGATGTGCTGGTCCTCCACCCTGCCGCTGGCGTGGCCGGAGAGGTTGAAATAGCTGTGGTTGGTGGGGTTGAACACGGTGTCCTGGTCGCACCGCGCCCAGTAGAGGATGCGCAGGGTATCCTGGTACAGCTGGTAGGTGACCCGCACCTCCAGATTGCCGGGGTAGCCCTCCTCCCCGTCGGGGCTGGCGAGGGAGAGGGTGACGGCGTCCTGTTTCACCTCTTCCGCCGTCCACACCCGCTTGTCGAAGCCCACGGCCCCGCCGTGGAGGGAGTTGGGCCCGTCGTTGGCACACAGAACGTACTCCTTATCGTGCAGGGTGAACCGCGCCCCGGCGATGCGGTTGGCGTACCGGCCCACAATGGCGCCCATATACTTGTCCTGGGCCAGGTAGTCCTCCAGGGTGTCAAAGCCCAAAACCACGTCCACCGGCCTGCCGTCCCGGTCGGGGACCTCCAGCGAGCGCACCGCGCCGCCGTAGGTGAGCACCTGGCAGCGCAGCCAGCCGTTGTCCAGGGTGATCTGGTCCACCTGCGCGCCGCCGTCGGGCATGCGGCCGAAGGCGGCTGTGTTGTTTTCCATAGATTCCTCCTGTGTCTGCCGGCATGTGTGAGGGGAGGGGCCGGCCCCGCTCCCGGCGTCAAATACATTCCAGTCCATTTTACCATACCCGGCGGGGGAAAACAACCGCAAACCGGTTTTTTCCGGCCTTTTTGTCGAATTGGTGACACTGACCAAAAATTTCCCGCGCCCTGTTGGCATCCATCCATTTTTTTGATATAATGCCCTATACATCATTACAATGGCGGGATGTTTGCCATAGAGAGGACGGTGGAGCGGTTGGGCGGTTCCCTCCCGAAATTGAAGGAAAAGCTGCTGGAGGCGCTCAAGGCGGTGTTGCCCATTGTGGGCATCGTGCTGGCGCTGTGCTTCAGCATGGCCCCCATCTCCCCCAGCATTCTGCTGTGCTTTCTGCTGGGGGCGGCCATGATCGTGGCGGGCATGATGTTTTTCACCCTGGGCGCGGAGGCCAGCATGACCCCCATGGGAGAGCGGGTAGGCTCCGCCGTCACCCGCAGCCGCAGGCTGTGGGTCATCATTGTCATGGGCTTTTTGCTGGGCTTTCTCATCACCATCTCCGAGCCGGATCTCCAGGTGCTGGCCGGCCAGGTGCCCGCCGTGCCCAACCTGACCCTGATCCTGTCGGTGGCGGCGGGGGTGGGCGTGTTTCTGGTGGCGGCGCTGCTGCGCATGCTGCTGGGCATCGCCCTGGCCCCCATGCTGGTGTTTTTCTACGGGGCGGTGTTCGTCCTGGCCTTTTTCGTCCCGCCGGACTTTCTGGCGGTGGCCTTCGACTCCGGCGGCGTCACCACGGGGCCTATGACGGTGCCCTTTATCATGGCCCTGGGCGTGGGCATCTGCGCCATCCGAAACGACCGCCACGCTGCGGACGACAGCTTCGGCCTGGTGGCGCTGTGCTCCATCGGGCCCATCCTGGCGGTGCTCATCCTGGGCATGATCTTCCGCCCGGAGGACGGGGCGTACACGCCCCCCGTCCTGCCGGAGATCGCGGACTCGGTGGAGCTGTGGGCGCTGTTCCGGGACGGGCTGCCCACCTACATGGGGGAGATCGCCCTGTCCCTGCTGCCCATCACCGCCCTGTTCGGGATATTCCAGCTGGCGGCGCTGAAGCTGTCCCCCCGGACGCTGAAGAAGATCGGCGTGGGGCTTGTCTACACCTACGCGGGGCTGGTGCTCTTTCTCACGGGGGCCAACGTGGGCTTTATGCCCGCAGGCAATTACCTGGGCCAGGTGATGGCGGGGCGGGACTTCCGCTGGATCATCGTGCCGGTGGGCATGGTCATCGGCTACTTCATCGTCAAGGCGGAGCCCGCGGTCTACGTCCTCAACCGGCAGGTGGAGGAGATCACCGACGGGGCCATCCCCTCCTCGGCCATGGGGGCGGCGCTGTCGCTGGGCGTGGCGGCGTCCATCGGCCTGGCCATGGTGCGGGTGCTCACGGGGATCTCCATTTTGTGGTTTCTCATACCGGGCTACGCCATCGCCATTATCCTGTCCTTTTTCGTGCCCAAGATATTCACCGCCATCGCCTTTGACTCCGGCGGCGTGGCCTCGGGACCCATGACCGCGGCCTTTCTGCTGCCCTTCGCCCAGGGGGCGTGCGCGGCGGTGGGCGGGAACATCGTCACCGACGCCTTCGGGGTGGTGGCCATGGTGGCCATGACGCCCCTCATCGCCATCCAGGTGCTGGGCGTGGTCTACCGCGTCCGGCAGGGCGCGGGGGCCAAGGCTGTCCCGGCGGCCCCGTCCTTCGAGGATCTGGACGACGACGCGATTATTGAGCTATAAGCGCTGAGCCGTCGCGAGCAGCGCGGGTGGACCGAAGCGAGGGCGAGCGCCGGGGCGCACAGCGCCCCGGCGACCAGCCCGAGACGGAGGGAAGCCGCGCGTTGCGAGCAGGCGAAGCGTGACGGCAAACAGCAAGAAAGGTGGAAGAGCCTTCCTGATGAATGAATTATATCTCATGGTGACCATCACCGAGCGGGCGCGGGCAAAGCAGTTTTTGGCCCTGTTTGCCCGCCACAACGCCGCCGTGGCCCTCAGCGCCCTGGGGGCGGGCACCGCGCGCAGCGAGCTTTTGGACTACTTCGGCCTGGAAAAGACGGAGAAGGCGGTCACCTTCTGCGTGGTCACCCGCTCCACCTGGCGCGGGGTGAAGGGGGCCATGCAGCGGGAGCTGAACATCGACGTGCCCGGCACGGGCATCGCCTTTATCATCCCCCTGAGCAGCATCGGGGGGAAGAAGCCGCTGGCCTTCCTCACCGACGGCCAGGATTTTGAAGCGGGGGAGGAGAGCGCCTTGAAGGACACGAAATATGAGCTGCTGGTGGTCATCGCCAACCAGGGGTACACCGAGCTGATTATGGACGCCGCCCGGGAGCAGCAGGCGGGGGGCGGCACCGTGCTGCACGCCAAGGGCACCGGCATGGAGAAGGCGGAGAAATTTTTGGGCTTCTCCCTGGTGAACGAGAAGGAGATGGTGTTCATCGTGGTCAAGACCGCCACCAAAAACCGCATCATGCGCGCCATCATGGACAAGGCGGGGCTGCACAGCAAGGCCCAGTCCATCGTGTTCTCCCTGCCCGTGACGGGGACGGCGGGTATGCGCCTGCTGGAGCTGGCCGGCGACGAGACGGACGAGGACTGATCCGTGGACGCGCCGGAGCGCTTGACCCTCAACGGGAGGGACTACGCCATCCTGGGCCTTCTGGGGAAGGGCAAGGGGGGCTATACCTGGCTGGCCCAGCGGGACGGGGTTCGGTACGCCCTGAAGCAGATCCACCACGAGCCCTGTGACTACTACCAGTTTGGCGACAAGCTGGCCGCCGAGCTGAGGGACTATGAGCGGCTGTCCGCCCTGGGGGTGCCCCTGCCCAGGCTGCTGGACGCGGACCGGGCCGCCGAGCGGCTTTTGAAGGAGCTGCTCCCCGGGGAGACCATCTACCGCCTGGCTCTGGCGGACGCGGTGGAGCCCTGGCAGTGGGAGCAGGTCCGGGGGCTGTCCCGGATGCTGCGGGAGGCGGGGCTGAACATCGACTGGTTCCCCACCAACTTCATGTGCCGGGACGGGGTGCTGTACTACGTGGACTACGAGTGTAATCCTTACATGGAGCAGTGGAGCTTTGAACACTGGGGGGCGCGCTACTGGTCGCGCACGCCGGAGCTGACGGCCTATGCCGGAGAGCACGGGGACGAATGAGGAGGACAACGCCATGAGACGGGAAAAAAGCTGCGGCGCGGTGATTTTCCGCGAGGAGGCCGGAGGCCGGGAGTACCTGGTGCTCCACAGCACCCAGGGGCACACCACCCTGTGCAAGGGCCACGTGGAGGGGGACGAGACGGAGCACGAGACCGCCGTCCGGGAAATCATGGAGGAGACCGGCCTGCGCGTGGATTTTGTGGACGGCTTCCGGGCGGACATCGCCTATTCCCCCCGGCCGGGGGTGGACAAGGACGTGGTGTTCTTCCTGGCCCGCAGGTCCGGGGGAACGCTGGCCTGCCAGCCCGAGGAGGTGGCGGACGCCCGCTTCCTGCCCTTTGAGGGGGCGATGGCGGCGCTGACCCACCCCTCCGACCGGGAGGTGCTGGAGCGGGCCAACGCCTTTTTGGAGTGGGGCTGAGCCGTGGGCGCGCCGCTGTACGAGGCCCTGCGGGCGCTGGCGGACCGCCGCCCTCTGCGGCTGGACATGCCCGGCCACCACGGGACCCCCCTGCCCGGGGGGATGCCCTGGCCGTCCCACATCGACTTCACCGAGAACGGCGACACCGGCGACCTGTACGGCGGCGAGCCCGACGCCATCCAGGCGGCGGAGGCGCTGTGGGCGGAGGGGCTTGGCTTTGATTCCTGCCTGTTCCTCACCGGCGGGTCCACCCAGGGCATCCACGCGGGGCTGGCGCTGCTGGCGGGGTGCGGCTCGGCGGCCGCCGTGGACCGGGGCAGCCACCGGGCGGTGTACCACGCCCTGGCCCTGCTGGACCTGGACCCGGTGTTCCTCCCCCGGCCCTGGCTGGAGGAGGAGGGCGTCGCCGGCCCCATCGACCCCCTGGCGGTGGAGGAGGCACTCCGCGCCCGGCCGGACGTCAAAACAGTGTGTATCACTTCTCCAACTTATTACGGCGTGTTGTCGGACATCCCCGCCATCGCCGCGGTGTGCCATGCCCACGGCGTGAAGCTCATGGTGGACGGGGCCCATGGGGCCCACCTGCCCTTCCTGGGCTATGAGGGCTTTCGGGCCGCCGACGTGGTGGTGATGTCCGCCCACAAGACCCTCCCCGCCCCGGGGCAGTCCGCCCTGCTGCTGGCCAACGGCTTCCCCCTGTCCGCTTTGCAGCGGTGGGGGTCGGTGTACGGCTCGTCGTCGCCGTCCTACGTGCTCATGGCCGCGCTGGACGAAGCCCGACGCTACATGGAGGGGGAGGGCGCGGCCCGGTACCGGGAGACCGTCCGGCGGACGCGCGCCCTGCGCCGCCGCTTCCCCGCCCTGGGGGAGCGGGAGGGCCTGGCGCTGGACCCGGCGCGGCTCACCCTCAGCAGCCCCGACGGCTTCGCCCTGGCCCGGGCCCTGCGGGAGCGGGGGGCGTACCCCGAGATGGCGGATGCGGGCCATGTGGTGTGCATTCTCACCTGCGCCGACGGCGCGGCGGAATTTACCCGGCTGGAGGGGGCGCTGGCGGACGCCGGCCTCACCGGCCCCTGTCCCCCCATACCCGCCCCGCCGCCCTCCCCTGCCGCCGTCCTCCGCCCCCGGCGCGCCCTGTTCGCCCCCCGGGAGACAGTCCCCCTGGCCCGCAGCGCGGGGCGGATCGCCGCGGAGCAGATCGCGCCCTACCCCCCCGGCGTGCCGGTGATCGCCCCCGGAGAGCGGATCGAAAAAAAACATCTGGCCTATTTGCGGGAAATAGGATATAATAAAGCGTACTGTGATGTGATCTTGGGAGAGGAGTGAGCCCATGAAGCTGGTCATCGCCATCATCAACCACGACGACGCGGGGGCCGTCACCCAGAACCTGAGCAAGAACGGGTTTTCGTCCACCCGGCTGTCCACCACCGGCGGCTTTCTGCTGGCCCGGAACGTCACGCTGCTCATCGGCGTGGAGGAGGAGAAGGTGCAGCAAGTCATCGACCTGATCCACCGCTACTCCCACAGCCGCAAGCAGATGGTGCCCGCCCTCACGGAGATGAGCTACGGCTTCATGCCCGTCATGCCGGTGGAGGTCACCGTGGGCGGGGCCACCCTGTTCGTGGTGGACGTGGAGCGGTTCGAGCGGCTATGACGGACCTGCCCAATCCCCTGTCCCACGCCTACCTCCTCACCGGGGGGAGCGGGGAGAGCCGCGCGGCCCTCATCCAGCGCATGACGGCGGCCTACCTGTGCCAGGGGGAGCGGCCCCCCTGCGGGCGGTGCGCGCCCTGCCGGAAGGCGGCGGCGGGGGTCCACCCGGACGTGTGGCGCACCGCTCCCGCCCCGGACAAGCGGGAGATCACGGTGGACCAGATCCGCGCCCTGCGGGCGGACGCCTACGTCCGCCCCAACGAGGGCCGGCGCAAGGTATATATCATCGACCCGGCGGACGCCATGAACCCCGCCGCCCAGAACGCCCTGCTCAAGGTGCTGGAGGAGGGGCCGGCCTACGCGGCGTTTCTGCTGTCCGCCGCCCAGCCGGGGCTGCTGCTGGACACGGTGCGCTCCCGGTGCGAGCCGCTGTGCCTCCCCCCGGAGGAGGCCCCCCCCGACCCGGAGCTTCTGGAGCGGGGGGCGGCGCTGGCGGCGCTGCTGCTGGAGGGGGACGAGCTGGCCTGCGCCCAGGCCCTGGTGGAGCTGGAGCTGCAAAAGCCCAAGGGCGAGCAGCTGTCCGCCCTGCTGGGGGAGGCGGAAAACCAGGCGTCCCGGCGGCTGGCCCAGGACCCCCGGCGGGGGGCGCGGGTGCTGCGGGCGCTGAAGGCGTGCCGGGAGAACGCGGTCTACCGCCCCAGCGCGGGCCACACCCTGGGGTGGCTGCTGGCGGAGCTGTTCCAGAGCTGAAAACGGATGTTTCACGTGAAACGTCCGCCCGGCATTCAAACAGATACGGAGGAAAATTCTCATGACGGAGATCATCAGCGTCCGGTTCCGGCCGGGCGGCAAGCAATACTATTTCGACCCCGCGGGCCTCACCGTGGCCGAGGGGCAGGGCGTCATCGTGGAGACGGGCAAGGGCCTGGAATACGGAACCTGCGTGCGCCGCAACACCCAGGTGGAGGACGAGGCGGTGGTCCAGCCCCTGCGCCCGGTGGTGCGCATGGCCACCGAGCGGGACGAAAAGCAGGTGCGGGAAAACCGGGGCAGGGAGAAGGAGGCCCTGCGCACCTGCCAGCAGCTGGTGGAGCGCCACGGGCTGGACATGAAGCTGGTCCAGGTGGAGTACAGCTTCGACGGCAATAAGATCCTGTTTTTCTTCACCTCCGACGGCCGGGTGGACTTCCGGGCGCTGGTGAAGGACCTGGCGGGCATCTTCCGCGCCCGCATCGAGCTGCGGCAGATCGGCGTGCGGGACGAGGCCAGGATGCTGGGGGGCTTCGGCATCTGCGGCAAGCCCTTTTGCTGCGCCCAGTTCCTGGACGAGTTCCAGCCCGTGTCCATCAAGATGGCCAAGACCCAGAACCTCTCCCTCAACCCCACCAAGATCTCCGGCACCTGCGGGCGGCTGATGTGCTGCTTGAAGTACGAGCAGGGCGCCTATGAGGACGCGGTGAAGCGCTGCCCCAAGCAGGAATCCTTTGTGGAGTGCCCCGACGGGGCGGGCACGGTGTCCTCCGTCAACCTGCTGCGCGAGCAGGTGAAGGTCCGCCTGGAGGACTCCACCGAGCAGCCCAAGAGCTACCTGACGGAGGAGATCCGGGTGGTGCGCTCCGGCAAGGGCCGCAGGCCAGAGGGCTATGAGCCGCCCCCCCGGGGGGAGCTGGAGAAGCTGCGCACCCAGGAGGGAGAGCAGCTGCGCAGCGGCCGCAAGCTGTCCGACGGCCCGGCCGACCTCAATCAGGTGCTGGAGCGCTACCTGAGCGAGGGCGGGCAGCAGCAGGAGGGCGGCCAGCGCCAGGGCGGCCGCCGGGGCCGGGGCCACGGAAAGCCCGCCCCTCAGCCCCAGTCCGGCAGGCAGGACAAGGGCGCGCGCCAGCAGCCCCAGCAGCCCAAGCCCGCCGCGCCCCAGGACGGCGCCCAGAGCGCCCACACCGGGGGCCAGAACCATAAGCGGCGCTACCGCCCCCACCACCGGCGCAGGTCCGGCGGGGGCCAGCCGCCCCAGGCGTAACCCATCCCCCGCCCCACCGGGCGGGCGCGGGACCTGTATCCACAGCCCTGGAGGCGTGGGTGCAGGTCCCTTGGTCTCCCCAGCTTTTTCCGCTCCGGCGCAACCCGGCGCCGCCCTGCGGGGTATTATAAATGACAGGCACAAACGCGCCGCGGCCGAGGCGCGCAGGAAAGAAGGCGATGGCCTTGACACAGGAGCAGCGCACCCAGGTGGTGGAGCGCTGGGGGGACATGGTGTACCGTCTCGCCCTGGCCCGCACCGCCAGCGTCCCCGACGCGGAGGACGTGTTTCAGGAGGTCTTTCTGCGCTATTTCCGCCATGAGGAGAAGTTCCACAACGACGAATACCGCAAGGCCTGGCTCATCCGCTGCACGGTGAACCGGGCGAAAAGCGTGCTCTCCTCCCCCTGGCGCAGGCGCACCGTCCCCCTGGAAACCGCTGAGGAGGTGGGGGTGGAGGACGACTACCGCGAGGTATACGGCGCGGTGCTCTCCCTGCCCGGGAAATACCGGGCGGTCATCCACCTGCATTACTTCGAGGGCCTGTCGGTGGCCGAGATGGCCGCCATGCTGGAAGTGCCGGAGGGAACCGTCAAGTCCCAGCTCAGCCGGGGCCGGGCCCTCCTGCGGGATATGCTGAAGGAGGCAGAGCTATGAAGCGGTACAAGCAGGCAAACGAGGGCATACACGCCCCGGAGGAGCTGAAAGAAAGGGCTGCCCGGCCTGGCGCGCGCCGCCCCTACTCCCAGTGGATGGGTGCGGTGGCGGCGGTGCTGGCGGTGGCCGTGATCGGAGGGATCGCCATGTGGCCCGGACAGGGGGGCCAGCCCATGCAGCTGGCCGGCTACAACGACCCGGCGGAAGGCGCGGAGCCGTCCGGCAGTCCGGCGGCGGGTCCGGCCCAGTTCCGCGCCACGACGGGGGGCGAGGCGGACGGGTCCTATCATGTCTATGCCCTGGCCCTGGCGGACGTGCCGGAGATGGCCCCCTACCCCAAGGACGAGGACTTCTTTGCCGACGTGGGGGACAGCGAGGACGCCTGGCAAAAGGCCAGCGACGCCCACAGCCAGGCCTATGACGCCTGGGCGGAGAGCCGCAAGGCCCTGCGCTCGGGCACCGACTACACGGGGCTGATGGACGGCTTTATCACCTCCACCAGCGCCCAGTACCTGGCCGGAGCCGGGGAGGAAAACCGGGTCTACTCCCCCGTCAACGTCTACATGGCCCTGGCCATGCTGGCGGAGACCGCCGGGGGGGACAGCCGGGAGCAGATTCTGGACCTGCTGGAGGCGGACTCCATCGAGGCGCTGCGCCAGCGGGCCAACGCCCTGTGGCGGGACAACTACCGGGACGACGGGGTGGTCACCTCCCTGATGGCCAACTCCCTGTGGCTGCGGGACGGCATGAGCTACAGCCAGCCCACCCTGGACATCCTGGCGGAGGACTACTACGCCTCCTCCTTCTCCGGCGCCATGGGCTCGGAGGAGTATAACCAGGCCCTGCGGGACTGGCTCAACGCCCAGACCAACGGCCTTTTGCAGGAGCAGGCCCAGGGGCTGGAGATGAGCCCGGAGACGGTGCTGGCCCTGGCGTCCACCATCTACTTCCGGGCCGCGTGGGACGACGAGTTCCGCAAGGAACGCACCGAGACCGACACATTCCACGCCCCCTCCGGGGATGTGGACGCGGACTTCATGCACAAGGCCCTGGAGAGCACCTTTTACTGGGGGGACAATTTCACCGCCGTCCAGCTCTATTTCCAGCGGGGAGGCTCCATGTGGCTGATCCTCCCCGACGAGGGATACTCTGTGGACGGGCTGCTGGAGAGCGGCGAGGCCATGGACTTTCTCCTCGCCCCCAAGTACGATCGGTACGACGACAAGGGCAATGTGGCGGTGGAGGGCTGGACCGGGCAGAAATACCTGACCATCCACCTGTCCATGCCCAAGTTCGACGTGTCCTCCGACCTGGACCTGATCGACGGCCTGAAGGAGCTGGGGGTCACAGACGTGTTTGACGGCTCGCTCTCCAACTTCGATCCCCTGGGGGCGTCCACGGACGATCCGCTGTACGTCTCCCAGGCCAAGCACGCCGCCCGGGTGAAGGTGGACGAGGAGGGCTGCGAGGCGGTGGCCTACACGGTGATGATGGTGAATCCCACCTCCGCCGCCCCCCCAAACGACGAGGTGGACTTCACCCTGGACCGGCCCTTCCTGTTCGCCGTCACCGGGGACAGCGGCCTGCCCCTGTTCACCGGGGTGGTGAATCAGCCGTGAAAAGGCGGACGGTTTTCCTCCTGTGCGGCGGGCTGGCGCTGGTGGTGCTGACGGGAATTCTGGCACAGCTCTTTACCGGCACAAGGCCCTTCAAGGACCTTACCGCCGGGGATATCCAAGCGGTGAAGCTGGAGCTGTTTCCCCCGAGCGCGGAGTTCAACCTCACCCCGGAGGAGATCGAGGAGCTGGCCCCCCTGCTGAACGACGTGGTGGTCTACCGGCGGGACGACAGCTGGCGGGATTACGATGGCCAGCTGTGCCGCTTTGCCCTCACCTTGGCGGATGGAAGTCAGACCACTGTGGGCGCCTACAACCCCTTCCTGATCGTAGACGGCGTAGGCCGGCGCACCAAATACGAGCCCTGTGAGGCGCTGAACCATTTTGCCAACACCCTGCGGAATTGAACAAAAAGAGGCCCTCCCCGTCACGGGGAGGGCCTTTTTAATTGACGTTACTCGCCCAGCACCGCCGCGCAGCGGGCGCACAGCTCGGCGTGATGGCCGGGCGTGCCGATGCCCTCGTCGTGGTTCCAGCAGCGGGGGCACTTGGGGGCGTCGGACAGCTTGACGGACACGGTGGCGTCCACATCCGCCCCGGCGGGCTCGCCGTCCCGCTTGACCACCGTCACCTTGGACACGATGAACAGGGTGGCCAGGGCGGCCTCGTCAAAGCCGGGCAGCACCGTTCCGGCCTCCCAGGCGGCAAACGCCTTCTCGGGCAGGTGGAGGGTGATCTCCGCGTCCTGGTTTTTCTTGACCTGCTCCTTGGCCTCCTCCAGCGCCTTGAGCACCACGTCGCGGACATGGAGCAGCTCGGCCCAGCGCTCCGCCTCTTTCTGGTCCAGCGCCAGGGCGGGGTCGTAGTCCGGGATGTCGTTGAAGAGGACGCACTCCACGTCGTCGCCCGCCCGGTGGGGCATGGAGGTCCAGAGCTCCTGGCTGGTGAAGGCCAGGATGGGGGCCAGCATACGGGTCATGCCGTCCACAATGAGATACAGGGCGGACTGGGCGGAGGCGCGGTCCGCGTCGCCGCCGCAGTACAGCCGGTCTTTGATGATGTCCAGATAGAAGTTGGACATCTCCACCACGCAGAAGCTGTAGATGGCGCGGTAGACGGCGTGGAACTCGTAGGAATCGTACCCGGCGCGGACCGCCTTCACCAGATCGTTGAAGGCGGACACCGCCCACTTGTCCAGATCCAGCATGTCCGCCGGGGCCACGGCCTGGCTGGGGTCGAAGCCGTCCAGATTGCCCAGCATGTACCGGGCGGTGTTGCGGATCTTCAGATACGCCTGGGACAGCTGCTTCATGATCTCCTTGGAGATGCGCATGTCCTGGGTGTAGTCGGCGGAGGACACCCACAGGCGCAGCATGTCCGCGCCGTAGTCCTTGATGATCTCCTCCGGGGGCATGGCGTTGCCCAGGGACTTGTGCATGGCCTTGCCCTCGCCGTCCACCGTCCAGCCGTGGGTGATGATCTGCTTGTAGGGGGCCACGCCGTTGCAGGCGATGGAGGTGAGCATGGAGGACTGGAACCAGCCCCGGTACTGGTCGCCCCCCTCCAAATACACGTCGGCGGGGTACTGGAGGTTGTCCCGCTGGTCGGCCACCGCCGCCCAGGTGGAGCCGGAGTCGAACCACACGTCCATGATGTCGTTTTCCTTGGAGAAATGCGCCCCGCCGCACTTGGGGCACACAAAGCCCGAGGGGATCAGCTCGTCGGCGGTCTGTTCAAACCACACGTTGGAGCCGTGCTCCCGGAACAGGCCGGCCACGTGGGAAATGGTCTCGGGGGTGACGACGGACTCGCCGCAGCCGTCGCAGTAGAACACCGGGATGGGCACGCCCCACACCCGCTGGCGGGAGATGCACCAGTCGCTGCGCTCGGTGATCATGGACACCATGCGGTCCTTGCCCCAGGCGGGGTGCCACTGAATGCCGTCGCAGGCTTTAACGGCCTGGTCCTTGATGGCGTCCACGGAGCAGAACCACTGCTCGGTGGCCCGGTAGATGATGGGGTGCTTGCACCGCCAGCAGTGGGGGTAGGAGTGGGTGATGCTCGCCTTGGCCAGCAGGAAGCCCTCCGCATCCAGGTCGGCCACCACCTGGTCGTTCCCCTTGGCGTAGAACTGGCCGTGATACCGCGCGTCGGTCATCACGCCCTTGGCGTTCACCGGCACGGGCACGCCGATATGGGTCAGCCCCGCGTTGTCATAGCGCTGGCACACGTCGAAGTCCTCGCCGCCGAAGCCGGGGGCGGTGTGGACGCAGCCGGTGCCCGCCTCCAGGGTGACGTGGTCGCCGTTGAGGATCACGCTGTCCTGGTCCAATAACGGGTGCCTGGCTGTCATCAGCTCGAAGTCGGACCCCTTCAGGGTGGCGAGAATCTTGCACGCGCCGAAGTCCAGCCCCGCCTGCCTGCACACGCCCTCGGCCAGCTCCTTGGCCAGCACGTAGACCTCTCCGTTGGGGGCCTGGAGCAGCACGTAGTCAAAGGCGGCGTTCAGGGAGATGGCGGTGTTGCCGGGGATGGTCCAGGGGGTGGTGGTCCAGATCACGAAGAACAGCTTGCTGAGGTCGCAGTACTGCGCCAGCTTACCCTTGTCGTCCTTCACGGGGAACTTGACGAAAATGGTGGTGCAGGGGTCGTCCTGATAGTCGATCTCCGCCTCGGCCAGGGCGGTCTGGTCGTGGGGGCACCAGTACACCGACTTCATGCCCTTGTAGATCAGGCCCTTTTCCGCCATTTTGCCGAATACCTCGATCTGCTTGGCCTCGAACTCGGGCAGCAGAGTGATATAGGGGTTCTCCCACTCCCCCAGCACCCCCAGGCGCTGGAACTGCTCGGTCATGCGCCCCACGTACTGGGTGGCGAACTGGCGGCACTTGTCCCGGAAGGCGGCCACGCTCATCTCCTCGCGCTTGACGCCCTTGTCCTTGAGCACGGCGGTCTCGATGGGCAGGCCGTGGGTGTCCCACCCGGGGACGTAGGGGGCCTGGTAGCCGGTCATGTTCTTGTACTTGACAATGATGTCCTTGAGGATTTTGTTCATGGCGGTGCCGATGTGGATATTGCCGTTGGCGTAGGGCGGGCCGTCGTGGAGGACGAACTTGGGCTTGCCCGCGTTTTTGTCCATCAGCTTGTGGTAGGTGATCCTGGCCCACTCCGGGTTGAGCAGCTCGGGCTCCCGCTTGGGCAGGCCCGCCCGCATGGGGAAATCGGTCTTGGGTAGGTGGACGGTCTTGTTGTAGTCCATGGGTGATTCCTCCTATTGCTTTGTATGGTTTTGATGATAACTCCAACTGGCGGTACTGACCGCCAGTATAACGCAAATTGCGGATGTTGAGATATTGGCAGAGCAGGGCCGCATTGCGGTATAGTTCGCGAAATGCCGCAACCATTGACAGCGATCCGTTCAAAAAAACGCCCCTGTCCCCAAACGGAGACAAAGGCGCAAACCTCTGCGGTACCACTCCAATTCCGTAGAAGCGCTGAGCCGTCGTGAGCAGCGGGCTAAGACCGAAGCGGAGCGAACTGGCCGAAGCCGCCAGGGGCGGCGCAGGACAGTTTGCGCAGTCGGAGGGCTTAGAACCGCGTCGCGAACAGGCGAAGCGTGACAATACGGCACTCGTGCGCGCTGTAACGGGCACACCCGGCGGAGCCTACTTGCTTTTGCGTTGGGTCCGCAGCTCCCAGGGGATATTCGCCGGGTCCGCCCCGCCGCCCTCGCACCATGCGGGCGGCTCTCTGAGAGGTTCCATCCGGCTACTCGTCCTGATCCAAGCCTTGTGCTGTTTCGTCCGCCCCTTGGAGTGGACGCTTTTTATATTATAGGCGCGGACGGGATTTGTCAACCGTTTTCCGGGGAAAAGTTCCACAAAAAACTTACTTGGGCCTCTGCCGGGGGGCTCCCTCCGGGGGGTTCCTTTCTCTCACGCGAGAGAAAGGAACCAAAGAGCGCGCATAGGGGGCGCGCCCCCTATGTACCCCCCTTACGGGAGAGCCCTATACGCGGCTTGGACAGATACCCTTCCGGCGCGCGCGGCTTTCGACGCTGGTGCTCCCAGTTGTGCTGCCGCTGGTGTCCAGGCACGAAAGGCTGGTGCGCCCGACAGACTGCGCCTCCGTGCCGGACCGTCCGGGCCGGGGCTGTGCGCCTACCGCCGCGCTTCGCAGTTGTCACGCTCCGGTCCAAGCGCCCCTGTGCGCCTATCGCCGCGCTTCGTATGCGTGCCAGCCGCCCCGCTCCAGATGGCGGGTGATGGCAAAGCCGTATTGCTCCAACGCGGCCCGCACCTCGTCCTGCCGCCCGTCGATGATGCCGGAGGTGAGGAATACCCCGTCCGGAGCCAGGAACTCCCCTGCCCTGGCGGACAGCGGGATGATGACGTCCGCCACGATGTTGGCCAGCACCACCTGGTTCCGCCCCGGCTCCAGCTTGTCCGCCAGCCGCTTGTCCGACAGCACGTCTCCGGCGTACACGCGGAGACGGTCCGGGCCGATGCCGTTGAGGGCGGCGTTCTCGAAGGCCACGTCCGCCGCCTTGGGGTCGATGTCCGCCCCCACCGCCTGGGAGGCCCCCAGAGCCAGCGCCGCGATGGCCAAAATCCCCGACCCGCAGCCCAGGTCCAGCACCCGGTCCCCGGGCCGAAGGACCTGCTCCAGCAGCTCCAGGCACAGCTGGGTGGTGGGGTGGGCCCCGGTGCCGAAGGTGAGGCCGGGGTTGAGGTAGAGGGGCGCGCGCCCCTCCGGCACCGGCTGCCCCCGCATCCAGTCGGGGACGATGTATACCCGCCGGCCCACGGGAATGGGCTGATAGTACTTCTGCCAGGAGGTGGCCCAGTCCTCCTCCCGGAGGGAGACGGTCTGGGGCTCCAGCTCCTCCAGCCCCGCCAGGTACTGGCGCAGCTGCTTTTGGCCCTCGTCATTGTCTGGCACGTAGAACTTCACCCGGCTGACCCCCTTCATGCGCTGGGCCAGGCCCTCGTCCACGTAGTCCCAATACTGGCGGTTCTGCTCCAGAAAGCGGAGGAAATCCCCCTCCTCCTCCACCACCAGGCCGGTCATGCCGTTGTCTGTGAGAATATCGCACACCCGGTCCAGCCTGTCCGCCGGGACGGGCAGGGTCACTTCCAGCCATCTATCATCCATATGATCGCCCCCTTGTACCTACGCTTTGCCTGTTCGCGACGGCTCAGCGCACTTTAATCTGCTTCACGCTGTCCAGGCGGATCAGCTTCTCGCATTCGTTCTTTTTGCCCTCGTTGGCAAGGACAAGGGCCCAGTCCTCGTCGGCGTCCAGCACCCTGCACGCCTTGCCCATCACGTCGCCGTCCCCGGCCTCCACCGTGAGGGTGACGGTGTTCCCCACCTGCTTGCGCATCTGCTCCCCCAGGCCCGCCGCCCGGACGGAGCCCAGGCCGTTGTCCCGCAAAATGCGCTCCAGCCGGTTCACCTTGCCCATGAGGAAAAGCACCATAATAAACGAAAAAAAGCCAAAGTATTCCATCGTCCGCCCCTCCTCAGTTCAGCTCCAGGGGGGAGCGCTTCGCCGCCTCCCCGTCCTTGAGGAAGGTGATGGTGCTGATGGCGGACAGGGGGATGAGCCGCACCTCGTTTTTCTGGGGCTTCTTCTGGTTGACCACCACTTCCACGTTGGCCCAGGCCCCGTCGAAGTCCTGGATCACGCACCACTCGTGGACGACGGGCATTCCGTCCCCCTCATAGAAGGTCAGCTTTACCCGCTTTCCCTGGGCCTGCTTCAAAAGCCGGGTCACCGGGGGCTTCACCGGGGCCCCCTTCTCGTCCACCCCGTCCTGAAGGAGGTAGTCGCAGCTCACCTCTAAAATCTGGGCCATGCGCACGATCTTATCCGTCTCCGGGTAGGCGGCGTCCGACTCCCAGCGGCTCACCGCCTGCCGGGTCACGTCCAGCTTTTCCGCCAGCTGCTCCTGGGTCAGGTTTTTGGCCCGGCGGGCCTCCGCCAGTTTGTTTCCTAAGCTCATCAAATTCACCTCATAAAACCGGGAGGTCTCCTCCCTTTGATGCCCCCAGCATACCAAAACCCGGCGGTTTGACCAGCGTTTTGCCGTTTCCAAATGTAACGTTTGGGTTGCACAGAAGCGCGGAGCCGTTGTGAGCAGCCGCGGATGGACCGGAGTGAGGGCAAAAGCCCAAGGAGAGCCAAGGGCTCGGATGGGTTTTGCCCGAATCGGAGGGAAGCCGCGCGTCGCGAACAGGCACAGCGTGACAATGAAAGCGCGGAGCCGTTGTGAGCAGCCGCCAGGCCGCAAAGCGGCCATAGGCCTAAGCCGCCCAAAGGGCGGCCCACGGCGCGTTCCTTCGGTCAGGACGCGGGGCAGGGACCGGGGGGATCGCCGGCATCCAGTCCGGCCAGCTCCTTCAGCGTCACCGCGTAGGCCTCCCGCTCATAGGGCAGGACGGGCAGCGCCTCCGGCAGCGCCCAGCCCTTGAGGGAAAACAGGCGGCGGATGAGGAAGTCGGTGAAGTCCGGGTTCTTCACCAGGATGGGGCCGGTGAGGTGGGTGGCGAACACATTGCCGTCCACGTAGCCCTCCCCGAGCGCCCCGTCCCCGGCGTTGCCGGGGCCCCGCTCCACCTGCTCGAACAGGGGGGCGGCCACCCCGCAGGTTTCGGAGCACTTGTTCATAAAGCCCACCACGAAGCTCCCCCACAGGGAGGTGCGGGCCACCACGTCCTCCGGTACCCGGTAGCCTGTCTCCACGGTGGTAAACTCCGCAAGGCCCAGGCAGGGCCACACCTTGCCGCCCTCCTCCGCGGTGATGGACGCGCCCAGCAGCTCCATGGCGTTCCCGGTGAACAGCAGGACGGCCCCCCGGTCTATCGCGGCCTTCAGCGCCTCCTTGTGGGGGAGCAGGGCGGACAGCGCCGCCTTTTGGGTGCGCTCGGTTCCCGCGCCCATATAGATGAAGTCCGCGCGCGCAAAGTCCGGCGCGTCCTCAAACAGGGCGGACTCCACCGTGACGGCCGCCCCCGCGGCCTCCAGGTGGCGGCGCAGCACGGCGATGTTGGCGTACTCCCCGTACAGTGACATGCAGTCGGGGAAAAGGTGTAATATGGTCAGCTCCATCGTATTTGCCTCCTCAGTCCCGCTGGACATGCGCCAGTAATTTATCCCGGTCGGAGAAGCAGGTGACCACGTACACGTCCTCGCCGCCCTCCGCCTGGAGCTGCTGCGCCGCGGTGCGCACGTCCTCACCGATCTCGATTTTGTCCGCCGGAACCCGGCTGTACTTGAAGCGCACCGCCAGATCATTGCAGTATTTTCCGTACAGCATGACCTTTTGCACCTGGGGGCAGGCCAGCTGGTCGAAGTCGATGTCCCACAGCCAGCTGGTCTCGCCGGTGAAGTACTTCCGGCTGATGGAGTCCACGATAACCAGCACCGTGCAGGGCTTGTCCGCGGCGGCGATATAGGCCAGGTTGGTGTCGTAGGCCACCGAATTTTCGTGCTTGGAGGTGAGCAGGGTGCCGGGATGATTCCCAATGCGGAATGTAATCATCCGCCCATTTTTCAACATATAGTTGTTAATCACCCCGGACATGACGGCGGGGTCCGCCCCCGCCAGGGCGCACGCCGACCACGCCGCCAGAATGTTGTAGACGTTATAGACGCTCTTGAAGGCCAGGGAGATGTCCGTCCCCCCGTTGACGGTGAGGCGGCCCTCCTTCAGGTCCAGGGCGGTGACGCTGAAGTCGGCGGCGGGGCGCTTATGCCCGCAGGCGGGACAGGCGTAGTGGCCGATGTGGGCGTAGTGGTAGCAGGAATACTCCATGCGCCCTTTACACACCGGACAGCGGGCCCCGTCGTGGTACACGCCATGGTGCTCCCTGGTGCTGATGGAGCACTGGTCCAGGCCGAACCACTTCACCTTGTCCGGGTCGTGGTCCCGGGCGAAGCAGGACACCAGGGGGTCGTCCGCGTTGAGCACCAGGGTGGTCTCCGGGGACAGGGCGGCCCGGATGGCGTCGTACACCCACTCGGGGTGGCCGTTGCGGGTGAGCTGGTCCCGGTACAGGTTGGTGATGACGAAGTGGGTGGGGTGGAACCACTGGAAGGTGTGGCGGGCATAGCGCTCGTCGCTCTCCAGCAGCAGCACGTCCCCCCGCAGCCTCCCGCCCAGCGTGCAGCGGGACAGGATGAGGGTGGCCACCCCCTCGATCTGGTTGGAGCCCTCCTTGTTATAGACCACCCGCCGGCCGTCCTTCTCCAGGATGGCGGCGATCATCTCCACGGTGGAGGTCTTGCCGTTGGAGCCGGTGACGGCGATGATGTGGGCGGGCAGCTTCACCCGGCCCAGCACATCGGGGCACACCTTCAGCGCGAACTGCCCCGGCAGGGAGCTGCCCTTGCCGATGAGCCCGCCGATGAAGCGCAGAATTTTGCAGACGATGACAGCCAGGATCAATTTCATAACTCAAACGCCCTCTCCTCGATTTGCTGTGTCCTCTTGAGCTCGCGCCATTCGTCCTCCAGGATGGCCATGAGAATGTCGTCCCCATAGGCCGTCCCGTCCAGCACCGCCTCCCGGCGCGCGCCCTCTCGGCGGAAGCCTGCCTTCTCGTAAGCCCGGATGGCCCGGGGATTGAAGGAAAACACGTCCAGCTCCAGCCGGTGCAGCCCCAGCGCCTCAAAGGCGAAATCCCGGGTCAGGCCCACCGCCCAGGAGCCGATCCCCTTCCCGCAGCTGTCCGAGCCGAACAGGGCGATGCGGAAATTGCCGCACCGGACCTCCCAGTCGATCTCGTTGACGACGCTCTCCCCCAGTATGCGCCCCTCCGGGTCCAGGATGAGAAAGTCGGCCCGGTCGTCCGCCTCCAGGCAGCGATGAAAATAGGCCAGCACCTCGCCGCGGGTGAAGCTGGAGCGGCTCCCCGTCAGCCGGTCCACCTCGGGGTCCATGCGGAGGGCCGCGCAGTAGGCTTCCGCGTCCTCCGCCCGGATAGAGCGCAGGGTATAGCCGTCCTTTTGCCAAATCCGTTCTATGTGTTTCATTCTGTTCCTCCTATGGGCTTTACAAAGCAGACAATCCGGTTGGCCTGGGCGAAGCCCGCGCCCAGATGGAAGGCGGCGCTGTCTGCGTTGTCCAGCTCGCAGTCGCTGGCAAACTCCGTACAGCCCCGCTCCCGCGCCCAGTCCTCGCAGGCGGACAACAGGGCCGTTGCCGCGCCCCGCCCCCGGAACGCCTCTCGGACATAGATGCCCTCCAGATAGCCCACCGGGCTGGTCTCCGTCCCCTCCACGTAGTCCCGGCGCAGCTGGCACTGGGCGAAGCCCGCCGGAGCGCCCTCCTCCTCCGCCAGAAACACCGCGCCCTCCGCCGGGGACAGCGCCTCCCATTCCGCCAGCAGTTCCCCCGGAGCGTGCCCCGGAAACAGCTCGTCCGCCAGTACGGCGGCCTGGGGGAGGGTCTGCTCGTTTGCTTTTGTGACTGTCATGTCGTGCTCTCCTCTGCGGCGCTCGTTCCCGGCGCGGGGCGGCGGCAAATCAAGGTTTGTGGGTTATTTGGCGGTACGCTTTCCCTCACAGCCGTTGAAACGGAAAGAACAAATACAGCTGTCCGCCCTCCGCCGGGCGGTGGCAGTCCTGCACGGCCCCGGCCAGGGACAGGCCCCGCCGCGCCAGCTCGTCCAGCCCCGCCCGGAACGCGGCCCCATAATCTCCCTCCGCCTTCACCCGGAGGCAGGCAAAGGCGGGCAGCGTCCATGTTGTCCAGCCCTCCGGCGGCTCCGTACCGGCCGGAACCTGCGCCCCCGCCAAATAGAGCCCCCGGCTGAAGCCGTCCTCCCAGGGCAGGAATTGACGGGACAGGTCGCTCATCGCGCCCCAGATTCCCACGGGAGCGCCCCGTTCGTCCCGCAGGGCCAGCGGCTCGATCTCGCCAAACCGGGCGTTGGCCGCCTCCCACAGCGCGGAAGCCGGGTTGTGCCCGGGACTCGCCTCGCCCTCCATGCCGATGACGGAAATGGGCGGCAGCTCGCAGGTCACAATTTCCATAGCACTAACCCCGTTCCAAATAAATCATCAGCGCCGTCACATCCGCCGGGGACACCCCCGACACCCGGGACGCCTGCCCCAGGTTCAGCGGGCGGATCTTGTCCAGCTTCTGCCGGGCCTCCAGCCGCAGGCCCTGGATGGACAGGTAATCCACATCCGGGGGAAGGGGCCGGTCCTCCAATTTCCGCAGCTCCTCCGCCTGGCGCAGCTGCCGGTGGATGTAGCCCTGATACTTCACCGAGATCTCCCCCTGCTCGGTGATGTCCGGGGAGAGGGCGGGGCGGGCCGGGTCGAAGGGAGCCAGGACGGCGTAGCTCAGCCGGGGGCGGCGCAGCAGGTCGATGAGCCGCGCCCCGTGGGGACAGGGGGGCTCGCCGTTTTCCTCCAGGAGCTTGTCCAGCGCGGGGGACGGCGCGGCCCCGGTGTGTTCCAGGCGCTTGATCTCCCGGTCCACCGCGGCGTATTTTGCCTCCACCTGGGCCAGGCGCGCCTGGCTCACCAGCCCCGCCCGGCGGCCGCAGGCGGACAGGCGGCGGTCCGCGTTGTCCTGCCGGTGGATGAGCCGGTACTCCGTCCGGGAGGTCATCATGCGGTAGGGCTCCGGCGTGCCCTTGGTCACCAGGTCGTCAATGAGCACCCCGATATAGCCGTCCCCCCGGCTCAAAATCAGCGGCGGCTCGCCCTTGATCTTCAGCGCGGCGTTGATGCCCGCGATCAGGCCCTGGGCGGCGGCCTCCTCGTACCCGGAGGAGCCGTTGAACTGCCCCGCGCCATACAGGCCGGGGACCTTTTTGCACTCCAGGGTGGGCAGCAGCTCGGTGGGGTCCACGCAGTCGTACTCGATGGCGTAGGCGCACCGGGTCATCTCGGCGCGCTCCAGGCCGGGGATGGTGCGGAGCATTTGGATCTGCACCTCCTCCGGCAGGGAGGAGGAAAAGCCCTGGATGTAGAGCTCCTCGGTGTTCAGGCCCATAGGCTCGATGAACAGCTGGTGCCGGGGCTTGTCCGCAAAGCGCACCACCTTGTCCTCGATGGAGGGGCAGTAGCGGGGGCCCACCCCCTCGATCACCCCGGAGAACAGCGGGGAGCGGTGGAGATTGTCCCGGATGACCTGATGGGTCTTTTCGTTGGTATAGGTGAGCCAGCACACCGCCCGGTTTTCCGGCGGGTCCTGTGTGGAAAAGGAGAAGGGCACGGGGACGTCGTCCCCCGGCTGGACCTCCATCTGGGAGAAGTCCACGCTGCGGCGGTTCACCCGGGGGGGCGTGCCCGTCTTGAAGCGGCGGATGGGCAGCCCCAGCTGTTTGAGGCAGTCCGTCAGCGGCAGGGCGGCGGCCATGCCGTCAGGGCCGGAGTCCCGGGCGACCTCCCCCACGATGGTGCGCCCGCCCAGGTAGGTGCCGGTGGCGATCACCGCCGCCTTGACGGCGTACACCGCGCCCGTCACGGTGCGCACGGCGCACACCGCGCCGTGTTCGGTGAGGATCTCCCTCACCTCCGCCTGCTTCACCCACAGGTTCTCCTGAAGCTCCAGGGTGTGCTTCATCACCTCCTGGTAGCGGCGGCGGTCCGCCTGGGCCCGCAGGGACCACACCGCGGGGCCCTTCCCCCGGTTGAGCATCCGGTACTGGATGCAGGCCCGGTCGGCGGCCTTGGCCATCTCGCCGCCCAGGGCGTCGATCTCCCGCACCAGATGGCCCTTGCCGGTGCCCCCCACGGCGGGATTGCAGGGCATGTTCCCCACCGCGTCCAGATTGATGGTGAAGCACACCGTCCGCAGACCCATCCGGGCGGCGGCCAGGGCGGCTTCTATCCCGGCGTGGCCCGCGCCGATGACGGCGATGTCAAATTGTCCGGCGTGATAGTCCAAGGCCCTATGCCCCCGTTTTCAGTGTCACCACCGCCAGCTCTGGGCGGTTGAATAGGCGGAACCCCCGGATGGGCACGGTGTTGTTCCCCAGCCCCCGGGAGACGAACAGGGTGCTGTCCCCCAGGGCGTACAGCCCCGACGTCCACTTGGGAAAGAGCCGCCGGTCGGTGCCCACAAGCCCGCCCACAAAAGGCAGGCGGACGATCCCCCCGTGGCCGTGGCCGGACATGACGAAATCATACCCCGCGGCGGCGTACTGGCCGAAGTGGTCGTTGCGGTGGGCCAGCAGGAGGGTGAACAGGCCGGGGGCCTGCTCCTGAATCCGGGCGCGCAGCGCCTCGGGAGAGGTCTGGTCGGCGTAGCCGTTGGGGTCGTCGATGCCGGCCAGGGCGATCTGCGCGCCCCCCCGCTCCAGCACCTCGTATTGGTTGGACAGCACGGTCACCCCGCACTGCTCCAGCACGGCCTTCAGATCCTTCACCGCCCCGGAGCCCAGCGCCCATTCGTGGTTGCCGGTGACGTAGTACGTAGGGGCGGCGGCGGCCAGCCCCCGGGCCAGGGCGGGGACCATGCCCAGCTGGCTCTCCTGGTCGATGAGGTCGCCGGTGACGACGATGAGGTCGGGGGACTGCGCCCGGGCCAGCGCCAGCAGCTCCCCGCTCCCCTCCCCGTACTCGTGGCCGTGGAGGTCGGAGAGATGGACGATGGTGAAGCCGTCAAAGCCCTCCGGCAGGCCGGGGAGGACGGCCTGGGTATGGGTGGCGGTCAGCCCCCAGCACTGCCAGCGAAGCCAGAACCAGCCCCCCGCGGCCAGAATCAGCAGGGCGATGAGCCAGACCAGCGGGCGGCGGCGCTTCCGGGGCCGCCGGTGGGGGGCGCGCTCAGTCGCCGTCATGGAGGTAGTAGGGCCGCATCAGGCTCTTGTGCTGGGTGGAGTCCTTCTGCCGGTCGGAGCGCAGGGGGGCCTCGATGGGCCGGGGCCGGTCGTCCCGGCGGCGGCGCTTCTTGCCGGACAGAGAGGGGGGCAGCACAGGCTCCTTGGCGGGCTGGGCGGGCGCGCCCTGCTTTTTGCCCTGGCGGCGGGGCTTTTGGGGCGCGGGCTTTGCGGCCCTCTCCTGTTTCCGCTGGGACTCGGCCTTATGCTGGTCCCGGCCCTGGCCCTGGGGCTGAATCTGAGGCCGGGGGGCGGGGCGGCGGGGGGCCAGCAGGCGGGCGGTGGCGTCCATAATCACGTCGGAGTCCAGGGGGTTGGGCTTGTGGAATTCGGTGACGGGCATGGAGGGGTCGTCGGGCAGCGTGTCGGCAATCCGGCCCTGGCGCACCCCCCGGCCGATGGGCTTATCCCGCAGGACCAGGGGCCTTTCCGCCTCCGGGGCGGGGACGGCGGGGGCCTCCTGAGCGGCTCCGCCGGATTTTTTGCGGCGGCGCTTTTTCTTCTTGGAGCCGTCCGCCCCGTCCCCGGCGGCAGGCTCCGCCTCCGCCATCCCCAGGAGCGTGGGCTTTTCCTCTCCGGCGGCGGCCTTCTTCCGCTCCTCCGCCCGGGCCTTGTTTTCCGCGTCCCGCTGGCGGCGGCGCTCCTTGGCGGCGGCCCGGGCCTCGGCGTCCTCGGCGTTGACGGGCCTGCCGTGCTTGTCCTTCTGGGGCGGGTCGAAGTTCTCCATGGGGTAGGGGTGGCCCTCCACCACCGGGATGGGACGGCCCAGCAGCTTCTCGATGGCCTTCAGCTCGTCCTTCTCGTCAAACTGGCAGAAGGAGATGGCCTCCCCCTCCCGGCCCGCCCGGCCCGTCCGCCCGATGCGGTGGACGTAGGTTTCGGGCACGTCGGGCAGGTTGTAGTTGAACACAAAGGGGAGCTGGTCGATGTCGATGCCCCGGGCGGCGATGTCGGTGGCGGCCAGCACCCGCACCCGGCCCGCCTTGAAGTCGCTGAGGGCCTGCACCCGGGCGGTCTGGCTCTTGTTGCCGTGGATGGCGGCGGCGGAGATGCCCCGCTTCTGGAGGTCCTGGGCGATGCGGTTGGCCCCGTGCTTGGTGCGGGAGAACACCAGGGCGGAGGTGATGCGCCGCTCCTCCATCAGATGGGCCAGCAGCTTGGTCTTGTTGGCCTTGTCCACGTAGTACAGGGACTGCTTGATGACCTCCACCGGGGAGGACACCGGGTCCACGGCCACACGCTGGTAGTCGTGGAGCAGGCCGTTCACCAGCCCCATCACCTCCGGGGGCATGGTGGCGGAGAAAAACAGGGTCTGCTTCTGCTCCGGCAGCAGCTTGAGCACCCGCTTCACGTCGTGGATAAAGCCCATGTCCAGCATACGGTCCGCCTCGTCCAGCACGAAGATCTCGATGCGGGACAGGTCCAGAAGCCCCTGGCCGTGGAGGTCCAGCAGACGGCCCGGCGTGGCCACCAGGATGTCCAGCCCCCGGCGGATGGCGTCCACCTGGGGCTGCTGGCCCACGCCGCCGAAGATCACCGCGGAGCGCAGGGGCAGGTTGCGTCCGTAGGCCGCGAAGCTGTCCTGGATTTGCAGGGCCAGCTCCCGGGTGGGGGTGAGGATCAGGGCCCGGATCACCCGGGGCTTGGGGGTCCTGCCGCTGAGCCGCTGGAGGATGGGGGCGGCGAAGGCGCAGGTCTTGCCGGTGCCCGTCTGGGCGCAGCCCAGCACGTCCCGCCCCGCCAGGGCGGGAGGGATGGCCTTGCGCTGGATGGGGGTGGGGTCGGTGTAGCCCTCCTGGGTGAGGGCCTTGAGGATGGGGGCGGTAAGCCCCAAGTCACGGAAATTCATAAACCTTTCTTCGTCCTATTCTATTCTGGATTCGTTTTGATAAACGGCCAGAGATTGTTTCACTGCTTCCACGGTCTCTATCAGGCTCTGGCCCCTGATGGGGACGGTGATGTGGGCGCACCGCGCGTACAGCGGGGCCCGGTATTGATATACGTCGGCCAGCGTCTGGCCGGGAGACAGAGCAATGCCCCGGGACGACTGGTTGTGGATGCGCCCGGCCACCTCCGCCAGGGGCAGCTCCAGGTAGACCACCGTGCCCAGCCCCCGCATGTGGGCGATGGACTCCTCCCGGCACACGCAGCTGCCCCCGGGGGCCACCACCGTCCCCCGGCAGCGCAGCGAGCAGATGGCGTCCCGCTCCAGGTCGAGAAACCGCTCCACCCCCCGGGTGTCGATGAGCGTTTGCAGAAGGGCCCCCTCCCGCTCCTGAATGAGCAGGTCCACATCCACAAACCTCAGCCCCAGGGCTTTGGCCAGCACCACGCCCACGGTGCTCTTGCCCGAGCCGGGCATCCCGATCAAAATAATGTTGTCCATCCGGCTGTCTCCTGATACCAGTTTATCCCGCGCCCCCGCGGGGCGGGGCATAAAAGAACATGATATTATATCAGGAAAGCAATCCCAGCACAAGGGGGCGGCGGGGATATTTTGGGGGACGGGGCCGGAAATGTGCCCCGCCGGGACGGCGAAACGCCCGCCGGGACGGCGAAACGCCCGCCCGGAGGCCCGGGCGGGCGCGTTCAGCGGATCTTGGGGTAGCCGAAGGTGACCGGCGCGACGCCGGGGTGGAGCGCGCAGAAGGCGTAGCCCGCGTTCTGGTAGCCCTCGATGACGGCGGGGAGGGCGTCCACCGTGGTGCCCCGGGCGGCGCTGTCGTGGGCCAGGACCACCACCAAATCCCGGCCCACCCCCTTCAGGCAGTCGGCGGCGATGTCCCAGGCGGGGCGGGGTGCGGGGGTGGCGTCCTGGGCGGAGGCGTTCCAGTCGAAGTAGACAAAGCCCCGCCGGGTCATCTCAGCGATGATCTCCTGGTACACCCCCCGGTTGTAGCCGTTGATGCTGCCGCCGGGAAAGCGGTACAGCTGGGGATAGACGCCGGTGACCTCGTAAATCCATTGGTAGAGGGCGCTGAACTCGTCCAAAAAGGACTCCACCGAGGCGTATACCGTCTTGTAGTCGTGGCTCCAGCTGTGCATGGCGATGGTGTGGCCGGCGTCCACGATGGCGCGCATCCGCTCCTGATCGGCGGGGCCGGTCTTGCCTGACCCCACCACGAAAAAGGTGGCCTTGACGCCGTAACGCTCCAGAATGTCCAGCACCCGGCCGGTGTTGGCCGACGGCCCGTCGTCAAAGGTGAGGCAGCACACCTTTCCGCCGCTCACCGTCTCCCCCTCCCACGGGGCGGCGTAAAAATCGGGGTAGAGCTGGGTGTATTCGGGTACCGTGCCGTCGGGGGCGGCCAGGGAGTAGTCCTCCAGCAGGCCGATGGTGTCCCGGGCCTGGGCCAGCTCCTCCCGAGCCTGGGTCAGCTCCGTTTCCCGCTGGGCCAGCTTCTCCCGGACCTCCACCAAAGCGGCCTGCGCCTCGTCCCGCTCCCGGGACATATGCTCATAGCCCGCGTGGGCCAGAGACAGGTTGCGCTTGTAGTCGCTGTCGAAGAAGCAGAGGAGGGCCGCGAAGATCCCCAGCACCACCGCCAGCGCCGCCACAGCGAAGAACAGGGGCTTGGGCACCCCCTTGGCGGGGGTCTTAGCCACCGCCTTTTCCAGCTCCTCCAGGGACAGGCGCAGCTCCTCCGGCCGGTCTGAGGTTGTGTTGTGCTGGGCAGTGTGGTCCATGTGAAATCGTCTCCCGATTCTCTCGTTTGTGGATTCCAGTATAGGTCGAATTCCGTCGAAAATCAAGAGGTTATGTAAACCTGTAACCATTTGTCATGAAGCTGTAATCTTTAGCGGCAAAAGGCGCTCCCCCTGGTGTGTGGGGAGCGCCTCAAAATTGATTGCTATTCGTATTTTACTCGCCCGTAATACCAGCCTGTAATCCCGGCTTTTTTCACCAGCAGGCCTCGGCGGGTGCGCCGCACCAGGGACAGCCGGTCCCCGGGGGCCACGGGCAGGGCGTAGTCGGTGGCGTCCTCGGTGTGGGTGCGCCCGTCCTGCCAGACGCTGACGAAGTCCTTGGGCGCCCACAGCCGCCGGCCGGAGGAGAGGTGGCGGATGAGCACGCAGTCCTCCTCCTCCCCCAGCACGTCCACCGTGCTGTCGGACCAGCGGATGTTGATGGAGCCGGCCGACTCCTCCTGGCCGTCCAGAGCGGTCAAGACGGGCAGGCCGTCGTACCACTGGGCGGACATATCCTCCCCGTACACGTCGGGGATGAGCAGGGCGTTGAGCTGGCCGTCCGTTTTGAGCACGCAGCCGCCGTCGATGGAGGCGATATGGCGGCCGCGGTGGATGAGGGGGGCGGAGCGCTGGACGCAGGGGTCGTACAGCGTCACCGGCCAGTGGCCCACCACCACCCATTTCCGGAAGCTGAGCCCCTGGCCCATGAAGTCGTCGTTTTTCATGCAGGGGTAGGCGTCCAGCTCCTCCAGCCGGTCCTCCCGGGGGATGCCGCCGTGGACGAAGAGGAAGTTCCCCGCCTCCAGGATGGTGGGCAGGGCCAGCAAAAAGCCGGTCTCCTGGGGAAAGCGGCGCAGCAGGGCGGCGCGCAGGGTGGGCAGGTCCTCCGGGCCGCGGGGGGCGGGCAGGCCCGCCTGCCCGGCCAATTGGAGGAGCAGGGCCCGCTCCCGCCAGCAGCTCAGGATGGGCCACACCCGCTGGTCGATGCCGGGGCGGTTTTCCAGAAAGGCCCGGGCGATGTCGTCGCAGTTGCCGCACAGGGTGTAGACGGTGTGGGTCTTTTGCAGCTCCAGCACATAGCGCAGGGCGGCCAGGCTGTCCCGCCCCTTTTCCAGCAGGTCGCCCACGATGACCAGCACGTCGTCCGGGGTGAGCTTCACCTTGTCCAGCAGGCCCTTCAGGAAGGGCAGGTTTCCGTGCACGTCGCTGACGGCCACCACCCGGCGGCCCGGTTCAATTTGGGGGCGGATGACTTGGGCGGGACAGGGCATGGGCACGCATCTCCTTTCAGCGATGGGAAACCGGGGCGCTTCTAATATTCTATCACAAGAAACGGCCCATTTCTACCCCGCAGATTATTTACAATTTCCTCTTTTTTCTGCTATGGGGTTGTGATATACTGTAGCGAGTTAAAATGGGCAAGGAGCGCGGGGACGGTCCCGCCGCGCCCGATGTAGAGAAAAGCCGGCCCGTGACGGGCCCAATCCGCGCGTGACAACACGGCTGATCAATATAACGCAGTAGAGAAAGGACACACGAGCTATGGGTCTGTTTTCAAAAGTATTCGGCACCCGCTCCCAGCGGGAGGTCAAGGCGCTCAACGCCACGGTGGACAGGATTGAGGCGCTGGAGGAGGAGTACCGCGCCCTCAGCGACCGGCAGCTGAGAGCCAAGACCGGCGAGTTCAAAGCCCGCCTGGCCAACGGCGAGACGCTGGACGGCATCCTGCCCGAGGCCTTCGCCACTGTGCGGGAGGCCGCCGTGCGCGTGCTGGGCCAGCGGCCCTACCGGGTGCAGCTCATCGGCGGCATCATCCTCCACCAGGGCCGCATCGCGGAGATGAAAACCGGCGAGGGCAAGACCCTGGTGGCTACCCTGCCCGCCTACCTCAACGCCTTGACGGGGAAGGGCGTGCACGTCATCACCGTCAACGACTACCTGGCCAAGTACCAGAGCGAGTGGATGGGCAAGGTGTATAAATACCTGGGCCTGTCGGTGGGGCTCATCATCCACGGGGTGGGCAAGGAGGAGAAAAAGCGGGCCTATGCCGCCGACGTGACCTACGGCACCAACAACGAGTTCGGCTTCGACTACCTGCGGGACAATATGGCCATCTACTCCGACGAGCTGGTCCAGCGGGGCCACGTGTTCGCCATCGTGGACGAGGTGGACTCCATCCTCATCGACGAGGCCCGCACGCCGC
>ERZ779629.73-NODE-73-length-43538-cov-23.073293_pt1 | contig 43538 bp, 35 predicted proteins | sample MGYA00514192_ERZ779629 | MGnify/ENA primary metagenome ERZ779629 (study PRJEB29562, sample SAMEA4376709) | mouse gut metagenome | isolation source: Cecum | study: EMG produced TPA metagenomics assembly of the A DSS colitis mouse model was used to assess the... | reverse complement strand
CTGTACGCAAGGATCCGCCCACAGGCGTTTTCCAGACGCTCTCTGCCATAGCGCTGCGGCCTGCCCCAGGTCCTGACCTCCCTCAGTAGGGAGCGCCACCACTGCGGCGGCCAAGTCCGAAAGTATCCGGGTACCGGGCCGCGCACGGTGGGTTGCGTTTGTGCGGAGCGCACCTCGACAACTGCGTACAGGAAAATGGAAATTACCCGTTGACCCGGCCCTGGAAGAATAGTAGAATAGAGCGTGAACAATTCAGGAAAGAGAGACGGAGACTTCCCATGACACAGGATTTTACCACAAGATACATCGCCGCCCGCCAGGCGGTCATCGCCCGGCGCTACGCGCGCATGAACCCCAGCCAGCGCCAGGCCGTGCTGGCCACCGAGGGGCCGCTGCTCCTGCTGGCGGGGGCTGGCAGCGGCAAGACCACCGTGCTCATCAACCGCGTGGACAACCTGCTCACCTTCGGCCGGGGCAGCGACTGCCGGGAGGTCCCGGAGTGGGCCGGGGAGGAGGACCTCCTCTTCCTGGAGTCCTTCCCGGAGCGGCCGGAGCCGGAGGACTGGCAGCGGGCCCGGCGTCTGTGCGCCGTGGAGCCTGCGGCCCCCTGGTCGGTGATCGCCATCACCTTTACCAACAAGGCCGCCGGTGAGCTCAAGGAGCGGCTGGAGCGGATGTGCGGCGCCGCCGCCCGGGACATCTGGGCGGCTACCTTCCACTCCGCCTGCATCCGCATCCTCCGCCGGGACATCGAGCGCCTGGAGCTGGGCTTCAACAGCAGTTTCACCATCTACGACACCGACGACAGCAAGCGGGTCGTCAAGGACGTGCTCAAGGCCCTGAGCCTGGACGAAAAGGAGTTCCAGCCCCGCTCCGTGCTCTCCATCATCTCCAACGCCAAGGACCAGGACTGGTCCCCGGACCGGTTTGCTCAGGAGGCGCGCGCCTCCCGCGACTGGCGCATGCCCCGGATCGCAGAGATCTACACCGGCTACCAGCGCCGCCTCCGGGAGGCCAACGCCCTGGACTTTGACGACATCATCCTCCACACGGTCCACCTGCTCCAGCGGGACCCGGAGGTGCTGGCCCACTACCAGAGCAAGTTCCGCTACGTGCTGGTGGACGAGTACCAGGATACCAACCACCTCCAGTACCTGCTGGCCCGCCTGCTGGCGGGGGGGCGGGAGAACATCTGCGTGGTGGGGGACGACGACCAGTCCATCTACCGCTTCCGCGGGGCCAATATTGAAAACATCCTCAACTTTGAGAAGGAGTACGACGCCTGCCGCACCATCCGCTTGGAGCAGAATTACCGCTCCACCCAAAACATTCTGGACGCGGCCAACGCGGTCATCAGGCACAACACCGGCCGCAAGGGCAAGACTCTATGGACCGAGGCGGGACCCGGGGAGAAGGTGCTGGTGAAGACCGTGTTCAACGAGAGCGACGAGGCCAACTACGTGGCGGGCAAGATTCTGGAGAGCTACGGCCGGGGCGGCTCCTGGAAGGACAGCGCCGTCCTCTACCGGATGAACGCCCAGTCCAACGCCCTGGAAATGGCCCTCAAGCGCAACGGCATCCCCTACAAGGTCTACGGCGGCATGAAGTTCTTCGACCGGGCGGAGGTCAAGGACATGCTGGCCTATCTGTGCGTCATCAACAACCCCATGGACGACCTGCGCCTGCGGCGGATCATCAACGTCCCCGCCCGGGGCATCGGCGGCGCCACTATGGACCGTGCCTCCCAGCTGGCGGTCCAGGAGGGGAAGAACCTGTGGGAGGTCCTCTCCTGCGCGGAGGCGTACCCCGCCCTCAAGGCGGCGTCCGGCAAGCTAAAGAACTTTACAGCGCTGATCCGGGAGCTGCGTGCACTGGAGGAGACGCTGGACCTGCCGGAGCTCTACGACGCGGTGTGCGAGAAGACCCGGTACGTGAAGGCCCTGGAGGAGAAGGGCGACATGGAGAGCCGTGGCCGCATTGAGAACGTACAGGAGCTGCGCTCCAGCATCATCAGCTTTCTGGACAGCGGCCCGGAGATCCCCTCCCTGTCGGGTTTTCTGGATAGTGTGGCCCTGTACACGGATCTGGACGACTCCGTGGAGAACGACAACTGCGTATCCCTGATGACCATGCACTCCGCCAAGGGGCTGGAGTTCCCCGACGTGTATGTGGTGGGCATGGAGGAGGGGGTGTTCCCCAGCGGCCGTGCCGCCGGCGAGAGCGAGGAGATGGAGGAGGAGCGGCGGCTGTGCTACGTGGCCATGACCCGCGCCCGTGAGCGGCTGACCATGACCACCGCCCGGCAGCGGATGCTCTACGGCCGCACCAGCAGCAACCTGCCCTCCCGGTTTCTGGAGGAGCTGCCTGCGGAGCCCATCGACTGGCAGAGCAAGACGGAGCGGGCGGACCGCTGGGGGGGCGAGGCCGCCACCTTCGGCGGCATTGCCGGGGGCAGCGCCGCCGGGCAGCGGGAGCGTGCCCCCGCTCCATCGGAGCGCCGGCGGCGGCCCCCCATGCGGGACCCCGGCTACACCGCCCCTTCGGCGGCCGCCGCCCCGGCGGGTCTCCTCCAGCTGCAGAAGGGGGACGCCATCCGGCACCGGACCTTCGGGGAGGGCATGGTGCTGTCTATCCGCCCCATGGGCAACGACGCCCTCATCGAGGTGGCCTTCGACGGCGTGGGCACCAAGAAGCTGATGCTGCGGGTGGCGGGGGCCCATATCACCAAGCTGTAAAGCCGCTGAAAATTTTTTTGCAATTTGGGGAACAATCTCCTACATAGCGCCCGTCTATAGGGGTGCCGCTGCTCAGCGGGCGGCATACAAGCAATGTTTGGAGGTAATCTGTCATATGAAACATACGCGTCGATTCTTTGCCATGTTCCTCTCCCTCGTCTGTGTCCTGGCCCTGGCCGCCTGCGGCGGGGGCGGGAAGGACGGCGGGACGGTGGAGGCGCCGGACCTGAACCAGTACTACGAGGACTTCATGGCCACCCTTGGGGAGGACAACACCCCCGCCATGATGGACCTGGAGGCGGAGCAGATCGCCAGCTACTACCCCGGCCTGGAGACCTACGGCGCCAAGCAGCTGGTACTGAAGGCGGCGGCCATCACGGCGGTGCCTTATGAGTTCGCCCTGGTGGAGCTGGCCGACGAGGCCAACGCCCAGGCGGTGGCGGACATCTTCCAGGCCCGCATCGACGCCCAGGTCGAGGGCGGGGCGTTCTACCCCATGACCGTGGAGGCGTGGGAGAAGGCCCAGGTCATCACCCACGGCTCTGTGGTGGCCCTCATCTGCGCCGGCGAGGAACAGTCTGACGCGGCGGCGGCTTTTGAAAAGCTGTTCGCGTAAGCGTCCGCTTTCTGTCTCCCTCCGCGCGTCTTGCCGGCTGATTTTTCGCCCGGGCATTCGTGAAAAGCCCCCGCAATCCGTCGGGATTGCCGCGGCTGGTTGCCCCGCCGGACAAAAATCTTCTCGCCAAGCCGCACGCGTTGAGATAGGAAACAAGCTCTGAACAAATTTTGCGAGGGCATGCGTCTCCCGGCGGGGATGCATGCCCTCCGCTGACAGGAGAGACGACGTACATGGTATTTTCCAGCCTGCCCTTTTTGTTCTTTTACCTGGTGATCGTGCTGGCCGTCTACAAGCTGTCGCCGCTGAAGCTGCGGAACCTGGTGCTGCTGGCGGTGAGCCTGTTTTTTTATGGCTGGGGCGAGCCGGTCTATATTCTCATCATGCTTCTGTCCATCGCGGTGGACTACACCCACGGCCTGCTGGTGGAGCGCTGGCGGGAGCGGGACGCGTGGGCCAGAGGGGCGGTGGCCTCCTCGGTGTTCTTCAATCTGGCCATCCTGTTCTTCTTTAAGTACTGGGACTTTTTCGCGTCCAATGTCAACGCCCTGACGGGACTTTCCCTGCCCGTGCTGGGCCTGCCGCTGCCCATCGGCATCAGCTTCTATACCTTCCAGACCATGAGCTACACCATCGACGTCTACCGCCGGGCCGCGCCGGCCCAGCGGAACGCGGTAACCTTCGGCGCCTACGTCACCCTCTTTCCCCAGCTCATCGCCGGGCCCATCGTCCAGTACAAGACGGTGGCGGCGCAGCTGACGGAGCGGGAGGAGACGCTGGAGAAATTTGTCTCCGGCGTCCTGCGCTTCTCGGCGGGGCTGGGGAAGAAGGTCCTGCTGGCCAACGCCATCGGGCCTCTGTGGGACCGGAGCCTGGCGGACGGGGAGCTGACGCTGGCGGGGGCCTGGCTGGGCCTGGCGGCCTACGCATTCCAGATCTACTTCGACTTCTCCGGCTACAGCGACATGGCCATCGGCCTGGGACGGATGCTGGGCTTCCAGTTCCTGGAGAACTTCAACTACCCCTATATGGCCCGTTCGGTGGTGGAGTTCTGGCGGCGGTGGCACATCTCCCTGACCACCTGGTTCAGGGAGTACGTCTACTTCCCCCTGGGGGGCAGCCGGGTGAGCCGGGGGCGCTGGGTGATGAACATCCTGGCGGTCTGGCTGTGCACCGGCATCTGGCACGGGGCGGGCTGGAATTTCCTGCTGTGGGGGCTGTACTATGCCCTCTGGATGCTGGCGGAGCGGCTGTTTCTGGGGAAATGGCTGGAGCGCCTGCCGGCGGCCCTGCGGCACGGCTACGCCATGGCGGTGGTGCTGGTGGGCTGGGCCCTGTTCGCCGTGGAGGACATGGGGCGGCTGGGGCAGTACTTCCGGGCCCTCTTCGGGGGCGCGGGCCTGTACCGGGCCGCCGACGGCTACTATCTGCGCACCTATCTGCCTCTGCTGGTGCTGTTGGCGGTGGGATCCACGCCCCTGGCCGGGCGGTGCTGGGAGCGGCTGGGGGAGCGGCGGCGGTCAATACTGGCCCCGGCGCTGGTGCTGGGGGCGCTGGCGCTGTGCACCGCGTCCCTGGTGGATGCCAGCTACAACCCCTTTCTGTATTTTCGTTTTTAAGGAGGCGTGACCATGGACGAGCGCACGTTGTCATTGAGCAGGGCCGCCCAGGCGGTCACCGCCGCTGTGTTCTGCCTGTTCCTGGCGGGGCTGGGCCTCGCCCACGTCCTGCTGCCGGACCGGACGTTCTCGCCGGTGGAGAACCGGAATCTGAGCCAGATGCCCGCCTTCTCCTGGCGGGCGCTGGCGGAGGGGGATTACACCGCCGCGCTGGAGACCTATCTGGCGGACCAGTTCCCCGGCCGGGACGGCTGGATGGGGATGAAGACCCGGTATGAGGCCCTGCTGGGGAAGCGGGAGTTCCACGGTGTGTACCTGTGCGGCGACCGGCTGATCTCCAAGGTGGAGGACGCCGGCCGGGCGGAGAGCAACATGGACTACCTCCGGCGGCTGGGGGAGAAGACGGAGACGCCGGTGTACCTGGGGCTCATCCCCACTGCGGCGGAGATCTGGCGGGACCGGCTGCCGGAGGGGGCGGAGAGCTTTGACCAGAGGGCCTACCTGGAGCGGGTCCGGGCCGCCTGCCCGGGGCTGGAGTGGGTGGACATAGGCGGCGCGCTGGCGGAGCACGCCGGGGAGGAGATCTACTACCGCACCGACCACCACTGGACCAGCCTGGGGGCCTATTGGGGCTACGCAGCCTTTATGGAGGCTCTGGGGGAGACCCCGGAGCCCCTGGGGACGGGGCGGACCGTGTCGGAGGACTTTTACGGCACCCTCTACTCCTCCTCCGGCGTCCACTGGCTGGCCCCCGACGCCATCGAGCGCTACGAGGCCCCGGAGGGGGCTGCGGTAGAGGATGTGTATGCGGGGGAGACCCGCGGTCTGTACGCGGACCGCTTCCTGGAGGAGAAGGACAAGTACGCCTCCTTCCTGGGAGGCAACGCCCCCCTGTATATCATCCGCAGCCCGGAGGCCGCCGGCAACGAGAAGCTGCTGGTGGTTCGGGACAGCTACTCTGACAGCCTGGCCCCCTTTCTGAGCCGGCGGTTCGCGGAGATCCATCTGCTGGATCTGCGCTACTACCGCACCAGCGTGGCGCAGTACGCCAAGGACAACGGCATGGATATGATCCTGGTGTGCTACAGTGTGGAAAATTTTGTGAAGGACGCGGACGCCGTTTTCCTGGCTCAGTAGGGCGGCCGTATGATTTTCGCGGGAAGGGACAGACTACCCTCGAAAGCGAGGGATCATTCATGGACGAAGAAACCAAAACCACCGGGCCCTGCCAGGAGGACGGGCAGCAGACCGGCGGGCCCCAAAGAATTGTGGACTTCGGCTCTGCCGTCAGCCGCAGCAGGCGGGGGAATATCTACACGTTGACCATCATCGGCCAGGTGGAGGGCCATCAGGTCCTGCCGGAGACGGCGAAAACCACCAAGTACGAGCACGTCATGCCCCTGCTGGCCAGCCTGGAGCAGGACGAGGAGATCGACGGGGTGCTGCTGCTGCTGAACACCGTGGGCGGGGACATTGAGGCAGGGCTGGGGATTGCGGAGCTGGTGGCCGGGATGCGCAAGCCCACCGCCAGCCTGGTGCTGGGGGGCGGGCACTCCATCGGCGTCCCCCTGGCGGTGGCCCCCAGGGTCAGCCTCATCGTGCCCTCCGCTTCTATGACCATCCACCCGGTGCGGATGAACGGCACGGTGATCGCCGCCCCCCAGACCTTCAACTACTTCGAGCGCATCCAGGAGCGGATCGTCAGCTTTGTGGCCAAAAACAGCGGCATCAGCAAGAAAAAGTTTTTAAGCCTCATGCTGAAAACCGGCGAGATGGCGGCGGACGTGGGCAGCGTCATCTATGGCGAGGAGGCGGTGGAGCTGGGACTCATCGACCGCATCGGCGGCCTGGGGGACGCGCTGGACTGCCTCTATGAGCAGATCGCCCAGGCGCGCAGGGAGCGGGAGGAGCGGCTGGCGGAGGCCACCTAGTGGTCCATCCGGCCAGAAATCAAATCATATCCCGGGCGAAATTTCCGCATGGCATCGTTGTTGTCCTTGACGGGCGACAGCCCGCCTGCGTCCGCCGCCTTGCCCTGCGAAAATTCTGCTCCGGCCTCTGGTTCGCTTTCTGACCGGATACACCACTAGGCGGGCGGCCGGGGATTTTACGGAGGGGGAGAGGGATGGGTTTGACTTTTTCTCCCAGATGGAATACAATAGGGGAAACATTTGTCAGGAGGGCCGAGCCATGCTGTATTCCGACCATCCCCGCGTACACTATGACAACCCCCAGCTGGCCGAGGTGATCTGCCAGCTCCGCTTCCCCACCATCCTGGCCATCGGGGCCAGGGAGCCGGTGGATTTCCAGGAGGCCGTCCGCACCCAGTTTCCCCGCTTTGCCGCCAAGGAGGAGCGCCCCGCCCCCAAGCTCGCCGGCCTGGGGACGCCGGAGGTGCGGATGGAGGAGCAGAAGCCTGTTATCAACTACAGCTTCATCTCCGCCGACGGCCGCTGGCGGCTGAACCTCACCAGCGGCTTCATCTCCCTGAGCACCGTGGCGTATCCCGGCTGGGAGGAGTTCGGGCAGTGCTTCGACCGGCCCCTGGCCCACTTTATCCGCATCTATCAGCCCGCCTTTTTTGAGCGGATCGGCCTGCGGTACGTCAACATTTTCTCCCGCAAGGCGCTGGAGCTGGAGGGGGAGAGCTGGCGGGAGCTCATCGCCCCCTCCTATCTGGGGCCCCTGGCCCAGGAGGACGTGGACGAACGCAGCACCCGCAAGTGCTCGGTAGATGTGGAGATGAGTTTGGACAGCACCTGCCGGGTCAAGGTCCACGCCGGGCCGGGGATGGTGAAGAAGAATATGCCCAACACCCCCCAGGACCCGGAGGTCAAGTTCATTCTGGACATGGACCTCTTCATGGGCGGCCAGCTGGACCCCCGTATGGCCGCCGCCGGGCTGGAGACCCTCCACGGGCACTCCACGCCCCTGTTCCAGGGGGCCATCACCGACCGGCTGCACAGTGCGCTGGAACCCCGGTAAAATGAGAAGAACCGGCGGCGGGAGCTTTTGGACTCCCGCCGCCGGTTTTTTGATCCCATTTACCTTTCGCGTTGATAGATGCCGATAAGAACCTGTATTTGCAGGCGTTGGACACCGGCTGGCCGGGTTTTTGCGGCCCTGCTGCGTTAAAAAAACTTGAAATACATCCTTCCTCCCGTCCCTGCTTGCCATAGGCCTATCTCATCACCCGTCAAACAGCCGCGCCCGCCCCATCCGGAGCCAGCTCCTCCGCCCTGGCCAGGGCCGCGTCAATATTGGGGGCAAAATTCTGCGGCTTCACCCAGTCGTACAGACCGGATTTTTTCAGCACCGACAGGGGCTGCTCATTGACGTGGGAGAACAGCACATAGATCCCCTGGGCCTTGCACTCGTTGCACAGCCGCCGCAGGCTGTTCAGCGCGGTGACATCCAGCGCGGGCACCGCCCGCATCCGCAGAATCAGCACATTTTTCCCGGACGCGCCCTCGATATGGGGGATCTTGTCCGCCGCGCCGAAAAACAGGGGGCCGGTGAACTCATAGACCATCACATGGGACGGGACGGGCTTCAGACGCTCCTGGCCGCCGCCGGCGTCCTCCACGTACGTCCACTCCTTCACCACGGCCACGTCCGCCATGCGCTTCATAAACAGCAGACAGGCCAGGGTCAGGCCCACTACAATGGCCACCACCAGGTCGAACACCACCGTGAGGACAAAGGTCGCCGCCAGCACGGCGATGTCGCTCTTGGGAGAGCGCTTCACCACCTTGACCACCGTGCGCCAGCCGCTCATGTTGTACGCCACCTGGAACAGGATGGCGGCGATGCAGGGCATGGGAATCAGGGCGGCGTAGGGCATCAGCAGCACCAGCACCAGCAGCAGCACCCCGGCGTGGACCATGCCGGCAACAGGGGAGCGGCCTCCGTTTTTGATGTTGGCTGCGGTGCGGGCAATGGCCCCGGTGGCTGGGATGCCGCCGAAGAGGGCGGAGGCGGCGTTGCCCACGCCCTGGGCCACCAGCTCCATATTGGAGTCGTGCCGGGCGCCGATCATCTCATCGGCCACCACGGCGGACAACAGGGATTCGATGGCCGCCAGCAGCGCAATGGTGAAGGCGTCCGGCAGTACGGCGGCCGCCGTCTCAAGGGAGAAGGCGGGCAGCTGGAGCCGGGGCGGGGCGCTGGAGATGGCGTAGAGATCGCCGATGGTGTTCACCGGCAGGGCCAGCAGCTCCACCGCCGCCGCCGTCGCCAGCACGGCGATGAGGGAGGCGGGGATCTTCTGCAGCGGCTTTACCATGGGCCACAGGCACAGGATGGCCAGGGCCAGCGCGCCCACCCCTGCCGCGGCCCAGTTCACCGTGGGGAAGGCGCGCACCACCTCCTCCAGCTTCTCCATGGTCTCCACCGGGGCGCGGGTGAAGGTCAGGCCGAAGAAATCCTTGAGCTGGCCAATAACGATGGTGACGGCGATGCCGGCGGTAAAGCCGGTGGTGATGGTGTAGGGGATAAACTTGATCATGCTGCCCAACCGCAGCACCCCCATCAGGATCAGCATGATGCCCGCCAGGATGGTGGCCATGGCCAGCCCCTCCATGCCGTTTCGGGCCACGATACCCGCCACGATGGTGGCAAAGGCGGCGGTTGGGCCGGCGATCTGCACCTTGCTTCCGCCCAGGGCCGAGATGAGGAAGCCCGCCACGATGGCGGTGTACAGTCCTTGCTCCGGGGATACGCCGGAGGCCAGCGCCAGGGCGATGGACAGGGGCAGGGCGATGATGGCGACGATGACCCCGGCGGTCAGATCCTTGACCAGATCCTGCCGGGAATAGCGCTTCAGGGAATGGAGCAGCTGGGGTGTAAGGTTTCTCATCGGGTCCTCTCTCCTTTTCAATTCACGCCGGTGGGCGGCAGCGGTACCGCCTGCCGGGCGGTCCTGTGCACCACATCAGGTTCCGCAGGACAAAAATCGAACAAAGTATAGCACGGGATTTCCGGAAACGCAACCGCGTTTCTCACTTTTGGGCGTCAATCATAATGAAAACAGAGCTGGCCCGTGTCCTGCTTCCGTATGGGGATTGCTCCCGCCGCCCTCGCCCTCTTACCCCATCTCCACCACCCGGCTGTACAGCTGCAGGGGATACTGCCCGTCGTGCGCCTCGCCGGGGACGGTCCGGGACATCTCGCCGGGGCCGGTGATCCGCACCACCCCCGCCCGAGCCAGCAGCGTCTCCAGCTCTGGCCGGTCCGGCGGCGGACACAGCAGGCCCGCCGTCTGGAGCAGCCCCTTCCGCCCCTTCAGTGCGGGGATGATCCGGCGGCGGGGCAGGGGCTTCACCCAGCAGTGTCCCGCCAGGGGCGAGAGCTCCAGGGCGCTGTCCGGGGCGATGACCACCCCCACGCCGCCGCCCCGCAGCACCTGCCGGCCGGTCCGGTGGGCCTCCAGCTCCTCGGTGACCAGATGCAGGGCCGCCTTGGCCCGCAGGCCCAGGTCCGCCGGGGCGTGCCGGGCGTTCTCCTCCCGCAGCAGGGCGAAAAACCGCTCGCCCAGAGCCCGGACCTCTCCCATGTCCTCCGTGTCCACAAAGACACCCTGGCAGGAGGAGCACAGCATCTGCCGGGTGAGGCACACGTGGCGGGCCAGGGCCTTCAGGTCCGCCTCCTCCGCCGGCAGCGCCGCGTAGGCGAAGCTGAGCTTGTGGCCCCAGGGGATGATCCTGGTGTCCGGCTGGACCAGCGTCCGGGCGGCCCGCACCGCCTCGTCCCCGCCCCAGACCGCCACGCCGTCGGCAATCCGGGCCAGGGCCGCCAGCGTCTCCAGGTCGGTGGAGGGCACGTCGAAGACATAGACGAAATCCCGCAGGCGGGGCTCCAGGTCCACCAGGGCCTTGAGCAGCAGCAGCGACGCCCCCCGGTCCATGGAGGGCAGCTTCAAAAGGTTCACGTTCCCCGCCAGCAGGCCCTCCGCCACACTGTAGGCCGGCAGGCCGTCCACATTACCGGCAGCGATGTGGAGCAGGACCCCCAGGGGATAGCGCGCCCGCCGTATGGGAGCGGATCGCCCGCTGCACAGGGGAGCCGGGGCCGGCCCCAGCTCCATGGCCAGCTTGCAGGTCAGGCTCTCGCGCCGGAACAGGCCCAGGGCCGCCTCCAGCTGGCCCCGCTCAATGTGGAAGGTCTCCAGGAAGGGGACCAGCAGGTGGTCGAAGGCCCCCTGCTCCACCTGCTCCGCCAGGCGGCCGCAGGCGGAGATCACCGTCTCCGCCTCCAGCGGCGGGCCGGCCACGGCCTCCAGACAGGCCGCCTCCAGGCCCTCCAGCACGGCGGACAGCCTGCTGTCCTCATACAGGACGCCTCTTGCCAGGATCACGGGGCGCTCCCTCCCCTCAAAAACTCTGCCGCGCCGGCGGCGCAGGTGACGATGTCCCGCACCCCCACCCGGCCCTTCAGCTCCAGCCAGGGGCTTTGGATGCCGCAGGGGCACTCCGCCCCGTCGTGGAGCACCCCCAGGTCGTCGGTCATGATGCTGAGCACCGGTACGCTGCCCACCATAGGGGTCAGCAGGTTGACCAGGCCGGGTGTGCCGTTGGGAACCGGGGCCAAGGTGTCCGGGTCCCGGATGAGCACCCGGCTGTACACCGGTACGTGGAAGTGGTGGCGGCGGCAGGTGGTATACAGGATGGGGTGCTCCACTGCGCCAAAAAACTCCACGCAGTTCTCCTCCGGGATGCCCAGGACCGATTCCGCCAGCCGGTAGAGCGCCTCCTTCTCCACCTTCTGCCCCTCGAACTGCTTCCAGCCGCCGCCCATGGTGACCATGGAGCCCCTGGGCAGACGCAGGCGCACACCCTCCTCCTCCAGCTGCCGGAGCAGGAGGTAGGTGTAGGCCGGAAAGCCGATGGTCCGCACCGGACTCCTCCCGCCGGCGCACCTCAGCAGCCGCCGGCGGAGGCCCTCCATGTCCAGCCGGTACGATCCCTCATGCCAGCGCAGCGCGTAGGTCCGGCTCAGGGCCGGGGCGAAGAAGGTGAAGCCAAAGCCGGTTTTGGAGAAGGCCGTCTGGTTCTCCCGCCGGGGCTGGTAGCCCAGAATCAGGTAGCGGCAGGGCCGGGGGGAGAGCAGGCGGTGGTACCGCGTCATGCGCCAGACCATGCGGGCGCCCCGCAGCAGGCTCCCGGCGTCCAGCCCCATGCGGCTCACGGTCCCGCCAGTGCCGGAGGAGGTGGCCCGCACCAACAGTTTCTTCTCCGGCACGGACAGGAGGGGGTGGCGCTTGCAGTACAGCGTGGGAATGGGGGGCAGGGCCGACAGATCCCCCGCCTCCAGCGCCGCCCGGTCATAGCCCCGCAGGGCCAGGATGCGGGCGTAGTCCGGACAGCCCGCCGCCTGCCTCTGGGCGCTCTCCGCCAGGGCAGCGGCAAACAGGCTCTCCGTTCCCGCCAGATCGTAGGGGTCCCGCCAGCGAAACAGCCGGTCGCTGTATGTCATGGCAGCCAGTCTCTCCTCTCTTTGCTTCCGCGCATACGGGGGAGAAGCGGTCTGCCTCTCCCCCATACTCTCTCCTATATGCATAGCCGGGGAATGCCGGATGGATGGGGCGCGCCCCGTCGGGGGCAGACATAGGCGGAGAGCGTGGGCATGGGGCTTGCTCTCCGCCGGCTCAGCAGAGCTTCGCCCCGGCGGGGATGGCGTCGTCCACCATCAGCAGATGCAGGCACTCCTCCCCGCGCTCGGTATGGACGGCGGAGATGAGCATGCCCTGGCTCTCCTGCCCCATCATCTTCCGGGGGGGCAGGTTCACGATGGCCACCAGGGTTTTGCCCACCAGGTCCTCGGGGGCGTACCACTTGGCGATGCCGGAGAGAATCTGGCGGTCCGTGCCGGTGCCGTCGTCCAGGGTGAACTTCAGGAGCTTGTCCGACTTCTTCACCCGTTGGCAGTCCTTCACCTTCACCGCCCGGAAATCGGACTTGCAGAAGGTGTCGAAATCCACCCGCTCCTCCGTCAGGGGCTCGATCTCGACGGCGGGCAGGGCGGCCCTTTTGGCCTCCTCCTGGATGCGCTCCAGCTCGGCCAGCTCCTTGGCCATGTCGATGCGGGGGAACAGGTTCTCCCCCTTGCGGACCTCCACCCCGGCGGGCAGCACGCCCCAGCGGGCCGCGCTGTCCCAGGTCCGGGCGGAGGCATCCGCGCCGGTCTGGTCGAAAATCTTCCCGCAGCTCTCCGGCATAAAGGGGGTCAGCAGAATGGTGCACACCCGGACGGTCTCCAGCAGGTTGTAGAGCACCGCGGCCAGACGGGCGCCGTTGGCCTCCATGTCCTTAGCCAGGGCCCAGGGGGCGTTCTCGTCGATATACTTGTTGGCCCGCTGGACAAGCTTGAAGACCTCCTCCAGGGCGTTCTGGAACTGGAACTTCTCCATCTGCTCCTCGTAGCGGGCGCGGAGGCCGGCGGCCAGGGAGATGAGCCCGTCGTCCAGCGCCGGGTCGGCCCGGCGGGCCTCCGGCAGCTTCCCGCCAAAATACTTCTCCGCCATGGCGGTGGTGCGGCTGACCAGATTGCCCAGGTCGTTGGCAAGGTCGGTGTTGATGGTCTGGATCAGCAGCTCGTTGGTGAAGTTGCCGTCGGAGCCGAAGGGGAAGGTCCGCAGGACGAAGAAGCGCAGCGCGTCCACGCCGTACCGCTCGGAGAGCAGGTAGGGGTCCACCACGTTGCCCTTGGACTTGCTCATCTTGTCGCCGTTGAAGTTCAGCCAGCCGTGGCCGTAGACCTTCTTGGGCAGGGGCAGGTCCATGCTCATAAGAAAGGCGGGCCAGTAGATGGCGTGGAAGCGGACGATCTCCTTGCCCACGAAGTGGACGTCGGCGGGCCAGAACTTGTCAAGATCGTGGTACTCGTCGTTCATATAGCCCAGAGCGGTCATGTAGTTGAACAGCGCGTCCAGCCACACATAGACCACGTGGCCCGGGTCAAAGTCCACCGGCACGCCCCAGGTGAAGCTGGTGCGGGAGACGCACAGGTCCTGAAGGCCGCCCTCGCAGTCGATGAAGTTGTTGACCATCTCGCGCACGCGGCTTTTCGGCTCCAGGAAGTCCGTGTTGAGCAGGAGGTCCCGCACCCGGTCCGCGTACTTGGAGGCCCGGAAGAAGTAGGCCTCCTCCTCGGCGTCAGCAACCTCCCGGCCGCAGTCGGGGCACTTGCCGTCCTTGAGCTGGCTCTCCGTCCAGAAGGATTCGCAGGGCTTGCAGTACTTGCCCCTGTAGGAGCCCTTATAGATGTCGCCGTTGTCGTACATTTTGCGGAAAATCTTCTGGACGGCGGAGACGTGGCAGGCGTCGGTGGTGCGGATGAAGCGGTCGTACTGCACGTTCATCAGCTTCCACAGATCCAGCACGCCGCCGGGGGCGGTGACGATGCCGTCCACAAACTGCTGGGGGGTGACCCCGGCCTCCCGGGCCTTGTCCTCGATCTTTTGGCCGTGCTCGTCGGTGCCGGTGAGGAACATCACCTCGCAGCCCTGGAGCCGCTTGTAGCGGGCCATGGCGTCGGTGGCCACGGTGCAGTAGGCGTGGCCGATGTGCAGCCTGCCGGAGGGATAGTAGATGGGGGTAGTGATATAAAAGCGCTTGTTTTCCATGGGAAAACCTCCTGTCAATCCCAGCGTATGGGGAAAATTACAATATACTGGGAATATACTGGGATAGTATAGCAAAAAGCGCGTCCGTTTACAAGTACCGCCTCCGGAACGGTGGGAAATAATTTTATATAGGTTGTCAAGGTGCGCTCTGCGCGGTCTTCTTGACCCTGCCGCGCGCGGCCCGGTACCCGGCCTAGTCGCACTTCCTTCAGGACATGGCTGCCTCGGTGGTGGTGCTCCCACAACTGAGGAGCGCATGGGGGAAAAGTTGCCCGTCCGGGTGCAACCGGCGGCAAAAAATGGGGGCGGAGAGGGGGAGGCGGGGGCGCTCCCCGGAGAAAAATCGGCCGGGGAGAGGGAAACTCCCCAATACCCCCTTGCTTTTTGCGGAAAATGGAGTATGATAAGAGCGATATTATTGAGAAAGAGGCGTATTTCCTATGACAAAAGTAAATGTGATCTCCGGCTTTCTGGGCGCGGGCAAGACGACGCTGATCAAAAAGCTGCTGGACGAGGCCCTGCGGGGCGAGAAGATTGTGCTCATTGAAAATGAGTTCGGCGAAATCGGCATCGACGGCGGCTTTTTGAAGGACGCGGGCATCGAGATCTCGGAGATGAATTCCGGGTGCATCTGCTGCTCCCTGGTGGGGGACTTCGGGGAGGCGCTGAAAAAGGTGCTGGACCAGTTCCGCCCCGACCGCATCCTCATTGAGCCCTCCGGCGTGGGCAAGCTCTCCGATGTGGTCCGGGCGGTCCGGGGCGTGGCGGAGACGGAGCCGGAGATGGCGCTGGGCTGCGCCGTCACCGTGGCGGACGCGGGCAAGTGCCGGGTCTACCTGAAGAACTTCGGCGAGTTCTACGCCAACCAGATCGAGCACGCCGGGGCCGTCATCCTCAGCCGCACCCAGAAGCTGGACGGAGACCGGCTGGAGGCCGCTGTGGCCCTGCTGCGGGAGAAGAACGGGACCGCCCCCATCGTCACCACCCCCTGGGATCAGCTCACCGGCGCCCAGCTCCTCGCCGTCATGGAGGGGGGCGATACCCTGGCGCTGCTGGCCGAGGAGGAGGCCTGCCCCGTCTGCGGCGGGCATCACCACCACGGGCATGAGCATGGGGAGCACGCGTGCGGCTGCGGCGGGCACGGGCATGGACATGAGGAGCATGAGTGCTGCCATCACGGGCACGAGCATGGGCATGAGGAGCACGAGTGCTGCCATCACGGGCACGAGCATGGGCATGAGGAGCACGAGTGCGGCTGCCACGGGCACGACCACGAGCACCACCATCACCACCACGGCCACGACGCGGGGGAGGTCTTCTCCAGCTGGGGCGTGGAGACGACCCGCGCCTTTACGGCGGAACGGCTGGAGCATATCCTCACAGAGCTGGACGGGGGGCGGTACGGCGCGGTGCTGCGGTGCAAGGGCATCGTGCCCGGCCAGGACGGCGGCTGGCTCCATTTCGACTACGTCCCCGAGGAGCACCAGATCCGCTCCGGCCCCGCTGACTACACCGGACGGCTCTGCGTCATCGGCAGCGGGCTGGACGAGGCCGGGCTGAAGGCCCTCTTTGAGGTGTGATATGAACAACGTCTATCCCGTCTACCTCATCGCCGGCTTTCTGGACGGCGGCAAAACCACCTTCATCAACGGTATCCTCTCCGACGGCTTCGCCGCGGACGAGCGGACCATGCTGCTGTGCTGCGAGGAGGGAGAGGCCGCCTACGACGAGAAGCTGCTGGGCAACGTCACCGTGGTCACGGCGGAGAGCCTGGAGGAGCTGACGCCGGAATTTCTGGAGGCGGAGCGGAAAAAATGCCGGGCCTCCCAGATTCTGGTGGAGTTCAACGGTATGTGGCAGATACAGGACTTCTATGTCGGCTCCATGCCGCCGGACTGGCAGCTCTACCAGATCATCGCCGTGTGCGACGGGCCCAGCTTCGCGTCCTACGCCAAGAATATGGCCTCCCTGATGATGGAGAAGCTGCGCAACGCGGATATGATCCTCATCAACCGCTGCACCGGCGAGCTGTGCGCCTCCCTGCGGCAGAAGAACCTGCGGCTGGTGAACCGCCGGGCGGACATCTTCCTGGAGCGGGAGGACGGCGGCAGCGAGGACTATATGGACGGCACCGTTTCCGCCTTCGACCTGGACGCGCCGGTCATCCGCATATCCGACGAGGACTACGGGCTGTGGTATGTGGAGATCATGGATAACCCCCAGATGTATGCGGGCAAAACTGTGGTCTACCGGGCCATCATGTGCAAGCCGCCCCAGTACGGCCGCTACTTCACCCCGGGGCGCTTCGCCATGGTCTGCTGCGCCGAGGATATGACCTTCCTGGCGCTGGCCTGCATCGGCTATGACGTGAGCGCCATCCCCGAGCGGGCCTGGGTGGAGGTCACCGCCCAGGTCCGGGTGGAGCACTGGGACCCCTACGAGGGTGACGGGCCGGTGCTCCACGTCACCTCCGTCGCCCCCTGCCAGAAGCCGGCGGAGGAGGTCGTGCAGATGTAGCGCCGGGGAGGCCCCCGGACAGGGTTCGAAAAAAATTTACCATTTACCACTTTTCAAACCGGCGAAAATATATTAGAATAGAGGGCGCATGTACCCAGAACATAGAAGCGGAGGAGACGCCTATGGAGGAACCCAGATACAAGAGAGTCCTGCTGAAGATCAGCGGCGAGGCCCTGGCGGGTGAGAAGCGCACCGGCCTGGATTTCGCCGTCATCGGCCAGGTGTGCGACGTCATCAAGGAGGCCGTGGAGATGGGCGTCCAGGTGGGCGTCGTCGTGGGGGCCGGAAACTTCTGGCGGGGCGCCAAGGACGGCGGCGGCCGGATGGAGCGCACCCGTGCCGACCACATGGGGATGCTGGGCACCGCCATGAACTGCCTGGCTGTGGCCGATGTGCTCGAGCAGAAGGGCGTGGCCGCCAGGGTGCAGACCGCCCTGGAGATGCGCGCCGTGGCCGAGCCCTATGTCCGCGGACGGGCCATTCACCACCTGGAGAAGGGCCGCGTGGTCATCTTCGGCTGCGGCACCGGCAACCCCTTCTTTTCCACCGATACCGCCGCCGTGCTCCGGGCCGCCGAAATCGGCGCGGACGTGATCCTGCTGGCGAAGAACGTGGACGGCGTCTACAGCGCCGACCCCGTCAAGGACCCGCAGGCCGTGAAGTACGACGTTATCACCTACGACGAGGTTCTGGCCCGGCATCTGGCGGTGATGGATTCCACCGCCTCCAGCCTGGCCATGGACAACCACATCCCCGTTCTGCTCTTCGCGCTGAAGGACCCCTACAACATTATCCGGGCCCTGCGGGGTGAGAGGATTGGCACAATTGTGAAGGAGGAGACAACGAAATGAAAAGCGAGTACAAGGTCTTTGAGGAGAAAATGCGCAAATCCGTCAGCTCCGTGGCGGCGGATTTCGCCGCCGTCCGGGCCGGCCGGGCCAATGCCTCCGTGCTGGACCGGATCATGGTGGACTACTACGGCACCCCCACCCCCATCCACCAGATCGCATCCATCGGATCCCCCGATCCCCGCACCCTCACCATCCAGCCCTGGGACGCCGGGGCCGTGAAGCTCATCTGCAAGGCCATCCAGGAGTCCGACCTGGGCATCAACCCCCAGAACGACGGCAAGATCATCCGCCTGGGCTTCCCCCAGCTCACCGAGGAGCGGCGCAAGGAGCTGGTCAAGCAGATCGCCAAGTACGCCGAGGGCGGCAAGGTGGCCATCCGCAACATCCGCCGGGACGCGGTGGAGGCCTTCAAGGTCCAGAAGAAGAACAGCGAGATCACCGAGGACGACATGAAGATCGCCGAGAAGGACATCCAGAAGATGACCGACGACATGTGCAAGGAGATCGACGAGCTGCTGGCCAAGAAGGAGCGGGAGCTGATGGAGGTCTGAGGCCCTGTATTCGCAGCCGCTGCACGCCGTCTGGACGGTCCTTTTCCCGCCCGTCCGGCGTCCCCCGGTTATGAATCCAGGCTCTAGGGGACAGCGCGCCCCGGGCGCAGATTTCCATGGGAGCAAGCCTATGAATGTTTCGTTCCGAAAGAAAAAGGCGGATACGGCGGGGCAGGTGGATTTTGGCCGTCTGCCCCGCCATATCGCAATTATCCTGGACGGCAACGGCCGCTGGGCCAGGAAGCGGGGCCTGCCGCGCCCCGCCGGACATAAGGTGGGGGCGGAGACCTTCCGCACCATCGCCACCTACTGCCGGGACATCGGCATCGAGTACCTGACGGTCTACGCCTTCTCCACCGAGAACTGGAAGCGGCCGAGAGACGAGGTGGACACCATCATGGAGCTGCTCAGGCGGTACCTGCTGGAGGCCATCGACACCATGGAGCGGGACAACGTGCGCCTGCGGTTCATGGGGGATATGTCCCCGCTCAGCGGGGAGCTGCGGGCGCTGGTGGACCGGTGCAACGCCATCTCCGACCGGCTGGACGGGTGCCTGTGCAGCATCTGCATCAACTACGGCGGGCGGGCGGAGCTGGTCCACGCCGCCCAGGCCTTCGCTGCGGAGTGCGCGGCGGGGCGGGCCCGGCCCGAGGAGCTGACGGAGGAGGGCCTGGGACGCTATCTCTACTCCGCCGGAATCCCGGACCCGGAGCTGCTCATCCGCCCCGGCGGGGAGCTGCGGCTGAGCAATTTCCTGCTGTGGCAGTGCGCCTATACGGAGTTTTACTCCACCGATGTGCTCTGGCCGGATTTCAAAAGAGAGGACCTGCTGCAGGCGATTGCCGCGTTCCAGCGGCGCAGCCGCCGGTATGGCGGGGTGTAGGAGGGTGCGAGATGAAATCAAGACTTTTGGTGGCGGCGGCAGGCGTGCCCGTGCTGCTGTACCTCGTACTGTGGGGGCCGCCCCTGGCGCTGCTGGCGGCGCTGGCGCTGCTGGCGGGCATCGGTGGCGGGGAGCTGTACCGCTGCGTGGGCGGGGAGAAGGACTCCTGGCTGGCCGAGACCGCCGTGTTCGTCCCCTGCTGCACGGTGGGGTGGTACTACTTCCAGCCCGAGCTTGTGAGCGTCTGGTTCATCCTGTCCGCCCTGGCCGTGTGCGGCTACGCCATCTGCAAGGGGGGCGCGGTGCGCTTCCACCAGATCGCGGCGGTGCTGTTCGGCGGCATCGCCATCGGCTACGCCTTTTCCTCCTTTGTGCACATCTACGCCTCCGGCGTCAGCCGGGGGTATCTGCTGCTGCCCTTCCTGCTCAGCTTCGGGTGCGATACCTTCGCCTACTTTACGGGGCTGGCCCTCGGCCGGCACAAGCTGGCCCCCCGCGTCAGCCCCCACAAGACCGTGGAGGGGGCGGTGGGCGGCCTGGCGGGCAACGTGCTGTGCGCGCTGGGGTTCGCCTGGGCCATGAACCGCTGGTTCGGCGGGGCGGTGCCCTATGGGGCCATGGCCCTGCTGGGGCTGTTCTGCGGCGCGGTGGCCCAGGTGGGGGATCTGAGCTTCTCTCTCATCAAGCGGGAGTTCGGCATCAAGGACTATGGGCGGATCTTCTTTGCCCACGGCGGGGTCCTGGACCGGTTTGACAGCGTGATCTTCGTCGCGCCGGTGCTGGCCGCCCTGCTGGAGCTGCTGCAGATCGGATAGGAGGCGCGTATGAGCAAGACAATTTCCCTTCTGGGCTCCACCGGCTCCATCGGCCGGCAGACCCTGGAGGTCTGCCGGGAGCAGGGCATCCGGGTGGCGGCCCTGACGGCCCGCGGCAGCATCGGCCGGCTGGAGGAGCAGGTCCGGGAGTTCCGGCCGCGGCTGGCGGCGGTGTACGAGCTGGAGCCCGCCATGGAGCTGGCCCGGCGGTTGGCGGGGCTGGACGTGGAGGTGGCCTACGGCCTGGACGGCCTGCGGCGGGCGGCCTCCCTGCCGGAGAGCGAGACGGTGGTCACCGCCGTGGTGGGCATGGCGGGGCTGTGGCCCACCATGGCCGCCATCGAGTCCGGCAAGCGGGTGGCCCTGGCCAACAAGGAGACCCTCGTGTGCGCCGGGGAGCTGGTGATGGAGGCCGCGAGGCGCTACGGGGCGGAGATCGTCCCCGTGGACAGCGAGCACTCCGCTATCTTCCAGTGCCTCCAGGGCAGCAGGGGGCGGGGGGAGATCAGGCGGCTGATCCTGACCTGCTCCGGGGGGCCCTTTTTCGGTCTGAGCCGGGCGGAGGCCGCCGGGAAGACCAAAGCCGACGCCCTCCGCCACCCCAACTGGACCATGGGGGAGAAGATCACCGTCGACTGCGCCACCCTGATGAACAAGGGGCTGGAGTTTATCGAGGCTATGCGGCTGTTCCGGGTGACGGCGGACGAGGTGGAGGTGGTGATCCACCGGCAGAGCATCATCCACTCCATGGTGGAGTTTCGGGACGGTGCGGTGCTGGCCCAGATGGGCACGCCGGATATGCGCCTGCCCATCCGGTACGCCCTGACCTACCCGGAGCGGATGCAGTCGGAGCTGCCGGGGCTGGACCTGCTCGCCTGCCCGCCGCTGACCTTCGCGCCGCCGGATCTGGAGGCCTTCCCGTGCCTGAAAATGGCCATGGAGTGCGCCAGGATTGGCGGGACCAGCTGCGCGGTGCTCAACGGGGCCAACGAGGCGGCGGTGGAGCTCTTCCGGCGGGAGGAGATCGCCTTCGGGCGGATCCCGGAGCTGGTGGAGAGGGCCCTGGACGCCATTCCGGTGGTATCTGCGCCGGGGATGGAGGATATACTGGAAGCAGACCGGCAGGCCCGCGCGTGCGTCCGGCGGGCGGCGGGGAGCTGAGGCCTTCGCGGCGGCGCACCGCGCCGGCCTCACCGGCATGGAGGACGGCTGGTTCCACACCGGGGCCCAGCTGGCCTTTCTGGACCGCTGGATGCAGCGGGTGATCTGACCGCGCCGGGGGCGCGGACACTATCCCATTGACCGAGGTATCTGTCTATGTATATTATATTAGCCATTCTCCTGTTCGGCATCCTCATCGCCGCCCACGAGTGGGGCCACTTTATCGCCGCAAGGCTCTGCGGCGTCACCGTCCACGAGTTCGCCATCGGCATGGGGCCGCAGATCTGGCATAAGGACGGAAAAAAGGGGACGAAATTCTCCCTCCGCGCCCTGCCCATCGGGGGCTTCTGCGCCATGGAGGGGGAGGACGAGGTGTCTGACGACCCCCACAGCCTCTCCAACCAGAGCTTCTGGAAGAAGGTGGCGGTGTTCGCCGCCGGGGCCGCCATGAATTTTTTGGTGGGCGTGCTGATCATCCTGGTGCTGAACTTCCGGGCGGCGGGCTTTCTGGTGCCCGTCATCCAGGGCGGCGCGCCGGAGTTCGCCGCCGTCAACGGCGCGGCGCTGGAGGAGGGGGACGTGTTCTACTCCATCAACGGTGCGCGGATCTACCTCACAGGGGACGTGGACGTGCTGCTGCGCCTGGCGAACCGGGAGCCCATCGACCTGGTGGTGCTCCGGGACGGGGAGAAGGTGGCGTTCAACAACCTGGCCGTGGGGACCTACACCAGCCCCGAGGGGGAGCCCTACCAGGGCTACGGCTTCACCCGCACCGCTATGGTGGAGGAGGCCACTCTGGGGAACCGACTGAAGTACACCTGGTACAACTCCATCGACTTTGTGCGCATCGTCTGGTACAGCCTGCAGATGCTGTTTACCGGCAGCGCGGGGGTGTCGGACCTCAACGGGCCGGTGGGGATCGTCTCGGAGATCAACGCGGTGGGGGCCCAGAGCGCCAACGTGACCGCCGCGCTGGAGAACATCGCCTACTTCGGCGCGATGATCGCGGTGAATCTGGCGGTGATGAACCTGCTGCCCATCCCCGCCCTGGACGGGGGGCACATCCTGTTTCTGGTGATCTCCACCGCGTCGGAGAAGATCTTCAAAAAGAGAATTCCGATCCGGTACGAGGCGGCCATCAACATGGTGTTCCTGTTCCTGCTGATGGGGCTGATGCTCTTTGTGACCTTTAACGACGTGATGAAGCTCTTCGGAGGAGGCGGGGCCCAATGACAAAGCGGATCATGGTGGGGAACGTCCCCGTGGGGGGCGGCGCGCCCATCTCTATCCAGTCCATGTGCAATACGAAGACGGATGACATCGACGCCACCGTGGATCAGATTCTCCGACTGGAGGCGGCGGGGTGCGAGATCGTCCGCGTGGCGGTGCCGGACATGGCGGCGGCCAGGGCCATCGACAGCATCAAGAGCCGGATCCACATCCCCCTGGTGGCGGACATCCACTTCGACCACCGGCTGGCCCTGGAGTGCGCGGCCCGCGGGGTGGACAAAATCCGCATCAACCCCGGCAACATCGGCGGGGAGGACCACGTCCGGGCCGTGGCGGAGGCCTGCCGGGAGGGGCGGATCCCCATCCGCATCGGCGTCAACGGCGGCTCCCTGGAAAAGGAGCTGCTGGGAAAGTACGGCGGCGTCACCGCCCGGGCCCTGGCGGAAAGCGCCATGTGCCACGCGGCCCTGCTGGAGAAGTACGATTTTACCGACATCTGCATCTCCGTCAAGTGCTCCTCCGTGCCGGTGACCGTGGAGGCCTGCCGGCTGCTCAGCGAGAGGTGTTCCTACCCTCTGCACCTGGGGGTCACCGAGGCGGGGACCCCAGAGATGGGGATGGTGAAGTCCGCCATGGGTATCGGGGGGCTGCTGTGCCTGGGCATCGGGGACACGCTGCGGGTGACCCTCACCGCCGACCCGGTGGAGGAGATCGCCGCAGCCAAAAAAATCCTGATGGCCGCCGGCCTGCGCCAGGAGGGGCCCAACCTCATCGCCTGCCCCACCTGCGGCCGGACCTGCATCGATCTGATCCCCATAGCCCGGGAGGTGGAGCGCCGGCTGGCCGGGTGTTCAAAGCCCATCACCGTGGCGGTGATGGGGTGCGCGGTGAACGGCCCCGGCGAGGCCGCCGCCGCCGACGTGGGCATCGCCGGCGGCAGGGGGGAGGGCCTCCTCTTCCGCCGCGGAAGCATTCTCCGCAAGGTGCCCCAGGAGCGGCTGGTGGAGGAGCTGATGGCGGAGATCGAGACCCTGTAAGACGGATGGCGCAGGGGGAGCCGGCCCATGGACAGAATTCTGAGAAAGCGAGATAGTATATGGAGATCATCCATCGAAAGGAAAACGGGGTGGACATCGCCCTGCTCTCCGGTCCGGCGGGCTGCATCGCGGACGCTGCGGAGGCCCGGTGAAGGCCTCCGTTTTCTATAATGAGATATTTTGAAACGATGTAGAGGCAGAGTATGGCACAGAAAATTCCATTTTTTGAACTGTTTTCCGGCGTCGTCCTGGACTGGGGCCTCCGCTCCCTGCTGGACGGCGCCTACCTGACCGCCGTAGAGGTGGAGCGGGAGGCCAGGGTCATGCACATGGCCCTCACCGTCCGCCGCGACATGGGGGAGCAGAAGGACGCCCTGGCCGCCGCCCTGGCGGCGGCCTACCGGATGGAGCGGGTGACCATCCACCAGTCGGTGGCCGCGCCGGCAAGAGCCCCCGCCAAGAGCGGGGGCGGGGAGGTCATTATGGGCGCTCCCATCAAGGGCGCGGTCCAGCCCATGGCGGAGCTGAACCCCAAGATGGGGGGCGCGGTGGTAGCGGGAAAGGTGTTTTTCGCGGATCTCTATGAGACCCGCCGGCCGGGGGTGTTCTGCCTCACCTTCGATATGACGGATTTCAAGACCTCCGTGCGGGTGACCAAGTATTTGGAGAAGGAGGAGAAGGCCAAGCTCCGGCGGGACGTGAAGCCCGGCATGTGGGTGAAGGTCCAGGGCTATGTGAAGCTCAACCGGGACGGCAGCGACATCCTCCTGGACCCCCGGAACATCTCCACATACCCCCACGAGACCCGGCAGGACACCGCCGAGGTCAAGCGGGTGGAGCTCCACGCCCACACCACCTTCTCCAACATGGACGCCCTCTCCCCCCTCAGCCCCAAGGCGGGGCCGGAGGGGAACCTGGTCAGGCGGGCGGAGAGCTGGGGCCACCCGGCCATCGCCATTACGGACCACGGCGTGGTACAGGGCTTCCCCGACGCGTGGCACTCCGCCAAGGACATCAAGATCCTCTACGGTATGGAGGGCTACTTCGTCAACAACCTGGACGACCGCATCGTGGTCCACGGGGACCGGGAGGCCGCCTTTTCCGACGAGTACGTGGCCTTTGACATCGAGACCACCGGGCTGAAGGTGCAGAGCGAGGCCATCACGGAGATCGGCGCGGTGGTCATCCGGAACGGGGAGATCGGGGAGCGGTTCCAGACCTTCGTGGACCCGGGGCGGCATCTGACGGCGGAGATTATCGCCCTTACGGGCATTACCGACCAGATGCTCCGGGGCGCGCCCAAGGAGGAGCAGGCCCTGCGGGATTTTCTGGCCTTTGTGGGGGACAGGCCCCTGGCGGCCCACAACGCGGAGTTCGACATAGGCTTCATCCGGGCGGGCTGCCGCCGGGCGGGCCTTAACTTCGACCCCACCTACATCGACACCCTCATCCTGGCCCAGAACCTGCTGCCGGAGCTGGGGAAGTACAAGCTGGACATCGTGGCGGAGCATTTGCGGCTGCCCGCCTTCCAGCACCACCGGGCCAGCGACGACGCCGCCACCTGCGGCCTCTTCCTGCCTCCCTTCTTCAGACGGCTGGAGGAGCTGGGCGTCCGCTCCCTCCAGGCCATTAACCCCGCCATGCCGGCGCTGCGGCGCCAGGGGCGGGCCAGCCGCCGGCCCCGGCACATCATCCTCATCGCCCGGAACAAGACGGGGCTCAAAAACCTCTACCAGCTGGTGAGCATGTCCAACCTCAAGTACTTCAAGCGCTACCCCATCATCCCCAAGGACGAGCTCATCGCCCACCGGGAGGGGCTGATCGTGGGGGCCGCCTGCGAGGCCGGGGAGCTGTTCCAGGCGGTGGCGGAGTACAAGGATTGGGCGGAGCTGCGGCGCATCGCCTCCTTTTACGACTACCTGGAGATCCAGCCCCTGTGCAACAACGCCTTCCTGATCCGGGACGGCAAGGCCCGGGACGAGGAGGAGCTGCGGGAGCTCAACCGCACGGTGGTGCGCCTGGGGGAGGAGCTGGGCAAGCCGGTGTGCGCCACCGGGGACGTCCACTTCCTGGACCCGGAGGACGAGATCTACCGGCACATCCTGCTGGACACCAAGAAATTCTCCGACTGCGACGCCCCCCTGCCCATCTACTTCCGCACCACGGACGAGATGCTCCAGGAGTTCGCCTACCTGGGGGAGGAGAAGGCCATGGAGGTGGTGGTCACCAACACGCGGGCCATCGCGGAGCAGGTGGAGACCTTCGACCTGCTGCCCAAGGGAAAGCTGTTTCCGCCCAGGCTGGAGAACTCCGAGGAGGACCTCAACCGGCTGGTGTGGGACAAGGTCCGTGAGCTCTATGGCGACGACCCGCCGGCGCTTATCGTGGAGCGGCTGAACGTGGAGCTGGGGGGCATCCTGGGGAAGTACGACGTGGTGTATATGTCCGCCCAGAAGCTGGTCCAGCGGTCTCTGGAGAACGGCTATCTGGTGGGCTCCCGGGGCTCTGTGGGCTCCTCCCTGGCGGCCTATATGTCCGGCATCACCGAGGTCAACGCCCTGCCGCCCCATTACCGCTGCCCCCAGTGCCGGCACAGCGAGTTCATCACCGACGGCTCCTTCGGCTGCGGGGCGGACATGCCGGACAGGGACTGTCCGGTGTGCGGGACCAGGTACGTAAAGGACGGCTTTGACATCCCCTTCGAGACCTTCCTGGGCTTCGGCGGCGGCAAGGTGCCGGACATCGACCTGAATTTCTCCGGGGAGTACCAGGCGCGGGCCCACCGCCACGCCATCGAGATGTTCGGGGAGACCCAGGTCTTCCGGGCGGGCACCATCGGCACCGTGGCGGAGAAGACCGCCTACGGCTATGTAAAAAAATATTTGGAGGCCCGCGGCCAGCACCCCGGCCACGCCGAGGAGAACCGGCTGGCCCTGGGCTGCGTGGGGGTGAAGCGCACCACCGGCCAGCACCCCGGCGGCCTGGTGGTGGTCCCCGACGATCTGGACGTGGAGGACTTCTGCCCCGTCCAGCACCCGGCCGACGCCGCCGACAGCGACATCATCACCACCCACTTCGAATACCACTGCATGGAGGACAACCTGCTGAAGCTGGACATGCTGGGTCACGACGACCCCTCCATGGTCCGCATGCTGGAGGACCTCACCGGGGTGAACCCCCGGCAGATCCCCTTGGACGACCCGGACACCATGAGCCTGTTCACCACCAGCCGGGCCTTGGGCTTTGAGAACGACGAGATCCTGGGTCCCACCGGGGCGGTGGCCATCCCGGAGTTCAACACCAAGTTCACCCGCCAGATGCTCGTGGACACCCAGCCTAAGGACTTCAACACCCTGGTGCGCCTGTCCGGCTTCTCCCATGGCACCGACGTGTGGATCGGCAACGCACGGGACCTGATCGTCAGCGGCACCGCCTCCGTCACCGAGACGGTGGGGTGCCGGGACGACATCATGCTTTACCTCATCTCCAAGGGCCTGGATCCCAAGATGAGCTTTAAGATCATGGAGTCCGTCCGCAAGGGCAAGGTCAAAAAGGGGGGCTTCGAGGAGGGCTGGAGGGAGGCCATGGAGGCCCACGACGTGCCCGCCTGGTATATCGAATCCCTGGCCAAGATCGGCTACCTCTTCCCCAAGGCCCACGCGGTGGCCTACGTGATGATGGCCTTCCGCATCGCCTGGTTCAAGGTCCACCGGCCCCTGGCCTTCTACGCCGCCTTTTTCACCATCCGGGCCAAGGCCTTCGACGCGGAATACTGCTGCGCCGGGTTTGACGCGGTGAAGCGGAAGCTGCTGGAGATCTGGAACAACAAGGACGCCGCCGCCGTGGAGCAGGATCTGGCGGTGACGCTGGAGGTCTGCTACGAGTTCTACCTGCGGGGCTTCCGGTTCGAGCCCATCAGCATCTATGAGTCCGAGGCCGTCCGCTTTCTCCCCAAGGGGGAGGACGCCCTGATTCCCCCCTTTACCGCCGTGCGGGGCCTGGGGGAGACGGCGGCGGTGGACACGGTGGAGAAGCGGCAGGGGAAGGAGTTTATCTCCGTCGAGGAGTTCTCCGCCTGCTGCAATAAGCTCTCCAAGACCCACATTGACCAGCTCAAGGCCCTGGGGGCCTTCGCCGGGATGGCGGATACCAGTCAGATTACGCTGTTTTAGAGAGGACAGGTTTAGGGACACGCTCCCGCGTTCAGGCGCGGGGGCGTGTTTGCGTTTGCCCCCCGGCGGCTCCGGAGTATTTCGTGACATCCAGCGCGCATACTTTGTCGCTTATATCATGCCGATGATAGGATGCTTCCATTTCTTCTCCCTCTGCTTGCTTCCTATTATATCACGTTTGCTGCTCTTGTGTAGACGCTGTCTAGGAACGTGTCACCTAATTGCCAGTGCCCAACTCTATCAACACAAAAGGTAAACAGGCCGTTTTTTCCGCGCTATTCAGTAAACAGAGAGGTGGAGAGGTAGCGCTCTCCGGTGTCGGGGAGCAGGACGACAACGGTTTTCCCACGGCTGGCCGGGCGCTTGGCCAGCTGGAGGGCCGCCCACAGCGCTGCGCCGGAGGAGATGCCCGCCAGCACGCCCTCCCGGCGGGCCAGCTGCCTGGCGGCGGCCAGAGCGTCCGCCTCCTCCACGGGGATGATCTCGTCGCAGAGGGAGAGATCCAGCACGCCGGGGATAAAGCCTGCGCCGATGCCCTGGAGGCCGTGGGGGCCGGGGGCGCCGCCGCTGAGCACCGGGGAGCCGGCGGGCTCCACCGCCGCCACGTGGAGAGCGGGATTGCGCTCCTTGAGGTAGCCGCCCGCGCCGGTGATGGTCCCGCCGGTGCCCACGCCGGCCACAAAGAAGTCCACCCGGCCGCCAGCGTCCTCCCAGATCTCCGGGCCGGTGGAGGACCGGTGGGCGGCGGGGTTGGCGGGGTTGACAAACTGGCCGGGGATGAAGCTGCGGGGAATCGTCCGGGCCAGCTCGCCGGCCCTGGCAATCGCGCCCGCCATGCCGGCGCTGCCCTCGGTCAGAACCAGCTCTGCGCCGTAGGCCGCCACCAGCCGCCGGCGCTCCTCGCTCATGGTCTCCGGCATGACGATGATGGTCCGGTAGCCCCTGGCGGCGGCCACGGCGGCCAGGCCGATGCCCGTGCTGCCAGAGGTGGGTTCGATGATGACCGAGCCGGGGCCGAGCAGGCCCCGTGCCTCCGCGTCGTCGATCATGGACAGGGCGACCCGGTCCTTGACGCTGCCGCCGGGGTTGAAGGACTCCAGCTTGGCCAGGACGCGGGCCTCCAGGTGCTCCGCCCGCTCCAGGCGCGTCAGCTCCAGCAGGGGGGTGCGGCCGATCAGCTGATCGGCGGATGTGTAAATACGGCTCATAGGGGGGGACTCCTTTCAGGGGGTGCCCCCATTGTATGTGGGGGCATGGAGTTTGTCAAGGGGCTGCGCCAGTCACCGGCGGGCGTTTGGCGCATATTGTGGAAGGAGAATCCGATGAGTTGGGAGGAGTGCCCGTCATGCAAGCAACACATTTTTTCCTGGGGGCAAACAGCGGCCGGGGGTTCCAGAGCCTGTTTGACCGCTTCTGCGTACCGGAGGACCACCACGACCTGCTGGTGCTCAAGGGGGGACCCGGCGTGGGGAAGTCCACGATGATGCGCCGGATCGGTGCGGCCATGGAGGAGCGGGGGGAGGAGGTGGAGTACCTCTACTGCTCCGGGGACCCGGCGTCGCTGGACGGGGTACATATACCGCGCATCCGCACGGCGGTGGTGGACGGCACCGCGCCCCACGTGGTGGAGCCCCAGTATCCCGCCGCCGTGGACCGCTATGTGAACCTGGGACAGTTTTACGACATCGCCGCCGCCAAGGCCGCGCGGGGGGAGATCGCGGCCCACAGCCGGTCCGTCTCCGCCGCCTACCAGAGGGCCTACCACGCCCTGGGGGCCGCCCGGCAGATGGACGACAGCGCCGCCGCCCTGGTGCTGGAGGGGCTGGACGCGGGCAGGCTGCTCCGCCGCACGGACGGCATCATCGGCAGAGAGATCCGGGGAAAGGGGGCGGGAGGGCCCGACCGGCTCCGGTTCCTGGGGAGCCTGACGTGCAGGGGGCCCGTCTGGCGCTTTGACACGGCGGCGGCGCTGTGCCCCAGAATCTACCAGCTGCAGGACACCTACGGGCTGGCGGCGCCCATGCTGGAGCGCCTCCACGCCGCCGCCCGGTCCAGAGGGTACGCCGCCGTGGTCTGCCCCGACCCGGAGCACATGGACCGCGTCCAGCACCTGCTGCTGCCGGAGCTGGAGCTGGCCTTCGTCACCAGCCGGGAGGGGATGGCCTTCGACGGCCCCGCCTACCGCCGGGTGCGGCTGGACGCCATGGTGTCTCAGGCCCATCTCAAGCGCTGCAAGGCCCGCCTCCGCTTTACCCGCCGGGTGGCGGACGCGCTGCGGGAGGAGGGGCTGGAGGCCCTGCGGGAGGCCAAGGCGGCCCACGACGCCCTGGAGGCCGTCTACCGGCCCCATGTGGATTTTGCCGGGGTGGACGAGGTGGTGAGCCAGGAGCTGGAGCGGATGGAGCGCTATCTGTGAACGGGTGTTAACCGCGTACAGACCAGGGCCGCCCCCGCTGCGAAAGCAGCGGGGGCGGCCCTGGGTATGTGATATGCGCGCCTCAGCGGTTCTGCTCGTAGTCCTTGATCATAGGGGGGATCTGAGCGATCATGTTGTCCATGTCCTCAAACATGGCGCTCTTCGTGGTGCCCAGGCGGCTGGCGGAGTCGATGTGCTGGATGACCTCCTGGTACCGGTCCTTGATCTGGTCGAAGAACTGGCGGATGGTCTGCAGCTCGTTCTGGGAGGAGGAGATGACGCCGGAGATCTCCGCCTGCACCGACACGGCGCCCTCCGCGGCGGCGGTGATCTGGCGGAAGCTCTCGTCCGTCTGGCTTACGATGCCTACGCCCTGACCCAGGGTCTGCTGGGAGGCGACGATGCTGTCGCTGAGCTGGCCGGCGCGGCTCTCCACGTCGCAGACGCCGGAGTCCACCTCGCCCGCCAGCACCTTAATCTCCTTGGCCAGGTCCTTCACCTGGGCGGCCACCACCGCGAAGCCCTGGCCCGCCGTGCCGGCCCTGGCGGCCTCGATGGAGGCGTTGATGGCCAGGATGTTGGTCTGGTCCGCGATGGAGACGATCTTGCCCATACACTGCTGAATCCCCTTGATGGCGGCCTGGAGCTGGGTGAAGATCTCTGTCATCTCATCGTAGGAGTGCTGCACCTGCATGGAGGTGTTCCCCAGAGCCTCCATCTGACCCTGGGCCTCGGAGACGGACTGGGCGATCTCGCCGCGCACCTGGATAAACTGCTCCGCCGTCTGGTTGATGTTGGAGAAGGAGGCTCCCAGGTCCTGCAGCTTGGCCTGGAAGTGGTCCGCCTCCTTCAGCACGCTGGAGAAGGAGGTCCCCACAAGGCTCAGCTCCCAGAGGGAGGCGACCTCCTTCTGCACCAGCTCCTTCTGGTACTCCTTCAGGCTGCCCGCCACATGGAGAATGGGGTAGAGGCTGCGCTCCTCCCGCGTCTGCTCCGGCTTCTGCCGGTTTTTTCCCGCAAACAACATGGCCGTTCCCTCCTTCATTCAAAGACCACGCAGGTCATGGACTGGTTGACAAAGCGGTTGTTGTAGTGCTCGCCATACCCGACAAAGCCCGCGTGACAGCCCAGGGAGGCCATCTCCCGCAGGTAGGTCTGCATATAGTTGTGCTCGGAAAACAGCTTGTAACGGAACAGGCAGTTGACGGAGAAGATGGCCGAGCGGCGGGGGAACTCCCGGCAGATCTGGGCGATGGTCTCCCGGGTGATGGCCTGGTAGTCCCCCAGCTCCAGAAGGATCAGCACGTCGGAGTCGTTGACCTGGCGGAAGCAGGCCAGGGAGTTGCCGTGGACTTCCTTGATGGAGATGATGCAGGTGTCGTCCCCGTTGATCTTGCCGAAGGGGTTCTGGAAGGTCCGGGTGAGAATCTCCTCGTCCGTCACGTGGAGGATGCTCTTGTACACCTGCTTGGCGGGCTTCCCGTTCAGGGAGCCCAATATGTAGTTGGAGCGATCCGTGTTGGAGGCGATGAAGCGGTAGTTGCCCAGCTGGTGGTAGATGTTCTCCTTGTAGGTCTTCACCCGGCCGTTCTGGTTGCGGACCAGGGCGTAGGCCACCGCGTCCTGGTAGACGCGCCCGTTGGCGGAGACCTTCCCCTGGTCGCCGGTGCCGCCCACCAGGGAGATGCCCCGCTGGCGGAGGGCGGTGTAGATGGTGGTCAGCACGCAGGCGTCGTTGCCGGCGCAGAAGTCGATGCACACCGTGTCGCGGCTGGAGCCGCCCACCGTCTGCATATCCCGCTCCAGGCGCCGGATGTACTTCACCGGCATGGTGGACACCTGCTCGAGGACGTTGGCGGCGGCGGTGACGCCGTCGGAAAAGGCAATGATACCCACGCCGTGCTCCACGACGCCGGTCTGGTAGCTCATGCCGATGCACCCGATGCTGGGGATGCCGGGGTAGCGCTTCTCCAGAGCCTGGACGTGCTCCTCGAATTGGGCGTCGTTGGACAGCAGCATGATAAACTGGGGATTATAGAGACCCTGGAGCGCCTCGTCCAGGCTGCCCCTCTGGCTCATACCGTAAAACTGCTTCACGCGATTGTCTCCCTCCCATGTTTTTTACATATTTTCCAATTATACGTGAAAGAGGCCGCCCTGTCAACTATGTGCGTTTCAATATTTTGCCAAGATTTGGCCGGTATTCCGGCCTCATACGGGCAAATTGCGGAAAATGGGGCGGGGGAGGCGAAACAGCGGCGAAGGCCGGAGCCTTCGCCGCTATTTCAGTTCCTGCCGCAGTTTTTCGATGGCCCGCTTCTCCAGGCGGGATACCTGCACCTGGCTCACCCCCAGGATTTTGGCGCACTGCTGCTGGGTCAGCCCCTTGTAGAAGCGCAGCAGGATGGTCCGCTTCTCCCGGTCCGGCAGGGCGTCGATGGCGGCGCGCAGGGCGATGCGCTCCACCAGGTGCTCCTCCGTGGCGGCGCTGGCCAGGGTGGACTCCAGGGTGAGGCCGTCGGCGTTCTCCTGCTGGAGGCTGTCCGGGGGCGCGGCGGCCAGCTCCGCCACGGCGATCTCCTCGGGGGTGAGCCCCGTCTCCGCGCTCAGCTCGGAGAGGACGGGCTCCCGGCCCAGGCGCACCCGCAGGCGCTCCCTGGCGGCGTAGATGCTGATGCCCTGCTCCTTGAGGGTGCGGCCCACCTTGATCAGGCCGTTGTCCCGCAGGTGCCGCCGGATCTCCCCGGCGATCTTGGGCACGGCGTAGGTGGAGAACTGGGTGCCGTAGCTGACGTCGAAGCCCCGCACCGCCTTGAGAAACCCCAGGCACCCCAGCTGGTAGAGGTCGTCGGGCTCCACGCCCTTGCCGTAGTAGCGGCGCACCACCGCCCAGATCAGGCCGCTGTTCTCCTCGAGCACCCTGGCCGCCGCCGCCTCGTCCCCCTCCCTGGCCAGGGCCAGCAGGTCCAGGGCGCCGGCGGTCACTGGAGGGGCCGGCGGGGCTGGATGCGCCGGCGCATGGTCACCCGGGTGCCGCGGCCCTGCTGGGAGCGGACCGAGAGGCGGTCCATGAAGCTCTCCATGATGGTGAAGCCCATGCCGCTGCGCTCCTCGCCGCCGGTGGTGTAGAGGGGCTGGCGGGCCCGCTCCACGTCCTCGATGCCCCGGCCCCAGTCCCGCACCACGATCTCCAGCACGTCCCCGTCCAGGACGCGGGCCTTGACGGAGACCCTGCCCAGGGTGTCCGGGTAGGCGTGGACGATGGCGTTGGTCACCGCCTCGCTGACGGCGGTCTTGATGTCCCCCAGCTCCTCCAGGGTGGGGTCCAGCTGGGCGGCAAAGCAGGCCACCGCCCCCCGGGCGAAGGCCTCGTTGGCGCTGCGGCTGAGAAACTCCAGGGCTATGTAATTCGTGCTTTTTGTCCTCATGTCACACCTCGACTTTCTTCAGATCAGATCCACATACCGGCTCAGCCCGGCCGTCTCCAGCACCCGGGCTGCCTGCCGGGGGATGTTCACCACCATCAGCGTCCCCGACAGGGCCTCCATCCGCCGCTTGGCCCGCAGCACCACCGCGATGCCGGAGCTGTCCATGAAGGACAGCTCCCCCAGATCCAGCAGCGTCCGGGCGGGCAGGACCTGCTCGAGCAGGCGGTCGATGGACTCCATCAGCTCCCTGGCCGCGTGGTGGTCCAGCTCGCCGGAGAGGGTGATGGTCAGCTGGCGGTTTTCCGCCTTGTACTTCATCTCCATGGCTTGTCTCCTTTGTGGACAGATTGCGGGGCTCGTCCCCTCTCAGGACATGGCTGCGAGCGGTCCGCCTGCCGTCATTATAGAGCGCAGCCCCGGCGGGTTTTTGTCGAAAGGAGGGGGCGGAGGAAAAATTCCCCGCACTTTTTCAAGGCGGGGGGCGAAATTCCTGCGGCGTAGATAAATATGCAGAAGATCTGTCGTTTTTTTTCACAGCTTATTGACTTCATCGAATAAAAGTGATAGAGTATACAGGAAAATCCGGTCCAGACGGCCTGATTCATACAAAAAGCCAAGGAGACCATCTAATGGAGCGTTACTATCAGCCTGAAATTGAGTGCGCCTCGCGGGAGCAGATCCTGGCGTGGCAGAACGAGCGCCTGGTCAAGCAGGTCCGGCATGTGTGGGAGAACGTACCCTACTACCGCCGGAAGATGGAGGAGAAGGGGGTGGCCCCGGAGGATATTCGGGGGGTGGAGGACCTGCACAGGCTGCCCTTCCTCACCAAGGACGACCTGCGGGAGGCCTACCCCTACGGCCTGCTGGCGAAGCCCCTGGCGGACTGTGTGCGCATCCAGTCCACCTCCGGTACCACCGGCCGGCGGGTGGTGGCCTTTTACACCCAGCACGATGTGGACCTGTGGGAGGACTGCTGCGCCCGGGCCGTCATGGCCGCCGGCGGCACCAGCGAGGACGTGTGCCACGTCAGCTACGGCTACGGCCTGTTTACCGGCGGGCCCGGCCTAAACGGGGGCAGCCACAAGGTGGGCTGCCTGACGCTGCCCATGTCCTCGGGCAACACCGACCGGCAGCTGCAGTTTATGGTGGATTTGGGCTCCACCATCCTGTGCTGCACCCCCTCCTACGCCGCCTACCTGGCCGAGAGCATCCACGAGCGGGGGCTGCGGGACCAGATCAGGCTGAAGGCCGGCATCTTCGGCGCGGAGGCCTGGAGCGAGGAGATGCGCCGGGACATCGAGGCGAAGCTGGGCATCAAGGCCTACGACATCTACGGCCTCACCGAGACCAGCGGGCCGGGGGTGGCCTTCGAGTGCTCCGCGCAGACGGGGATGCACATCAACGAGGACCACTTCATCGCCGAGATCATCGACCCCGACACCGGCGAGGTGCTGCCCGAGGGGACCAAGGGGGAGCTGGTGTTCTCCTCCATCACCAAGGAGGCCTTCCCGCTGCTGCGCTACCGCACCAGAGACATCTGTGTGCTCACCCGGGAGAAGTGCGCCTGCGGCCGGACCCATGTGAAGATGTGCAAGCCCATGGGCCGCAGCGACGACATGCTGATCGTCAAGGGCGTGAACGTCTTCCCGTCCCAGATCGAGACGGTGCTGCTGGAGCAGGGCTACCCCGCCAACTACCAGATCATCGTGGACCGGGTGAACAACTCCGACACCCTGGAGGTCATGGTGGAGATGACCCCGGAGAACTTCTCCGACAGCCTGGGCGCCATCACAGAGATGGAGAAGGGCCTGGTGGCGGCGCTCAAGGCCATGCTGGGCATCTACGCCAAAGTGCGCCTGGTGGCCCCCAAGACCATCGCCCGCAGCGAGGGCAAGGCCGTCAGAGTCATCGACAAGCGCAAAATCTGAATACTTTCATCCAATTTTGAGAGGAGCAGGCAACATGACAATCGTGCAGCTATCTGTATTTCTGGAGAACCGGGCCGGCCAGCTGTCCAGCGTGACGGAGCTTCTGGCCCAGAACAGCGTGGACATGCAGGCCCTCAACATCGCGGAGACCGCGGACTACGGGGTGCTGCGGCTGATTGTGGACGCCCCCCTGAAGGCGGCGGCTCTGCTCAGGGAGCAGGGCTTCATCGTCCGGGAGACCCCGGTGGTGCAGGCTCCGGTCCCCGACAGGCCGGGCGGGCTGAACTGCGTTCTGCGGACCATCGCAGAGGCGGAGATTGACATTGAGTACATGTACTCCGTGCTGGGACAGCGCAACGGCCTGGCCTACATGGTCTTCCGGGTGGCCGACGTGGAGCGGCTGGACGCCGTGCTGTCCGGGGTGGTCTGAGCGCCTGGCTCCGATCTCCCCGCGCGCGCAGGGCTTTGCGGGAAAACGCTATCATCATAAAGGACGGATTTTACCATGCAGGAAATGAGCAGAAAGAACCGACTCTTCACCGACTCCGTCATCCGCCGGATGACGCGGATCGCCATTGACGTGGGGGCCATCAATCTGGCCCAGGGCTTCCCCGACTTCGATCCCCCCCAGGCCATGATGGACCGGCTGGCGGAGGTCAGCCGCTTGGGGCCCCACCAGTACCCCATCACCATGGGGGCCCCCAACTTCCGCCAGGCACTGGCCCGGAAGTGCGGCCGGTTCATGGGCCGCACCCTGGACCCGGATACGGAGATCGTGGTGACCATCGGCTCCACCGAGGCCATGGTGGACACCATCTTCGCCCTGACCAATCCGGGGGACAAGATCATCCTCTTCTCCCCCTATTTTGAGAACTACCACGCCCAGGCCATCCTGGCGGACTGCGAGCCTGTCTACGTGCCCCTGGTCCCCCCGGCCTTCGGCTTTGACCCCGACGTGCTGGAGGACGCCTTCCGGCAGGGGGCCAAGGCGATTCTGATCTGCAACCCCTCCAACCCCAGCGGCAAGGTGTTCACCTATGACGAGCTCAAGCTCATCGCCGATCTGTGCGTCAAGTACGACGTGTACGCCATCATGGACGAGGTGTATGAGCACATCATCTACGACGGCCACAAGCACACCTACATGAACGCCCTCCCCGGCATGTGGGAGCGGACGGTGAGCTGCTCCAGCCTCTCCAAGACCTACTCCGTCACCGGCTGGCGGCTGGGCTACGCCATCGCCCCCCAGCCCATCATGGACCGGATCAAGCAGTACCACGATTTCAACACCGTGGGCGCGCCCTCGCCCCTGATGGAGGCCGCCGTGGTGGGCCTGGATATGCCGGACAGCTACTATGAGGAGTTCGGGGCCCACTACGCCCACATGAAGCAGCTGTTCACCGACGGACTGAAGAACATCGGCATCCCCTTCACTGACCCCCAGGGGGCCTACTTCGTGCTGGCCAACATCGGGCCCTACCTGAAGAAGGGGCAGACGGACGTGGACTTCTGCGAGGAGATGGCCCGGAAGGTGGGGGTGGCCTGCGTCCCCGGCACGTCCTTCTTCAAGGAGAACGTCAACGATATTGTCCGGGTCCACTTCGCAAAGAAAGACGAGACCCTGCTGGAGGCCCTGGACCGGCTGTCCCACATCCGGGAGAAGATGGCCTGAAAAGGGATATATGCATGAAAAAACCGGCCGGAGTCCTGGGGCTCCGGCCGGTTTTCGGCGCTGTGGGAGGTGGGGGTCAGCTTCTGGCCTGGCCGGCCACGTGGAGAATCTCGCCGGTGATATAGGAGGCGGCGTCGCTGGCCAGGAAGAGGAAGGCGCCGGCCAGGTCCTCCGGTTCGCCGATGCGGCGCAGGGGAATCTGGCTGATCAGGGGGGCGATGACCTCCTGGGGCACTTTCTGCATCATGTCCGTGTTGGTGATGCCGGGGGCCACGGCGTTGACCCGGATGCCCTGGGGGCCCAGCTCCCGGGCCAGGGAGAGGGTCAGGCCGTTGATGGCGGCCTTGCTGGCGGGGTAGGCCACGCCCTTGGGCTGGCCGTAGCGGCTGACCATGCTGCTGGTGTTGAGGATGCAGCCGGCGCCCTGGGCGGCCATGGCGTCGTAGACGGCGCGGACGCAGTAGAAGACCGCGTCCACGTTCAGGGCCATCACCCGCCGGAACAGCTCCGGGGTGTAGTCCGAGAGGGGCTCGGAGGAGGACACGCCGGCGTTGTTCACCAGGATGTCAATGCGCCCGTACCGCTCCCGGACGCCGTCGAAGGCGGCCTTTACAGAGGCGTAGTCCGTCAGGTCCGGGGCGATGCCCTCCACGGGCCAATCGGGGTGCTCCGCCTTCAGCCGGGCCACCGCGCGGTCCGCCGTCTCCTGGCGGGAGCCGCAGAGGACGACGGAGGCGCGGTTCTCCAGATATTTTTTTACGACGGCGTACCCGATGCCGCGGGTGCCGCCGGTGACGATGGCGACCTTGTTGTTGAGCATGGTGGATTCCTCCTTTTTTATTTAAGTATATGCCGCCCCGCCCCCGGTTATCAGGGGACGGGACGGCAGGGAAAAATTTACTTGCAGAGGGCGGCGGTGTCCATGGCGATCATCAGCTCCTCGTTGGTGGGGATGATGAAAATCTTCACCTTGGAGCCCTCGGCGGACACGTCCGCCTCCTTGCCCCGGACCTTGTTCTTCTCTGGGTCCATTTTGACGCCCATGTACTCCAGGCCCTGGCAGATGTGCTCGCGCATGTCGGTGGAGTTCTCGCCCACGCCGGCGGTGAATACGACGGCGTCCACGCCGCCCATGGCGCTGGCGTAAGCGCCGATGAACTTGCGCACCTCATAGGCGAACTTGTCCAGAGCCAGCTGGGCGCGCTCGTTGCCCTTGGCGGCGGCGTCGTCCAGATCCCGGAAGTCGGAGCTGACGCCGGAGATGCCCAGCACGCCGGACTTCTTGTTGAGGATGTTCAGCATCTCCTTGATGTCATAGCCGTAGCGGCCCATGAGGTACTCCAGGATGGTGGCGTCCACGTCGCCGGAGCGGGTGCCCATGGGGAAGCCGGCCAGGGGCCCCAGGCCCATGGTGGTGTCCACGCACTTGCCGTCCACCACGGCGGAGAGGGAGGAGCCGTTGCCCAGGTGGCAGCAGATGACCTTGCTGTGCGCCGGATTGCCCAGCATGTCGATGGCCCGGGCGGAGACGTAGCGGTGGCTGGTGCCGTGGAAGCCGTAGCGGCGCACGTCGTCCTTCTCGTAGTACTCGTAGGGGATGGCGTAGATGTAGGCCTTGGGGGGCATGGTCATATGGAAGGCGGTATCGAACACGGCCACCTGGGGCGTCTTGGGCATGATCTTCTGGCAGGCCTCGATGCCCATGAGATTGGCGGGGTTGTGGAGGGGCCCCAGGGGGATGCACTTCTTGATGGCCTCGATGCAGGCATCGTCAATGATGCAGCTCTCGGTGAAGGCCATGCCGCCGTGGAGGACGCGGTGGCCCACAGCGGCGATCTCGTCGGTGGAGGAGATGACGCCCTTGGCGGGGTCCACCATGATGTCCAGGACCGCCTGGATGGCCTCGGAGTGGGTGGGCATGGGGATGTCCTGCTTCACGTCCTCGCGGCCGGGGACCTTGTGGGTCAGGCGGCCGTCGATGCCGATGCGCTCGCACAGGCCCTTGGCGAAGACCTCGCCGCCGTCGGACTCCATGAACTGGTACTTCAGAGAGGAACTGCCCGCGTTGATAATCAGAATTTTCATGGGGTAAATTCTCCTTATCCATTTTGTCATTGTTTTGTTATTTTTTGTTTCCAACCTGTCTCTTGCGTTTCCGGAGGGAGACGGGTACAATAATAACAGGTATATTGTAGACCATTCTCGCCGGTTAGACAACCATTTTTTTGGCAAAACCCAGAAAAAATATGGACAGACCGGCGTTCACCTGCCGAAAGGGGGCCGGGCCGTGGCTGTGGCGGGCATTATCGCGGAATATAACCCCTTCCACCGGGGCCACGCCTGGCAGATCGCGGAGATCCGCCGCCGCCTGGGGGCGGATACCGCCGTGGCGGCCTGCATGAGCGGGAACTTTGTCCAGCGGGGGGATTTCGCCATTATGCGCAAGCACTGCCGGGCGGCGGCCGCCCTGCGGGGCGGCGCGGACCTGGTGCTGGAGCTGCCCACGCCCTGGTCCGCCGCCGGGGCGGAGCGCTTCGCCCAGGGGGGCGTGGGGATTCTCGCCGCCACGGGGGTGGTGACCCACCTGGCCTTCGGCAGCGAGTGCGGGGCGCTGGCCCCCCTGGCGGAGACGGCGGCGTGGCTGAACAGCCCGGCGTATGACCGGCGGCTGCGGGAGTTTGTCTGGGGCGGCGCGTCCTTTGCCGCCGCCCGGCAGGCGGCGGTCCGCTCCCTGGCGGGGGCGGCGGCGGAGTGCCTCTCCCGGCCCAACAACGCCCTGGCGGTGGAGTACCTGCGGGCCCTGGGGACCCAGGGCGGCGGCATAGAGCCCCTGGCCCTGCCGCGGGTGGGGGCGGACCACGACAGCGGGGAGGAGAGCGCCTTTCCCTCCGCCTCCGCCATCCGGGAGCGGATTCTGGCCGGGGCGGCGTGGCGGGAGCTGCTGCCGGAGTGCGCCGCCGGGATCCTGGAGGCGGAGATGGCTGCCGGGCGGGCCCCGGTGTGCGTTGGAAACTGCCGGCGGGCCGTGCTGGCCCGTCTGCGCCGGATGGGGGAGGAGGACTTCCTCCCCTACGACGGGGGAGGGGAGGGGCTGTACCACCGGTTTTACGCCGCTGTGCAGTCCGCCGCCTCCATGGAGGAGATTCTGGAGCGGGCCAAAACCCGGCGCTACCCCATGGCCCGCCTGCGGCGGCTGCTGCTCCAGGCCTATCTGGGCGTGCCCCAGGCGCGCCGGGGGGAGCGGCCTCCCTATCTCCGGGTGCTGGGATTCAGCGAGCGGGGCCGGGCCCTGCTGGGGCAGATGCGGGAGCGGGCGGCGCTGCCGGTGATCACCAAGCCCGCCCATGTCCGGCGGCTGGGCGGGGCGGCGGAGCGGGTCTTCGACCAGGAGGCCCGGTGTACGGACCTGTATGTGCTGGCTTATCCCGATCTGGGACAGGCGGGGCCGGGGAGCGAGTACGCGGCGGGGCCGCAGATGGAGAGTATCCTATGAAAAACAATGCCTTTCCTATCTTTTTAGCGGCGTGGCTGATCCTGCTGGCCGCCCGGGGCTTTACCCCCGCGCCTGCGCCGGTGCAGACGGCGGAGACGGCGGAGGCGGTCTATACGCTCGAGGCGCTCTCGGAGGAGGAGACCTTCCTGTCCGAGGGCGGCAGGAAGCTGGCGGACTACAGCTACCAGCTTCTGGTGCTGTCCGTGGCCAACCTGGAGGAGCTCTCCCCGGAGGAGGCGGAGGCGGCGCAGCGGAATGTGGAGACCTTCCACGCCAAGATGTCCGCGCTGATGGAGGAGCTGACGGCCTACGGGGCCGTGATGGGGGACGACGCGGCCCAGATGGAGCGGGACGGCTATACCATCGAGGCCTACTACGACAGGGCGGCCGCCTCCGGGACCATGGCGGGGGATCTGGTCAGCGTCCGGGTGGACCAATGCAGCTACACCGGCGGAGCTCACCCGAACCGCTATACCTCCAGCTACCTCTTTGATCTGCGGATCGGGCAGTTTATCGACCCCACCCAGCTGGCCGACGATCCGGCGGCTTTCCAGTGCGGGGCGGCGGAGCTGCTGCGGGAGAAGGCGGACGCCATCACCCGGAATCGGGACGGCTACTGGCCGGACTACGGGGAGATCATCTCCCGCTGGAGCGAGGGGGCGGTCCTCTTTGACGAGGAGGGGATGCTGGTGGTCTACTCCACCTACGAGCTGGGGCCCTACGTCATGGGCGAGGTGGAGCTGCGTTTGAGCTATGAGGAGCTGGCAGGGCTCATCGGCGACGGGGGACTGGCCCGGCTGGGCATGGCGCCCGCTGCGGCGGAGGAGTAGGTTCAGGAGGCGTTGCGGTGGAGCAGGGAGAAGACGATCCGCCCGGCGCACATGGAGAGGACGGTCAGCAGGTTCCAGACGGCGGCGAAGACCCGGAAGTCCGCGGGAACGCGCAGAAGGGCCCACAGGTAGACAGCGGTGACGGCGAGTCCTGCGGCGATGTTGGGCAGGCGGAGGCGGGGGTACTCCTGGACGGCGATGGCCATGTCGCTGACCAGATAGATGCTCCCGACGACGAGGTAGCTGACAATCTCCGCCAGGTGGAGGGTCGTGAACATCCAGAGAAAGAGCTGCACATAGCCGTTCTCAGGCTGAAGGAGGAGCAGGAGAGCTCCGCCGGCGCCCGCCCAGAGGAGATTGGCGATCACGCCGCCGTAGGCGGCGAGGGTGCGCTGCCAGGGGGCCAGGGCGCGGTATTTGTCCAGATCCACCGGGCCGGGGTTGGAGAAGAAGACGTAGGGCTTCACCTGCACGCGGCTCCAGCCGGGGCGGCAGCCGAAGCGGGCGTTCAGCAGGGCGTGTCCGAACTCGTGGAGCCAGACGGCGGCGTACAGTGCGCAGTAGGCGAGCAGAGAAGACAGAATCCAGCGGCTCATATGCGGTTTCCTCCAGACGGTGAGAATATGGTTCGCTGAGATCAGTATACTACTTCTCCGGCGGCGTGTCCATATGATTGAGAAAAAGGCCTCGTTTCCGCAGCTGCGGAAACGAGGCCCTTTTTATCTGCTCAGATCGCGTACCATTTGATCTCGTTGGCCGCCAGATCCAAGGGGAAGTGCTCGCCGCCGTCCATCCAGACGGTGGTGGACTGGGGCTCGTAGGTGTTGTTCACTACGCAGAACTGACCGCTCTGGACAAAGGCGTGGACCTCCACGTTGAAGTTGGTGGAGAACCAGCGGTGCAGCTCCTCCTCGCCGTGGGCGCTCCAGAGGATGGCCCGATAGAGCAGGCGGCTGTTCTCGAAGGAGTAGGGGAGGCCGGAGAGGTACACCGCCCGGCCGGAACCGAAGCCGTTTACCGCCAGCTGGACCTCCTTGTCCCGCTGGACCAGGATCTCCGTGCCGGGGAGGGCGTAGATGCTCTTCTTGCCCTCGCCGAAGTTTACGGGACCGGTGCAGTCCGCCAGCAGGAAGTGGTCCGGGTGCTCCTCCCAGTTGTACTTGTCGTACCCCAGGGTAAACCCGGTCTCCTTCTCCACGCCCAGCACGCCCGCCAGCTGGAGGTAGCGGCCCTGGTACTGGTGGCCGGAGGGCTCGCCCACGCCGATGAGGCCGCCGCCGTTCCAGATGAAGCGCTTCACCAGGGCGGCGATCTCCGGGTCCTCCCAGACCGCGCCGCCGGTGTGGGCCGTGTCGCCGTCGCCCACGTTGAGCAGTACGTCCACGCCCTCCAGGGCGCGGGGATCGGCCTTGAGGTCGTCAAAGCTGAGGAACTTCACGTCGAAGGGCGCGCCGGACAGGGCCTCGATGACCCCGGCGTAGGAGTAGTTCTGCTTCTGGTACAGGGCGTGGTGGACCATGTGGCAGCCCCAGGACCGGGCGCGGCCCCAGCTGTTGAGCACCGCCACGGTCTTCACGCAGTAGGGCTTGGCCCCGCCAATGTTGTCGTAGAGCAGCCGGAACTCCTTGCACACGCTCTCCACGTAGTCCACAAACTCCGGGAACTGGCAGGCCAGCTTCAGGTAGCCGCCGTAGCCGATGCGGTCGATGGGCTTGCGCAGAATGGCCCGGCGGGCGGTGACCCAGTTCTCCTTGGCCTCCCGGACGGGGTCGCCCCCCTCGTGGAAGGTGTCGGGGAAGAAGTAGGGCAGGAACCGGCCCTCGGTGTACTTCACCCCGGGGATGTCGGAGATGAGGCGCAGGGTGGAGCCGTTGCCAACGCTGCCCACCACCGCGTCCAGGCCGATAGAGGCGAACTCCGGCATGTAGGGCTCGGTGCCGATGAAGTGGTCCCCCAGGAACA
>ERZ779629.71-NODE-71-length-44417-cov-9.915220_pt1 | contig 44417 bp, 37 predicted proteins | sample MGYA00514192_ERZ779629 | MGnify/ENA primary metagenome ERZ779629 (study PRJEB29562, sample SAMEA4376709) | mouse gut metagenome | isolation source: Cecum | study: EMG produced TPA metagenomics assembly of the A DSS colitis mouse model was used to assess the microbial... | reverse complement strand
CGCCCACCCGCCGCCTCCTTCCGGCGGGCGGGGGGGATGGCGCGGTTCTCAGGCAGGCCGCGGGGGGGGGGGCATTTGTCCGCGATATGTGTTCTCTATCAGAGACGTTTTCAGGTTCCGCATGAAGATCCGGTGAGGAATGGCGAAGTTGCCGGTGACAGTCTCCCCGCTTGGAACGTCCTTGGTGACTACCGCGCCCAAAGAGATGCACACGTCGTCTCCGACCGTGACGGCGTTGGAGATAGTGGCGTTCACGCCGATCCAAAGCCGGTCGCCGAAGACGCAGTTGCCGCTAATCTCCGCTTCGGCGGCGATCAGGCCGCGTTTTCCGATCACGGTACCATGCCCGATCAGTACGCCATTGTCAATCATACAATACGCACCGATGCGGGTGGTATCCAGCTGGAGCGCGCCGCATTCGATATTGCAGTTGCTGCCGATCTGCACGCCCTGTTCGATGACGGTCCACCCGGCATCCAGGCCGATAAAGGCGCGGTCCGCACCCTCTTTTATGACGGTGTAGCCTTGGGCGCCGATCACGGTCCCGGCGCAGACCCGGACGCCCTCCATCAAAACGCTGTTTTCATTGACGGTGACAAAGGGCTGAAGCTCCACACTCGGCCCGATCTCTACATTGTATGGGGCTACGTAGGCCAGCGGGCTGATGTTTGCGGTGGGATCGATTACAGTAGGCCGCTTTTCCCGATGGCGGACCAGGTAATTATGGAGCGTAAAGAAGGCGGCCTTCGGCGATTCCGTTACGGCCACGCCGGAAACATGGGCTGAGATGAGCGCTTGGACCTCCGGCGCGCAGATTACGCAGGAAATTCGGGGATCCTCCAGGGCATACGCGTATTTGGGCGTTTCCAGATAAGTCAGGGCCCGTTCGCCACGGATGCGGGTACATTGCTCCAAGGTGGCGAATGTGCCGTCAGAAACCAGGGAACAGCCGTGTCCTGTTTTTTCGAGATAGTCGGAAAGCTTCACAGATTGGCTCCCTCCAATACCGCCTGAATTACCTCCGCCTGCTCCGCTTCTGTCAGATAGGGGTGCATGGGCAGGGAGAAGGTCCGGGCACAATAGTCGTTCGCGTTTAGGAACACCTCGCCGTAGGACGGATCGTCCCGGAACACCGGCAGGGTGTGCTGGGGCTTCGGATAGTAAATCATGTTGGGGACACCTTTTTCCGTCAGATGGGCCACGATTTTATCCCGCTGGGCCGTGTCCTTCGCAAGCAGCGCGTACTGGGCCCAGGCGGACACACAGCCTTCTGCCACGAAGGGCGTGACCAGCTTCCCGGCGAAAGCGGCGCTGTAGCGTCCTGCCGCGGTCTGCCGGGCGTCCAGCTCATAGTCCCTCAGGGCCTTGAGCTTGGGCAGGAGGACGGCGGCCTGGAGGTTGTCCAGCCGGGAGTTCATGCCGACCCGAATGTTGTCGTACTTCCCGCCGGGGCCCTTACCGTGGACGCAGAGGGACCGGAACAGCTTGTCCAGGTCATCGTCGTCGGTGAAGACGGCGCCGCCGTCGCCGTAGCAGCCCAGGGGCTTGGCGGGGAAAAAGCTGGTGGTGGCGATATGGCCGAAGGCGCAGGCCCGCTTTCCCTTGTACACCGCTCCGAAGCTCTGGGCGGCGTCCTCGATGAGGGTGAGACCGTATTTCCCGCAGATGGGGGCGATGGCGTCATAGTCGCAGGGATTGCCCAGGATGTCCACGGCGACCACGGCTTTCGGGGTCAGCCGTCCCTCCGCCAGCACGGCCTGAATCTGCCGCTCCAGGCTCTTGGGGTCCAGGCAGTAGGTGTCCGGCAGAATCTCGCAGAACACGGAGGCCGCGCCGAACATCTTCGCCGGCTCCGTGGAGGAGATGAAGGTCATGTCGGGGCAGAACACCGCGTCCCCCTCCCCTACTCCGGCGGCCATAAACGCGAGCTGGAGCGCGTCCGTGCCGTTGGCGCAGGTGATGCAGTGCTTCCGGCCTGTGAAGGCGGCGAGCTGGGCCTCCAGCTCCTTGACGTATGCGCCGCCGATGAACTGGGCGGAATCCAGGACGCTTTGAATGTTGGCGTTGATCTCGGTTTTCAGGGCCCGGTATTGGGCCTTCAGGTCGATGAATTGCATAGGTTATTCCTTCTTTCCAATAAAAGGCTTGGCAGGATTTCCCACCACGGTTTCGCCAGAGGGCACGTCTTTGACCACTACCGCGCCCATCCCAATAAAGGCGTTTTCGCCAATAACGCATTGATTTCGGATAATAGTTCCTGCCAGATATCCGTTTCGCCCTATATGGACGCTGCCGCTGACGCTGCACGGACCCGCCATGGCGGCGTCTTCTTCAAACCAGCAGTTGTGAGCAATATGACCCAAAGCGTCGATTTTTACACCGCTTTCCAAAATCGTATCATCAATTGTTCCCCGGCTGATGCAGACGTTTTCCCCAATCAGCACCCGGTCGCCAATAGACACGCCGCCGAAGTGCTTTATCATCGTCTTTTTGTGAAGTGCATCCTCTGTGTAGGCATAACCGTCATGGCCTATGACCGCGCCGGAATGGATATCACAGTCTCTGCCGATGGTGACCCGGTTTACAATAACTACATTGTTCCAGATCACCGTCCCGTCCCCGATGGTAATATCCCCGTCCAGGGTGCAGTTGTGGCCGATGCGGACGTTTTTCCCCAGCTTGACTTTGGGAGAAAGATAGGTGAACTGCCCCACGGCGGGCTGCTCCTCGGCCTGCCCGTAAAAGTGTTCGATGGAGGAGAAGAAGGCCCGCTTGCCCTCCGGCGTGCGGATGACGTTGAGAGCGGCTCCGGCGACCACCTCCTCAGAGACAATTGCCAGGGCAATGTTATCAAGGCCGAAGTTCTCCGGGATGTTCTTCTCCGCCTTAATCCAAGTAAAGGAGCCGGGCTTGTAGTGGGCCAGAGAGGAGAAGCCCTCCACGGCGGCCTCTTCATCTCCGGTGAAGGCAAAGGGGATGCCTTCATCAGTCAGGAAATCAAGAATCTTAGAAATTTTCATAGCGCGCCCTCCTTCAAGAAAGAGACAGCGCTTATGCCGCATTCCGCGCGGTTTTCGGATGAGATGCGAAACGTACAGGAAGAAGCGTTTCCGCAGGAGCTTAGCAAGCTAAAATTTTCCGATGGGGCTACCCCATCGGGGAGTGTGGACAGGGGTCCACACTCCCTTATGACGTTTTGAACTACAGCCGTCTTTTTAATAAGCGGTCTAGCGGGGTTTCCCACTACGGTTTCTCCGGGGAGCACGTCCTTCAAAACGATGGCGCCCATTCCGACAAAGCCGTTTTCCCCTACCGCCGCTTGGTTTTTAATCACGCCGGAGGCAAAATAGGTATTTCTGCCAAAGCGGCAGGAACCGTAAAGCTGGCTTCCGCAGATGAATGCAGAATCTTCTCCAATCATGCAGTTATGACCAACTCGGACCTCAGCATCGATTTTGACGCCGCTTTTAATCATGGTGTCATCAATGACGCCACGGCTGATGCTGCAGTTTTCCAAAATCGTGACGCGGTTTCCAATGGTCACGCCGCCAAAGTGCTTGATCATAGCTTTTTTATGCTCTCCATCCTCGGTGTAGCCAAAGCCGTCTTGGCCAATGACCGTGCCAGAGGCAATCTCGCAATCCCTGCCAATGGATACACGGTTTACAATGACTACGTTGTTCCAGATTACTGTTCCATCTCCAATTGTAATATCCCCATCCAGAGTGCAGTTATGGCCGATACGTACATTTTTTCCTAATTTAACCTTTGGGGAAATATAGGTAAATTGTCCCACAGCGGGGCGGTCGTCCTCTTGCCCGTAAAAATATTCAATGGAGGAGAAAAAGGCCCGTTTGCTGTTTGTCGTGCGGATGGTGTTGGGAATTGTTCCAGTATCTACTCCATCGGAGACAATAGCCAGGGTAATTTGACTTAGGTCCAAGCTCTCAGGAATATTTTTTCCCGTTTTAATCCAAGTGAAGGAATTGGGCTTGTAATGCTGCAAGGAGGAAAAGCCCTCAACAGTGGTTTCTCTGTTTCCCTCAAAAGTGAAGGCAATTTTTTCCGCGCTCAGGAAGTCCAGTATTTCCGAAATCTTCACAGCACGTCCTCCCTCTTTACAATGGATTCTAAATCTGTAATGTTCTCAGCCATTTGGCGGCGCCGCTCCCTATTAGCGGATCGGATAAACGTGCCTACAGTCTGAGCAATGTCCTCTTCTTCGTCGTGATACCAGAAAGCGTGGGTCAAAATGTGCAGCTGATCATATTTCCTGGAACGGATGATATCCAATACCGGTTCCCGCCACCTTCGGCGGCTGTCGGAGAGGTATTTGAAATCGTGGAAAAAAGCTTTTCCATAAGAATTAACAATACCGGGAATTTCATAATCTGCTTCCAGCGTTTCATGGGAAGGCCGGTGCATGGAGACGCTCGAGACCCGGGTCTCGAGGAGTGCGGACAGGAGTCCGCACTCCTTTATAATGTTTTGAATGATCTGGTCCGGCTTCAGGGCCGGGGCATAAGACGCCTCGTCGAAGTGCAGACCGATCTCATGGCCCAGGGACAGAATATGCCGCAGGGCTTCCAGGCCGTCCCTGGAGGCGGGATTGTAAAAGTCGGTTCGGAGGAGGACGAAATAGGTGGAACGGGCCCCTTCCTCCGCCTCCAGCTCCGCCAACCTTACCGCCTGGGGAAGGCTGTTGTCGATATCATGGCGGAGAATAACACAGCGGGGCGTTTTGTTCCAGTCATGATAGCCTCGGACAGAATAGCCGTTCTCCTGAAGCAGGGCCAGCAATCCCTGGTAGGCCCGGTATGTGAATTCCACAGCTTGCTTCCTCCTTGATTTTCCCAGTCATATTTTCTTCCCGGACATTTTGCGGTACTTCCCTGACAGAACGTCCAGAATTCCTAACAGAGAGCCCCAGCCATAGGCGCAGTGAAAACAGGGAAACGCCCCAGCCAAAAACGCCGTTTCCCGAAGCCCCTGCGATAACCCGGCGGAAAAGCGCAGGTCCAGCGCGGCATAAGCCAGCAGTTCCAAGAGGAACAGCCAGAATACGGGCCGCCACAGCGCGGTCAAAATAGGCAGTCCGATCAGGGAAAGCACGAACAGGCAGGGTATGAAATGTCGGAGCCGCATAGAGCCGGGACAAAGCTTCGAGGTAATGATATTCCAGCGCCCGTTCGTCAGCCCCATTTTCATAATTCCCCCCACCGTCTCCCGGCAGTAGTAGGCCAGCCGAATGCGGTTGCTGAGATAAATCTTCCCGCCGCTGTGAATAATGCGGTAGTTCAGTTCGCTGTCCTGATTGCGGCTCAGGCGTTCATCATATAGGCCGATACGATCAAATATGTCCCGCCGGAACGCGCCGAAAGGCACCGTATCCACATAACCGTCTTTCCCGTTAATGCGGAATTGGGAATTCCCCACACCGAAGGGACAGGAGAGCATCCGCGCAATCAGCTCGCCCCTGGGTGTGCGGGCCTTCGTCTCCATCACGCCGCCCACGTTGTCCGCGCCGGTCTCTTCCAGCACCCGCACGCATTGGGTGAAATAGTCTTCGGCGTATTCCGCGTGGGCGTCCAGGCGGATAATGTAAACGCCCTTTGACGCCCGTATCCCCAGATTCATTGCGTAAGGAACGGTTTTATCCGGATTCTTCAGAATATGGATCAAGCCGGGAAAGCGGCTTTGGTACGCTTCCAGCCGCTCCAACGTGCGGTCCGTGGACATTCCGTCCACGAAAAACCACTCCATGGATTCCTTCGGATAGTCCTGCGCCAGCATGGAGCCGACGCAAGCGTCCAAATACAACTCCTCATTGTATACCGGAACGATTATGGAAATAAACGCACACCCCATCACAGCACCCTCCTTTCCTTCCTGTCAAGCAAGCGGGTAGTATTTGGGCGGCACGGCATAGTGGCTAATCAGCCAGATATTCACTTAAAAGCACCCCATCTTTCTTCTCCGTACAGGTCAGAACTGGTTGTAAATGAATTCCGGCGCGGTAGACAAGTCGGCATAGAGGAGATAAATGTAGACCGCCATCAGCATCAGCCAGATAGACACCCCACGCAGGATATCCCTCACGGTTCTATGGCTGCTTATAAAATTGATAAACTGCTTCATCAATGTATGCCCATCCTTTCCAGCCTACATGCATAATATCCCGCAGGAAAAAAGGTTCATACTCTTTATCCGAAAAATCTGCCAGTGCGGCGTCATATTTTTCGCAGAGTTCTCGGATGTTCTCGTAATACGCCTCCCTGCCTTCCTTGGGAAAACTTCGCTGGTCATACCAATAGCCATGTACTGGCACGCTGACAATTAAGGGTGTTATGCCAGTTGCCTTGCACACCTCCAGGAAGAGGGCCAGGTCCTCATATTCCGGCGAAACGGCATAACTCAAATCGCTCCAGGTGCCGCGATACCAATCCAAGTCGCTTGGCTTTTCCACAAGACGCTCATAATAGTCATTTTTAATATAAAAATCGTTTCCAGAACAGGAGGCTTCTCCTTCTCTGTCCGCCGCCTCACGCAGCACATCATAATCAATTTCTGCTGCTTTGACTGGCTCTCCCTCATGAGAAACCGTCAGGTTCCGTGCCGCCCATATTAGGGAGAACATTTCTTTTTGCTCCAGGAATCCAACATAGACAGCCTGACCCAGCTTTCCTACAGGGTTAAGGGATTGTTGAAGGATGGATGCGTCATACTGTTGGACCCGCTCAAGCTGCGGCAAGGCTTCCACCAGTAAAGACTGTATGCGCTGGCTGACGGCGGTCCGCAACTCTAGAGGAATGGATGTATTCTTTAAGAATTCAACAAACATCCCTTCTGAAAAAAGACTAGAATAGCCTGCGGGCTGCGCCCCTTCCTCTGTAAACCACTGCGGTGAGAGAATCAGCACAGCTTTTTTATCTGGAATCTGATCCGCCATAGCGCCTAGGTTAATGGCATGCAGAAGACTTTGTGTTCCGCCGCGCCCGATCAGAATCATATTAAAATCAGAATTTCCCTCTTGAAAAAGTTGGGAAGGAAAACTGGAGCCTCCCCCGGAACTTAGCTCTGAGGACCCAAATACCGGGATAACGCCGTCCTCCGCGAAGATATTTTTCATCACGCGGAGACAGCGATTGCGCGAATCGGCGTTATAATACAGTAAATCTCCAGTCTTTTGATCGACAGTTCTGCCCAAGAATATCCCCATGCCAATCACAGTTGTCAAAAATAGCAAAACGGCAATCAGTAGGGCAGTCAGCTTTTTCATGAACGCAACCTCACTTCTGCCAGGATTTTTCGCGGTGTGTTCATATTTTCACGCTTGATCTCCGATGGAGAAATCACAATACCATATTTATCCTCCAACCCGAAAATCAACTCCGCAAAAGCTAAGGAGTCCATCATTCCACTTTCAAACAAATCCATGTCTAAGTTTTCCCGGACTAACTCGTCTTCACAGATTTCAACCAAAAGATCTATAATTCTATCCTCCACAGTTTTTTACCTCTTTTCTAAATCAAAAATGCGCCTGTACCATCAGCCAAGTCTCCTGTATGTGCCCGGAGAAAATCAAAAAACCCAGCATGACCGCGTTTAACGTTAAAAACCACGATATAACCCGATACCAGCGCTCCTTTTTGTGCGTGCGGTAGAAGCGGGCCTTTTTTTGGTAGATTTCTGTCACGGCTAGCAAAATGCCATGGTACAAGCCATAGGCAATATAGTGGGCGTATGGGCCATGCCAGAGTCCCATGATAAGCATGTTAAGAATCAGACCGGCTGTTGCACAGCCTAAGCGGGTTTTGAATCGCTTTTTCCGCACAGAGTCCAAGACGAATCGAGTGAAAATAAAATCTCTGAACCAAGATGACAGGGTGATATGCCAACGGTTCCAAAAATCTTTGATATCTACACTCAGGAATGGTTTATTGAAATTATCTGGCATCCGAATGCCCAAAATATAAGATGTGCCCACCGCCATGGAACTGTATCCCGCAAAATCAAAGAACATATACAGCCCATAGGCATATGAATAGCCTGCTAAATACAATGGACTGTACCGCTCCGCAAAGACTGAATTCAAGAGCTGATAAAACAGAGAAGAACAAACGACTTTGTAAAATAGACCTAGAACCAGTTTATAGATGCCATCATTCAAAAGCTCGGCGTATTCACTACAAGTCCAGATTCTTTCATCATCCTCTACAAACCGGCGGCTCCGGTCAATTGGTCCGGAGCTGAGACTTGGGAAAAACAAAAGAAACATCAAAAACTGAGCCGTTGAAATCTCCGTTATTACACCATCATAAATTTCCACGATTACCTGTATGACGCGGAAGAAAATATAAGATATTCCAAGAAAGCTGAACAGCGTCCCGCCATAGAGCCCGCTCCATTTGCTGAGAACCAGCGGCACCACTGACAAGGCCGCAGCGAGAGCATAAAGACGCCTGTCCTTTCCATATTTCGCCCTCACTAATGTGTACGCCTTCACCAAGCACACCGCACCTACCGCATAGACCAGCAGGTATGCCAGCTGCTCTGGCGTATCCCGGTAAATTACGTAAATGAAAAGGGCCGTCAATATCATACGATACATCCGCAGGGACTTTCCTTGCAGACCAATGACCGCCGCAGGAATCAGCAAGATGATTAAATACACGAAGAACTGATACCCTGAGAAGAAACTCATTTCTTATTCCCTCCCAAAGCCCGCCGGTCTACTTTGCCATTATTGGTCATAGGCAGGCGGTCCAAGAAGACAAATTTCTTAGGAATCATATATTCCGGGACCAGCGCCCGCAGATCTCCCCGGAGCCGCTGGCCCTCGGCAAAATTATCTGAGCTGTGCCGCTCTGCCACCACATATGCGGTGAGGCTCCTTACTTTGCCCTCCCGCATGACGGGCAGCACCGCAGCGGCGGTCACGCCTTCCAGCTTCAGAAGGTTTCCCTCAATGTCCCCCAGTTCGATCCGGTAACCGTGGAGCTTTATCTGGAAGTCCATCCGTCCTTGATAGTATAGCTGCCCATTCCGCTTCATGCCGGAATCGCCGGTGCGGTAGGTCCGATAGCGCACCCCCTCAACGATTCTGGCACCAAAGGCCCGCTCCGTCAGGTCCGGCCGTTTCCAATAGCCGGTACTTACGGAATCTCCGGCGATGACAATCTCCCCCACAGTGCCGTCCGGCAGATCGCGGCCTTCTTCATCCTGAATAAATATCCAGGTGCCGGGCTTCTCCTCCCCCACGGGAAGAGGCGTTTCAAGCCGCAGCTCCGGCGTAATCCGTACCTGGGTCACGGCCACAGTGGATTCGGTGGGACCATAGGTGTTTACAATATCCGCTTTGGGAAAGGCCGACGCCAAGCGGTCTGCCGTGCGATTCGTCAAGGTCTCCCCGCAGAAAAGGAACAGGCTCAGCCGGGATGCCAGAACATCGCAGAATTTTTTATCCGCCAGGCACATATCCGCGAAAGACGGTGTGGAAACCCACACTTCCGCCCCGGACTGTTCCAACGCGGACAGCAGCGTATTCATATCACCCTGAACCTCCTTGCTCAGCGCAAATAAACAGCCGCCGGTATACAGGGAGAGGTACAGGTCCATTACGGACAGATCAAAGGAAAAGGGCGCTTGATTCAAAAAGACCCGTCGTTTTCCGTCATCTAGGCCCCGCCCAAGGGTAATTCCCCACTGAATGAAATGATCCAGACAGTCCCGGGTGATCTGAACACCCTTCGGTGTCCCCGTGCTTCCAGAGGTAAAGATAATATAAAACACATCGTCGGCGGAAACGTAACGTTCCGGCGCGGCGGTCCCAGTTTCCTGCTCCAGCGCCGCGAGGATGCCCGCCCGGTCCATTACCAGTGTGCCGCCGGAAGTTTTCAGGGGCTCCACCGCCAAAACCAATTCCGGTTTTACCGCATCAATAATAGCCTCTACACGATTCAGCGGCACCGAAACATCCACAGGACAATAGGCTCTGCCAGACTTTACGCAAGCCAGGAAACAGACCAGCATCAAAGGGTCCTTGTGCCCATACACCACAACGGGGGTGTTCGTTCGGCAGTCCCGGCAGAGGCGGGCGGCCAGCTTTCCGGAGAGGATATCTAGCTCTCTCCAAGTCAAAGATGAATATTTATGCCCCCCCCCGCATAATTATTCACTACATACAACCTGTAGGCATCCTGCTCCCCGCATGTCGCCGCGTTTTCTTGAATCTTCTCCAGAATTGTCTTCATCTCTTCCTCCATTCTCCGCACCGATGGGCCGCAACATTTGGGTCTCAGCGGCTCAGGGCCAGCTCGCGCTTGGCCTCGTCCTGCCTGGCCTCATAGGTCTCCTCGTCGATCTCCCCAATCCGCAGCAGATAGTCCCCCAGGTCCTCCGAGGTGGCCATGCCCTCCGTCGCCACGTCGTCATGGCGCACCAGGCACGCGACGGTCAGAAAAATAATCCGCACATCCTCCACAAAGCCGATCCGCTCTATGTACTCCAGATCATACCGCAGCCGGTCCTCCCACAGCAGGATGTTCCGCCCGTTGACCTGGGCCCAGCCCGTGAGGCCGGGGCGGACCGTGTGGCGGCGGCGCTGGTCCGGCGTCATGAACACCATATCCCGCACCAGCTGGGGCCGGGGGCCCACGATGGACATGTCACCCTTCAGAATGTTCCACAGCTCCGGCAGCTCGTCCAAACTGGTGGCCCGCAGCTTCCGACCAAACCCTGTCAGGCGCTCCGCATCCGGCAGGAGATTCCCATTCTCATCCCGTGCGTCCGTCATGGAGCGGAATTTGCACAGCCGGAAGATCTTTTCGTCCTTCCCCGGCCGGTCTTGGTGAAAGATTACCGGGCTTCCCAGGTTTTTCCGCACCAGCAGCGCCAGCGCCAGCAGCGCCGGAGAGAGGACAATCAGGGCACACAGAGACAGTAGAACATCCAAAAAACGTTTGAAAAAACGCTGATACATAAGCCAAATAATTCCTTACAACCCGAAATTACCCCAGCGCCCGCAGCAGCGCCTCCGCCGCCCGCTCCGCGTCCTCCGCCGTCAGGGTGGAGTACAGCGGCAGGGTCAGCTCGTTTTGATACTGGGCCAGGGCGTTGGGGTAATCCCCCATGCGGAGCCCCATGTTTTTATAGGCTGTCAGCAGCGGAAGGGGCTTATAGTGAACATTGGACGCTACGCCCTCCCGGGCCATGGCCTCGATGACGGCGTTCCGCTCCGCCTCGCCCTTCCCCGTGAGCCGGGTCAGGTACAGGTGAAAGCTGGACTCCCCATCCTCCCGGATATGCGTAGCGGTCTCCACGCCCCGGCCCTCCAGCAGCCCGTTGTACAGCTCCACCAAGCTGCGGCGCTGCGCCAGCAGCTCCGGGTAGCGCCGGAGCTGGACCAGGCCGACAGCCGCCATAATATCCGTCATGTTGCACTTATACAGGGGCGCAACAATGTCATATTCCCAGGCTCCCAGCTTCGTTTTGGCCAGGGCGTCCTTGCTCTGCCCGTGGAGGCTCATCAGCTGATAGCGCTTATAAACCGCCTCGCCGTCCAGCCCCAGGTCCTTCCGCCAGGTCACCGCTCCGCCTTCGGCGGTGGTCAGGTTCTTCACGGCGTGGAAGGAAAATGACGTAAAGTCCGCAAAGGCTCCCGAGCGCTTTCCGCCCCGGTGGGCCCCAAAGCTGTGGGCGGCGTCCGCCAGCACCAGCACCCGGCCTAACTGCGCCTGATACTCGTTCGCCGGGGAAAACAGCGCCTTCTTCTCCTCCACGATGGAGAACACGCGCTCGTAATCGCAGAGGATTCCCCCCACGTCCACGGGAAGCACCGCCTTGGTCCGGGGTGTAAAGGCGGCGGCCAGCGCGTCATAATCCATCTCATAGGAGCCGGGAGCCGTATCCACCAGAACAATTTTCGCCCCCACATGGGCGATGACGCTGGCGGTAGCGGTGTACGTATAGGCGGAGGTAATCACCTCGTCCCCCGGCCCGATGCCAAACAGCCGCAGCGTCAGCTCCAAACAGGCGGTGGCGGAATTCAGGCACGCCGCCCGCTCCGTGCCGCAGTACGCGGCAATTCCCTTTTCAAATTCCTTCGTCCTGGGTCCTGTGGTAATCCAGCCGGAGCGCAGGGCCGCCGCCACCTCGGAAATCTCCTCCTCCGTGATATCCGGGGGGGAAAACGGAATGTTTCTCAGCGTTTCCATGGGTACTCCCTTCCGCCTGACCGTCAGGCGTCCTTTTTCATATTCCGTACGACCTGCCCGCAGTCCACATGGGTCCCGTCGGGCAGCGCCACATACCGGTCAATGGTGGCGGCGCTGGAGATGATGCAGCCCGCGCCGATCTCCGCCCCGCTGCCCACGGCCGCCCGGGCACAGACCACCGTCCCGCTGCCCAGGGAGGCGCTGGAGGACACCGTGGCGTCGGGGTGGATCAGTACCGGCAGCACGAAGCCTGCCCCGGCCAGATCCCGCAGCCAGCGCATACGCAGCGCCCGGTTCCCCACGGCGGGGATGGCCACCGGCCATTCCTCCACCCAGCGGTCCAGGCCCGCGCAGGGCCCAAGGACCCCGGCCTTCGTCGGATCGTCGTCCAAAAACGCGATCTCCCGGAACACGTTCAGCCGCTGGGCCAGCTCCCGGACCTCCTGCCCGTGGCTCCCTGCCCCCAGGATCAGCAGCTTCATCTCCCGGACGCGGATACTCCGCCGGAGGGCCTCCTCCCGTTTCCGGGCGGCCTCCTCGTAGGTCCTGCCGTAGCAGGAGGCGTAGACCGCCCGCCCGGACGGGTCCCGCCGCTTGATATAGCGGGCCTCGTAGCGCCCGTCCGACCGCTGCCGGATATTATCACCTGTCCGCAAGCCCCGTCCCTCCTTATTTTGTGGTCAAGTCATGGTCTCATAGCGTTCCCGGGTTTCAAAACCTCTGCTATATTACCACGCTTTCGTTTGATATGCAAGGCTTTTTGACGGATTCCAGATTCTTTTTCAGTCCCTGCGGCGGATGACCATGATAAAAATGGTCGTTTTGAAAAAAAAGCGGCGCGGGAGAAAGCTCCCCCGCGCCGTTCCGCCTTATCCCGAGATCTCCGCTGCGCCGAATACGCTTAAATACAGCAGAGCCGCCGCGCCGTCCATGCCGTTGTCCCGCACGGTCTGGACACGTTCCACGAAGGCCCGGTTTTCCTCCGTCAGCGCAATGGATTCCAGCCGCCCCTCGTCAAAAGCGTCCAGGTCGTCCCGCAGGTCCAAAACGCCGCTGACAAAAACGGGCATCCAGTCCGCGTTCATCTCCGGCAGGACCTCCAGGCGGTAGAAGTCAAACTGCTGGTTCCAGGCATCGCTGACCGAAGCCTCCTGGGCCACCCCCTCCCGGGAACAGGCGAACATCTGCTCGTACTCTCCCCGGGGCAGGTAATAGTATTTCGCCAGACCGGAACACGCCGTGTAGGTGCCGGAAGCCCGCAGGGCTTTTGCGTAACGATTCATATCCTCCCGATACTGCGCGTCGTCGAGGAGGACGGCGTTGCCTACAAAATTCAGCAGGTGCTGCTCATGGTCGAATACGTCCATTCTCGCCCAGCGCTTCATGGCGGTCATAAAGGCATCGACGCTGTTGGTGGAAAAGCCTTCCTCCTCCCGGACCGCCATCCGGCGGCTCTCCAGAAGGCCGCCGAACACCGCCAGCCAGACCCACAGGAACAGTGCGGCGGCAAAGCTCCCCATCCGCACCAGCTTCTCCGAAGGAAGCGGCTTAACATAAAGGACCACTGGCAGCAGCAGGAGCAGCCATGCCTCACACTGGAAGGCCCGGATGGAAAAGTCGATCTCCGTCAGTCCGTGGACCACCATCATCACCCAGCAGCCCAGCAGTACTGCGGCAAGGGCGTCCTTCTCCTCCCGCAGCCGGCGAATCAGCAGCCACAGCGCCCCGCCCAAGAACGCCAGCCAAAATACCAGGCCCGCCAGGCCCATGTCGCACATAACCTGCAAAATATGGTTGTGCAGGTACAGTGATTCATAATAGAAGGGCTGGAGCGAGGTCAGCCAGGTCTCCGTGCTGCCCAGGCCGAAGCCAATCAAAGGACTGCGCAGGAACAGCCGCCAGCCGTCCTGGTCATACTGCATTCGCATCAGGAAGCTGAAGCCCTCGAAAATACCGTCCTGAAGCCGGCTGGCGACCATCTCCGGCAGGAGCCGGTATTTCAGCTTGAGAGAAGCGCCGTTGGAGACGGACACGGAGCGCAGAACCGTCCCCTCCCCCGCTTTAAAGCTGAAGCCGACCCGCAGGCCGTCCTCCTCCAGAGTGAACTCCGCGCCCTCCAGCGGGCCGGTATAAAGCTCCCGGTCCCGGTTCATCAGGGCATCCTGCCGGGAACGGGCCGTAATACGGACCTCCGGGGCCGTCCCCTCCCAATCCGCCGAAACCTGATAGGTCCCCGCGTCAAGCTTCACGGTCCGATAAAAGGGAGTTTCCCCGGTAAAGGTCCAGGCCCCCGTCCAATTCAGCGCCAGAATCAGCGCCGCGCAGGCCAGCACGGCCAGGCCCGCCCCGCAGGCGGCCACCAGCTTCTCTCGGCCCTCCAGCAGCTTAACCAACCGCCCGGTAATGGCCCAGTCCAACAGGAACACCACTACGCCGCATACGAAGCACAGCATATCCGGCAGCACCGAGCCCAATTCCATCTCCGCCAAAGCAAGCCCGCCGCAGCCCAACATGGACACCGCAGTGGCGCACATCAGGAAAAACAGGGACAGCCGCTCCTCCCGCTCCGCCGCCAGATAGACCAGCGCCGAAACAAAGAAAACCGCAATCGCGCCCCGGCTCATAGCCGTCAGGAAGCCCACAGAGCAAACCCCCAGCAGCAGGCAGCCCGCCGCCTTCTGCCAGCGCTTCCCGGAAGTATGGACCAGATACATGCACAGCAGCACGGCAGGCCCCAGCATAGCGCCGGTAATGTTCGCGTCCCGGTAAAGGCCGTTGATCCGCCCCCCGGTGCTGGCACCCAGCGTATCGGTGAAATCCATGCCCACGCCCTGCATCAGGCTGTTGAACCCTCCAAAGAGCCCCCGCCAGCTCCCCATATCCACGCAGAGCAGGCCCAATACTGCGCACACCGCCGCCAGACCCCACAACAGCCCCCGGACGTGCTTCCGGTCGAACCGGGTCAGAAACAGTGCCGCCACTGCGAAGGAGGCTGCGAATTTATAAAACTCCGCCAGTGCGTAAGTGCCCAGGGACGCGTAAATCGCGGCGAAACCGTTCATCAGGGCAAAGCCCAGAAACCCCAGCAGCGGGACGCTCAGCCGCTCCCTCAGACGGCGGACAGGCGCTCTGCCAATAGACAGCACAAACGCCGCCGCCACTAAAATCACGGACATTCGCCCAGTTTGGATCGTCATCGCAAGGAAGAGCAGGATTGTATATAAGCACGCCCGCAGGGCGTCCAGGCCGTCAAAGCCCTCCGGCCGGAGCACAATCTCCTCTGATTTCTTTTCGTTCACACTGTGTTCCTCCTGAATATATCGCCCCAAAGGGCTGGAATCAAGCTTATATTATACAACAGCATGTCCCGGATAGCAAGCCGATTCCTGTAAATTCCTTAAAACCACCAAAGAAATACCCCCGGCAAACTCGCAGGTGGTTCACATACAAACCACGCCCCCTGGCAACGGCGCAAAAAAGAGGAGGGCGCTTTCGCGCCCTCCTCTCTAAGAACCTTCGCTCAAGACTTTAGTCCTGTCAAGCTGTTCAATCAATCGCGGTCGGGAACCTCGATGACGAACAGGTTGGTCACCAGACCGTCGTCCAGAGTCCAGTACACGAAGTTGGTCTTGCTGGTCTTGATGTCATCAAGATCGACCGCCTCAATGCCGCCGCCGTTGTCGGCCAGGAAGACCTTCACGTTGGAAGCAAGGGTCAGGGTCCGGCCATAGGTGGTTCCGTTGGCGCCGACCTTAATCTCGCCGGTAGAGCCGGAGATCTTCTTGATGCCCTGAGCATAGTCCGCAGTCACTTCGTTGCTGGCATACTCGAGCTTGGTAATAACATCATCAGTGTCGCTGATGTAGTTATTGATGATCATGACCTTGCCGTCCTCGGCATCCGTTCCCTCGCCGATCACGAAGTCCTGGCCCCTGACGGAGGCGTGCATCGGAGTAACGCCGTCCTTCTCGAACTTGCTCTCGATTTCAGCGTCGATCATGATGGTGGTAACCTCACCGCGGACAACAGCGTCGTAGGTGTAGTACTGACGGCCGTCGGTCTCAGTACGCAGCTTAGACACGGAAGCGCCGGTGATGAAGGTCACATCGCGGCTGACATTCTTCACATCGCCGTCGGTGATGTAGACGATCTTGGCAACGCCGCCACGCATGTAAGCGAAGCCAACGCCCAGCTCAACGGTGGGAGCGTTCTTGATGCCGGTGTAGACCTTCCAATCGTAGGAGTTCCGGCCGTTGTCGACCTTCACGACGAAGATGGTGTTGCTGTCGGTGTAGACATCCACGCCGTTGAACTTCAGGTTCCGGTTCATGATGGTGGCGAAACCCTTGGTCTCGTCGTGAGCGGGAGCGGGAGAGGTCGTGCCGCCGATCATGGACAGGAAGGTGTTCCGCACATCGCGATTCCCAGCATAGGTAGCAATCTTGGTCTGACCGATCCGGTTCAGACGGACGCTGCCGCTGGAGAGTTCGGTGACGCGGACGACATCGCCGGCCCAGAACTCGAGGTTGTTCTTGGTAGAGTTCTCCAGGTCCTTCAGTTGGCCATTGCTCTTCTCCCACACGTTACGAGAGGTCGTCTCTTCGGTGAAGTAGCTGCGGTCAAGGTTGACCGTGCGCTCAGAGCCGTCGGCAAACAGCAGCTGGACGCGGTTGGTGGTCCAGTCAAGCGAAGTGGAGGTAGAGTTGTACAGCTGAGGCACACGGGCATCCTGATTCTGCCTGCCGTCATAGTTGCCGGTCATATCGTCGAGGGTATGAGAGACAACAGCGTTACGGGAACCGTTCTTCTCGCTGGTGATACGCTCGATCAGAGCATACTCCTTGGCGTTGAACGCAGCCTCTTCGATCCACAGAGCGTAGCCGAACTCATCCAGGAACACGCGATAGTTGGACTTGTTGGTCAGGCCGGTCTCATCCAGGCCATACTCGAAGTTGTACTCCTGAGCATACTTGTAGGTGGTATCGCCCAGAGTCAGGTCCTTGCCAACCGTCCGCTTGGCCAGGCTGCCCTCCACGGACTCGATCTTCTCCATGGACTGGATGCCATTGGTCTTGTTGGAATAGGTGTAGGCGACAACGTCGTCTTCCTTCAGGCCGGTGGTCTCAAACCAGTTGTGGTTGTCATCCATACCAACGGGGGCGTGAACGTCCAGAGCGCCGTACTCGATCTCGATGTAGTCGTCACGCTTGGCGGTGCCCTCGTTCACAGAGGTGACCTTGCCGCCGTAGATGGAGATGATGGCGATGATAACGTCGTTGGTGGCGTCGTTGCGATAGACCTCGGTCTTGGTGCCGTTGCCAATCTTCTTGTCGGTAGCGCCGTCAATGATGCCGTCATCGATATCCTGCAGCTGAGCCGCAGTCAGGGGCTTTGGCCTGAAGCCATCGGAGTCGCTGGCGTCCAGACCGAGGAGCATCGCCATGTCGAAGCCGGCGGTGAGGTCGTTGGTCTTCAGCTTGCTGTTGCGCTCAATCTTCACCGTGCCGTCGCCGAGGGCCGTGATCTCTTTCGCCGTCTTATCATACGTAAGGCCGCTGTAGTTCACGCCGTTGACGAACACAACACCGTTACCGTTGAAGGAGTTGTTGGTGGCAGTGTTCATCTCGAGGTCGTTGTAGATCTCGGTGATGGAGACATTGCCCTCATAGGTCTTGATGGGAGCCTCGGTGTAGGTGCCGATCTTCTCGCCGCGATAGGTCCAGGTGCTGGAAGGACGGCCCAGATCATCAGTCGTGTACGCGCCGTTCCAACGGTTGTTCCACTTGTACTGGCCGTTGTTGCGGACCAGACGGGGGAAGTAACGCTCGCCGAACTGAACGATGGCGTAGTTATCCCAGCTGGTAGCACCCTGGCTGTCCTGGCCGCGGGCACGGGACTCGTTGATGATGTTCCAGTTGTTGGTGTTGGAAGCCTGGGTCTCAGCGGTGACGCTCTTGGCGCCGTTGCTGCCGCCGATGGTCACGTCGACGCCGCCGACGGTAGCGGTGATCTTGCTGTCATACTCCACCAGGTCGGCCTTCAGGGTGTTGAAGGCGAACAGGCAGGCGGTCTGACGGTCAACGGCGGAGGTTCCGGAGAAGCCCTCGGCCACGCCCTCGAGCAGGCCGATGCCGTTGGCGATCTTCGCCACGTTGATGGTCCAGTTGGAGCCGGTGAAGCCCTCAACGGTGCCGTCATAACCCAGCGCGCCCTCGAGCATCTTCAGGAAGGCGTACCCGGTCAGGGTGCCGCCGGGCTGGAAGGTGCCGTCGGAATAGCCGTTGATGATCTTCTGCTGGGCGCAGTAAGCGATCTGAGCGGCAAAGGTGTGGTTGGCGGGGACGTCCTTAAAGGGCGCCACGCTGGCGGTCAGGCTCGCGGAAGCGGTGGGGCCAAGGATCATGTTGCAGATGATCTTGGCGGCAGCGCCGCGGGTCAGAACCGTGGTGGGCTTGAAGCTGCCGTCGGAATAACCGTCGACAACTCCGATGGCGGAGATCACGTCGATGGCTTCATCGTAGTTGATGTCGCTCTCATCCGTGAAGTCCGCCGCTCCAGCGCTGATGGTGACCAGAGACATGGTCATAATCAGAGCCAGGAGCAGAGAAAGGAACTTTCTCATAGGATGGTTTCCTCCTTTTGAATTTACCGTACGCGTTCGCGTCCGGCATTTGAGATTTGGAGCGGCTCCGTCTTTTGGTTCGCCCGGTGCACATACCGTGGCTAGCCAATACCGTATCTGTACCGGCATCGCCTCCAGGCGGCGCTGTCCATGGATGCATCATAGCAAATGCCCTGACAAAAATCAAGCGTTTTTTTCCCCTGTAATAAAACTGTAACATAACGGGAAGTCTCTGCCGGAGTCGGAAAACGATGCCTATGGGGCGGTTTTGATTCCTATCCTTCCTCAAAGCAGGAGAAGGCTGGATAGTAGCGGAAGGGCACGGGGGGGCCCAGGGCGGCGGTCCGGTTTTTCAAAATTTTCAGCTCCAGCTCCCGGGGGTCCTTCCGCTTCTCCTCGTCGATGTTGAAGCTCCGGCTCCCCGCGCCCCGGGCCTGGAGGCCCATCAGCACGTCGGCGCTGTAGTCGATGCCGCCGGATTCCTTGAACGCCGACATGGTAGCCTCCACATTGTAATTCTCCCGGTTGAAAGAGGAAATCGCCAGGATGGTGAGCTCCTGCTCCCGGCTGAGCTTTTTCAGGGCGCAGACCGTCCGGTCCAGGTTCTGCTTATCGGTGAAATGCACGTCCGCCGGGGCGATGATCTGAAGATAATCAACCAGCACCACCGGACGCTCCCCGGTCTCTGCGATATGGCGCACCGTTTCCCGGCGGATATCCTCAAATCCGGTTTCATGGTCTCCCTCCCGGAACCAGACCGCACCGGCATAGGAGGCATACCGCCGCTTCGCCTCTTCCAGGTGCCGCCGCTCCTCCCGGCTGTATTTCACATACCGCCTTCCGTCCAAAACGCCCCGGACCGTCTTGGCGAGCTGCTTTCTCCGGCTGCCGTCCGCAAGAAAGGTCTCCCGGGAGACGGACCGGGCCATCAACTCGAAGGCGGACATCTCCAGGGAAAAAATCAGTACATGCCTGCCTTGCTTCGCCAGCTGGTCCGCCAGCTGCATGCAGAACGCGGTTTTCCCCAAAGAGCTGACGGCTCCCAGGACATAAAGCCCTTCATAAAGTCCCCCGTCCAGGGCCTTGTCCAGGGAGGGAAAGCCCGTAAGCAGGGCCGGCCTCACAGCCCGGTCCTCTATGTAGCGTTCCAGGGCCTCCATCCGCCCGGCGGCGGAGAGGTCCCCATAAGGCGGAGGCCGGTGCTCTCTCCAGTCCTCCAGGCACTCCGACAAATACCGCGCCGTTCCGTCCCGGTCCGCCGTCAGGCTCTCGTTCAGGTCCTTCCCCTCCGGGACCGGGGGACAGCGGTACAGCCAGGGGAACTCCTCCGTCAGGGCGGAGGCCCAGGCGTCCCCGGCGGCATCCTCGTCCGTCACGACCAGCACGGCCCCCGGCGTCTCCCGGGCCCGCAGCAGCGCCGCCGCCTTTTCCCGGTTTCCCGCCCCGTTCAGGGCGCAGGCCCGGAAGCCCAGCTCCTCCGCGCTGAGGGCGTCGAAGGCTCCCTCCGTTAAAAAGACCGGTTCGTCCCCCGCCAGCAGCTCCGGCTGGAACAACGGGGACGGGACGCCCTTCTCATTTAGATACCGCTTCTCCCCCACCGACCGCCGGACGGCCCGCCCCCCCTCGCAGGGAATGACTACGCAGTCCCGCTCCGGGTCATAGCGCAGGGAAAACCGGCGGGCCGTTTCGGCTGACAGGCCCCGGCGGGCGAAATAGCCCTCCCCGCCCGCCGGGTGGGCCTCCGCCGGACGCGGCGGGGAGGGCGGGCGCTTCGGCTCCCCGCGCCCGTACCGGCGGGCGGCCTCCGCCAGGGCCTCCCCTGGGGAGGACAGCCCCTCGTCGATGGCCAGCAGGTCGAACAGGTCGTAGTCCGCCCCGCAGGCGAAGCAGTGGACCTTATGCCGCTTGGGGTCGTAGCCCATGGAAGGGTTCCGGTCCAGGTGGGCCGGGTTCAGGCACCGGAAGCGCTTTCTCGGGTTGATTCCCTTGTCCTGGAGGTATTCCAGGATGCGTGGGCGAAACTCTTCAAAGCTGTCCGCCATAGGCTCACGCCCTCCTTTTTCAAGCCGTATTTTATATGGAGCCGGAGGGCGGCGGGTTCTCCGGTCATAGGATATCCTAAGATATCAATAAGGGGCGGGCGGCGAGCCGGAGCCCTTCCGCCGCCGGGGCTGGGAGCGGGGCGGCGCACGGGGCCGGGTCGGTCCTGCACGGGTTGGGGTCGTTCTGGCACGGGACGGAGTCGGAGCGGGGCGGTTCCCGGCGGGATGTTTTCCACAGTTGGCGGGGTTTTGTGCATGGTTCCCCGGTTTTTTTGCGTTTGGGAGGGCGGAACGGCGGGCTTTGCCCCCGTTTGTGGAAAGACGGCCCGCCTTTTTCCACAGGAGGGCGGGCGGCGCCCCGGAGTTCCGACGTGAAGTCGTGCATCATTTCCCGGATTCCCGGTCCTCTTTCCCCCGTTTTTTCTTGGCCTCCAGCTGTTTCGCGGCCTTGGCCCTGTCCAGCTTCTGGCGGTAGTCCTGCATGGCGTCGTCGATGCCCACGGTGAGCTGGCCCGCCAGGAAGGTGTTGATGTTGTCGTAGTCGATCTCGATGTCCAGGGAGCCGCCGGAGATCTGGCGGATTTCCTCCATGGCTTTTTTGAAGGGCCGGAGGATGGCCTCGTCGTAGTTGCGGTTTTTGACCTCCTCCTTGGTGGGCAGGCCGATGTACTGAATCACGTCCTCCACCCGTACCCGGAAGCTGCCGTCCTCGTCCATGGGGGCCTTCCGGGCCCGGTAGTAGAGGTAGAAGGCCATGCGGTAGGCGTTTTCCCCCAGGCGCCCCATCCAGTCGGGGATGAGCTGGTAATACTGGGTCAGGAAGTGCCGGACGTTCTCGGCGAAGGCGATGCGGACCTCCCCGGTGTATTTTTTAATGGAGGCCTCCGTGGCCAGGTGGGTGGTGTAGAAGGATTCAAAGTATTTTTTAAAGGACTCCGCCGTCAGCTTCATCCCCGTGATGGACTGCACGTCCTTTTTCAGCTGCCGGTAGGCCGCGTCGCGGCTTTTCAGGCCCGCCCATTCCATGTATTCCGTGATGTTGAACACGGCGGTGTTGTTCCGCCAGTTCTGGGCGTTGCCGCGCATCAGGGTGTAGATCAGGAGCCGGTGGGCCGTCCAGGAGAGGTTGCGGGTGTATTCCTTCACCGTCTCGAAGATCAGCGTCATCTCATAGTCCTTGTTGCGGTAGCGGATGTTCTGATTCCCATAGGCGTCCGGCTGGTCGTAGGTGACGGTGATGCCGTTGGAGGCCGGGTGGAACTCCCGTCCCCGCTTCATGTTGGCCCACACGCCGCAGATGAAGTAGGTGGCGGGGCTGTTGCCCAGGATGTCGTATTCCGTGGCCCGGGCGGTCAGGTTTGCCTGGAAGATTTCCAGCAGGGCGGCGGCGAAGGCGGCGGTTTCCTCGTCGGGGTCCGCGGCGGCCCGGGCCAGGTCCTCGGCGGTGTCCAGGGTATGGGTTTTCAGGAATTCGTCCATGATGGGGTAGATTTCCTGGAAGTCGAACTCCGCCAGACGGCGCTTAAAGGTCCGGGGTTTGTCCTCGGCCAGGGGCTTCAGGCGGCGGTAGGTCTGGAGCATCTCCTGAAACTGGCCGCTCTCCAGGAAGCGGGCGCCGGCCGCCCCGGCGGGCTTGGGAAGGGTCTGGTCCATGGGGGCCTCCTTTCGTCGGGACATGATAAATCAGGATGAAGTATAGCATAAAACTGGGAAAAAGGGAAGGTTTTTTTCCGGGGGCCCGCTCCGTGAAAAACAGAAAAGGCGGACGGGCACGTTTCGCGGCCCGTCCGCCTTTTGTCATGTCCTCGTCCCGCTGATGATTTTTCGGATCTGCCGGACGCTCAGGCGGTACTGCGCCGCCAGCTGCCGGTAGTTTCCCCCGTCGAAGCGGGCCCGGATGGCCCGGTCCCGGGGCCCCCGCTCCAGGCTTTCCCGCTTCGGGATGTACAGGTCCTGTCCCCCGCACAGGGTAATGAGCTTCAAAAACGCCTTCATCCCCAGCGCTTCCGCCACCTCCCGGAACTCCTCCGGCACGTCCTCCATAGTGACGGGGCCGTTCCATGCCGCGTTGGTCATATCGTGTCTCCTTTCCATGCAAAAAACTCACGTGAGTTTTGTCCATCGGACCCACGCCCCCGCCGTCAGCTTATAGCCGCGCGGCGCCGCGCAGAGGGCGTTTTCAGGCTCATTACCGTGCTCTTGGCGCGGCCCCGGATGGGTGGGAGCCTCCTTTCCTGCGCCTCCCGTCCGGGAAGCGGTTCTACAGGATGGGCGCACGGGGAAGAAGGTTGCACGGGGCGGTGCGCCAGGAAACGAAAAAGTTTTGCCGGGGCTTGTAAAGGCGGTGGTTTTGTGGTATCCTGAAAAAACGACAGGATACGGCAAGGAGTAGATATGGAAGCCTTTGATATGGAATTTTGGAGAGCGGCGGGACAGACCTTCCTCATGGCCACGGTCCCGGTGATCGAGCTGCGGGGGGCTCTGCCCTTCGGCATGGCCCTGGGGCTGCCGGTGTGGGCGGCGTATCTGGCGGCGGTGCTGGGGAACCTGTTCCCGGTGCCCTTTATCCTGCTGCTGCTGCGGCGGACGTTCGCTTGGCTGCGGCGCTTCCCCCGGCTGGGGAAGTGGGTGGCCGCCCTGGAGCGCCGGGCCCACCTGAAGGGGCGGACCGTGCGGAAATACAGGCTGGCGGGGCTGGTGCTGCTGGTGGCGGTGCCCCTGCCGGGGACCGGGGCCTGGACCGGGGCGCTGGTTGCCGACGTGCTGGATATTCGGATGAGGACCGCCTTGCCCGCCATTGCCCTGGGGGTGCTGATCGCCGGGGCGGCGGTGGCCGCCGTTTCCTGCGGCGTGCTCGGCGCGGCAGCCATATGAGGCGGACAAAACTCACGTGAGGCCGGACCCGGAAAGGGCCTGAAAGCAAAGAAAAGAGCGCCCCGCCCAAGGGAGGATTCCCAAGGGCGGGGCGCTCTTAATCAACTGGTTTTTTTTACGGCTGGAGGTCCCCGGCGGGGCAGAGGGGGCGGTATTCGCCGTCCAGCAGGAACAGCCGGCCGCTTCCGCCCAAGGTTCCGGAGAGGCTCTCCAGGACCTCCAGGGAACGGAAACGGGTCCCCTCGTACCTAGCCAGGAGGAGCCTTGCCCCGGTTGGGGCGTTGACGGCCTGATAGCCGCCCCCCGGGGTAGTCTGGATAGCAGCCCCCTGGCGTTCGGTCAGGGTGAAGTCGCTGAAGCCGGTGAGGACGAAGGAGGCGTACCATTGGCCGCCCCTCTCGAAGACGGTGTGAAGCACCTCCTCACAGCCGCCGTCCGCCCGGTAGTGCAGAATGGCCAGGAAGTCCGGGTTGACGCCCGTCGGAACGGGGAGGGTCACCTTGACGGGAACCGCCAGGTCGTGAGGAGTCACCGTGTTGAGAAGGGTCATGGAGAAGTTCACCGCCAGGGCGGAGTCATAGACGGCGTCCAGAACATGGTCCGCCTGGGGCTTCCCGATGCTCAGGATTGGACTGCCCGCTCCGCTCGGGTCGTTCAGCGCCGCCCCCACGATGGAGACCTTGGCCGCGTCGAAGACGCTTTGGAGCTCCGGGGCTACCTCAGGCTTTGCCGGGCCGCCCAGGAGGGCCTCCAGATTCGAGAGGGCTTCCGCCGCGCCGGTCGGCGCGCCCGGGATGTCCGCCGCCAGGGCGCTTTTCAGCTCCGCCGGGTCCAGGGCCTGGACGGCGTCCCGGAGCTCGTCCGCCGGGAGGCCGGCCTTCAGGATGGCGTCCAGGGCTTCCAGGGTGTCCTGATGATAGCCTTGGGACCAGCCGGACCACTCCCCGCAGCGGCGGGCCTCAATGTTGGCGCTGACGGGGCGGACCCGGAAATAGTACCAGCCCGCGCCGAAAGAGCTGAGAATCTGCTCCTCAAAGAAGTCGTTCCTCTTGCCGCTGCGGAGGCGGGCCGTGCTGCCCGCGCCGCAGATCTCGTCCGGGCTTGCCGCCTCCGTCTTGGACCAGCCGTATTCCACCAGGTAGCCGTCCACATCGGGGTCCGTATCCTGCCGGTCGTCCCAGACGGCAATGGGCCACTCCCAATGTCCGGCGGCGGGGGTCTCCAGGGCCGTGTCCGGGCCGGGCTCCACGTAGGCGTACACGCCGGAGGAAACCTCCGCGCTGTCGCTGTACGCTGTGCCGTCCCCCAGGTTCTGGACAGTGAAGAAATAGTTCCCGGAGGGCAGGTCCTGGCTGGCAAGGGCATGGTACTTGAAATAGGAGGCCTCGAAGGGACCGGATTCCCCGGCGCCGTGCTCCAGCTGGGCGCTCCAGATGGGGGAGGGATCGTTTTCCTGGTAGAAGGAGAGATAGCAGAAGCCCTGGTAGGGCTGCGCAGTCTCCCACCGGACGAGGCCGGGATGGTCCTTGTCCCATTGGAGATTGACGGGATTCCCCAAGGGGACGGAGCCGGCGGCAAAGGCCGGCGTGGCTAGGGCCAGAAGGGCCAGGAGCAGCGCCGGGAGAAGTTTACATTTCATAGGGATGTCCTCCTGTATGTTTGATTTGCACAATTTATCAAACCTATCATAGCGGAAGCCCCTGATTCTGTCAAGGCCCTTCTCCTTCCGGCCCTCCGGGTTCCGGCGCCCGGACAGCGTACAAGCGGCTGAATGACGGCCCTGGAGCTGAGCGGGCTGCCGCCCGCCCCGGCGGAAAAACAGCGGAAAGCCGACTTGATTTCGTGCGGGATTCCGGGAAGCGTCTTCCCAAAGTCCGAGCCGGAACCGCGAGAAAAGCGGACGGGAAACAGGCTGAGACGGCGGAAGTCCGACGTGGATTCGTGCAAAATTTGGAGAAGGATTTCAGGGAAAACCGACTTGAATTCGTGCGGAAAGCCAAGGGGAAAAAGGCCCCCGCCCCGCCGCCGAAGGACGAAAAACGGAGGACGGCCAAAGGAGCGGACAAGCCTCACATGAGTTTTTGGCGGGCCGGGAGAACGCCGGGAAAGTGCCGGTTACGGCTTCCCGGACACAAAATCTGCGGGAGATGGACCAAAACCGGCTACAAGATGTTGCGGTTCGTTCCCCCAAAAGTAATGAATTGGTTCCGCCGGAGCCGAGGCCCAAGGCTCCCCAAAGAGCGGCCCGCACGAAACGAAGTCGGAGCTTCCAAGGAAGCTGCACGAAAGGAAGTCGGAACCAGGCGGGCCGGAGGAATCCGCCCCGCACGAAACCAAATCGGAATCCCGGATTGAACCGAAGAGAACGGCGCACGAAAGCAAGTCGGAACCGGCGCACGAAATGAAGTCGGATTTTGTTGAACTGCCCCGGGGGCCGGGGACGGGGAGGAGCGGTTCAACCGGCTTCTGCTGGAGGGCCGGCAGCGGACGGGGGCTGCTGAAGATGAGGCTCAAGACCTTCCGCCCCGTGAAGTGCTTCTGCTTTACAGCGGTCAGCCGCCGGAAACCGTTCCCGCCATGCTCAAGCGCCGGCGGGATTCGGGGGATCCAGTGCGGCTCATCCTCTCCGGGAGCGGCATCAGACGTGTTCCTCACCGGACCATGACGGAGACGCTGCGGGAGGGTGACAAGGATATGGGCTTGACAGTTGCCCGGCGGGCATGGTGAAGGACGCACCGGCCTTGATGGAGGCGGCGCTGGGGGGGAATGTTGATGCGGGTGAAGCTGGAACAGCCGTCAAACGCCCATTTCCTAATGGAAGTGACCGTGCCGGGGAGGGTCGCGGAGGACAGGCGGACGACGTGCTCTACACCTGGGCCGGGCCGGAAATCGCCGTGCCGGAGACCCGCTCCCTGCTCCAGCCGTCTCTGAGCATCGTACCGCTCCAGCGGGGCTGCGACATCGGCACGCCGAGAAACCTGGCGAAATCGGTGACGGTGGAGTAACCGGAAGTGAGAAGGGCGCGGACTCTTGCCCCGCGCCCTTTCATGTTTCCGGCTCCGCATCAATGACAGCCGCGCTTTGGCAGCACTGCCAGTCCAGCCGCTGGCCGCAGCGGTCGCGGAACGCGGTATGCTCCCGTTCCATGATGCTTCCGCATTTGGGACAGACAGAGTATGCCGGCGCCAGATGGCAGTGCGGAAAGATATGAATTTCAGTAAATGGTTTGAGGAAACGGTCCGCGTGTCCCTGGAAAATTGCGGGTAAAAGCGGCGGCAGGGCGCGTTACATCATGCTGCCGCTTCCCCCGGCTTTGCGCTTGAGCGGACCGGGTTTCTATAAAAACAACGCAGCCGTTAAGGGGTGGGAAAATACCCTCCCTTAACGGCTGCGTTTCCGCTTAACGAATGTCACTGAGCGAAAGCAGGGCCGCTTCCGCCCGGTTTATTCCAAAATATAGACCATGCAGTCCCGCCGCCCAAAATTGATGCATTCCTGGTAGGTGTCGAAGTAGAGGTCGATGCGGTTCCCCCGGACTCCGGTATCCTCCGCCACGGCGTGGCCGTATACGACGCCGCCGTTGGCGACAATATACAGTTTGGTTCCCAGGGGAATTACCCGGCGGTCCACCGCCACCACACCCTCCCGGACGGCTGTGCCGCTGGCGGTACGGGTGCCTACTCCGCCATGCCCGGCGGTGTAGGCGGTGGCGGTCATGGAAATGGCCTTGGAGAAACGCAGCGTCTCGCCGTTGGAGAGGGTCAGAGTGCCGCTCTCACCGGAGGACTCCGCATCCCGGCTGACGGATACGCTGGCCGCCTGGGCCGGCCTGGCAGCCGCAGGCTTGACGGCGGTGCCGTATTCAATGATTTCGTCCACCGGCTCGCTGTCCAGCTCCTCCACCAGCTGGCGGCTGAGCTCCGCCCCGTTGGACCAGACGACCTCGTATACGCCGCCCTTCTCTCCGATGGAGCCCACCTGTACCACGTCCTCCTCGCCTTTTGCCATGGCGGGATTTGCCCGGCGTATGGTCTGGTAGGGCGTTTCCACCGCGTCGCGCTCCCAGTAGACCAGGTCAGAGGCGACGGTAATTTCAATGGAGCCACGGGAAATTTGAATCAGCACGCCCTCAATGGGGCTGGGCTGGATGCCAAGGCGGCGGAGTGTAACGGTAATGGGTTCCAGCTTGGAGTCGTCCGTAAAGGTCTGGCCCTCATGGTGAATGGTCAGCTCCTGGCGGGCGGCGGTGGCCAAGTCCCGGCTTCGCCCGTTCTGGAGGATGGTTAGGGGATAGCCTGCGAGGTCCGGAGCCGGGCCGGAGCCGTCGATCAGGAGGGGATCGTCTTCCAGGCGGGTGACAATGTAGGTTATGCCGCTCCAGGGAAATGTCTCCGCAGCAAAGGCCCGGGGCAGGACCGGGCAGACCAGCGCGGCCGCCAGAACCAGGGCGGCCGCCCGCCGGAGAAGGGAGGAAGGGAGAGAAGCGCACACAGGGATCGCCTCGCTTTCCGTCCGGCCTCCCTGGGGAAAAGCCGGAAACAAATTGTTACTTTTGAGAAATGCTTACAAAACAGGTTTTAGTATATAGGAAATCCCCACAATTGTCAAGTTTATTCCTTCAGACCGGAAACCAGCTCCCACTTTTTAAAAATTTTTTTGAAAAAGAAGTGGCATGAGCGAGGAAAAAACAGGCGTCAAGAAACGATTTGGAAACAAAACAGAAACATTTGTAAGAATGAAGGCGAACGCGGCAGGCCCCCTGGCGCAGTGCGCCAGGGGGCCTGCAACAGGATGCTTTTTTGGCAGTAAGGCTTTACCAAGAGCGGCCCGGCATTAGCTCCTCCGCGTCAAAGGAATAGGGCGGGATGACAGGCGCGCCGTACTTGTCCCAGGCAATGAGCTTGCAACGAGGCAGCTTGCTGCCGGGAAATTTTGCTTCTATTCCGCCGCTTTGGGAGGATGTTTTTGACGCGAGGCCCAGCAGCTGGCCGCTGTCCCGGTCGTACAACGCAAGAGCCAGGGCGGCCGCTTTATTTTCCTGGTAAAAGGACGGGTTGATTAAAACGCGGACGGTATTTCCCTCCGAGGGAAGATAGGCGTTGAGGTAACTTTTTTCGTCCAGCTGTTTAAGCCATATGGCGTAAAGATTCAGAACCCCGGGCTTCTCAAAAACAATGGGGCGCGCATAACCGTAAGCGATTTCCGTGCTGCCCGGTTCTGTAGACCAGCCGCCAAAGGACCAGCCCTGGGGCTCCCGGAACAGGTATGGCATATATATGGGCGGCATGATGTCAGAATTCCCGCCGCCTTCCTGGACCAGGGCGGATCCGCCTGCGGCGGAGGGGAAGGAGCCCAAGTGATAAACGACAAGATGGGAAGCGGTGGGGCTGTACTGGTGGCCATAGAGCGGTCCCTTGGGGGCGCTGTCGCCCGGCGCGTACCACGCGCCGGAGAGGAAGGAGTTTGCGTCCGCTTCGGGCTGAAGACGGGTGGACCAGCCCAGCAGGGCTGAACCGTTGGTATAACGGATGTCTCCGGCAGTGGGAAGGGGGCGTCCGGGCGTTTGGATAGAATACCGCTGCTGCTTTACAGCGCCATCCCGGGGAGAGGGATTGACAAAGGTTCCGGACAGGGCGTTCAGGGTGGAGCCGGACGGCGCCCAGTAAGCGTACAGCGTGGTATTGGTGACCCGGTAACGGGCGTTTATGGGAATCAGATTTGAGGGGGAGGCGGGACTTGGGAACCTGTTTGTGGTCCAGCCTACTTGGATTTTATTGGACTGGGTACACAGGTAGTCCGCCAGGTCCACAGTCTGGTATGGGCGCTGGGCGGAGATGGAGGCGGCGCTTGTGGCGCCATTGGGCTGGGTTCCGCCGTTGGGGTTCAGATACAGCGTGTAAAAGGACCTCCGGGCCGCGGCGTCTGCTGGAGCCGGGGAGGGGACCGGAGCCGCGGCCGCCGGGAGGGCGGACAGCACAAGGAGGAGCAGAGCCAGATTCAGACAGGCGAGCCGTTTTTTTAAAAGGCGCATAAGACATTCTCTCCTTTTTATAAGTTTTCCTCCGTCCGGCTGGGGCCGCCGGAGGAGTTCAGAAGACCCAAAGCCAGCCAGAGGTATGGTGTGGAAATGGGAGAACTGACGCCAAAAAACGCTTGAATGCAGTAAGCCAGCGCCGCGCCGCCGCACAGGGCGGCGGTACGGTTCGCGGGGGCCTCCCGGACCCACCGGCGGGCCAGGAGAATCAGGGCGGCCAGATAACAGCCCAGGGCAGGGGCGCCCTGGTTGATCAGCACGCCAAGGTATTCATTGTGGGCGGAGTCCACGGCGGCGCGGATGGTCTGCCCCAGCTCCGGGTCCCAGCGGGTAAAGGCCGCGTCCGTCCGCAGGCCCAGGGTGTCGGGGCCGCCCCCCAGCAGGGGCCGCTCTGAAAACAGGGGCCAGACGCTCCGCCAGATGTACAGCCGCCCGGAGCCGAAGGCATCGTCCCACCGGCCGTGGAGCAGCTCGGAGGCTTCATGGAAAAAGCCCCCCATGCGTCCGCCCCAGAAATAGACGATGGGGAAGGCGGCCAGGAACAGGCACAGGACCCAGATGACCAGGATTTTTCGCCGCCGCTTATCCGCCGCCAGTACGGGCAGGGAAAAAGCCGCGCCGCCGCAGACGCCCAGAACGCCCCCTGCCACAAAGGAGCGCAGCAGCGTCCCCAGGGACAGGGCCAGGGGGACCAGCAGCCAGAAGCGCCGCTTCTCCCGGAGCTTGACCAGGGCGGTCCAGAACACGGGGATGGCTATGGACAGAACGGCGGCGTGGATGTCGGCGTTGCCCAGAGTTCCCAGAAATTCTCCGGAGTATAAACGGTTTCCGTCGTAATACGTCATCCCCTGAGGATAAAGGCGGAAGGGGTTGCACCCCTGAAACTGGCAAATGGCAAGGAGACAGTTGAGGCTGACGGCGGAGGCGAAAATCCACAGGTGCCGCTTTCTGGCCCGGCCATACCGGGAGAGGAGGAGGAACCCGCCGCAGTACAGCGTCAGCGTAATCAGCCCCTCCCGCCGGGGACTTCCCCAGAAGGCGGTGTTCCGGTTCGGGGAAACGAGCGTTGAGAGAAGGGAAAAAAGCCAATAGCCCAGGACGCAAAGCTCCGGGGCCCGCCAGGGACGGCGGGGCGGGGCCGCGCCCACCAAGGCCAGCTCGCCCCGCAGCAGCAGCGCCGCCGCCAGGCTTCCCCCGCCGGCCAGGAGGTATGCCAGGAACTTCCATTCCGTCAGGTTCGCGTAGCCCTCGAAGCCGAAAAACAGCAGATAGGGGCCCAGCATCAGGCATAAGAACGCATCCGCCAGAACCTCCATAGGGGACGGGGAAGCCGGATTGCCCCCGGCGCCGCGGGGATGTGGTTTCATGTCGTTTCCCTCCCGGTTTGGCCTTAGAGCCTGTTTAAAATCTCCGTGCATACCGCCTGAGCGGGTCTTTTTCCGCCACTCTGCGTTAAATTTTCTTGCCGGGCGACAGCCCGCCTTCAAAAATTTGCCTTGATTGGCAAAAGAATCCCCACCCATGCGGCACACCCGGAGATATTAAACAGGCTCTTACAGGCTGTTTTTCAGGGCCTCCACCGCCCGGCGGAGCTCCTCCAGATTCTGAAGGCAGGTCTCCAGCTTCTTTTTCGCCGCCTCCCGGTCCGCTTCTTCTCCCAGCTCCAAGGCTTTCATCTGGGCCGTGGAGCGGCGGATGGAACGGCCGAAGGATTCCACTGTCCGCAGGGGGGAGGGAGCGGCCTTGGGGGGCGGGGGCGGCAGCTCCGCCGCTTTGGCCCAGGCGACGGCCCGGTGAACCAGGGCGGGGAAATCCTCCTGCCGGTCCGCCTTGCTTACAAATTCCTCCACCACGGGGTAAAGGTGCTGGTTTTTCTTCCTGGCCAGCTCATAGGCGTCGGTCATGGTCATCTGCCCGCCCTCCGCCCAGGCCGCCAGGGTCCCGTTCAGATTCAAAAGGTCCAGGTACCGTTCCACGGTGGCCCGGCTTAACTCCGTCTGCTCCGCCATCAGCTCTGCCTGTTCCTTCACGTTCTCCGGGAGCCGCCCCTCCTGGCGCAGAACATCCCGCAGCGTTTCCAGCTGCCGGGCCATGTCGAAGGGGGACAGGTTCCTCCGGTGGAGGTTGGCCCCCATCAGGGCCCGGAGCTCCGCCAGCTTGTCCGGGTATTCCCGGATCTTGCAGGGGACGGAGGACTTTCCCAGCTTCCGGGCGGCGGCTACCCGCCGGTGCCCGCTGACGATGCGCCAGCGGCCCTCCCCGGCGGGAGTGACCACGATGTCCTCTAAAAAACCGTCCTTCTCCACGGAGGACAGGGTGGCCTGGAACTGCTCGTCCTCCGCCATGGAAAAGCGGTTCATGGGGTTGTCCTCCAGCGCCTCCACCGGGAGGGAGCGGACCAGCTCGCTGTTGACGGCGGCGGCGTTCTCCGCGGTTTTCTGCAGGGTGGAAAAAATGGAGGCGGTCTTTTTTGCCATGCCTCAGCCCCCCATTCTCGCCAGCATCTCGTCCGCCAGGGCGGCGTAATCCTGGGCGGCGGAACAGCGGGGGGAATACTGCCGCAGGGGCAAAAGGGCAATGGGGGCCTTTTTTACGTCGATGTTCTTTCGTATGTAGGCTTTGAAAGCCAGCTCCGGCAGCAGGGCCGGAAGGTTCGCGATCATCTCCCGGTCCAGGCTGGACCCGGTTTCCACGGCGGTCATAAAGATGCCCAGGGCCCGGAGGTCCGGATTCCCCCCCGCCCGGACCTCCCGCACGGTCTCCAGCATTACGTCATAGCCCTCAATGGAGTTCTTGTCCACCTTGATGGGAATGAGGATGTACTGGACGGCCATCAGCACGTTGATGTTGAACAGGGATTCCAGGGAGGGGGAGCAGTCGAAGAAGACGTAATCGTAAGTATCCGGGATCTGGGGCAGGAGGCGGCGCAGCACGGTGTCCCGCCCGAAGCGCAGCTCCTGCATGGCGACCAGGGCCGGGGCCAGCAGGGTGCCGCCCCGGATGAGGTCCAGCCCCTCCACGGAGGTGCGGCAGACGGCGTCCGCCAAGGAGGGGCCCTTTCCGCAGATCACGTCCGTCAGGGTGGCGGCGGGGACCTCGGTCAGCTGCAGGTTGCTGGTGGCGTTGCCCTGGGTGTCGGTGTCCACCAGAAGGACCCGTTCCCGCCGGGCCGCCAGCTCCCCGGCCAGGTTGATGGCGGAGGTGGTTTTTCCCGTGCCGCCCTTCTGGTTCATGATGGCGACGGTTTTCATGCGCGGTCCTCCTTTCGCTCCAGGGCCTCGATGCTGCTGACCTGCTCCAGCACGCTGTCCAGAATGAGCTGGCTCATGCTCATCTGGAGCTTGGCGGCGGTCATTTTAATGCGGGTCCGCTGGTCCTCCGTGGCGTAAACCAGCAGCTTTACCTTTTTTTCGCCTTCCATCGGCAAATCCTCCTATAATCCGACATTTTGACATCATTCGATATGAGACAGTATGACATCATAATGTCCCGCCGTCAAGGGGAAATTTGACGATTCCCCTTGCGGAACGAGGGCTGTTATGATAGAATCAGGTATAAAATCCAAGCGTTTCCATCCAAAAGGGTCCGGGACCGGCTCCGGCCGGGCGGACTCAGGGAAAAACCGAAGAACCCTAGGGGCCCCTAGGGTTCCATTCCATTCCATATGTATGGAATGGAATGGAAGGAACAGCTGAATAGAAAAGGAGAGAATGGTTATGAAAAACTGGCGGCTGGGTTTATCGCTGTCATTGGGACTGGCCCTTTCCATGGTTCTGCTCTGTGGAACGGCCCTGGCGGCGGAGGCGGCGTCAGGCAGCTGGACGGACTATAAGCTCAGGCCCGGATACGGCGGGACCTGGACGCTGGACAGCGAGGGGACGCTGACCTTTGAGGGGAAGGGGGTTATCCCCCCGGAGGAGGCGAACGGCTGGGCGGAGTGGCTCCCTCACCGGGATTCCGTCAGGAAGATCGTGATCGGCTCCGGGGTCACGGAGCTGACCTACCATGTGTTCGCGGAATATAAAGAGCTTCAGGCGGTGGAGATCCCCGAGAGTGTCACCGCCATCCTGGACGGCGCGTTCCGTGGGTGCGTCAGTCTTACTTCTGTGACGATCCCCGCCAGCGTCGTTTCCCTCTCCACTCCCCAGGAGGAGGGGGAAAGGGTATATCATGGCGCGTTTGGGGGCTGCACGGGCCTGCGGGAGGCGGATATCGCCGCCAGGGACATTGGCCCGAGGGCCTTCACCGGCTGCTCATCGCTGTCGAGGGTGACGCTGCGGGAGGGCGTGGAGACCATCGGGGACGATGCGTTCCTGAACTGCGTCCTGGAGGAGCTGACCCTTCCCGCCAGCTTACAGGAGATTGGGCCCGGAGCGCTGTACAACAACACCTATTTAAATAATATTGAAGTCGCCGCCGGAAGCACGGCCTACCAATCCATAAACGGCGTGGTGTTCAGCAGGGACGGGAGCGGGCTGACGCTGTGTCCCCCGGGGAAAAAGGGACGCTTCATCATTCCAGAGGGTACGAAAACCATTGCCGCCTCGGCGTTTATTAGCTGCGGGGGGCTGACCGGGGTGGATATCCCGGAGGGCGTGGTTTCCATTGGGGACGAGGCGTTTATGGACTGCGCGGCCCTGGCGGAGGCGGCACTGCCCCAGAGTGTCGAGGCGGTGGGAGCCCATGCCTTCGACGGATGCTCCGGGCTGACCCGGCTGGAGCTGGGGCGTGTGGAGACCATCGGGGACAAAGCTTTTTTGAAGTGCGGGGCCCTGTCTTCCGTAACCCTGCCCGACAGCCTGACAAGCGTTGGCATGGCAGCGTTTGGCGACTGCACAAAACTGACCTCCGTAGTCATTCCCGGGAGCCTGAAGAATGTTCCCGACAAGATGTTCCAATTTTGCGTCAATATCAGCTCCGTGACGCTGGAGGACGGCGTCCAGACCGTGGGGGAATCGGCCTTTTCCACCGGAAGCCATCTTACGCTTGTGGTGATACCCAAGAGCGTGACGAGGATTGAAACCGGCGCCTTTTCCGGGGGCAACGCAAAAAACATGGTGGTTCATTACGCCGGGACAGAGGATGAGTGGAACCAGATTAAGACAGGCGCCAGCCCCTTTGAAGCTTCCGCCGTGATTCTTTACGGAAGCGTGGGCCCGGTCAAGCCGGTGATTCAAAAAGTGGTGAAGTGGAACTATGTCCGCAAACCTGAGAGGGACAGAATTCTGCTGTACCTTACGCCGGAGCTGGACAACATCGGCCCGGCCGGAACCGTCGTTGTCGGCGCCGCCATTTACAAGGGGGGGCGGATGATGGATTTCCGGGAGGCGAAGCTCCAGGTGGAGCCGGGCCTGCACAGCTATCCCATGGACCCTCTGGTGTTCATGACGGATGAAATGGAAGACAGCTGCAAGGTATTTCTCTTGGAAGACGGAGGACTGGTTCCCCTGGCGAAATGGGGATAAAAAAAGCCTGCGGGTTTCCCGCAGGCTTTTTATAGTTGACGCAGTTGAAAAGAAGTAAAGACTTCTTTTCAACTTGTGCGGTGAAGATTCGCCGCACAGGCCGCATAGCGGCCTCGCGTCAGACTTCATAGTCAGCGCACGGGCTTTGCCCGACAGCGGCTCTGCCGCTGTCGAAAATCGGTATTTACCGATTTTCAAGTGTGCTGACTATATCATCAGGTCTGGAGTAAAACCGCCGCAGGGGCCGGATAGGAACGGAGCGCGGCCTCCAGAAAGCGGGGATTCCCGCTGTAAAAGGCGGCCAACAGACAGGCGGCGCTTTTAACGGCGCCGGCGGCCAGCCGGATTTCCTCCGGCCGGCCGTCCGCGCCGCCTGCGTTCGGACTGTAATCCGTTTCAGCCAGGGATAAAACCTCCTGGCCCAAAAGGTCCAGTTCGCCGTTTTCATACCAATAGAGGACGGAACCAGAGGGGAGAAGAACCTGATATCCCGCCGGGTTGGTCGCCCGGTAGACCCCGGCTCCCGCCAGGAACAGCCCGCCGTCCCGCCCGGGGCCGCCGTCCAGAGAGGCGGCCAGATCCGCCAGATAGCTTTCTCCGCCTATGCGGACGATGTTCCACATATGGGGAGTGGGGATGGAGTCGTTTTCCTGCATCAGCCCGCTTACCGTATAGCATTTCGCGTCTTGAAGGCCGGACAAGCCGCACAGGTACTGGAACGCCTTAGCCCAGCCCTCGCCCGACGCATCCGTCCCGGGGTCGCCGTCCAGCGCCCGGACCATCTGCCAGGGATCGCCGAACGCGCCGCCGGGCTCTGCCCTGCCGCCGGGGCCCGCCAGCGCCCGGAGCTCTTCCTGGAAGGACAGGAGCTTTTGATGGTCGGACTCATCCCTGTGTGCGGCGGCAATGGCCTGGGCATTTCGGACCGCCGTGCCGACGGCGGACACGTCCTCTCTCACCGCTGCGGCATCCTCGCCCCGGTACTCCGGGGCGGCGGAGAAGGTAAAGTGAAAATCGCCCTCCAAAAGGACGGAAGCCGGGGCCTCCTCCGTCTCCGGGACGGCCCGGAGGGCGGGGACGGCGTAGGCGATGGGAGCGGACCGGTCAAGCCAATAGAGCCCGGGGCCCAGGTCCGCCAGCAGGGACTGGAAAACCTCTCCGGCATTGAATCCGGCGACGCCGTTTACCGCAGCGGCGGCCTGGGGGCTGACCCCGCCCTCCTCCAGAACGGGGCGGCCGTCCAGATCCTCGGCGGTCCAGGAGGTTTTGGGGACCAGCCGGGAAAGGGGAATGGTAAAGTCCGTGCTTCCGCCGGACGCCGCCGCGTCCATCAAAAGGCCCTTCAAAGCGTCGTAGAGCTTTTGGTCAAGGCCCGTCAGGCGGTCGCCCTCCGGGTCCCGGGCGGCCTTGGCGGAGCTCCCGTAAAATTGCTGCATCACGTAAGCGGCAAAAAGCTCTTGGCTGTCCGCGCCGGCCTCCTTAGGAGACCAGACGGAAACCACGGTTTCTGCCGCGTCCGGCGGCTGCTCCGCCGCCAGCGCCGGGGCGGGCGGCAGGCAGAGCGCCGCCAGCAGGGCCAGCAGCGGCCCCGCAATCCATTTCCTTATCATTTCGTACCTTTCCGGATAAGATTCCAAGCGTCCCGCCAAAAGGCGGATGCAAACCATGCTTACTCTTGTATTTTACCGTGGCCTTCCGGTGGTGTCAAGGAAAAACTATGTTACAAATTTCTGTAACAATCCCCGTTACAGTAGTTTCCTGTTGCATTTTCCGAAACTTTCCTGTAAAATAAAAAAGGAAAACCAAAACCGCTCCGGCGGAGAAGCGAGGAGAAGCGTATGAAGGTGAAAGAGGTTTTAAAGCAGGCGTCCGCAGCCTTGACAGCGGTGCTTTTTGTCCTGGCCTTGGCCCCGGTTTCCGCCCGGGCGGCGGCTGTGACGGAGTTTGTCCGCATTGAGGACACCGTGCCGGGGGGATATGTGTATGACCTTTGGGGAGACGGAACCGAGGCGGAGAATTTTGGCTACGACATACCCGAGGGCGGCCTGACGGCGTTGATTTTCTTCAAAAACGGGTGCTGGAACTGCCAAAACCTCTTTACAACCATTACGAATTGCCCGCTGATGGATGACCCGAGGGTGAATGTTGTGGCGGTGTCCTTCCAGGGGCGGGAGGAAACGCAGAGCTTTGCCGAAAATTATATGCACGGAAGGTTTCCAAAGGTTTACTACGATATGAACGGGGTCCAGGCATGGAAATATGTGAATCTGGTGCTGGACGGAACCAGTGTGGGAACGGCGTTTGTGCTGCTGGCTGGCCGTGAAAACGGCAAGCCGTACATCCTTTGGTACGGGAAGAGCGTCAGCAGCGGCCAGACTGTCCAGGAAGCCGCAGACAAGCTTCTGGGCACCGGGCTGCGGATGACAAAGGCCGGGGAGAGCGTCCGGGACGGCAGGGTTTGCCTCTTAGTCCGGCTGGACGCCGCCGGGCCGGTTTCCGGAAGCCTTTGGGCGGCTGGATACTCCGGCGGCAGGCCGGCGGATGTTCAGAGCGTTCCCCTCACGCTTTCCGCCGGGGAAACCGCCATGGAGGAATTCACCGTAAAAGGGGAGACGGCAAAGCTGTTCTGCCTGGAGGAGGGGACCCTCCGGCCCTTGGCTCCGGCTCTGACCGCCGGCGGGTAAGAGGGGAGCCGGGTGAAAACTGTAACCGTTTTGTTGTTGTTTTACCCGGCGGACTGTACTAACATGAACCATACAGCTTTCACAAGAGGACCCATATAGGAGGAAAACCGACCATGAAAAAAATCCTGTCCCTGTTCCTGGCGCTGGCATTGGCGTCGGCGCTGTTTGTACCGCCCGCCTCGGCCGCGGAGGCGGCGGGCTTTTCCGATCTCACCGACCGCTCCGACATCATCGCTGCGGAGGCCCTGCGGCTCATGGGCGTGATGGACGGCTACAGCGACGGCGGCTTCCGGCCCGGCGCCCGGCTGACCCGGGCCCAGTTCTGCAAGATGGCGGTCTGCGCCATGGACGGCGAGGGGGAGCTGGGGCTCTATAACACGGTGACGGTCTATCCGGACGTGAAGCCCTCTCACTGGGCGTCGGCGTACATCAATATGGCCTCCAAGGGAAAGAACATTATCTCAGGTTATTCCGACGGTAAGTTTTACCCCGATAAGCCGGTGACTCTGGGACAGGCGGCGACAATCCTGCTCCGCATTCTGGGGTATCAGGACAAGAGCATCGGGGGCGTTTGGCCCAAAAGCTATGTGGCCGCCGCCTCGCGGGCGGGACTGATGGACGGCGTCGGCGCCTCCGACGGGAACGCGGTTGTCACCCGCGGCCAGGCGGCCAGAATGTTCATGAACCTCCTGAAGGCCGACTGCGTAGGGGAGAACGGCGGAAAAGAGGGAACGTATCTCTCCAAAATCGGCATGGAGGCCAGGGAGGATGTAGTTCTGGTCTCCTCTTCCTCCACCGGAGCGGACGGAAAGAAGAATGCGCTCCAGCTGGCCTCCGGCGAGGTCTATCAGCTTAGGGAGGAAAAGCAGTCCAGCGGCGTACTGAACGGCTTTTGGGGTACGCTGGTGCTGAAAAACGGCAAGGCCGTGACCTTCCTGCCCGGCGACACCGGAAGCCGGACGGTAGTCCTGGCCGGAGCGGGAGCCCTGCAGCTCACCGATACAACCGGCATGCGCTACTCTGTAGAAAATGAAACCGGCGTTTATTACAACGGGAAGCAGCAGGCGTGGAGCTCGGTCTACTCCTGGCTGAACCCCGGCACGTCCCTGACGCTGTATCTGAACAAGGCGGGGAACGTGGCTTACATCGTGGCTGGCGGCGGGACGTCCTCCAACGAGGCCGTGGTCGTGTATAAAAACGGCTCCGTTGCGGGCTTCGACTCCCTGGCCGGCGGCGCGGGCGGATATACAATTTATAAAAACGGAAACCCCGCGACCGCACGGGACCTCATGGCGTACGACGTGGCGGTCTACTCCGGCGCCACCAACAGCGTCCGGGTCAGCGACGCGAAGCTGACGGGCATCTATGAGGACTGCCGCCCCAGCCCGTCGGAGGCCGCGTTCATCACGGTGATGGGGTGTGAGTTCCCGGTGCTGACCACGGCGCGGGCGAGCGTCGCGGCGTTCAACCCCGGCGACCGGATCACGCTGCTGCTGACGGAGGACAACCGGGTGGCCGGTGCCGTACGGGCGGAAGGCGCCCAGGCGAACGCGCTGGGCGTGGTGAAGTCCTGCTCCGGCGGCTCCGCCGAGGTGGATTTGCTGTGCGGCGTGACGGTGAAGGGGAAGGCGGACGCCGCCTCCGCCAACGCCGGAGAGCTGGTCCGGGTCATCTCCGAGGAGCGGGGCGTCCTCCGGCTGGTGCGCCAGGGCGGCAGCGACGTCCGGGGCGAGCTGAACCTGACGGCCCGGCGGCTGGGCACGGTGAACCTTGCCGCCAGCGTGACGGTTTACGAGTACGGCGCGGATGGGCTCAAAACGGTAAATCTCAGCGACCTCCCCGGCGTGGTGCCGGCGGACCAGGTCAGCTACGCCCGGAAGAACTGGGCGGGGAACGTGGACGTGGTGGTCTTGGGCAGCAGCTACAGCAGGAATACGGTCCTCTACGGCCGGGCCGCCGTGACGTCGAAGTCCAACGGAGAGGCCGGAGGCCGGACCTATTACCTGGAGGTGGAGAACGGGCGGAGCCATCTGGGGCCCTTCCCCCTGAACGACGATATTTACAGCGGCGACTACGTGGCGGTATCCGCCAGCCTCTCCGGCGAGGCCTTCACCAGTGTGAGCAAGCTGACGAAGCTGGCGGACGTGCCCAACACCGCCTGGACAGGCAAGACCGCCGTCACGGTGAATGGGCGTACCTATACGGTTCCCGACACGGTGTCCTGCTACAACCGGGATACCAAGAATTGGATGACGCTGGATGCGGCCCACGCGTACGGACAAAAGGCGGACCTCTACGCCAGCGGCGACGGTGTGGTCCGGGTGATTGAAGTTGGGCGCTGATACGCTTTAAAGCTCCTGAGGGGGAGCTGCAATACGGGAAAAGTGCCTTTGAGGGGCGGCATGGCCACAGTCATGCCGCCCTTCTTTCTAAAAAACCGCAAGCTCTCCGGCAGGGGAACAACAAGGAACATCAAGGAGCTAAGACGGAAATTCTTCTTGAATTGGAAAGAAAAAGAAGGTAAAATGAAAGTACGGAGGGAAGAAGCGCGAAAAGGGGGAAAGCTATGCTGTTGTATTATACCGCTGCCGGGGCGGCCCTGGCCGGAGGTCCGCTGCTGGCCCGGCGTCCCCAGTACCGGAGGGGCTTTCTGCTGGCAGCCGGCCTTTGCTGCTGGCTCCTGGCCTCCTTGCGCTATGTGACGGGCTTTGACTACCGCTCTTATGAGACCATATTTAGGACGATTGCCGCCGCCGGGCCCTCGGTTTTGCTGCAAGAGGGTAGGCTGGAATCCGGCTATGTTCTCCTTAATGTGGCGGCGGCGCTTCTGGGAGGCGGTTACCGGGCTTTTCTGTTTCTGTTTCATTTTATTCTGACAGCCCTGGTGTTTGCCTGGATCGAACGCTATTCCCCCTCCCCCTGGATGAGCGTTTACCTGTTCGTCACCCTGCAATACCTTGCTTTAAGCATGAACCTTCTGCGGCAGGCGCTGGCCGCCGCCGTGGTGCTGTGGACATACCCCTTTTTAAAATCCCGGCGGTTTCTGCCCTTCTGCGGCGTGGTGCTGCTGGCCGGGTGCTTCCACCGGACGGCCCTGGTTATGATTCCCCTTTATTTTCTGCTTACCCTCCGGGTTTCCAAGGTTCATTACGGTATTTCCGCCCTGCTTGCCGGAAGCGCCTATGTCTTGCTGGACCCGCTGATGAATGCGGCGCTTTCCTTCTTTCCTGCGTACCGGGGTTACATCGGGGGAAGGTACTGGCAGAGCAACAGCTTTGTTTATATGCTGTTTCCCCTGTGCCTGTTTCTCTACACGCTGCCGCTGATAAAACAGGCGGCCCGGGAGCCCGGGAAATCCCCGGTTCTGGCCAACTGCGCGTTTTACTCTTTGCTGCTTCAGCTGTTTATCACCCGGCATTTTATTCTGGAACGGTTTTCCATCTACACGGCTTTTTTCTCTCTGCTGTCTCTGCCGGAGGCGGCGCTGGGAGAGGGGCGCCGGATTTCCCCCAAAGGCCGGACGGCCTTGCTGGCCGCCGGAGCCCTGGCGTATTTCCTGTTCGCGGCCCGGGAGGGGTTTCACGGAGTGTATCCCTACCATGGCGTTTGGGAGAGGGCGCTGCCCCGCTGACAGGCGTAAAGACAGCCGGGAGTGCGTTCTCCCGGCTGTCTGCCATATTCCACAGATACAAAGTTGTAGCGGCTGTCAGGGCTTGCCTGCGCAGGGAGGGGATAAGGCGGGGCGTATGCCGCCGCAAAGAAACCTTATGCCCGGCTGACAACGAAGGTGGGGGTGACGGTGAAGGAGCTGTCCTCCGGAACGGCGCTGCCCAGCGTACCTACGACGTATATCGAGGAGCTGCCGTAGGCGTTCAGGCTCGCAATGTTCAGGTACTGGTAGGTATTGGCCAGGAGCCACTTGGTCTGGTCCAGTGAGGCGGGCATCTGGTTTGCCAGGGTTTCGGCCTGGAAGCCGATGGCAATCTGATTGTCGCTCACATAGCGGTCGCTGCCCCAGGTGGTTCCCTGTAGATTGCTGAGGTTTACGTTGGTGTACACAACGTCCACACTTACGGGAACGCCGGAGTGGCTGATCATGGTGATGCGGGGAGAGATCACCTTGTTTTCCGTTTCAATGGAGCGGCTGATGTGGAAGGGGACGTAAGAGGGTATGGTGACAGACATAATCGTGGGCTCAATTTCCCCGACCATCAGCACCTCGCTGGAAGAGCCGATGGGGATGTCCTTGTCCTGATAGGACCCCGCCGCATAGGCGTTGACCGTGAAAAGGCCCATTATCAGCACAACGGCTAAAAAGCGGAGAAGATTTTTTCTTTTCATAAAGCAGACTCCTTTTCTGGCGGTTTGTATCTGTGAAGGGGGCCGGAAGTTATGTAAGCACGGAAATGGTGATATCCGCTCCTACCTGTCCGATATAGGAGTGATCCGTCTCCCGGTAGGCCTTGAAATAGGCCGTGGCGGGATAACTCCCTGGTTCCAGCACTTTGTCCAGACGGGCGTTTTCAATATAGGAGCCCGCGGGCAGCGCCTTTGACTGGTAAATCAGCTCCTCCGTGTCGTTGGAGTAGATTTCCACCACCAGGAGCTTGGCGTTGTTTGCCGGGTTTTCCAGCATCAGGTTTCCCTCGGAGCCTCCGGTCTCAAAGACCGGGCTGGTGTTAACGGAGAAGGAGATCATGCTCTCGTCCAGCTGCTGCTGGAGCTCCGCCTGGCGCTGCGCAATGTCGATGCCGGGCAGAATGCCCATGGTTGCGTTGTCGGCCAGCTCCAGGGAGTCGTCCCCGGGAGTCCGCAGGGCCAGGAAGACCCCGGCGGCTGACAGCAGGCATGCCATGGCGATGGGCAGAAAACGCTTTTTCCATTTGCTTTGACTTTGTACGGTTGCTTCCATGTTTGCTCAGCCTCGCTTTTCTGGTGAATTGGAGAGCCGGCCCGGGTATTCGAGGATTTTCGACGGTTCTCAACATAAGCATACTCCACCGCGCTTGTAGAAACCTGTCGAATTATGCGGCGTCTAAAAATTTTCCGGCGCCGCATGGGAGAGGAGGGAACAAAGCGGCCTGGACAAACGGGTTTGGATGCGCTAGTATTACAGGCAGGATATTGATAGTAAGGAGGAAATAACCTTGAAAGCGGAAAAATGGAAATTGTTTTTTCCCCTGCTGATTCTCTGCGCCATGCTGGTTCAAACGCCGCCCGCCAGGGCGGGAGGACCCGGCGAGGTAACCATGCGGGTGGGAGAGGAGCGGACGATCTATGCCCCCATCACGACGGCGGGGACCAATAACGGCTATTGGACCAGCAACAGCCCGGCCGTAAGCGTCTCGGGAAGCGGGTATTCCTGTACGGCCAGGGCAAAGTCCGTCACAGGCGGCATAACGGCAATTCTGACCCACCATTATACGGAAAAGCTGTCCAGCGGCATGACGGTGAGCCGCATCCAAGACGTGAGGGTCACGGTGCTTCCGCCTCTCCCCACAGGCGCGTCCGTCTCCCCCCGCAGCATGACGCTGATGGTGGGGGAGGGCCGGTATCTCACGCCCACGGTTTCGCCCGCAGGGGCGGACTATGGCTCCTGGATTTACTCCAGTGCGGATGCGTCTGTGGCGGAGGTGAGCAATGACGGCCGCGTGCAGGGAGTGTCGCCCGGTACGACGGAAATCAGGGTTCGGACGCGGAATGAGGGGAAATCGGCCTGTTGCGAGGTGACGGTGGTCCCCCAGACGTGCGAGATTCTCTTTGACGCCGCCGGCGGCACGGTGAACCCCTCTGGGGCGGTCATTGAGGTGGGGGAGCCCTACGGAACGCTGCCGGTTCCCGAGCGGGCCGGATATATCTTTGACGGCTGGTTTACCGCCGCCGGGGGAGGAAACCGGATTATGGCCCTTGACACGGTGAAGTACGCGGGGAAGCAGACGCTGTATGCCCACTGGATGGAGAAAGCCGCCGTGCCTCCGGCTGTGCTGGGCTGGACGTCGGGGGAGTCCTCTGCCGTCATCCTCTCTGACCCGGATGGCACGCTGAAGGAGTGCAAAACCGTTTTTGCCGCCGCTTTCAGCGGGGAGCGGCTTGAAGAGCTGGCCCCTGGAAAGCTGCTGGGGGATGCCGTCACGGTAAACCGGAAGCTGGCGGCGGGCTGGACGCTGTATTTCCTGGACGAAAACGGTGCGCCGGTGTGTCCGGCAGTCGTGATTCCCCAGGCGTGACGGACAAAAGCGGAAAAATCCCCCGGCATGGAACACCTCCATGCCGGGGGATTTGTTTCGCTGTCAGGTGGTTTCCGCGGGGAGAGCCTCCGCCCCGGAGGCGGAGGGTTCAGGAACTCCGGAGGCTGGGGCGGACGCCGCGCCTTTGCGCCCAAAGAGGCGTTTTCGGGGCTTCCCCGGAGAGCTTTTGTTCTTCCGCCGGAAGATATGGCTCAGGTTGTCAATGACGGAGTAGTACACCGGCGTGAACACCA
>ERZ779629.69-NODE-69-length-45552-cov-30.947667_pt1 | contig 45552 bp, 38 predicted proteins | sample MGYA00514192_ERZ779629 | MGnify/ENA primary metagenome ERZ779629 (study PRJEB29562, sample SAMEA4376709) | mouse gut metagenome | isolation source: Cecum | study: EMG produced TPA metagenomics assembly of the A DSS colitis mouse model was used to assess the... | reverse complement strand
CGGGCGGCCTCCACGGCGGCGTTCAGGGCCAGGATGTTGGTCTGGAAGGCGATGTTCTCAATGGCGGCGATGATCTTGCCGATCTCCTCAGAGGAGGAGGAGATCTTCTCCATGGCCGTATTGAGCTCCTTGACGTACTCGATGCTGACGCCCAGCTGTCCGCCGGCCTGATTGACGAACCGGCCCGCCTCCTCAGCGGCGGCGGCGGTGGTCTTGGCGCTGTTGGAGATGTCGGTGATGGTGGCCGCCAGCTCCTCCACGGAGCTGGCCTGCTCCATGGAGCCCTCGCTCAGGGTCTGGGCGCCGGTGGAGACCTGGCTGCTGGCGGAGGAGACCTGCCCGGCGGCGGCGTTGATCTGCCGCATGGTGCCGCTCAGTTCCACCTTCAGGGTGCGCATGGACTGGAGGATGCTCTGGAAGCCGCCCACGTAGGCCTCCCGGTGGGCAGACTGGATGTCCAGGTTCTTTCTGGACATCTCGGTGAGCAGGTAGCGGATGTCGTTGATGATGGTGTTCAGCCCCGTTACCATTTCCGCCGTGGAGCGGGTCAGCTCCGCCGTCTCATCCTGGCCGGTGGCCTGGGGCACGGGGGAGTCCAGATCGCCCTCCACCAGCAGCTTCATCCGCCGGGCGCAGGCCTGCATGGGGACGCTGATGCTGCTGGAGAGCTTCAGGGCCACCACGATGGAGGCCATGATGGAGACTGCCACCACCAGCACGTTGATAAACATGCCGAAATATGTATCCGCCAGATAGTCCTTCTTCATGGCGGTGACGGCTACGCTCCAGCCGTCGGTGCCCCCCACAGGGGCGTAGGCGGCGTACCAGGGGCCCGCCTCATTGTGGAAGCTGCCGAAGCCGTTCTCTCCCTGGCGCATGTCGGCGTGGATGGCGGCCAGGTCCCGCAGGGAGGCGTCGCTCTGGGACTCGCGCTCCACGTTCTGGGTAGTGATGGTGTCCAGGGTCACGTCGGCGATGGTGTCGCCGGAGCGGTTGATCATGTAGGCCCGGCTGTTGGGGCTGACCTTGATGGAGGAGACGATGTCGTTGAGGAAGGTCTCGGGGGGCACGAAGTAGACCACGCCCACGATGCGCCCGCCCTGGGTGCCGCCGGAGTAGATGGGGGCCGCCACTATGATGGAGAGCTCGCCGGTAATCTTGCTGACCAGGGGCTCGGACACGTAGACCGCGCCGCCCATGGCCTGCTGGACATACTCGCGGTCGGAGTAGTCCTTCCCGTCGAAGATACTGACGCCGTCGGCGCCGATGATGTTGCCCCGCTGGAAGTTGTGCATGTCCACGCGCGCGTCGATGATGGCGCGCTTCTCCGCCACGGGCACTGTCTCGTCGGACAGCTGAGGGATGCAGCCGGTGTCCATGGCCACGTTCCGGTAGGCGGTCAGCTCCTGCTCGATGCGCTCCGCCGCCAGCACGGCAGTTTCGCTGAGCATCTGGTCCACCGTAGCGATGGTGCTCCGGTAGTTGAGGATGATGCTGGATGCGCCCACCGCCGCCAGGGCGATGAGGACTGTGGCCATCAGGCACACTGTGATTTTCCTGCGAATACTCTTCATGTCTCTGCACCTCAATTTTTTGATAACTGAACTGCGATTGCCGGCCGCGAGGCCGGTCTCTATTATAGGAGGTGAACGCCCTCTTTGTCAATGGTGTTTCCGCTTCTTTCACCGCCGGAGAAGAAAAATGTCGGGGGAGCGACAGGGCGCTCCGCCAGTCCGGAAATCCGCAGCCCCTTTCGGGCCGGCCGATCCGGCGGATTTGGCGGCGTACAGGGCAAAATCCGGCGCTTACAGCAGGCGTCAAAATTATCTGCAAAAGATGGGGAGACCAACCGGAGCGGGGCTTTGCCGCCGTCGGCTGGTCTCCTTTTTTTGCCGTGCGCTCTGAGGATTGCCGCAGTTTCTGGCCCTGTGGAGGGCTAAGACTGCTTTTTCCGGGCCGCGCTGTTGGTGTCCAGGGAGTCCCGGAAGACCACGAAGCGGTCGTAGAGAAACTCCAGCACAAAGTTTGCCGCCATGTTGATGGCCGTCACAAGGTACTCGTTCCACCCCAGCACGTCCGCCAGGCAGTGGCCCAGCCAGGTGGACAGGGGGGTGAACACGCAGTAAAAGGCGAACACCAGGGCCATGGCCTTGGGCACGCTGCTGGCGGACTGGAAGGTATAGCGCCGGTTCAGGGTGAAGTTCCACAGCACCGACAGGGTCAGGGCGATGAGATAGCAGGGCCAGTAGCTCCAGGCCGTCAGCTCGTTGAGCAGGGAGAAGGCCGCCAGCTCGATGATCCCCGCGGAGAGGGAGAAGAGGAGAAACTTGATGGAGCGCAGGAGTTCCTTGCGGTTCATGGGGCACGTCCTTTCTCTATCCGTTCAGGGCACGGAAGTGGGCCCGGTTGGCGGCGTACAGCCGCCGGAAGACGGCGTACTGGCGGTCGTAGACCGCCCGGTTGGCGGGGTTGGGCGTAAAGGCCGCCGCCGGGGGGATCAGCGCCCCCACCGCATCCAGATCCGGCACGACGCCCAGGCCCACGGCCATCACCGCCGCCGCCCCCACGCTGCCCGCGTTCTGGGGGCTGGCCACGGTTTCGACGGTCCGGCCGGACACGTCGGCGAGCATCTGGGCCGTCACGGCGGACAGGGCCCCGCCGCCTACGAACCGGACCGGGTCCGAGGTGGGCACCTTCCGCGCCTGGCACTCCAGCATCCAGCGCAGATGGAAGCACACCCCCTCCAGCACCGCCCGGATGAGGGCCCGCTTGCCGGTGTCCAGGCGGATGTTGAAGAACATCCCCGCCGCCGCCGGGTCCTCGAAGGGGCACCGGTTGCCGTGGAGCCAGGGGGTGAAGATGACGCCGCCGGACCCCGGCGGGCACTGCTCCACCGTCTCGGTGAGGTAGTCGTAGAGGCTGGCGTACACCGCCTCCTGACCGCCGGTCACCTCCCGCTTCTCCAGGTAGACCCCGATCTCGTCCAGGGCCAGGTGGTCCTTGACCCACTCCAGGCACTTCCCGGCGGTCTCCATCTCGGCGAAGTAGTTGTACCGGCCCTCCTGGGCCCCCACGATGGCGGCGATCATGGCGTCCACGTCCACCAGCTGGCGGTCCGTCACCGTGGAGACCCAGCCGGAGGTGCCGCAGTAGATGTGGGTGCTGCCCACCGCCACCGCCCCGGCTCCCACGCCGATGAGGGACGCGTCCCCGCCGCCGCCGAACACCGGCGTGCCGGAGGGCAGCCCCAGTTCCGCCGCCGCCCGGTCCGTCAGGCCCCCCACCCGGTCCGCCGCGCGGACGACGGGGGGCAGGTGGGCGGGGTTTACGCCGAACATGCGGCACAGGGCCTGACTCCAGGCTCGTTTTTTTGTGTCGTAGAGCAGGGTGGCGTAGGCGGAGTCCTCGGTCATCACCGCCCGGCCGGTACAGCGCAGGAGCAGGTACTCCTTTACGTCCAGCCACTTGTCCGTCCGGGCGAAGCACTCCGGCTCGTGGGCCTGGACCCACTTGTACTTCCACACAGGGTCCTTCACGCTGCTGGGCACCGCGCCGGTGGCCCGCAGGCATTTGAGCAGCTTGCCCACGTTGGCCCCGGCGATCTGGGGGCCGTGGGCCAGGCCCCGCTTCAGCTCCGCCCCCGCCCGCTGGTCCATGTAGCTCATGGCCCGGCGCACGGGCCGCCCCTCCCTGTCCACCAGGACCAGGCCCTGCATCTGGGAGCAGAAGGACAGGGCGGCGACCTGCTCCGGCCGCACCTCCGTTTTTGCCAGCAGCTCCCCGGTGGTGCGGCACATGGCCCGCCACCAGGCCTCCGGGTCCTGCTCCGCGCCGCCGTTCTCCAGCAGGCAGAGGCCGTAGCCCTCCTGGGCGCTGGCGCACAGGGTGATGCGCCCCTCCAGGGAGAACAGGCAGGTCTTCACCCCCGTGGTGCCGACGTCATAGGCCAGTACATAGGTCATGGTATCCCTCCTCACACGTGCTGCGGGGCGGACGGCTCCCGCCCCTGGGTTTTGTGGACGATCTCCGAGGCGTCGAAGGTGAACGCCGACTCCAAAAACCGCAGCAGCTCCTCCTCCAGCCGGTCCTCCTGGTCCTCCGGCGCTGCGCCGCAGTACAGGCGGAAGCGCTCCCGGTAGTAGCCGCAGCAGCCGGAGAACTGGACCATCATCAGCAGGCTGTCAAAGAAGAAGGCCAGCAGGCCGGGGTCCACGTCCCGGCGCAGATCCCCCGCCGCCTGCCCGGCGGCGACGGCACGCCGGTAGAGCCGGGCGGCGGCTCCCTCGATCTCCTCCGCCAGCCCCTGGGCCGCCGCTCCGCCAGAGGCAGCCAGGGCGCAGTAGAGCCGCACATACCCCCCGTGCTCCCGGGAGAATTGGAGCAGGGCCCGGATGAGCCGGCGGGCGTATGCGCGAAAGCCCGCCTCCTCCGCCGTGACGGAGGTCAGGACCTCGTCCAGAGCCGCCAGGCTCCGGTCCAGGCAGGCCCGGAGGAAGCCCTCCTTGTCCCCGTAGTACTTGTACAGGACCCCCACGCTGACGCCCGCCCGGTCCGCGATGGAGCGCATGCTGGCCCCCGCCGGGCCGTGGAGGGAGAAGGCCTCCACCCCGGCCTCCAGCAGGCGCTCCAGCTGGGCCTCGGACAGTTTTTTCAGCATAGGCCCCTTTTCCGGTAGGAGCGGAGGTAGACCAGGCGCTGAAGCGCCGCGTCCGCCGGGTGCAGGGGACGGCAGCCGGGAACCGCGCCGGCGTACAGCCGGGCCTCGCACCCCTTGGCCAGCAGGGCCCGGAGGGTCAGCACGTCGTCCTCCGACTCGCCGGCGCACAGAGCCCCCATGCCCCGCAGCAGCACCGCGCTCCGGCCTCGGACGGCCCTGTGGACCCGGTCGGGCTCCGCCGGCACGCACAGCAGGTCCGCCCCGGCGATCTGGGCCAGGTCATCCAGGTAGGGGCGCAGACGGCGGCCGGAGGCGCTGACGGCCAGCACCTGGGAGGAGGTCTCGTGGGCCACGTACCGGAAATGGCCCGCCCGGTAGACCGCCGCGTGGAGGGCGGCGGCGCGGGGCAGGGAGGAGCCGTTCAGGGGGTAGATCCGGCTCCGGCCCCGCCGGGTGAGCAAAAAGGCGTCCCCCTGCCGGCGGCTGAACCCCAGGTCCGGCGGGACGGGGAAGGGGCGGTTCTCCTCCAGCCGGTCCAGGACGCGGGATCTGGAGACCTCCTCCAGGGCGCGGGCGGCGGCGAAGGCGTCCTCCGGATCCCGGCCCAGGCACAGGGCCCCGTGGCTGCGCAGCAGGAGGGCCCGGCAGTCCGGCCAGGCCGTCAGCTCCGCCTCCACCGCCCGGCGCAGCCGGGCGGTTCCCGGCAGGCCGTAGGCCGCGCAGGGTGCGCGCTTTCCCAGCAGGGGGTCGATAAAGCCCGTCAGGGCCCGGCCCTCGATCCCCGCCACGGAGGCGTAGTACTGGTGGGTGTGAATGATGAACTGGACCTCCGGCCGCAGGCGGTAGGCGTCCGCATGGATGCCCCGCTCGCTGGAGGGCTTGATGGGGCCGGTCCAGGCGGCGTCCGGGATGCTCACCGGCACCAGCTGGTCCGGCTCCATGGTCTCGTAGGCCAGGCCGCTGGGGGTGATGAGAAACTGGGTCTCCGAGAGGCGGGCGCTGATGTTGCCCCAGGTGCGTTCGATGAGCCCTTCGCCGGTGAGCCGGGCCGCCGCCTGGATGATCTGCTCCCGCCGGCGGGCCTCCGCGGCGGTCACGGCCGCACCTCCAGGGGGGCGCAGCCGGCCAGAACGCGGCCGAAGCGCTCCAGCACGTCGTCGATCATCTCCTCGGTGTAGGCGGCGCTGGTGTACAGCCGGGAGCCCGCCAGGGTGACGATGCCCTCGGCCATGTAGGCCGCTCCCATGTGCTCCATCTCCCTCTGGCGCACGCCGGTCTGCCGGAGAATCTCCGGGATGGTCCAGGGCTTCTTCCAGTCGATGCAGAAGTGCATGGTGCCCGCGTTGTCCAGGTGGCAGATGGAGCCCTGGTTGAAGGCCACGAAGGGGAGGCTGTGCTGTTTGATGAGGGCCTGGAGGCCCCGGGTCAGCCGGTCGCCCATGCGGCCCGCCGTCTCGCAGGCGTTGGTGCGCTCGATCTCGCACAGGGTGTAGTACCCCGCCGCACAGGAGAGGGGGGTGGCCGCCATGGTGCCGCCGCACATGGCCTTGGGTACCTTCTTCCCGGAGGCGTCCAGGCCGGCCCCCAGGTGGGCCATGCAGTCCGCGTGGCCCCCCACGCCGCCGGCGCCGGGGTAGCCGCCGGCGATGATCTTGCCGAAGACCGTCAGGTCCGGGTCCACCCCGAAGAAGCCCTGGGCCCCGCTGAGTCCCACCCGGAAGCCGGTGACCACCTCGTCAAAGATGAGCAGGGCTCCGTACTGCCGGGCCAGCCTGGCGGCCCCGCGGACAAACTCCCGGCTGACGGGCCGGGTGCCGCTCTCGGGGCCCAGGGGCTCCAGGTACACCGCCGCTGTGCCGCCGGTGCGCCGGTTGGCCCGCAGCTTCCGCTCCAGGTCCTCCAGGTCGTTGGGGAAAAATTCGTCGGTATGCTTGAAGACGAAGCCGGGCACGCCCTTGGACATGATGCCCTTAGTGCCGGGGACCCGCATGCCGTAGGCCAGCTGGTCCGACCAGCCGTGGTAGGCCCCGCCCATCTTCAGTATGTTCTTTTTCCCGGTTTTCAGCCGGGCGATGCGGGCCGCGCACATGGCAGCCTCCGTGCCGGAGCCCAGCATGCGGAACATCTCCACCGAGGGCACCAGATCGGAGATCTTTTTCGCCAGCTTGTACTCGTACTCGTGGAACAGCCCCGTGGAGGGGCCGCAGGTGTTCAAAAGGTCGATGACCTGCTCCCGCACCGCCGGGACGTTGCTGCCCAGGATGGTGGGGCCCCCGGCCTGGAGCAGGTCGTAGTACCAGTTGCCGTCGATGTCCCACAGCTTGGCCCCCTCCGCCCTGGTGATGACGATGGGGAAGGGGTAGTTGAAGGCAAGGTTGTGCTGCACCCCGCCGGGGATGATCTTTTTCGCCTGGGCGATCATCGCCTTGGACCGGGGGCATTTGGCGTCAAAGTAGTCCGCCGTGTACGCCGCCAGCCGGTCCCGGCGGATGGACCAGACGGGCTTGGCGATCAGCTCGTCGAGCTGCGCCGTCACCGCCGCCGCGTCCAGGTATTGGTCGATTGCGAAACCGTTGTAGGCCATTGCGCTGTTCCTCCATTCCTGCTTGTGAACCGATATTCACGTCATGGTATCAAGGGTAGCACAGGGAGGGAGGATTGTCAATGGGTGGGGGGCGGTTTTCTGCGGAGGCGCTTCGCCGGAGGCAGTAAAAACAGGAAGCGGCCGGTGAGGGGATTCTCACCGGCCGCTTCCGGCGGCGTGGGCTTACCGGCCGCCCAGCTTGCGCTGGAGCTGCTCGGGGTTCATGGCGTGGCGCAGGGCGGTCTCCTGGGTGATGCGGCCCGCCTTGTACAGGCGCAGGATGGACTCGTCCATGCTGATCATCCCCTCGGCGGCCGAGGTCTGGATGACGGAGTCGATCTGGTGGATGCGGCTGTCCCGGACCAGGGTGCGTACGGCGTTGTTCAGGTGCATGATCTCAAAGGCCGGCACCAGGCCGCCGCTGGTGGTGTGCAGCAGCTGCTGGCTGATGACGGTCTTGAGGACCTGGGCCAGCTGGATGCGGATCTGCTGCTGCTGGGCGGGGGGGAAGACGTCGATGATGCGGTCGATGGTGTTCACCGCCCCCACGGTGTGGAGGGTGGAGATCACCAGATGCCCCGTCTCCGCCGCCGTCATGGCGGTCTGGATGGTGTCCAGATCCCGCATCTCCCCCAGCAGGATCACGTCGGGGGCCTGGCGCAGGCTGGCCCGGAGGGCGGTGACGTAGCTGGAGGTGTCCATGGACAGCTCCCGCTGGCTGATGACGCTCTTCTGGTTGCGGTGGAGGTACTCGATGGGGTCCTCAATGGTGATGATGTGGGCGTTGCGGTTCTGGTTCACCGCGTCCACCACGCAGGCGAGGGTGGTGGACTTGCCGCCCCCCGCCGGGCCGGTGACCAGCACCATGCCCCGGGTCATCCCGGCGATCTTCATAACCTCGGGAGGGATGTCCTTCTCCTGCCAGTTGGGGATGCCGAAGCTCACCACGCGGATCACCGCCGCCATGGAGCCGCGCTGCCGGTAGGCGTTCACCCGGAAGCGGGCCAGGCTCTGCACCGACAGGGAGAAGTCGTCGTCCCCTACCGAGAGGTAGCGGTCAATGGGGCGGCGGGCCAGGCCGTACAGCTCACGGACCAGCTTCTCCGCCTCCTCGGGCATCAGGCGCTCCCCGCCGATGGGGACGATCTCGCCCTCCGTCTTCATGGACACCGCCCTGCCGGCGATGATAAACAGGTCGGAGGCGTTCTTGTCCACCGCCTGCTGCAAATAGGTTTGGATATTCTCCATATGCGCGCTTTTACTCCTTATGTTTTAGTCCCCATCCCACAGGGTGATGGTGTCGTCAACGTCCCAGCCGCCGGAGTAGACGGTCCGCCAGCACAGCACGGAGATCTCCCCCGCCTCGCTGATCTCCAGCCGGACCTCCAGCATCAGATCCCCGCCGGCGGGGAGGGAGAAAGCCTCCTCCCGCACCGTCCCCGCAGGGCCGGCGGAGACGGTGGTCTCCAGCTCCACGCCCTCCGGGATCTCCCCGGCGGCCAGGGCGGCGGCGATCTCCACCGCCCGGCGGTCCGCCGCGTAGTACTCCGCCGCGCGCTGGGCGGACAGTTCGCTGAGGCCCCGCTCCCGCTCCGCCGTGGCCAGGGTGAGGGCGGCGAACACCGCCAGACACAAAACACAGAAGATCATCACCAGGCTCACCGCCCCGGATACGCTGCCTCCCCGCTTCATGGCCGCACCTCCAGAGCCGCGACGTCCCAGTCAAGAAGGCTCCCGGCCTCCGCGGCCTGGGCCAGGATGTCCGCCTGGGCCAGGCTGCCGGCGTCCAGGGCCTCGGTGACCCGCAGGCGCGCCGCCGCGCAGCCCGCCGCCTCCCGGGGGGTCAGCTCCAGCAGGAACAGGGTTTCCACCCCGGTCCCGCAGGTCCCCAGGGGCTGCCAGCTGCCGTCGAACACCAGCGCCAGGCGGCCGTCCTCCGTCAGAGTGCCGCCGGTGAGCTCCGCCGTGCGGGCCAGGTCGCCCCCGGCGGCCTTGTAGCACTCCGCCGCGCCGCGGGCCGCCGTCACCGCCCGGTTGAGATCGTCGCTGTGCCGGCTCATCAGCTCCGCGCGGACGAAGAGCCCCACGCAGATGGCGGCGCACAGGGAGAAAACGCCCACGGCGATCAGTAATTCAATTGCAAACAGCCCGGATCTGGTGGGCCGAATCCGTTCCTCCATGTCAGCCTCCGCTCCTCACGTATACGTTCGCCGTGCTGACCCGGCCGTCCGTGCCGGTGCAGGTCAGCTCCAGCAGGCCCGGCGACGGCTGGCCGATGGTCAGAGACCGGGCCTGGGAGATGGTCCTGCCGTCCTCGGGGTCCAGCTCCCAGCCCTGCTCGCACAGGAGCTCCCGGAGCCAGCCGTCATAGACGTACAGAATGTTCTCATAGATCAGCCCGTCCACCTCCTGGAGGAGGTAGAGGGCGTCCTGCCCGCCGAAGTCGCCGGTCCGGACCAGGCCGGACTCGTCGAAGCTGTGGATCCGGGCGGTGATGTAGGTCAGGCCCACCCGGCCCCCGGCGCTGCGCTCCACCCGCTCCGCCACACGGCGGTAGACGCCGGCTCCCACCGCCAGGCTCAGCAGCAGGGCGGCCCCGAACACGCATGTGAGGGCCAGGGCCGCGATAGCCCCCGCGCCGCTGCCCCGCCTCATGGGGCCACCTGCCTCTCCAGCACCGTCACGTCGGGCATGATGTTGGAGGCGAAAATTTCGTAAAAGATGATGTACCGCTCCTCGTCCACCGCCACGCCGCTGCGCTGCTTGAGATCCGCATAGCTGGCGGGGTAGGCCCCCTCCAGAGCGTAGCAGCTCACCGCCGCCTGACGCACCGCCTGCTCGGCCATGCGCAGCCCCTCCTCGTCGGACACCCGGGCAGCCTGGCGCACGCCCTGGAGCATCCAGGCCGCCGCCGCCGCGAACAGGGCCAGCCCCAGCAGGGTGGACGCCCAGAAGCCCCGGCTCTTATGATACCGCTTTCTCATGGCCTCACCTCACATCGCGCTGAGAAGGCCCATCAGCGGCAGCATCACGCTCAGCAGGATCACCCCCGCAAGGGCGCTGGTGATCACCACAATGGCCGGCTCGATGGCCCCCACCAGGCGGTCGATGCGCCGCAGGCTCTCCTCCTCCTGGCGGGCCGCCAGGTCCTCCAGGGTGTCCGGCAGGGAGCCGGTGCGCTCCGCCAGCTGGAGCAGACGGCAGTCCCGGCCGGAGAACAGGCCGCTCTTGGCCAGGGCCGCCGCGGGGCTGCCGCCCTCCTCGATCTCCCGGCGGCACAGGCCGGTCTTCTCATCGATCTCCTTCGCGCCGCCGCACAGGCGGGCGGACAGGTCCACCGACTCCTCCATGCTCATGCCGCTGGACACCGCCATGGCCATGGAGGAGGCGAAGCGGGACACCGCCATCTGACCCAGCACGCCCCGCCCGCCGAAGCTGCGGCGGAACCAGGCGGCGAACCGCTCCCGCAGCGGGGGCGCCAGGGCCACCACCAGGGCCGCAATGGCGATCACCGCCGCCAGGGCCGCCAGAGCGGTGCCCGCCTGGGCCAGCACGGCCCCGGCGTTCATCATCCCGGTGGCCACCGCGCCCATGCGAACCCCCAGCTGGGCAAACACCCGGTCGAAGACCGGCAGCACCTGGGTCATCAGCAGCACCACCACCGCCACCATCACCGCCAGCAGGGTGACGGGCACCGCCACCGCGCCGCGGATGTCCGCGGCCATGCGCAGCTGGCGGTCGTAGTGGCGCTGGAGGGAGAGGAGCACGTCCTCCAGACGGCCGGTGTCCTCCGCCAGGGCCACCATGTCGGTCATATAGGCGGGAAAAGCCTCTGTCTCCCGCAGAGCGGCAGCCAGGGGCATTCCCTCCTCTATGAACCGGCACAGCGCGTCCAGCCAGGAGCGGGCGTCGGGGTCCGTCTCATCCTCCCGCAGCATAGCCAGGCCCTCCCCCAGGGGGATGCCGGACCGGACCAGCTGGTAGAGCTCCCGGCAGAACACCGGGAGATACGGGGCGGGCACGCGTACTCGTTTCATATTCAGTTTCCTCCGTGTCAGTAGAGATATTTGGCCTTGTAGTTGGCGCCGTTGCCGATATACTTCATAATGGCGCTGCTCTGCCGGCCGCTGGAGGCGAAGGTGGGATCCATCAGCTTCCAGTCCTTGCCGTCGAAGTAGATGAGCCCGTCCACCCAGCCGTCCTCCTCGCTCCACACGTTCAGCCAGGCGTGGTAGATCTCGCCGGTGTAGCCCACCACCAGCTTCACGGGTACGCCCTGGCTGCGCAGCATAGCGGCCATAAGGGAGGCGTAGTCGAAGCAGATGCCCTTCTTCTCCGAGAGGACCTTGTCAATGTCGGGCAGGTAGCCGCTCTTGACGGTCTTGGCCTTCTCGGTGTCGTAGGTCAGGGTGTTGACCACGTAGTCGTAGATGACGCCCACCTTGTCCAGGTTCTCCGTCACGCCGGCTTTGGCGATCTCGTCGGCGGCCACCTGCAGGGCCTGGCTGTCGTCAGTGTAGTTGACGTACTGGTTGGGGCGGATGAAGGGGGCAAACTCGTCGGTGAGCTTGGCGTCCACCTTGGCGCTGAGGACCTCGGCGTAGTCGTTGCCGGAGATGTTCTTGTAGACGATGACAGAGTACTTGCCGCTGCCGTCGGAGAGGGGGAAGGTGTCATACTCCCCGTCGGTGCGCAGGTTGTACTGGTAGGTGTCCGGGCAGGAGGGACCCTTGACGAGCACCTTCAGCTTGGGGCTGCCGCCGCCGGTCCATTTGACCATAATGTAGCCGTCCGCGGCGTTGGAGTAGTCCACCAGGGCGGAGCTGTTGGCCTTGGTGGCGGTGCCGGGGGCCGAGGGGGCCAGGGTCACGTCCAGCGTGGGCGCGCCGGCCAGGGGGACCGACTCGTCCAGCAGGCCGCCCAGATCCACCACCGTCTCCTCGCCCGCCCCGCCGCAGCCGGCGGCCAGGCAGAGCACCAGGGTCATGGACAGCAGGGCGCACAGGGCGCGCCCGCACTTGGTTCGCAGGAACATACAAATCACCTCACTAGAAAATTGCAGGTTACAGGGGATTGGTCACGCCGGTGTGACTGGCGCTGTGCGCCAACCCCTTCCAGATTACTATTACTATAGCATCCCCCGGGGGCTTTGTCAACAGGGCGGCGGCAAACTTGGGGCAAAAATTTTCCGGGCCAGGCGGTGGTTGATTTTCCCGGCGGGTTGTGGCATAATAGTGGGAAACAGCGGCGGGAGAGCAGGCGGCTGCGCCTTCCCCGCCGGAGAAAGGACGTGAGGAGCTTTGGAGGGGATGGAGAAGCTGCGTATCTGCATGCTGGGGGGCTGCTCCCTGTCCTACGGGGACAGGACGGTCGACGACAGCCGCCAGCACGCCAGGAAACCCTGGCTGCTGCTGGAGTATTTGGTCACATTCCGTAACCGCGAGATTCCGCTGGAGGAGCTGGCGGACCTGCTCTACCCGGAGGGCGGGGGGAGCGGCGGGGCGCTGAAAACCCTGGTCTACCGGGTGCGGTCCCTGCTCGAGGAGCTGGGGACGCCCGACAGCCGGGAGATCATCGTGGTCTCCCGGGGGTCCTACGCCTGGAACACCGGGACGCCCCTGGAGCTGGACACGGACCGCTTCGAGCTGGCCTGCCAGCGGGCGGCGGGGGCGGGGACCCTGCCGACGGAGCGGCTGGCGGCCTGCCGGGAGGCGGTGGGGCTCTACCGGGGGGACTTTTTGCCCCGGGCGGCGGGGGAGCGCTGGGCCGCCCCCCTGGCGGCCTACTACCGCAATCTCTACAAGCACACGGTGCGGGTGGCCCTGGAGCTGCTGGCGGCGGGGGAGCAGTGGGAGGAGACGGCGGAGATCTGCGCGGCGGCCATCGCCGTGGACGGGTACGAGGAGGCCTTCCACTTCCACCTCATCCGGGCCCTGATCCGGCTGGGCCGGGCCGGGGAGGCCTCCGAGCGCTACAAGCGGATGTACAGCCTCTTCTACTCCGAGCTGGGGGCGGCCCCCCCGGCGGAGATGGCTTCCCTCTACCGGGAGATCCACCGGCTGGGGGGACGGGAGGAGGGCGGAGAGGAGGACCTGGCGGCCATCAGCCAGTTCCTGCTGCGGGACGACCGGGCCGGCGGGGCCTTCCTGTGCGAGCTGGAGGTGTTCAAGGACATCTACTGCCTGGAGGCCCGCTCCGCCGCCCGGTCCCAGAGGGGCGTCTATCTGGGGCTGCTCTCCGCCGTCATGCGGGACGGGTCCCCGCCGCCGCTGAAGCTGCTCAACAACTATATGGACCGGCTGGCGGACTGCATCCGGGGGTCCCTGCGCCGGGGGGACGTGGCGGCCAAGTACAGCGCCGCCCAGTATGTGCTGCTGCTGCCCACCTCCTCGGCGGAGAACGGGCGGCTGGCCTTAGAGCGGATCGTCTCCCGCTTCGTGGAGCGCTACCCCCGCTGCCCGCTGCTGCTGCGGCCCAGCATCCGGCCCGTCGACACGATCCCGGAACCGCCTTACCAGATCAGGAGGAAGTATGAGAGAGTTTAAGTATGATTTTGTGGGCGATCCGGCCGTTTTTCAGGACCGCCGCCAGCCCCCCCACTCCGACCACCGGTATCTGCTCCCGGGGGGCGCGTCCCCCAGGCTCTCCCTGAACGGAAGCTGGTACTTCCACTACGCGGAGAATTGGGCCGGCGCGCCGGAGGGCTTTTTCGAGGAGGACCGGGACTGCCGGGGCTGGGATGTGATCGGCGTGCCCGGCCACATCCAGCTCGCCGGTTACGGCCGGCCCCAGTACGTCAACATCCAGTACCCCTGGGACGGCCGCGAGGCCGTGGAGCCGGGGGAAGCGCCGGAGGCTTGCAGCGCGGTGGGCAGCTACGTGAAATACGTGCGCCTGCCGGCGTATATGGAGGGGATGCGGGTGTTCATCTCCTTCCAGGGGGCGGAGAGCGGCCTGGCGGTGTGGTGCAACGGCCGCTATGCCGGCTACGGCGAGGACGGGTTCACCCCCTCGGAGTTTGAGCTGACGGAGTTTTTAAGGCCGGGGGAGAACAAGCTGGCGGTCCAGGTGTTCCAGTACACCAGCGCCAGCTGGATGGAGGACCAGGACTTCTTCCGGCTGTCGGGGCTGTTCCGGGAGGTGTATCTGTACGCCGTCCCGGCGGCGCATATCCGGGATATGAGGATCACCACCCCCCTGAGCGGGGACCTGCGCCGGGGGGAGGTCCGGGTGGCCACCGAGGCGCTGGGCCGGGGCCGGATCCGGTGCCGGCTGTACGGCGGCGGGGAGCTGGCCGCCCAGGCGGAGGCCCCCCTGGGCGGGGAGGCGGCGCTGCCGGTGGAGCATCCCCGGCTGTGGAGCGCGGAGGACCCCTGGCTCTACCGCCTGGAGATCGAGGTGTTTGACGAGGCGGGGGCGCTGACGGAGACCGTCGATGAGCAGGTGGGCCTGCGGCGGTTTGAGATCCGGGAGGGAATCATGGAGCTCAACGGCCGGCGCATCCTGCTGCGGGGGGTGAACCGCCACGAGTTCTCCGCCCGGCGGGGGCGGTGCATCACCGAGGAGGAGATGCTCCGGGACGTGCTCACCATGAAGCGGATGAACATCAACGCCGTGCGCACCAGCCACTACCCCAATCAGAGCGCCTTCTACCGCCTGTGCGACCGGTACGGGCTCTACGTCCTCGACGAGATGAACCTGGAGTCCCACGGGGCCTGGGAGATGGTGGAGATGGGGCGGCTGGACCCGGCGCGCCACATCCCCGGCAGCGACCCTAAGTGGCGGGAGGCGGTGCTGGCCAGGGCGGAGGCCATGCTCCGCCGGGACCGGAACCACCCCTGCGTGCTCATCTGGTCCTGCGGCAACGAGTCCTGGGGCGGGGAGAACCTGCGCCGGGCGGCGCAGTACTTCCGGGAGGCGGACGACCGGCCGGTCCACTACGAGGGCGTGGTCCACGCCCCGGAGTTCCGGGACACCAGCGACATCTTCAGCAATATGTACTGGCCGGCGGAGCGCATCCGGGAGGCGCTGGCCCGGGACAGCTCCCGCCCCGCCATCTCCTGCGAGTACGGCCACGCCATGGGCAGCTCCTTCGGCAATCAGGAGCGGTATATCCGCCTGGCGGAGGAGGCGCCGGCCTATCAGGGCGGGTTTATCTGGGACTATATCGACCAGGCCCTGGTCAGAGAGGACCGGTACGGCGGGACCTGGCTGGGCTACGGCGGCGACTTCGACGACCGGCCCCACGACGGCAATTTCAGCGGCAACGGCCTGGTGGACAGCCTGAACAGGGCCCCCACCCCCAAGTGCCAGGAGGTGAAGTACCTCTACCAGAATCTGGCCGTCCGCATCGGCGAGGGGCGGGCGGAGATCACCAACCGCTACCTCTTCACCGGCAGCGGCCGCTTTGCGTGCACCGTCCGGCTCTGCCGGGAGGGGGCGCTGCTGGCGGAGCGGCCCATGGACACGGACGTCCCGCCGGGGGAGAGCAGGAGCTACCCCCTGCCCCTGTGGCCGGAACGGCTGGACGGGGAGTATACGGTGACCGTCTCCTTCCGGCTGCGCCGGGACGAGAGCTGGGCGAAAAAGGGCCACGAGGTGGCCTTCGGCCAGTGGCGGGGCGGCCGGCGGGCCCCGGCGGCCCACCCGGACCGGACGCCGCAGGTGGTGGACGGCGCGGCCAACCTGGGGGTGCGGGGGGAGGACTTCGAGATCCTCTTCTCCAAGCAGGGGGGCGGGATGACCTCCTACCGGTACGGGGGCAGGGAGCTGCTCAAGAGCGTGCCCATGCCCAACTTCTGGCGGGCCCCCACGGACAACGACCGGGGCAGCCTGGGGCCCGCCCGGTACGGCCAGTGGAAGCTGGCCAGCCTGTATCTGTCCACGGGCCGGCTCCCCTTCGAGGGGGGCGGCGAGCGGCCCTGGGAGATCCGGTACGGAAGCAGCTGGGTGGAGATGGCCTACGTCTACCGGCTGCCCACCCAGCCCCAGGGGACCTGCTCCGCCCGGTACCGGGTGTTCGCCGACGGGGCGGTGGAGGTGACGCTGCACACCGGCGCGGCCGGGGCGCTGGGGCCTGCGCCGGAGTTCGGGCTGATGTGGAAGATGGACGCGGACTTCCACCGGCTGCGCTGGTACGGGCTGGGGCCGGAGGCCACCTACTGTGACCGGCAGGCCGGAGGGCGGCTGGGTATCTGGGAGGACGAGGCGGGGCATATGCCCCCCTATCTCCGGCCCCAGGAGTGCGGGGCCCACACCGGCGTCCGCTGGGCCGCCGTTACCGACGAGGCGGGGGTGGGGCTGCTGCTGGAGGGGGAGGACATGACCTTCTCCGCTCTGCCCTACACCCCCCACGAGCTGGAGTGCGCCGCCCACCCTCACGAACTGCCGCCGGTCCACTACACGGTGGTCCGGGCGGCCATGAAGCAGATGGGCCTGGCCGGGGACGACAGCTGGGGCGCGCGGCCCGCGCCGGAGCACCTGCTGCCGGAGGGGGAGATGACCTTCCGGTTTTGGATGCGGGGCACCGGCGGAAAATAGATAGGATGTGAAAAGCCGGGCGGCGTGACTTGGTCATGCCGCCCGGCCGGGTTTGGGGGGTTATACATACTGCTGCTTGAGCACGTCGATGACGCCGCGGGTGGTGAGGCGGAGCGTAGGGATGACGGGCAGGGACATGAAGCTGAGGGTCATAAAGGGGTCGATGTCCCGGCTGACGCCCAGGGTGAAGGCGGCGGCCTTGGCGGCCTCCAGGTCCCGGTTTACATGCTCGAGGGTGTCGTCGCTCATAAGGCCCGCGATGGCCAGGACCACCTCGCCCCGCACCTGGCCGTCCTCCATGACCGCGATGCCCCCGCGGTTCTCCGCCACGCGGTTGACGGCGGCGGCCATGTCGGATTCGTTGGTCCCCACCACGATGATGTTGTGGGAGTCGTGGGAGACGCTGGTGGCCACCGCCCCCCGCTTCAGGCCGTAGCCCTGGAGATAGCCTATGCCGATGTGGCGGGTGTGCTTGTGGCGCTCCACCACGGCGATTTTGAGGATGTCCCACTCCGGGTCGATGTGGTCAGAGTAGCCCTGGTCCACGGTGACAATCTCGCCGGGGACCATGCCGATGATGCCCCTGGGGCGGCGCTCGGCAAAATCCTCCGCCGTCAGGCGGGCCAGGTGGAAGGTGTCGTGGGCCTTCTCCGTCAGATAGGGGTCGATTTCCGGCAGGGGGAAGTCCCGGACGGCGCGGCCGTCGTACATCTCCACCCCCTTTTTGAAGACCTGAAGGATATGGAAATCCTGGAAGTTGTCGATGACCACAAAGTCCGCCAGATACCCCGGCGCGATGGCCCCCCGGTTGTTGAGCAGGAAGTAGCGGGCCGCATGGTGGCAGGCCGCCTTTACCGCCAGGATGGGGTCCACCCCCCGGCGGATGGCCTCCCGGACGTTGTAGTCGATGTGGCCCTTCTCCAGCAGGTCGCTGGGGTGCTTGTCGTCGCAGCAGAACATGCACCGGTCGGCATACTGGGGCGTGAGCAAGGGCAGCAGGGCCTCCAGGTTCCGGGCGGCAGTGCCCTCCCGGATCATGATGAACTGGCCCCGCTCCAGCTTGGCGATGGCGTCGGCGGGGTCGGAGCACTCGTGGTCGGAGTAGACGCCGGCGGCGATGTAGGCGTTGAGATCGGCGTCCGCAAGGCCGGGGGCGTGGCCGTCGATCTTCTTGTGGTGGGCCTGGGCGGCCACGATCTTCTCGATGACCTGGGGGTCCGCGCCGATGACGCCGGGGTAGTTCATCATCTCCGCCAGACCCTGGACACGGGGATGGTCGTAGAAGGAGTCGATGGTCCGGTAGTCCAGCACCGCGCCGCTCTCGTCCATGGGGGTGGCGGGAACGCAGGAGGGCAGCATGAAGCGCACGTCCACGGGCAGGCCCTCGGTAGCCTGGAGCATATACTCGATGCCGTCGGCCCCCATGACGTTGGCGATCTCGTGGGGGTCGGTGACGACGGTGGTGGTGCCGTGGGGCAGGACGGCCCGGACAAACTCCTGGGGGGAGACCATGGCGCTCTCCAAGTGGATGTGGGCGTCAATAAAGCCGGGGAGGACGATTTTGCCGGACACGTCCACCTCGGATGCGCCGCTGTAGGTCCCCATCCCCACAATGAGGCCCTCCGCCACGGCGATGTCCCCCCGGCACAGCTCGTTGGAGAACACATTGACGTAGACGGCGTTTTTCAGCACCAGATCGGCCCTCTCCCGGCCGGCGGCCACCTCCACGATCCGCAGTTTCTTGCTCAGCTTGCGGTTGATGCGGCCGGTGTAGCTCTCAGTTCCCATACAGACCATCCTTTCTCCGCAGACGCCCTCCGGGGAGGGCAGGTGATTGATCACACACATTTTATCATAGGGAGAGGGATTTGTCTACGCGGGAGATGGGAAAAGAGCGGAAAAAGGGCGGGATCCATGAAACAGGCCGGGCGCCCCGGAGCATGTCCGGGGCGCCCGAGGGGCGGCGCAGTACTCAATAATTTTCCGCCGCGACCTCAAAATAGGCCTGGGGATGGGCGCAGGTGGGGCAGATCTCGGGGGCCGCGGCGCCCACCACGATGTGGCCGCAGTTGCGGCACTCCCACACCTTCACCTCGCTCTTTTTGAAGACCTCCTGGGCCTCCACGTTCCGCAGCAGGGCGCGGTAGCGCTCCTCGTGGTGCTTCTCGATGGCGGCCACCAGGCGGAACTTGGCGGCCAGCTCGGGGAAGCCCTCCCGCTCGGCGGTCTCGGCGAAGCCGGCGTACATGTCGGTCCACTCGTAGTTCTCGCCGCTGGCGGCGGCGGCCAGGTTCTCGGCGGTGGAGCCGATGCCCTCCAGCTCCTTGCACCACATCTTGGCGTGCTCCTTCTCGTTGTCGGCGGTCTTCAGGAACAGGGCCGCGATCTGCTCGAAGCCCTCCTTCTTGGCCTTGGAGGCAAAATAGGTGTACTTGTTCCGGGCCTGGGACTCCCCCGCAAAGGCGGCCTCCAGGTTTTTCTCTGTCTGTGTACCAGCGTATTTGGACATGGCTGTTTCCTCCCTGACGGTATATTTCGGCGGCCGCCCGGCGGCGGCCGTCCCGGTCATTATACCATATTTTCCCCCGTAAGCAACCAATTTCTGCGGCTCCGGGCCGGCGGTCCTTGACTTTTCCGGCGCAGACGGTATAATAGCTCTGGAAACACACCTATCTCTCCCGCCCGCCGGGCGCGGAGTCAATTGTGAGGAGGCTTCTTATGACGTACACCATGAAGGTCGCCGGCCTGGAGCGGGAGCTGCCCCTGTGCAGGGTCAGCGACGAGCTGTACATCGGCGCGTTTATCATCTTCGGCGACGCGGAGCTGACGGTGGCCTGCGCCTCCGCCCTGCTGGAGCGGATCCCGGCGGACAGCTACGACTACATGCTCACCGCCGAGGCCAAGAGCATTCCCCTCATCCACGAGATGGCCCGCCAGTCCGGGGCCAAGAAGTACTTCATCGCCCGGAAGGGCTCCAAGGTCTACATGCCCGACCCCATCCACGTCTCCGTCCGCTCCATCACCACCCTGCGCACCCAGGACCTGTTTTTGGGCTCCGACGACTGCGCCCTTATCAAGGGAAAGCGGATTCTGCTGGTGGACGACGTGATCTCCACCGGCGAGAGCCTCCACGCTCTGGAGGAGCTGGTGAAGACCGCCGGCGGCACCGTGGCGGGCCGGGCGGCCATCCTGGCCGAGGGCGACGCCCTGGCCCGGAAGGATATTACCTACCTGGCACCCCTGCCCGTGTTTAACGGGGATGGGACGGTGAAGGAGTAGGTTTTCTTGAAGAGGGAGGCGGCTGTCCCGGTGGGACAGCCGCCTTATTTTGGGGATTTTGCAGGGGGCGAAGGCGGACCGTCCGGACCGTGTCCCCCATTGATCCCGACGGCCTGTTTTACGCTGGGTCCTCCCGTGCAAGGGGGAACCTCCGCAGCGCCCGGTCTGCCGCCGCCGCCATGGGGAGCGCGAAAAAGGCGGGGAACAGGAAGGACAGCCACCACAGGCGGCCCATGATCCAGCAGCCGAAGCCGCCGGCCAGCAGAATCACCAGCGTTGACGGCAGCTGCCGCAGGGCCAGCAGCACCGCGGCGCCCGCAAGCTGCCGCAGCGGTCCGCTCCATCGGGGAAGCAGCAGGAACAGGTACACCTGCGCCGCGCAGAACACCAGCGCCGCCCCCGCCATAAGGCCGGTCAGCACGGCCCATCCGTATCCGGCGGTAAAGTTCTGCACGCAGACGGCGAGGTCCACCAGAAGCAGCCCCCATACGGCCAGGACGGCCAGCCAGCAGAGCGAGGCCCGCTTCCAGTGCCGCCCCATGACGGACAGGAAGGGCTTGATCACGCCGCCGCCCCTGTCCGCCTGGAGATCGGACAGAACCGTCAGCAGCGCCGTCGTGGACGCGCCGGCGGTGATCACCGGCAGGCTGCACAGCGTCCAGCACAGGCTCAGCTCCAGCAGCTCCGAGATCATGGTCAGGATATGCCAGAAGCGGGTGCTGATAATTGTGGAAGATGGTCTCATAGCTGCTCCTTTGTCACACAGTTTGTGGGAATGTAGTCCAGGCCGAGGGCGATCATACGACGGACCGCCTCCGGCGTATCCCCGGCCCGGAGGCAGACCAGGACCCCCCTGCGGCGGGTCTCCTCGATGAGCCCCGGCGGGACCTCCTTCAGGTCCGCATATTTGTACGAGACCCCGCAGCGGCCCAGTTCGCTCAGATGGATCATCTGCTCCGGATCGCTGAAAATGTGGTGGAGAAATACGCCTTCGCAGAGGGAGCGCGCCTCCAGCAGGTGCTCCAGACGGAGGCTGGAGAGGACGATCTCTTCCGGCTTGAACCGCGCCAGGGCCTCCGCAAGGACGGCCGCCACCGGCGCGGTTTTGATTTCGAGAAACGGGACGGCGCCATAGGTCCGGCAAATATCCAGATACTCGGAAAACAGCGGCATCCGCTCTGTCCGGGCATCCCGGCAGCGCAGGCGGGAAAGCTCCGCCCAGGCGTATGCCTCCACCGCGCCCGTGCCGTCATAGAGGCTGTCCACGGTGCCGTCGTGGCAGCAGACCAGTACGCCGTCTCCCGCGGCCCGGACGTCCGTCTCAATGGCCCAGAATCCCCGCTCTCCCGCCGCACGGAAGGCGGACAGGGAGTTCTGCGGAGCCGAGACGGCAAAGCCGCGGTGGGCGATCAGCTTTGGCTGGTCAAGGGTCTGTCTTTGATAGATGCGGTCCATCCTATTTCATCCTTTCACACCGGTGGTTGCGATGCTCTCCACAAAATACTTCTGGGTAAAGATGAACAGGACGATGATCGGCACGATGGCGCTTGCCGCCGCCGCCATCATCAGATTGTACTCGTCTGTCATCTGCATCCAGTACTGGATGCCCAGGGAGACCGTGAAATTTTTGTTGGAGGGCAGGAAGATCAGCGCGTTGAGGTACTCGTTCCAGGAGTTGATAAAGGACAGCACCGTCACTGTCACCAGCGCGGGTTTGGTCAGGGGCATCATAATCCGCCCCCAGATCTGCAGGTGGCTGCCCCCGTCCATCCGGGCGGCGTCCATCAGCTCGCCGGGCAGGCCCATATAGAACTGGCGCAGCAGGAAAATGGACGTGATGTTGAAAAAGGCGGGCAGAATCAGCGCCCACAGGGTATCATAGATGCCGATGGTGTAGAACATCATATACCGGGGTATGATGGTGGCCTGGGCCGGGATCATCATGGTGACCATCATGGCCATAAACATGGCGTTCTTTCCCTGAAAGTCAATCTTTGCCAGGGCGTAGCCCGTCATGGAGGAGATGAGCAGCTGGCCCAGCGTGCCCACCACGGAGATCACCAGAGAATTGACGTACAGCCGCCAGAAGGGCACCTTGCTGTCTGTCCAGATGCGGACGTAGTTCTCCCACTGGAACACCTCCGGCAGCCAGCGGAAGTCCAGGCTGAACACCTCCGGTCCGGTCTTCAGAGAGGAGGACAGCATCCACAATAGCGGAAAGAGGAAGAGGACCGCGCAGGCCGTTACCCACACCGTATGGATCCACTTGATGGTTTTTTGTTGTTTCATGCCGCACTCTCCTTAATAATGGACCCACTTTTTCTGGCCCCAGAACTGGAACACGGTGACGGTCAGGATGACGGCCACCAGCACCCACGCCTCCGCACTGGCGTATCCAAACTTATAAGAGTTGAAGGCGTTGCCGTAGATCTCGGTTACCAGGCTGGGCGCACTGGTGGACACGCCCATAATGTTAATGGCGGAAAAGGCCTTGAACGCCGCAATCAGCCGCACAATACACAGATAAAAGGTGGTGGGCGACAGCATGGGCAGCGTGATGCTCACAAACTTGCGGAAGGAAGCGGCGCCGTCCATCGTGGCCGCCTCGTAGAGCTCCTTGGGCACGCTCTGCAGGGCCGCCATGTAGACAATCAGGCTGAAGCCGATGCCGGCGTAGATCATAACGCAGATGACGGGAATCCTGCACAGAGAGGTATCCGTCAGCCATTTGGGCACTGCGGAGAGGTGAAATACCTGGGTCAGCAGCAGATTGATGGGGCCGTCGCTGCGGAACAGGAAGCGGAATACCGCCGCCAGGGCCACCATGCTGGAGATATAGGGGATGAAAAAGCAGAGGCGGTTGAATTTCCGGAGATGGGTTTTGTCATTGATCATGTAGGCGAACAGCAGCGCCAGGATAATCGAGATGGGCGTAACTGTCAAGGCGTAGATCAGCGTATTGACCAGCGCCATTTTGAATTTCCGGTCCGCAGTAAATATCTGAGTAAAATTCTTCATGCCGACCCATTCGATGCCGCTCAGGCCGGACAGGAAGTTCCACTTGGTAAAAGAGAGCAGGAGCGATACGACCACCGGAACGGCCACCAAAATGACGAAGATGATCATAGCGGGCGTCATAAACAGCCAGCCTGCACGGTTTTCCTCCTGCGCCCGTTTAGAAATTTTTCTCATAGATATTCCCTTTCTCTAGTTGTGCTTCCCTTGTCAACGGGAAAGCCCCGCCCGCTATGGGGCGGGCGGGGTTTTGAGAGAGCGCCTGGCGCGGGTCAGTCCGCGTCGTCGATGGCCGCCTGGGCGTTGCTCTGGAGTTCCGCCATGGCGTCCTCGGCGGTCATCTCACCGTTGATGACATAGCGGGTGTACTCTTCCACCATGCTCTGAATCTCGGCAAAGGCGGTGATGTTGTCCTCCGCATAGGCGGGCTCGCCGATGGCGATGACATACTTGGTGAAGCTGTCAACATCAATATATTTGGAGGCGTTTTCTTCGGAGCCGAACACCACGTCCACAATCTCGGAGGGATCGGCGCCGGTCCAGGTGCTGGCGTGTCCGGCGGCGTACATGTACTTGCTGCCCTGGGTGGCGAGGAATTTGGCGAAGGCGTAGGCGGCGTCGGGATCCCCCGCGTTCTTGCTGATGCATACGAAGGAGTTGGGCATTGCGCCGCCCATGTAGTTCGTCTCTCCGGCAGCGTTGGTGGGATAGGGGGCGTAGGCGGTCTTGAACGAGGGGTCGGCGGCGGCGATGTAGCGGGTCAGAATGGACTCCACCGTGGTGGCGTTGGTCCCGTTCAGATACATATCGCGGGATTTGGTGCTGTCGGCCAGATAGTTGGCCTTGGAGAACCAGATGCCCTCGGCGGCGGCGTCCACCTCCCGCTGAAGGGCGGTGGCCCACAGGGGGTTGTCAAAGTCGGCGGAGCCGTCCTCCTTGTAAAAAATGTTGAAGCCCTTGCTCTGGCGCACGGCATAGGTCCAGTAGTCGCTCTGGTTGAAGTCGGAACCGCCGTAGACCACGGTGCTGCCGGAGGCGTCCCGCTCGGTCAGCTTGCGGCAGGCGTCCAGGTACTCGTCCCAGGTCCAGGCCGTGGGGATCTCCCCCAGGCCGGCGGCGTTCCACTTTTCCGTATTGACCGCCACATAAATGGAGAGGCCGCCGGAGGGGAAGGCGTAGACGCGGCCGTTGTACTTGTAGGCGTCAGACCCCCACTCCTTTACCAGATCCAGGTTGTCCGCCGCCAGGCGGTCCGTGATGTCCATGAGCAGGTCGTTGCTCCAGCGGTTGGCGGTGTTCTTCACGCCGTAGCTGAGGATCACATCCACGTTGCCGGCCATCATGGAGGTGTCGGCGGCCACGTTGCCGTCGCTGTTGTTCTTATAGACCTCGTACTCCACGGTCACGTTGGGGTAGTAGGAGTTGAATTCCTGGATCAGAGCGTCCGTGCCGTTTTCGCCGGCGAATGCGGTATAAAAGCGGACGGATCCGGTCAGTTCGGAGGCGTTGGCGTCGATATAGACCGGGTCGCCGGAGGGAGCGGCCGGCTCCGGCGGATTGACGCTGGCATCGGGAACGGCGGGATCCGGCGCGTCCGGGGTTTTGCCGCCGTTGTTCCCGCCGCAGCCGGCCAGCAGGCTCAGCAGCATGACCGCCGCCAGGCAAAGAGTAAAAATCTTCTTCATCATGTTTCCTCCTCAGTTTTTGTTTGGCATTGTGTGCCGTTTTATGTACAAGGCGCTCCGCCTTACACATCCTGTCCCACGGGGCGGAGGTCAGAAGACCTCAAAGGCGAACAGGTGGACGCTGGAACTGCCGTAGTCCTCCTGCTTCTTCTCGCTCTGGTAGGTGGACAGCGGAATCAGCCGGACGGCCAGTGCCGTCTGATCGATCCGCCGGCGGATCAGGCGCTGGCGGTTGCTGTCGGTTTCGTACACGGTCCGCCAGGTCCCGTCCTCCCCCAGCGCCTCCACCCGGAAGGATTTCAGCAGGCATCCGGGAAAGCCGAAGGTGGTGTTGTTGTGGCTCGCGGGGTAGAAAAGCACGGAAGAGGTGTTCAGCCCGTCCGGGTTGCCCTCCACGAACTCCCGGTCCAGATCGCTGTCCGCCACCAGGCGGAAGCCGGCGATCTGTTCCGGCTTTTGAAACGTGTAGGTGATGGCCATATTGGTTTTTCCGAAGTAGCCGTTATCCATGCCCCAGATCCGCCGGTCAATGCCATTGATCAGGTTGGAGCAGTCGCCGTAATCGCAGCTGAGCCGCGCCGCCTTTGCCAGAGGGGAGATCTCCCGCCTGAAGTGGGGCAGAAAACAGTCGTCCTCCATCAGCGCCGCCTGAATCTCCCGGATATAGTCCCTCCCCGCCTGGCGGGGCGAGACGCCGTGGGCGGCGGCGACGGCGGCGCCCGTGCCGGCAGCCTGGCCCAGGACGGCCACGGTGCCCATAACGCGGGTCGTGCTGATGCCGATATGGGTGCAGCTGATGTTGCGTCCAGCGAACATCAGGTTGTCCACATTGACGGAGTACAGACAGCGGTAGGGGATGCTGTAGGGCTCAGACAGGCGGCGCTTCTGGAGGTGCCCGCCGTCCTGGGCGTTCATAAAGAAGCCTCCGGGGAGGTGGTTGTCGATCTGCCAGCCGCCGTAGGCTACGGTGTCGTCAAAAGCCGACGGGTGCTCCACATCCCGCTGGCTGAGGATGTAGTCCCCCACGTAGCGGCGGCTCTCCCGCTTGCCGGGCAGAAAGCCAACCCACTCCAGTTCCCAGTTCTCCGCGCCGTGGTCGCCCCAGTTCTTGATGTGGTCCCATACGCCGAAGGCGATTTTCAGCAGCTCGTCCCGGACGGTTTCGGTGTCTGCGATGCTGTCCTGCAGGCCCCCCAGTTCGATCCAATAGAAGTTGGTGTTGACGGCGTACAGGTCGTGGGGCTTGTTGTTCATCTCCTGGTCCGTCTTGAAGCGGTAGGCCCAGGGGGGAGGCGTGTAGGATACCGGATGATCGGTTTCCCGGGCCTGGATCAGCAGGCTCATGCCCATGGTGTTCTTGTCGGCCTGCTCCAGGCCGAATTCCTCGCAGAATTCCTCCCGGCTCTCGCGGCCCACCCGGAATTCTGCGCCGCTCAGCGGGGCCAGGATGCTGTCCCCGGAGCAGTCGATGAAGATGTCGGCCGTCACCGTATGCCAGGTGTAGGTGGTCAGCTGGAAGCCGGTTACGGACCGGATGCGGCTGCCGTCCATCTCCGCCTTGCAGCAGGTGCAGTTGAGCAGCAGGTCGATATTGGGCTCGAAGCGGACCTTCTCATAGAGAATGCTGTCCCACACGGAATAGTTCCGTTTGGGGTTGCGGTACATATTTTCCAGCAGCAGCTCCTCCAGCAGCCCCGTCTCCTGCAGGTTCCTCACCCGCGTCCCCGCGCCGGAGATCCACATGCGGATCTCCGAACTGGCATTGCCGCCCAGTACGGGACGGTCGTGCATCAGGACCACCTTTGCGCCGCTGCGGGCCGCCGCAATCGCCGCGAACATACCGCCGATGCCGCCGCCGACGACGCAGATCTGCGTCTGGTGTGGGATCTCGCTCAGTTTCATCCTTGTTGTCTCCTCTCCCAGTTGAAAGAAACTGTGTCAATTTTTCCAAATAATTGAATTGACATCCAGTTTGATTTCCTGTATAGTCTGCATTATAACATCATATTATTGGAATTTCTCCTTATTTTGTGATATATTTTTTTGGTTTTGTGATACATTTTATATAATTTAGACAAATGAACCGGCAGAAGCGGCGGCGGGGAGAGTGAAAAATGCTGAACTATTATGCTGTGCATGCACAAAAATACTACACCTCTGTGTATGACGCATTGTCTGCCCTGCGGGTCTGTACCAGCAGCCGGGGCTGGACAGACTACTATTTTGGCCAATATATGCTTTTTTCCCACCGCATCAATCTCTACGGCAGCAGCAGCTTTCCGGATAAGCTGCATACCCATGATTTCTTTGAAATGGACATCTTCTACGGCGGGCAGGTCTCCTACGTGATGGCCGATCATGAGGTGATTCCCGGCAAGGGCGGCATCCTGCTGATTCCGCCGGGGACGATTCACACCGGACGGCTGATGGAGAGGAGCGAGTTTGACCGGATGGTGTTCTATTTTGAGCCCAGGGCCTTCTCCTTCCTGGGGCGGAGCGGGCTGCCGCCGCTCTTTCAGAAGACCTCCGCCAGCTACCTGGTGATCCATGAGAGCGCCCGCGCCGCATACTGCTATTTGACCCAGAAGATCGAGAGCCTATGCGCCCAGGCGGACAACAGCACCGGTCTGCTGGGATTCAGCTATATCATTCAGCTGCTCCACCTGATTGGAACCCAGGCGCAGATCGACCACGAGCATCTCGCCACGCTGCCGTCCAATGTGCTGGAGATCAAGCGGTATATTGACGAGAACTTCCAGGCGATCTCCTCCACCTCCGACATATCCGACCACTTCTTCTACAGCCGGGAGTATATCTCCAGAATGTTCAAGCAGTATTTCAACACCAATATCTCCGAGTACATCACCCACAAGCGGATCGACGCGGCAAAAGAGGCGCTGGAGGCCGGACAGACTGTGACCCAGGCATTTAATGCCTCCGGTTACCGCAGCATGTCCTCTTTTATCAACACATTCCGCTCCGTCACCTCCATGCCGCCCTCCCACTACCGGAGGGAGATCATCAAGGGAAAGTGACGCGCATGAAGCAAGAGCGGGGACCGGCTGGGTCCCCGCTCTTGCTTCATGGCCTACCCTCTTGTCTTTCCGCCGGCCACGTTGAGGGTGACGCCGTGGATGTAGCTGGCCTTCTCGCTGAGGAGAAAGGCCACCGTGCCGGCCACCTCCGTGAGCTTCCCGGAGCGGCCCAGGGGGGTGGTGCTGGTCTTGGCGTAGCCCGCCCGCAGCTCGTCAATGGTGATGCCTCTGGTGTAGGCCAGAGCGGTCTCGTAGCTCAGGGTCCGCAGGCCCGTGGCCTCCAGGATGCCGGGGGCTACGCCCACCACCCGCACGCCCTTTTTGCCCAGCTCCTTGGCCCAGGAGCGGGTCAGGGAGTTGACTGCGTTCTTGCTGGCGGCGTAGACGCTCTGGCCCTCGCTGCCCTCCAGGCCGGACTCGGAGGACATGTTGAGAATCACCCCGGCGCCCTGTTTGACCATCACCCGGCCCGCGGCCTGGGCGCAGAGGTACACCCCCTTCAGGTTCACGCCCATGATCTTGTCCCAGGTGGCCTCGTCCAGCTCGTACTGGTTCCCCTCGTCCACCAGGAGGCGGGGGATGTTGATGCCCGCGTTGTTGACGATGCCGTCGATTCTGCCGAAGGCGGCGAGAACGTCGGAGACCATTTTCTCCACGCTCTCCCGGCTGGTGACGTTGGTCACCAGGTAGAGCATCTGCCCCTCGGCGGCGTTTGCAAATACCGGCGGCTCCGGGTTCATGTCGCACACGGCCACCTTCGCACCGTCCGCCAGCAGTTCCTCCGTCACCGCGCGGCCAATGCCGGAGGCCCCGCCGGTGACGATGACGACGCGGCCCTCCAGGCCGAGCCAGGATGTATTGATTGACTCATTCATCGGTAATAGCTGCCTTTCTTTCATGTAGATTGGCCGACCGTCAGGCCGTCAAATCCCATGCGTCTCGCAGAAGCGCATCAGGATTGCTGCCAGCTCTGCGCGGGTGGCGCCGCCTCTGGGGTTCAGAACGCCGCCGCCCTCGCCGTACAGCAGCCCCTGCTCCACGGCCCACCGCATGGCGTTGACGGCCCAGCTGCTGGTCTCATCCGCATCCCGGAAGGCCGCGAGACTGCCCGCCGTATCGGGGGAGCCGGTATAGCGGTAGAGCATGGCGGCCAGCATTTCCCTGGTCATCTGCGCCTCGGGACGCGTGCCGTCTGAGATCTTCTGAGCGACTGCCCAGGCCTGGGCCGCCGCATACCAGGGGGAGCCCCCCTGGGTATCCTCGCCCGCCAGACGGGCGAGGACGACCATGACCATGGCCCGGCTGACAGGGGCTTCCGGCGAGAAATTGGTGCTGGATGTGCCGGTCATCAGTCCCCGGCTGTAAACATACTGCACGCTGCCGCAGAACCAATCCTCCGCGTGAACGTCGGTGAATACGGCTTCTGCCGGCATTTTGACATCTGTATCGGGCGTTTCCTGGGGAGCGGTTGGTGTTGTGTCTTTAGGGGGATCGTCTGCGGGGTCCTTGCCGGCAGGTCTGTCAGAAGGCCTTCCGGGCGTTGGCGGCAATTCGGGAGGAACTGGCCGCACAGGCGGTGGGACGGAGCCCGTCATTTCAAAGCGGAGATACTGCTCCTCGCCGGCGTACCAGACCCCCGCCGTGTCCGTGGGCGTCTCGGCGGCGGCAATGCCCACCCAATAGAAGCCCGCGGCAGAGGGGGCGCCGGACAGCGCCTGCCCGCGCGCGCCGCTGTTGTCCGCATACCAGCTGACCTGGAGGGCGCTCGGTGCGCGCATGCTGTAGGGGATGTCCGTACCCAACTCCACGGGCTCGCCGTCCACCGCGATGGGCTGGAGCGCACCGAACTGAAAGCCGGGGGAGACCAGGAACCTGCCGCTGCCCTCTGCGCACAGATGGGAAAATTCCTCCGGCAGCGGATATTCGCAGAGAAGGGTAACGGCTGCACCGTCCTCCGCCGTGATCCGGTTCCAACTGCCGCCGGAGAGCAGGAGCCCCCCGCCGGCGAGCCGCAGGGTCTGTGTCCCCGTCACGCCGGTTCCGGCGGACAGGCTGACCGCCGGCGGGATCAGTATGGGGTCGGAGACCGTCAGGGTCACGTCCTGTACGGCGCCCTTCTTGCCGGAGCGGTGTCCGGACAGCTCGCCCACGCGGCATCTGCCGGCAAGCGCCACGGATACCTCGGCGCTGCTGCCGTAATCTCCCGCCGTATAGAGCGCGTCCACAACGGCGTCGTCCTGGACGGTCACCAGACTTTTCCGGATTTCGGAGGCCTTGGAGTTGGTTTCGCCAGCGACCAGCACGGCTGCGTAGGCGTTTCCGCCTATGGTGATATGGCCGTCGCCGGAGGTGGTTTTTTCCGCGTTGCTGTCCGCCAGCATATCGTACATTCCGCTCAGCAGGGTAATGGAAACATCATTGGTTACATGCTGGGACCGGGTGCCGCCGCGTATGAACAGCTTCCCCTTCGCGCCGGTCTCCGTAAACCGGTTGCCGCCGACCGCGCCGGCCTTCAGGCCCTGCAGCATGGCCGGATGCGTCACGTTGGTGGGAATGTAGTCCAGGCCGAGTTCCTGCATAATGCGCACGGTCTCCAGATCGTCCCCGGCCCGCAGGCACACCTGGAGCCCCGCGCTGTGCGCCTCCCGTACCAGCTCCGCCGCCTTCGCGTAGTTCGCGGCGGTCTGGAGGCCGGACACGTTGAAGGCGATGCCGGCGTTGCTGTCCCTGTAATCGCCTCCGTTGGTGTTCAGAGCCGCCATAAAGTCCACACCCGCGACCCATATATCGTGGACAAACAGCTTTGTGCTGATCTTCCGCGCGGCGGTCAGGTGGGAGGGCGTGCCGCTGGAGATCACAATCTCCTCCTCCGCGAAGCCGGCGTCCAGCGCCTCGCGGATCACCTGCCCGACGTATGCCTCCAGCGCCTCCCCCTCCAGATCGGATTTGGTTTCGATAAAGGGTTTTGCGCCGTATTTCCGGCAGATGGCCAGGTACTCCGAAAACAGGGGGATCTGCAGCTCCTCGTCGTCAAACTGGCTGAGATCAACGTTGTATTTTGCGGTATCAATGCGGTGTTGGCGGAGTTCCGCCAGCGTCATCTCCTCGACGGCGCCTGAGCCGTTATAGGTGCGGTCGATGGTGTTGTCGTGGATGCACACCAGATAGCCGTCCTTGGTCAGGCGGGCGTCGGTCTCAATGTAGTCGTAGCCCAGCTCGCCTGCGGCGATAAAGGAGGGGTAGGAGTTCTCGGGGGCCATGGGCTGGTAGCCGCGGTGGGCGCTGAGTACGATGGACGCAATCTCCTGATCCGAAAGGCCGGGTTGGGGGGGAGCCGTGCTGTCCAGCTGCCAATAGCCGTTGACCATCTGCACGCTCTCCTCCACCACGAGGCTGACGGGGGCATAGATGGTCAGGTGGACGTCGCTGCCGCCCCTGTCAATCGTGATGTCCCGGAAGATCGCGGGACCGCCCAGAACGAAGCGGTGCTCGTCGCCGCCAAGATCGCCCTTGCCGGCGGCGCATAGCAGCAGCGCCGCGCCGCCTCCGCGGTAGTCCACACCGCTGCAGGCGCTGGTAAAAACGACAGTTCCAGCGTGTGCAATCGAACCGGTATAGTTCCATTGGGTGTCGACCGTCGTTTTGCCGCAGATCACGACGGTTCCCAGGGAATCCGCGGCGTCCGCCAGTCCCGCGCGGTCCACCAGGCTTTGGTAGGCCTCCTCCAGGTTCCCGGCGGCGGAGCTGGGGGTGTAGCCGTCGCCGGTCCCGCCGTCCATCACATAGATCGTGTCATTCCTGCCGCCGCAGACCCCGCATACGCCGTCAGACAGGGCGTGCTCCGCCAGGGGCAGGATTTCTTCTTTCGTCAGGCCGCAGTCGGAGCAGGTGTAATACGCCATGCCCTGCCTGCTGCACGTGGAGGGGATTCTCCTGTGTTCCTCCTCTGTCCAGACGTGCGCGCTGGAGGTGATGACATCGCCGCCGCCGGTGTGCGCGTGGCTGTCCCCGGCGGCCAGTGTGACGGTGCTGCCGGTCTCCACCTCCAGAATGAGATCCTCCGGCAGGAAGGCAAGCATCTCCACATCGCTGCCGTCCTGTACGGTAAGCTTTGTCCAGTTTCCCCCGGACGGGTCAAATTCTCCGGTCAGGCCGGACAGGACCAGATGGGTGACGCCCACAGTACCGGAGACGGCGGTTGAAAACTGCGGCACGGCGCCGTCCTCCAGGACCAGCGTACTCTCCGCCACCTGGCCGAAGGCGCCGTCCGCACAGCCGGCGCAGTATTTTCCCACCTGCGCGCCCGCCTCCAGGGCGACGGATACCCGTTCTATTGTGTGAGACGCGCTCTTCTGGGCCAGCGGGCCCGCTTGAATCTTCATGGCTTCCGCAGCGCTTCCGATGGTGATGTCGCAGCTTCCGGTAGTCCATCCGTGGGTTTTGGCGAATGGAACAGGACATACGGCGCCGTATGTGCCGCCCAGAAGCCGGATGCGGATAGGCTGGCTCTCGTCCTCCCGGCACCAGCCGCCGCAGACGACCAGGGAGTCGCTGGACGTCACGCCCCTGGTTTCAACGGTTTCCGCTACGGTGAAGTCCGTTCCGACATAGAAATACACGCCGGCCGACGACCTGCTGACGTCCAGGGTCATATGCTCCAGTACCGTAGGGCCGCCCATCTGGACATAGCGGTCGGCGGTGTTGGAGGAGATGGACAGCGCCGCAGTTCCGGAGTAGTCCTCGCCGCCATATCTGCTCGTCAAGATCAGTGTGCCGGCGTGGGAAATGGCCGCCTTCCCCGAGGAGGGAATATTGAAATTCGCGGCCTTGCCCGACGACGGATTCACACAAAATGTGGTTTCCCCGCACAGCAGAATCACCGCTTCGGCGGACGAATCCGCTGCGATACTGCCGGAGGCGGCCAGTTCATACGCCTTTTCCAGCGACTTTACCGCATGTTCCTTATCGGAGCCGCTGTTGGCGTCGTCGCCATTGGTTCCGTCCAGATAGACAACCAGCGTGCCCTCTCCGTCCGGAAGCGGACGGTTCTCCCGCGGGCTGTCCTCGTCGGGAGAGGGGGGAGCCTCCGGCGTCTCATCGCCGTCCGGAAGCGGATGGTCCTCCTGCGGACCCTCTTCGCCGGGGGAGCCGGAATCGTCCGGGATCTCCCCGCCGTCCGGAGTGCCGGGGCCGTCCTGCGCGTCGGGGGCCTCTTCCGCTGCGTCCGGTTCCTGGGGGACAGCCTGTACGTCCTCCGGACTGCTGTCTACCGGCGGTACGGTTTCTTCCGTGGCGGCGGAGTCCTCTGACGGGGGGCCTTCTCCGGCCAGCGCGGTCCCCTGCAGCATGCCCAGCAGTATGCCGAACGTCAGCAAAAAAGCCAGCGAGTGCCGCAGGCGGCGAACGGTTCCTTTTGCCATGTGCGTTGTCCTCCTTACGTTTGGTGTGTGAGCCGATTCCCTCTCGTTCCGCTCGCTTGCGGATATATTTTTGTATAAGATTACAGGAATCTTTCTAACTCGACTCCCATTATAGCAAGTTTTCAACAATAAAGATTCTTGCCCTGTGATGCAAAATTTCCTGGGCTGTGACACATATGGCTTCGCGCCCGGCGCAAAAGCGCGCGGGGAGAGATCGTTCCGGCGCCGCCGGGACATAAAATCAGGCGGCGTCCCCCGGGGCGCCGCCTGGCTTTTATGCAATTTTCCGCCGGTCCGCGCCGCCTCTCACAGAGCGGACATCTCCCCGTTTATCCGCTCCTCGCAGGCGCGCATGGCCAGAATGGTCCGCTCCATCAGCGTATCCAGGTCCCAGCCCAGCCGCTCCGCCCCCTGGCGGATCACATCCCGGCTGCACCCGGCGGCAAACTTCTTGTCCTTGAACTTCTTCTTCAGACTGCTGACCTCCATGTCCTGGACGCTCCTGCTGGGCCGCATCCGGGCGGCGGCGCCGATGAGGCCGGTGAGCTCGTCGGCGGCGAAGAGCACCTTCTCCATCTCGTGGACGGGCTCCACGTCGGAGCACAGGCCGTAGCCGTGACAGACCACGGCGTGGATCAGCGCCTCGCCGGCCCCCGCCGCGGCCAGCAGCTCCGGAGCCTTTTGGCAGTGCTGGTCGGGCCACTGCTCGAAGTCTATGTCGTGGAGGAGCCCCGCCAGGGCCCAGAAGTCCGCCTCCCCCCCGTAGCCCAGCTCACGGGCGTACCAGTCCATGACCCCTTCCACCGTCAGGGCGTGGAGGATGTGAAAGGGCTCCTTGTTGTACCGGCGCAGCAGGGCCAGCGCCTCGTCTCTGGTGTTCAGCATGGTCAGATTCTCCTTATGTATTGTGATGATGTGCCCGGATATGCCAAAATACCCCGCCGGCCCTAGCAGAGGAGCTTTCCCAGCAGGGTGAGCACGTCCTCTGCCCGGCGGTAGGACTGGGCCGCCAGCCGGGACAGCAGCTTTTGCAGGCAGGCGTCCTGCGTCTCGTCTGCGGCCCGACGGTAGTTGAACCCGGCGCAGGCCTCCTGGTGGTAGCAGGAGCGCAGGGCCTGGGCCAGGTTCTGGAACTGGGTGTGCTCCACTGTGATGGCGGCGGTGTAGCGCTTCCCGGTGATGAGGTAGTAGGCCCCGCACAGCTCCCGGACGGCGGCACGCTTCTCCCCGGCGATGCGCCGCAGCAGCCGGGCCGCCGCCTGGCTGCGCACGCGACAGGACAGAGCCAGGCAGCACCGCCGCCCCGCCAGCTCCTCCTCGATGAAGCCCGCCAGCACCTCCACGGAGGCCTGGGCCTCGGTGCCCATGCAGCAGGGGTTCCGCTCCGCCCCCGGCAGGGTGCCCTCCTGGGCGGGGGCGGCTCCGGGGGCGGCGGGAACGGGGGCGGGTTCCGGCGTATCCGGCGCTGTCTGGGGCGCGGGTGGCGAAGGGGCGGCCTCGTCCCCGGCGGGAGCGAAGGGGTCCACACCGGGGGTTACCCGCTGCCAGACCTGGTCGTAGACGCGGAAATCGTAGGCGGGGGAGGGGCTCTGCCCGCCGTACATGGTGTTTTCCATAGCAACAGCCTCCTTTACTAGGCCATTGTATGTGGAAAGCGGGGAAATGGTTAGCCAGCTGTGCCAATGATCCCGCCCAGCAGTGCTTTCAGATATTCCGCCGCTAGCCGGTAGCCCTCAAACCCGTGCCCCGCGAAGGTCCGGCAGCAGGCCAGCCGGACGTAGGACACCTGCCGGAAGTCCTCCCTCCGGGACACATCGGAGAGATGGACCTCCACCGCCGGCAGGCCCACCGCCTTCAGGGCGTCCAGCAGGGCCACGCTGGTGTGGGTGTAGGCGGCGGGGTTGATGACGATGCCGTCGAATGCCCCGTAGGCGGCCTGGATGGCCTCCACCAGGACCCCCTCGTGGTTGGACTGGACGATCTCGCACCCGATCCCCAGCTCGCCGCAGAAATCCCGGATGTAGGCCTCCAGGTCGGCGTAGGTCCCCCGGCCATAGATGTCCGGCTCCCGAATCCCCAGCATGTTGAGGTTGGGGCCGTTGAGAAACAGCAGCTTCACAGCGCGTTCAGCTCCTTTACAATGGTGTCGGCCGCCGCTTCGACGGCGCCGCCGTTGGGTACGGTGAGGTCGGCGAAGGCGGCGTACAGCGGGGCCCGCCGGGCCCACAGCTCCTCCAGATCCGTGCTCTGGGACACGGGCCGCCCGCTCCGGGGCAGCAGGGCCAGATCCCTGGTGAGGTGGACCACTACGCCGTTCTGGCGCAGGGGGGCCCGGTTTTCCGGGCGGGTGACCGCGCCGCCGCCGGTGCTGATGACGCAGCCGGTGCGGCTCCCCGCCTCGCGGGCAATCTGGGACTCCAGGGTCCGGAAGGCCTCCTCGCCGTCCTGGGCGAAGATGTCGGGGATGGATTTTCCCGCGCGGGCGCTGATGAGGGCGTCCATGTCCACAAACTCCTTCCCCAGCCTGCGGGCCAGGGCCCGGCCCACGGCGCTCTTGCCGCAGCCGGGCATGCCCACCAGGACCACGCTGCGCACCTGGCGTGTCAGAGCGGCCAGCGCCTCCTCCGTCCGGCTGTCAGAGATGGTGGTCCCGGTGAACAGCTCGGCGGCCCGGCGGGCCTGGGACACCAGCATGGGCAGACCGCCGGAGCAGGGGATGCCCCGGTCCTCCGCCGCCAGCACCAGGGCGGTGCGCAGGGGGTTATACACCACGTCCAGCACCCCGGTGAGGGCCGGGAAGAGGTCCAGGTCCACCGGCGAGACGCCGCAGCGGGGATACATGCCCACGGGGGTGGTGTTGATGAGCACCTGGGCGTCTCCGTGGCGGGAGAGATTGCCGTAGTTGTCCGCCCCCCCTCGGGAGACCACGGTCACCGACGCCGCCCCCAGCTCCCCGGCGGCGGCCTGGGCGGTGCGGCTGGTGCCGCCGGAGCCCAGGATGACCACCTTTTTCCCCGCCATGTCCACCCCCGCCCGCCGGGCCAGGCAGATGAGCCCGTCGATGTCGGTGTTGCAGCCCTCCAGCAGGCCGTCCCGGTTGACAATCGTGTTCACCGCCCCGATGGCGGCGGCCCTGGGATCGACCCGGTCGCACAGGGGGATCACCGTCTGCTTGTAGGGGATGGTGACGTTGAGCCCCCGGAACGCCCGGCGGCGGAGCAGCGCCTCCACCTCCTCCGGCGGCGTGGGCAGCAGCCGGTAGTCGTAGCCCCCCAGGGCTTTGTGAATCTGCGGAGAGAAGCTGTGCCCCAGTTTTTCCCCCAACAGTCCGTATTCCATCATACAAATTCTCCTCTTTGTATTCAACCCGGCCCTCAGAACACCTCGCTGTAGGCCCCCAGGAAGGTGAAGAAGGGCTCCTTCTCCAGCTGGCTGAGCACCGTCTGGGTGTCCGGGCTGAGGACGGAGGCCTCCACGTCGAAGTAGAAGCGGAACTCAAAGTCCTTGCCGGGGATGGGCCGGCTCTCCAGCTTGCAGATGTTGAGGCCCCGGGTGGCGAACTTGGCGATGAGGCTGTAGAGGGAGCCGGGGCGGTGGCTGGCGGAGGCCACGAAGGTGATGCGGTTGGCCCCCTCGTAGATCTCCAGCTCCTTGGAGATGCAGATAAAGCGGGTGTAGTTGTGGTCCGTGTTGGCCACCCGGTCGCTGAGGATCTCCAGGCCGTAGAGTCCGGCGCAGCCGGCGGAGGCGATAGCGGCCACGTCCGTCCGTCCGCTCTCGGCCACGTACTGGGCGGCCCTGGCGTTGTTGTCGAAGACGGTGACCTTCACGCCCTGGTTTTTCAAGAACTCGCCGCACTGGTTGAGGGCCTGCTCGTGGGCGACCACCTCCTTCACGGCGGCGAGCGTCACGCCGGGCCGGGCCAGCAGGCAGTGCTCCACCTTCAGCTTGAGGCTGCGCACGATCTTGCAGTTATACTTCTCCATGAGGTCGTAGACCTCGGTGACGGATCCGGCGGAGGAGTTCTCAATAGGCAGGATGCCGTAGCGGCACATGCCGGTCTCCACCGCCCGGAACACGCCGTCGAAGCGGCTGCAGTACATGATCTGCGGCAGGGGGAACATCTTGCCGCAGGCCAGCTGGGAGTAGGCCCCCTCGGCCCCCTGGCAGGCCACCACCGCCCGGCTGGGGAAGGCGCCGCCGCCCTCCGCCGCCGCCAGAATGTCCCGGCACAGCCGGGACTCCCCGGTGGACAGGCGGTTCTCCTGGTAGTCCCGGCTCAGCTCCAGGAGCGTCATGTAGAGGATTTTCGTGTACTCCTGGAGTTCCTCGCCGCAGGCGCCGGTGACGCGGTAGAGAATGTCCCGCTCCCGGCTGGCGGCCAGAACGGGGGTGTTGTGCTCCTTTTTGTAGTCCGCCACCTGCCTGACGGTCTCCATGCGGCGCTTGAACAGGGCGGTCAGCTGGTCGTCGATCTGGTCGAGCTGTTCCCGGTAGTCTTTCAATTCCATTGCGGAGGTCCTCCTTTTGATACTGTCTGTTTCATGTGAAAGCGGGGGTTGATGACGCGGGGGCCGATTCCAGCAGCAGGTCCAGAAGGGCGGCGGCGGTGACCGCCTCCACCACCGGCACCGCGCGGGGCACAATGCAGGGGTCGTGCCGGCCGTGGATCACCAGCTTGGCGCTGCGGCGTGTCTCCAGGTCCACGGTGTCCTGCTCCCGGGCGATGGAGGCGGTGGGCTTGACGGCCACGTTGACCACCAGGGGCATGCCGGTGGTGATGCCCCCCAGGATGCCGCCGGCGTGGTTGGTGCGGGCGGTGACGCGGTCCCCGTCCATCTCGAAGGGGTCGTTGTGGGTGCTGCCCCGCATGGCGGCGGCGGCGAAGCCCGTGCCGAAGGACACGCCCCGCACCGCCGGGATGCCGAACAGGGCCGCCGCCAGGCGGTTCTCCACGCCGCCGAACATGGGCTCCCCCAGCCCCGCCGGCAGGCCCAGGGCGAAGCACCGGATGACCCCGCCCACGGAGTCCGCCGCCAGCCGGGCCGCCTCGATGGCCTGGCGCATCTGCACGCCGGATTCGTCGGCGAACACAGGGAAGGGCTTGCGCAGAAGGGTCTCCAGGTCCTCCCGGCCGACCCGGGCGAGGTCGGGCGGGTCGTCGAGGACCGCCTCGATCTGGCTGATGTGGGCCGCCACCGTGACGCCCCGCGCCTCCAGCACCTGCAGGGCCAGTCCCCCCGCGAAGCACAGGGGGGCCGTCAGACGGCCGGAGAACTGGCCGCCCCCCCGGATGTCGTAACTCTCGCCGTACTTCACCAGGGCGGTGTAGTCGGCGTGGGAGGGGCGGGGGGTGCGCTTGAGACCGGCGTAGTCCCCGCTGTGGGGATCCCGGTTGCGGATGACGGCGGCCACGGGGGCCCCGCAGGTCCGGCCCTCCACCAGGCCGGAGAGAATCTCGGGCACGTCGTCCTCCCGCCGGTTGGTGGACCAGGCGTTCCGGCCCGGCGCGCGGCGGGCCATGAAGGCCCCCAGCCGCTCCAGGTCCGGCGCAAAGCCGGCGGGCAGACCCTCCACCACACAGCCGATGGCCGGGGCGTGGGACTGGCCGAACACGGTGACGCGCAGTTTATTCCCCAGGGTATTCATAGACCTGTCCTCCCAACGATTTGTAGTCATCCCAGAAGGCGGGATAGGATTTGGCCACGCACTCCGCCCCCAGCAGCGTTACCGGCTCCCGGCAGCGGGTGGCGGCGACGGCCGCCATCATGGCGATGCGGTGGTCATTGCAGCAGTCCACCGTGCAGCCCCCGGCCAGGGAGTCCCGGCCGCGGATTCGCAGAAAGTCCGGCCCCTCCTCCACATCCGCGCCCATGGCGCAGAGCACCCGGGTTATGGCGGCGAGGCGGTCGCTCTCCTTTATGCGCAGGCGGGCGGCCCCGGTGAGGCTGGTGCGCTCCTCCGCGCGGAGGGCGGCGATCACTGCCAGCGGCGGCGCGAGGTCGGGACAGCCGGAGACGTCCAGCGCCGCGTCCCCGCTCTGCCGCAGTCTCTGACAGTAAGAGACGATGCACATGTCCCCCTGGGCGGAGGCGGGGTTCAGCCCCTGGGGCTCCACCGGATGGCCCAGGGCCATGGACGCGTACCAGAAGGCCGCCTGGGACCAGTCCGCCTCAATGGATACCGCGCGGGGGCGGTACCGCTGGCCGCCGGGCGTCCGGAAGCCGTTGGGGATCTCCGTGACGGAGACGCCGAAGGCCGCCAGGGCCGCCAGGGTCATATCCACGTACCCCCGGCTCTCCAGGGGGGAGGTGAGGAGGATCTCGCTGTCCCCCTCCAGCAGGGGCAGGGCGTAGAGCAGGCCGGTGACGAACTGGCTGGACACGTCCCCCGGCAGGCGGTAAAGTCCCGGCGTCAGGCGGCCCTCCGCGGTGAGAACGCCGTTTTCCTGGGTGCAGCGGACCCCCTTCTCCCGGAAGAGGTCGAGGTAGGGCCGCTGGGGCCGCTCCATGAGGCGGCCCTGGCCGGTGAAGACACCGCCGCCCCGGCGGGCAAGGGCGATGGGAATCAGAAAACGGAGGGTGGAGCCCGATTCCCCGCAGTCAAAGACGGGCAGGCCGCCGCCGTCTGCGTGCAGCGCCGCCAGACACCGGCGGGTGGCGCGGATGTCCTGGGAGTCCGCCAGATTGCGGATCGTGCTCCCGCCGCCGGCCAGGGCGGCGGCGATGAGGTACCGGTGGGCCTGGGACTTGCTGGGGGGCGGGGTGACGGGGCCGGAGAGCCGGGAGGGGGTGATGGTGAGCTTCATAGGGCCGCCTCCGTGAAGGCGCGCAGGCCCGCCATGTCCAGCCGGACGGTCTCCGCCCGGCCGATCTCCCGAAGGACCACCACGTCGATGCTGCCGCCGTCCCGCTTCTTGTCGGCGGTGGCGGCGTCAAAGAGCTGACCGGCGGTATAGGGGCACCGGGTGGGCAGACGGTACTGCCGGCAGGCGGCCAGGACCGCCTCCAGAACGCCGGCGGGGCTGTACCCCAGCCGCTCCGCCGCCCGGCAGGCCAGGACCATGCCCATGGCTACGGCGTGGCCGTGGGTGACGGTGAAATCGCTGTTTTTCTCGATGGCGTGGCCCAGGGTGTGGCCGAAGTTGAGGAGCTTCCGCCGCCCGTGCTCCCGCTCGTCCTCGCCCACCACGGCGGCCTTAATCTCCACGTTCCGGCGGACCATCTCCCCGGCATCCGGCGCTCCGGCGGTGAGGGCGGCGAAGAAGGCGGCGTCGGCGATGAGGCCGTGCTTGAGGGTCTCCGCCATGCCGTCGGCGACGGCCTCCGGGGGCAGGGTTTGGAAGGTATCCGTGTCGCAGAGGACCATTTTCGGCTGGTGAAAGGCCCCGGCCAGGTTTTTGCCGGCGGCGAGATCCACGGCGGTCTTGCCCCCCACGGAGGAATCGGACGCGGCCAGGAGGGTGGTGGGGAGCTGGATGTAGTCCACGCCCCGCTGGTAGGTGGCGGCGGCGAAGCCCGCCATGTCCCCGGTGACGCCGCCCCCCAGGGCCAGGACAAGGTCGGAGCGGGTGAGGCGGCTCTGGGCGAAAAATTCCAGGATGCCTGCGTAGGTGGTCAGATTTTTGTGCCGCTCCCCGGCGGGGAAGGCGCGGAGGCATACCTGAAAGCCCGCCTCCTGGAGGGAGCGGCACACAACGGCGGCATAGAGTTTTTCCACCGTGGTATCGGTGATGACGGCACAGGTCCGGGAGCCGGCCGCCCCGGCGATCAGTTCCCCGGCCCGTTTCAGAAGGCCGGGGCCGATGTGGACGGGGTAGGGCGGGGAGGTCTGTACGGTGACGGTTTGCATGTGCATCACTTCCTATTGTTCAAAATGCGGCGCGCAGAAAAAAGCCGGCGGAGGGCCCCAGGAAAATGGCCAGGTAGATCAGGGTGATCCAGGGCTTTGTCCGCTCGTAACCCTCGCCCATGCTGTGCGCGTCCATGGGCGTCATCTTCAGAACGCAGATATTGAATACGGTGTGCAGGACGCCCACCAGCGCGACAAGCAGGCAGCACCCCCAGAACAGGAGCATGGACAGTCCAAAACGCTGCATCTCGCCGCCTCCTCAGCAGTCCTTGTCGATGGATTCCTTGATCTGACGGGCCCGGCGGAGCATGCCCAGCAGGTTCTCCCGGTCCCCCCGGCGGATGGTGTAGGCGAAGGCCGCCAGCTCCTCCACCAGGGTGTCGATCTCCCGGACCAGGGCCTCCCGGTTCTCCAGGAAGAGCTCCGTCCACATCTGCTCGTTGAGCTTGGCCACGCGGGTCATATCCTTGAAGCTCCCGGCGGAAAAGCCCTCAAAATTGGGCGCCGAGGGGCTGCCCACGTAGGCGCAGCTCACCACGTGGGCCAGCTGGGAGGTATAGGCGATGATGCGGTCGTGCTCTTCCGGCGTGGAGAGCTGGAGATGCCCGAACCCCAGCCGCCGCGCCAGTTCCCAAATGCCGTCCAGACACTTGCGGGGCGTGTCCGGGTAGGGCGTCAGGATCAGGGACGCCCCCTGGAACAGCTCCGGGAAGGAGTGTCCGTACCCGGAGCGCTCGACGCCCGCCATGGGGTGCCCCCCCACGAACCAGAACCCGGCGTCCTTCACCACGTCCGCCAGGGGCGTACAGACCACGCCCTTCACACCGCCGCAGTCCATCACGGCGCCGCCCCGGCGGAACCGGTCCCGGTGGGCGGCGACGTAGTCCACCGTGGCCTGGGGGTACAGGGCGATGATCACCAGGTCGCACTCCGCCAGGCGGTCCGGCGTCAGGGCGGCGGAGAGGACGCCCTCGTCCAGGGCCCGGCTGAGCACCGCGCCGTCGGTGTCGCAGCCCAGAAGGGTGCAGTCCGTGTACTGGCGGACGGCCTTGGCCATGCTGCCGCCGATGAGCCCCAGGCCCACAATGCCAACTGTTTTGATCATAAAAACCTCCCGACTGGCGCATACGCCCGCCGCCGCGGGGCGGTCCCGGGGGACGCGCCGTGGCGGGGAGCGAAGCAAGAGTTCTTTTTGGCAGCTTTTTCTCTCAGGAAAGAGAGACACCCGTGGTGAAGGAGCGGTCGGCGTAGGGGCGGATGGCCCGGATTTTTTCCATCATGCCGGCGAATTTCTCCGGCCGGAGGCTCTGGGGGCCGTCGCACAGGGCGTGCTCGGGGTCGTTGTGGACCTCGATGATGAGCCCGTCGGCCCCGCAGGCCGTGGCCCCCAGGGCCATGGGGGCTACCAGCTCCCAGCGGCCGGTGGCGTGGCTGGGGTCCACCACCACGGGCAGGTGGGTGAGCTGATGGAGGATGGGGATGACGGAGAGATCCATGGTGTTGCGGGTGGCGGTCTCGAAGGTGCGGATGCCCCGCTCGCAGAGGATCACCTGGTCGTTGCCGCCGGCCATGACGTACTCCGCGCTCATAAGCAGCTCCTGGAGGGTGTTGGCCATGCCGCGCTTGATGAGCACCGGCTTGCGCAGCCGCCCCAGCTCCTTGAGCAGCTCGAAATTCTGCATGTTCCGGGCCCCCACCTGGATGACGTCGATGTCCTCGAAGAGGGGCAGGTGCTTGGCGTCCATGATCTCGGTGACGATGGGCAGGCCCGTGGCCGCCTTGGCCTCCAGCAGCAGCCGGATGCCCTCCTCGTGGAGGCCCTGGAAGGCGTAGGGGGAGGTGCGGGGCTTGAAGGCCCCGCCCCGGAGGACATGCGCGCCGCCGGCCTTGACGGCCTGGGCCACGGAGATGATCTGCTCCTCCGTCTCCACAGAGCAGGGGCCGGCCATCACCAGGAAGTGGCCGCCGCCGATTTTGGCCCCGTTGGAGAGGGTGACGACAGTGTCCTCCTCGTGGAACTTCCGGTTGGCGTTCTTGTAGGGCTCCTGGATGCGCTTGACGGTCTCCACAATGTCCAGGGCCAGGATGCTCTCCATGTCCACCCGGGAGGTGTCCCCCACCAGGCCGACGATGGTGTGGTTCTCGCCCACGGACATATGGGTTTCCAGACCCATGTTGTGCAGCCAGGTGTTGAACAGCTCCACCTGCTGGCGCTCCGCGCTCTTTTTCAGAATGACAATCATGGTACAACACTCCTATTCACAGATTTTTTTTGCAAAAGAAAAAGGTCCTACAGTGTCGTTTCACTGTAAGACCTGAAATGGATGTGCTCAGCTCCACCTTTTCACCGCAGCAAAACAAACCTTATCTACTTGTGTAGATAAAGTAAAAGTAGAAGTATGCGGCGTTGATGGAGGAAGGATACATGGAAGGCACCTCTCACAAAAATCTACAGGCAGTATACCACGCTTTTCCGCCGATGGCAAGAGGAAATTTTGCGAAGGGGGGAAAATTGGAGTTTGTCAGCTTGAAAGAGAATATCGACACTGCCACCCCACAAGGGCGGTTCATGCTCACAGTGTTCGGCGCATTGGCCGAAATGGAGCGGGAGAACATCTTGGAACGCCAGCGGGAGGGCATAGAGATTGCCAAAGGCGCGGGCAAGCACAAGGACTGAAAGCCGTTGGACGTAGACAAAATGCGGTTCAAAGAGGTTTGCGCCCGATGGAGGGCGGGCCTTTCAGCCCACCCTCGCAGGTGTGAAAATCTTACTTGAAGTACCGCTCCAGCAGGCCCTTGAACGCCTTGCCGTGGCGGGCCTCGTCTTGACATTGGATTCTAAATACACAATACCATAAGGACAATCATCAGAGCCAGCAGAAGGAAGATTATACCGCGCAAAGCATAGGCGATTATCAGCCTTCTGCCGCGCTTTTTTCGCCTTGCCCTGACGGATGCTTAGCGCTCCCGTACCGTCACGGCTCAAAAACCACCTCCTTCCCGTCCGATTTTAGAATCATGGTAACTTTCTCACCGTCATAACCAACAGACAGGGCCGGGTCATTTGAAATCTTCAGACTGCCAACGCCATCCCTGCCGCATAGATAAACGCAGTCGGAATCCATGCGGTTGATAAAGTACAGCCCCTGATCGGTCAGGCAGAAGTCAGAGGCAACCATATTCCGAAACGGCCTTGCCTTGTGGGTCTTGGTGTCATACGCTGTCAGCAGAGAATTTTCGTTGATGAAGTAGATCGTCCGCCCATCAAACGCTATATTCCCCTTGGTGGGGATGTCCAGCACTTGCGTTCGCTGGATCGTCCTGCTTACTTCCGTAATCCCATCATTCGTAATGAAAAAGAGGCTGTCATTGTTCAAGAAAAAGCCATAGCAGTATTGCAGAAACATCCAGGTATCCCCCACGGTATAGTCAATTCCCAGCAGAGATCGCCCGCTGTCCGTTATTTTCTCGAAAATAACCTGTTCCTCAAAGGTTTCTGTATTAAGCTGGACGATGGACACCTGGGTAGCTGTGCTGTTGTAGCTGCCGACCCGATCCACATACTGTTCTGTGCGGGAGGTCATATAGTAAATATACGGGGCATCCATATAAACGGCCTTGATGGATTCCCCGTCCGAAAAGACCCCAAACAGCGGAGAGAGGGGCAAATCCGTCAAAGCGCCGGTTGCCCGGTTCTCCAGAGCGTATGTCCGCGTCTGGTCATCATAGATCACACTGTAAGTTTCCGACACACTTTGCGAAGATGAATTGAATATCCCGTTTGTAGATTCTGCGGCAGAGCAGCCGGACAGCGAGAGCAACACCAGCAGGCAGAGCGCGGCAACCCCGCAGCCTCTGACGGGTTTTCTTCCAAACTGCCAGCAGTTTGTGTTTTGCCGCAGTACCCACCATACCATGAGGGTGCAGCACACAGCAGACAGGACGAGCAGGGCCAGCAGCTCCTGGGGGGAACGCTCCGAAAAAATCACGATGGGTTCTCCTGTCAGCGAATCCTCCGCAGAGGAAGTCCCTTCCAGAAATCCGGTTGCCAGCAGGAACGGCAGGGGCAGCGGCAAGCGGTAGCAAATCTGCCTGGACAGGCCGATATACGGTATCAAGGTGGATGCCACCCCGATCACCACCGTCAAAGCATATTTCTTCACCAAAACGGAGGTAAAGAGCAGCAGGGCGGCGAGATACACCGAGCCAAAACAGCGCAGGACGGTCAGGATCAGATACGCGGCCAGCAAAGAGATATTTTTTGTACTGCCCCCGAAACTGGCGATACTCTGGACAGGGTACTCCCCGTGGGGCAGACCATATTTCATCCCGAAGAATACAAAACGAATCAGGGCCAGCCCTCCGCAGAGAGCGAACACGGCGCAGAGGGTCATCACGACTTTGCTTCTGGCGCTCTTGCGGCTCTGGGTCGCCGTCCGCAAAAGCGCGTCCATCTGGCAGCTATACTCCGAGCAAAAAACCGTAG
>ERZ779629.64-NODE-64-length-46809-cov-6.542435_pt1 | contig 46809 bp, 18 predicted proteins | sample MGYA00514192_ERZ779629 | MGnify/ENA primary metagenome ERZ779629 (study PRJEB29562, sample SAMEA4376709) | mouse gut metagenome | isolation source: Cecum | study: EMG produced TPA metagenomics assembly of the A DSS colitis mouse model was used to assess the microbial... | reverse complement strand
ATTCAAGCGCCCGAATAACAGGAAAGATGGCCATAGCATCGCCAATCTGATCGGGAATATGTATGACAACAAAGTCTGTTTTTTCAATATTAAAATTATAAGCTTTATAATCGTAGTAACTAAATGCAATACGTCTCAACAATGATACTAAAAACATAACTAACCTCGCCTCCCTACTGGTTATAATGCAATGCAGTCTATCAGAATCATCAGGGTGCAATTTTGTGCATATGCGGACTTTTATGTTTCATATCTCGAACCTGTGGGCCCTCTGCTTAATCCTTAAACAACACCAGCAACTCCTGCGCTTTCATCTTCCATCGAATTTTTCATGTTGCCGCTAATCAGCCATAAAATCATTTGCAGATGCGCTCTGTCGAGGTAGTCTCATAAGGTTCGTTTATAGATCGACGGCAATGTGAGTTACCTTTTCCATACTAATTATAAAAAGACAGTACAAACAGGATCATTATGGACTCCACGCTCATCTCCACTCGTCCCGATGAAGGGACGCTTTCGTTAAGTCGCGCCCGACGAGCTGCGTTAGGCAGTTTCGCTGGTGCCGTCGTCGACTGGTATGATTTTTTACTCTATGGCATTACCGCCGCACTGGTGTTTAATCGCGAGTTTTTCCCGCAAGTAAGCCCGGCGATGGGAACGCTCGCCGCATTTGCCACCTTTGGTGTCGGCTTCCTTTTCCGACCGCTCGGCGGTGTCATTTTCGGTCACTTTGGTGACCGGCTGGGACGTAAGCGCATGTTAATGCTGACCGTCTGGATGATGGGCATCGCGACAGCCTTGATTGGTATTCTTCCTTCATTCTCGACCATTGGGTGGTGGGCACCTATTTTGCTGGTGACACTGCGTGCCATTCAGGGATTTGCCGTCGGCGGCGAATGGGGAGGCGCAGCGTTGCTTTCCGTTGAAAGTGCGCCGAAAAATAAAAAAGCCTTTTACAGTAGCGGTGTACAAGTTGGCTACGGAGTAGGTTTACTGCTTTCAACCGGACTGGTTTCATTGATCAGTATGATGACGACTGACGAACAGTTTTTAAGCTGGGGCTGGCGCATTCCTTTCCTGTTTAGCATCGTACTGGTACTGGGAGCATTGTGGGTGCGCAATGGCATGGAGGAGTCCGCGGAATTTGAACAACAGCAACATAATCAAGCGGCCGCGAAAAAACGCATCCCGGTTATCGAAGCTCTGTTACGACATCCCGGTGCTTTCCTGAAGATTATTGCACTACGACTGTGCGAGTTGCTGACGATGTACATTGTTACTGCCTTTGCACTTAATTATTCAACCCAGAATATGGGGTTACCGCGCGAACTTTTCCTTAATATTGGTTTGCTGGTCGGTGGATTAAGCTGCCTGACAATTCCCTGTTTTGCCTGGCTTGCCGATCGTTTTGGTCGGCGCAGGGTTTATATCACAGGCGCGTTGATCGGAACGTTGAGCGCATTTCCTTTCTTTATGGCGCTTGAAGCACAATCTATTTTCTGGATAGTTTTCTTCTCCATAATGCTGGCAAACATTGCGCATGACATGGTGGTGTGTGTGCAACAACCGATGTTTACCGAAATGTTTGGTGCCAGTTATCGCTACAGTGGTGCTGGAGTCGGTTATCAGGTTGCCAGTGTGGTTGGCGGTGGATTTACGCCTTTTATTGCCGCTGCACTCATCACTTACTTTGCCGGGAACTGGCATAGCGTCGCTATTTATTTGCTGGCTGGATGCCTGATTTCCGCAATGACCGCTTTGTTGATGAAAGACAATCAACGCGCTTAATAGCCTGGCGAAGATCATCCGATCTTCGCCTTACACTTTTGTTTCACATTCCTGTGACATACTATCGGATGTGCGGTAATTGTATGGAACAGGAGACACACATGAATAATAAGGGCTCCGGTCTGACCCCAGCTCAGGCACTGGATAAACTCGACGCGCTGTATGAGCAATCTGTAGTTGCTTTACGCAACGCCATTGGCAAATATATTACAAGTGGCGAATTACCTGATGAAAACGCCCGCAAACAAGGTCTTTTTGTCTATCCATCACTGACCGTAACCTGGGACGGTAGCACAACTAATCCCCCCAAAACGCGCGCATTTGGTCGTTTTACTCACGCAGGCAGTTACACCACCACGATTACTCGCCCTACTCTCTTTCGTTCGTATCTCAATGAACAACTTACGTTGCTGTATCAGGATTATGGTGCGCATATCTCTGTGCAACCCTCGCAGCATGAAATCCCTTATCCTTATGTCATCGATGGCTCTGAATTAACACTTGATCGCTCAATGAGCGCTGGTTTAACTCGCTACTTCCCGACAACAGAACTGGCGCAAATCGGCGATGAAACTGCAGACGGCATTTATCATCCAACGGAATTCTCCCCGTTATCGCATTTTGATGCTCGCCGGGTTGATTTTTCCCTCGCACGGTTGCGCCATTATACCGGTACGCCAGTAGAACATTTTCAACCGTTCGTCTTGTTTACCAACTACACACGTTATGTGGATGAATTCGTTCGTTGGGGATGCAGCCAGATCCTCGATCCTGATAGTCCCTACATTGCCCTTTCTTGTGCTGGCGGGAACTGGATCACTGCCGAAACCGAAGCGCCAGAAGAAGCCATTTCCGACCTTGCATGGAAAAAACACCAGATGCCAGCATGGCATTTAATTACCGCTGATGGTCGGGGTATTACTCTGGTGAATATTGGCGTGGGACCGTCCAATGCTAAAACCATCTGCGATCATCTGGCAGTGCTACGCCCGGATGTCTGGTTGATGATTGGTCACTGTGGCGGATTACGTGAAAGCCAGGCCATTGGAGATTATGTCCTTGCACACGCTTATTTACGCGATGACCACGTTCTTGATGCGGTTCTGCCGCCCGATATTCCTATTCCGAGCATTGCTGAAGTGCAACGTGCGCTTTATGACGCTACCAAGTTAGTCAGCGGCAGGCCTGGTGAGGAAGTCAAACAGCGGCTGCGTACAGGTACTGTGGTAACCACAGATGACAGGAACTGGGAGTTACGTTACTCAGCTTCTGCACTTCGTTTTAACTTAAGCCGGGCCGTAGCAATTGATATGGAAAGTGCAACCATTGCCGCGCAAGGATATCGTTTCCGCGTGCCATACGGGACACTACTGTGTGTTTCAGATAAACCGTTACATGGTGAGATTAAGCTTCCCGGCCAGGCTAACCGTTTTTATGAAGGCGCTATTTCCGAACACCTGCAAATTGGCATTCGGGCGATCGATTTGCTGCGCGCAGAAGGCGACCGACTGCATTCACGTAAATTACGAACCTTTAATGAGCCGCCGTTCCGATAATAAGTTATGAACCTTCTTATCAGAAATAGATGTGAAGGATTAAGTAAGACATCTGGCAAATAGCCTGCAATAAACGCGGGCTGTTTGCTTCCTTGGGCAGATGCGAGTTTTATTATCGTCTTAATGATTTCCACATATTAAAAGCAAGTATGCTTTCAAAACACAATTATAAAAAATCCCGCCAACAACATTAGTTTTTATAAAATTAAATATAAGATTATGGCTTTAGAATATTTTTATTTCTAATAGACGAGATTTTTCCTGTTATGATATAATATGCTGAATTAACACATGTTAACGATTTACCAGTAATGTAAATAAATTTTCGAGGAGATCATTCCAGTGGGACGTAAATGGGCCAATATTGTTGCTAAAAAAACGGCTAAAGACGGTGCAACGTCTAAAATTTATGCAAAATTCGGTGTAGAAATCTATGCTGCTGCCAAACAAGGTGAACCCGATCCAGAATTAAACACATCTTTAAAATTCGTTATTGAACGTGCAAAGCAGGCACAAGTTCCAAAGCACGTTATTGATAAAGCAATTGATAAAGCCAAAGGCGGTGGAGATGAAACGTTCGTACAGGGACGTTATGAAGGCTTTGGTCCTAATGGCTCAATGATTATTGCTGAGACATTGACTTCAAATGTTAACCGTACGATTGCTAACGTTCGCACAATTTTCAATAAAAAAGGCGGCAATATCGGAGCGGCAGGTTCTGTCAGCTATATGTTTGACAATACGGGTGTGATTGTATTTAAAGGAACAGACCCTGACCATATTTTTGAAATTTTGCTTGAAGCTGAAGTTGATGTTCGTGATGTAACTGAAGAAGAAGGTAATATTGTTATTTATACTGAACCTACTGACCTTCATAAAGGAATCGCGGCGCTAAAAGCAGCTGGAATCACTGAGTTCTCAACAACAGAATTAGAAATGATTGCTCAATCTGAAGTTGAGCTTTCCCCAGAAGATTTAGAAATCTTTGAAGGGCTTGTTGATGCCCTTGAAGATGACGACGATGTACAAAAAGTTTATCATAACGTCGCAAATCTCTAATTATATGTTAAAGAAATCTGTCTTTATGGCAGATTTCTTTAATCTCATATAATCCTTATAAAAATATAATGTTTAACTCGTCATATTGCTTATAAAAAATCCCCGTTCCCAGAGAAATAATATTTATTAAAATGGCAGGTCTTCTTTTTCTGATTACCGAAGACAAAGTGGCAATTACGTATAGTTTCCCGATAAAGACGCGACAGCTACATCCCGCATAAGGCATTTTTCTCTTTATCTTTGTACGGTACTTCATGGAACAGAATTTTTGACCTTGTGAATCGTGATGTCTGTTGGGGAGGGGCAATTTGCTCACTGAAGCGTGAGACTCGATTAAGCGCACGAAACACAGAAATCAAAAACCCGACCACTTTTTTACAAAGTGACCGGGTAAAAATAATTTTTATTTTTTAACTGTCCTGAGACTCATAGAGATGTCTCAAAACTAAAATTTGGCTCCTCTGACTGGACTCGAACCAGTGACATACGGATTAACAGTCCGCCGTTCTACCGACTGAACTACAGAGGAATCGCTGTTGAGGCACATCTTAACGGCGAAAAATATTTTGTCAAACCCGATTTTTAAATTTCCCAACTGTTTGCCGTTTCTATCAACAGTTTGTTGCATTTGCAGACAATTTGTTGGCGAAAATCTTTGCAGCTTTGCTGATTCTCCCTCATCATTTGAAATGTGGTTTCACTTTCTGCAATTAAGGTCGGCTTTGAATATCTCCTCTGCTTTACGCCAGGTTGTTCACGGCACTCGCTGGCACTCTAAACGCAAGAGCTACAAAGTGTTGTTCTGGCGCGAGATAACCCCGCTTGCTGTTCCTATCTTCATGGAGAACGCCTGTGTCCTGTTGATGGGGGTCCTGAGCACTTTTCTGGTCAGCTGGCTGGGAAAAGATGCGATGGCCGGCGTGGGGTTGGCGGACAGCTTCAATATGGTCATTATGGCTTTTTTTGCAGCTATCGATCTTGGTACTACTGTCGTTGTAGCATTTAGTCTCGGTAAGCGAGATCGACGACGAGCGAGGGTGGCGACGCGGCAGTCATTGGTGATCATGACGTTGTTTGCCGTACTGTTGGCAACGCTAATTCATCATTTTGGCGAACAAATTATTGATTTCGTCGCGGGTGATGCCACGACAGACGTTAAAGCACTGGCGTTGACTTATCTGGAGCTGACCGTACTCAGTTATCCAGCAGCTGCCATCACTCTTATTGGTAGCGGGGCACTTCGTGGTGCAGGGAATACGAAAATACCGCTACTGATTAACGGTAGCCTGAATATTCTTAATATTATTATTAGCGGCATATTGATTTACGGCCTTTTCTCCTGGCCGGGACTGGGATTTGTCGGGGCTGGGTTGGTTTAACCATTTCTCGTTATATTGGCGCAGTTGCAATTTTGTGGGTGCTGGCGATTGGTTTTAATCCTGCGCTAAGGATTTCGTTAAAGAGCTATTTTAAACCGCTGAATTTTAGCATTATCTGGGAAGTCATGGGGATTGGTATTCCAGCGAGTGTCGAATCAGTGTTATTTACCAGTGGTCGGTTATTAACCCAAATGTTCGTTGCCGGGATGGGGACCAGCGTTATTGCCGGAAATTTTATCGCGTTCTCAATTGCGGCTCTTATCAACTTACCCGGAAGTGCGCTCGGTTCTGCTTCTACGATCATTACAGGCCGAAGGTTGGGGGTAGGGCAGATAGCGCAAGCAGAGATTCAGTTGCGGCATGTGTTCTGGCTGTCCACTCTTGGATTAACGGCCATCGCCTGGCTAACGGCTCCCTTTGCCGGGGTTATGGCATCGTTTTACACCCAGGATCCACAGGTTAAACACGTCGTTGTGATTCTGATTTGGCTAAATGCTTTATTTATGCCTATTTGGTCCGCCTCATGGGTGCTACCCGCTGGATTTAAAGGTGCTCGTGATGCCCGTTACGCCATGTGGGTTTCGATGTTGAGCATGTGGGGTTGTCGGGTTGTAGTCGGTTATGTGCTGGGAATCATGCTTGGCTGGGGTGTGGTTGGCGTCTGGATGGGAATGTTTGCCGACTGGGCTGTGCGGGCCGTGCTGTTTTACTGGCGAATGGTTACTGGACGTTGGCTATGGAAATACCCTCGATCCGAGCCGCAAAAGTGTGAAAAAAAGCCAGTTGTATCGGAATAAACGACAAAATGCAGATTATTTCAGCAAACGATTTCAAATTTAAAAAACAGGCTTTGACATTGTGGGTGGGCATCGCTAATATTCGCCTCGTTCTCACGATTCCTCTGTAGTTCAGTCGGTAGAACGGCGGACTGTTAATCCGTATGTCACTGGTTCGAGTCCAGTCAGAGGAGCCAATTTCCTGCTTTCATGCATCCTTGCGAATCCTTATGTTATTTTTATTCAACAGGTTAGCGTGAAAACTCTTCCCGGTGCATTTTGATTTTACCCTCTGCATCGGGAAAAATTGGTGGTCAAATCTGGGGTCAGGTTAGTTCGATAATGGAGTGACCCCCATATGTCCCTTAACGACGCAAAAATCCGTAGTCTCAAGCCCACTGATAAACCCTTTAAAGTCTCCGATTCCCACGGTCTGTATCTGCTGGTCAAACCAGGCGGTTCCCGTCTCTGGTATCTTAAATACCGTATTAATGGCAAAGAATCCCGTATTGCACTGGGTGCCTACCCTGCCGTCTCCCTGTCTGACGCCCGCCAGCAGCGCGAAGGCATCCGTAAGATGCTGGCGCTGAACATCAACCCGGCGCAGCAACGTGCCGCTGAACGCGGCTCGCGCATGCAGGAGAAAATGTTTAAATCCGTGGCACTGGAGTGGCACAGTAGCAAGAAAAAATGGTCGCAGAATACCGCAGATCGCGTGCTTGCCCGTCTGAACAGACATGTCTTTCCGACCATCGGGCATCTACCAGTTACCGAGCTTAAATCACGTCATTTCATTGAATTACTGAAAGGCATTGAGGAAAAGGGCTTGCTTGAAGTTGCGTCCCGCTCGCGGCAACACCTCAGCAACATTATGCGTTATGCTGTTCATCAGGGGTTAATCGAAATCAACCCAGCTGCAAATCTTGACGGCGTGACGGCTTCTCCCGCCAGACGACATTATCCCACCCTGCCACTGGAGCGCCTTCCTGAGCTGCTTGAACGGATTGACAGTTATCACCAAGGACGGGAACTCACCAGGCTTGCAGTCCTGCTGACGTTGCATGTGTTCATTCGCTCAAGTGAACTGCGCTATGCTCGTTGGACAGAGATTAACTTCAGAAATCGGATCTGGACGATACCTGCCACACGCGAAGCGATTGCAGGCGTACGTTATTCCAGTCGAGGTGCCAAAATGCGTACACCGCATATTGTGCCCCTTTCTGAGCAGGTTATCTCTATTCTGAAAAGGATTAAGGAAATATCTGGCGGGTATGAACTGGTGTTCCCCGGCTATCATGACCCCTACAAGCCGATGAGTGAAAATACTATCAATAAGGCACTTCGCCAGATGGGATACAACACGAAACAAGATATCTGCGGTCATGGTTTCCGGGCAATGGCGTGTAGCGCGCTGATGGAATCCGGTTTATGGTCGCAAGATGCAGTGGAGCGTCAGATGAGTCACCAAGAGCGCAACACTGTGCGTCTGGCTTACATTCATAAGGCCGAACATATGGAAGCCCGCATGGACATGATGCAGTGGTGGTCGGATTATCTGGATATGTGCAGTGAAATCTGGGTGCCCCCGTACATCTGGAGTCAGCAAAACATTAATCTCGCAGTAACCTGACTTATGAATAATCTTGTAAAGAACCAGGCCGTATCAGCAAACGCTGATACGGCTTTTCATCCACAGGCCGTTTTTCATCTTCTAAGTCGTCCAGGACATCATGGTTCTTAATACACATGCGTTCGCATGTGCTTATGTTAAGTAGACTTATTGTCTTACACATTTTATCCGTATCATTAACCAGAATATGTTCCGGAGCAGCGGGTGATAGTGCCGCCAGTCCACACTCATCGCTGCCCGGAAAAATCATCAGTGGGGAGGCAAACGGTAAGCACCCCGCTATTCTGCAAGACATTTCTGCAGTTTATTTAACCTCCCCGAAGCATTTTTATAAGGCGAGGCGGTATTAAATTGAATCATACGACCTCGGGTCCATTTATTATACCAAGGTTTACCGTAAAGCTCGTCGTTACTGAATCGTTCAATCAAAGCCACGAGTTGCTGCTTATTTTCCTTTAACCGTGCCAATAAAACTTCGTACTCTGTAATATCCTCATAGTCACGGTAGAATTTCTGTGCTAAACGCCCCAATTCATTCCATTTAAATCCTTCCTCAGGAAAAATAATAGTTTTTCCTTTTGCCTCTTGGTCATGCCAGTGTAACACCAGCTCTCCCCAGCCAATCAGATAGGAAACCAGATTCGCTACGCTAATCGTAGTCCCCTTCGCGTGCCCTTCCAATAGAGGTTCAAAGGCGAGTTGGGGCGTAATAGATTCTAGCTTCTTATTTAATAAAGAAAAATTACTATTAATAGCTTTAATTAACTCTTCTTTTGATGATGGAACAGCCATATCTATTGCTCCTTGTATAGTTACACAACTATTTCTACCCTACTATTTCGAGTGATTCAATCGTCTGGTTCACATAACCTACCACCTGTTCAAAATGCTTATCGACAAAAAAATGATCGGCAGCAGGAAATATAATAGTCCGCGTCTTTCGTGTGGTGAATTTTTCCCATGCAAGTAATTCATCCTGCATTACCAGATTGTCAGCATCGCCATGAAATAGCACGATCGGACAGGTTAATGTGCGCGCCTTGGCCTGAAATACATACTGCTCATAGAGCCGATAATCGTTTTTAATGATGGGGGTGAAAATTGTCATTAACTCTTTATTACGAAAGACATCAACCGGAGTTCCGCCCAGCTTGACGATCTCTTCCATAAACGCCTGATCGGGCAAGGTATGCAGTATTACTTCATGAGAGGCCCGATCGGGTGGGCGACAGCCGGAAAAAAACAGCGCGCATGGCATGTCATGTCCATGATCGAGAATATAATGCACCAGTTCGAAGGCCATGATCCCTCCGAGACTATGCCCAAAAATGGCGTAGTCTCCACCTGTGTAGTGTTTCACAAATTGTTGATAAAGGTCAGCGACGGCATCCACCATCGTAAGACACAGCGGCTGGCGTATTCTAGTTCCCCTCCCCGCAGGTTCTAAAGGCCGCAAAGTAATATTGTCCGACAGCACGCTACGCCATTTATAATACATGGCGGCAGAACCACCTGAATATGGCAAACAATACAAACTGATATTACTCATCGTCCCACTCCTTGTTGTGTAATAGAATTCGTTTAATTTGATGATTTAATGTCAGAACGAAAGCTAACAGGATAATTCCGAACGGTATCGCCAACACGCTCGATGGACCCCATACCAAGATAAAACGCCAGTCAAGTCCTGGAGATAGTATACCCGGTGCGACATAGAGCATGGCGGCCACGAGCCCAGGAACCGCCAAGGCGATGATATAGTCACGTACGCGTAAACGTAACCTCTGCTGTTTTCCAGGGCCATGCGCCGTTGCGCGATAAACACGGAAAGCACCGCGCACTACAACCACCGCCCCCCAAAAACACAGCAACAACGTGAGGTAGACGAAAAGGGTATCGGTGGCTGTAATTGCATCACCAGCGCCGTCAGCATATTTGCCAATGCGCAGATAATTATCGATATCCGCGCAAAGCTGTAGTATCAGATTCGAATTCATATTTGCCAGCGCAACAATGCCAATCTGCTGATCCGGTCGCAACGCAATGCAAGAAGAAAAGTTTGGATTCTGCCCACCGTGACTGATGTAAGGGCCTTGATTCTGGTCGATAAACCAACCGCTGGCATAGAGGATACGATTGTCTGCGGCAAGCGGAACATCACTATTACCACGCCAACTGTTACTCATCGCCTCACGCAGCGTTGCCGGCAAAGCCTTTCTGTGCAACCAGGCGTCTATCCATATTTCCATATCAGGCAGAGTGCTATGGATATAGGCGGCAGGAACATGGTTCCGGGCCAGAGGCGCATGAAACAGAACGGGTTTGCCGAATCCCAGTTTATAGCCGCTTGCCTTGTTGACAATAATCTCATCCCCCTTAACTGCCACAGTCGCCGACATGCCCAGCGGCTGCGTGAGTCGTTCCGCAATGACCTCTGTAAAGGTTTTTCCCGTCACATTTTCAATCACCGCGCCCAACACATCATAATTGGCGGAGGCATAGCTAAACTTCGCACCCGGCGCAAACAGCAGATTCTCGTTGCGCAGTTGCTGTGCCACAGCGCTCCCAGGCATAGGGTTTTCCAGCCGAGCCAGTGTTGAAAAAGGCAATCCTGATGTATGATAAAGGAAATCAGCCACGGTCAGGGAAGCAGGTTTTCCCTGATAATTCAAGCGCATTTCCGGCAGATAGGTAATGATATCATCCCCTTGCCGGAGTCTGCCTTCCTGAATCAGTATTTGCACCACAAGTCCGGTAAACGCCTTACTCATCGATCCCAGCTCGTAAACTGTGTCTAGAGTATTCGCTTTCTGACTAGCCACATCGGCAACACCGTAGACAAATCGCTGACGTACCCCCTTAATGGTCACACTTACGGAAAGGGCTGGGACCTTGGCCTCCTGCATCCGTTGGTGAATTAATGTCGACAGGCGCTCATCTTGCGCCCCGATAGGCTCATGTTCTTGCGCCAAAGCGCACATAGCGGAAATAAAGAGCAGCATACAGCACAGGAGATGATATAATGTTTTAATGCTAACGTGTTCCATTATTGTCATCCTGTGAACACCTCATAAAATACCATCAACACATTCGGAGATAAATTCACTGTGCTCACGGATAGCGGGTCTGGCATAAATATCGGCGGCAGTCAGTCCGATTTTATAAATGTGGTTACAGCTGTCGACGAAAGAGATAACGTGCATCGAGGTCGCTCCGTATTCGAAAATAACCGCGTGTTCGTCATAATGATCGATGCATAACAATGAACGCCAGGTTTTCTCCACAAAGTCGCTGACCGACAAATAACTCACTGGTAACATAGCGTTCTCTCTCGCATCACTGGACTGAATTTCATACCGGACGCGATCAAACGAATAACCGGGTAAGCCTATAGTCTGCACGGCTGGCATTTCCGGTAAACAAATAGTCACTCCTCGTTGCCAAAGAGTGCCCAACAGCGGCAGGATGTCCTCAGGCGTATCCGTATTCAGCATGGGGGAAAATACTGTTTGCCCAACCCACTGCGCATGCTGGTGATACAATATGGAAAACGTCCCCGCGCGACCGATTTCCAGCATCAGCGTTCCCTCCGTCACCGCCAGATTAGCCAATATTTCGCTCAGTTCACTGTTGCCGGCCAGCGTCTGCTCCGGTGTCGTTTCAGCCACAATCACCTGCTGAACAGCGTTTTCCAGTGAGATGATGCGCGCAACATACTGCGCTGCTGCAGCCCCCGTCAGGTAACCGATGTGCTGCACAGGCGAGATACTTTGTTCGATCAGCCATTCACTAAGACTCACCTGCTGGATAAACTGACGCAATGCTGGCGTCCAATCGGCTGGTTCGCAGATTTGTGCAACATCCTGAGACAGGCGCTGGTGCCGCTGGCGCAAGTTAGGTTGACAAGCCAGCAAATGCGTCAGGGCACTCTCCAGCTTATCGTCCCGGTCCGGATATAGGAACACCAAGGTAGTTTCCATATTGATAGGGGTAAAAGACATGTCAGCATCCCGCAGTTTCGCCAAACTTGCACGCAACGCTACCACACTGTCTGCCGCCAGCGCACAGCGATACGGGAAATGTGCCCGGCGTTGCGCGAGAGTATAGGCGATACGATCTTTATCTGCTTCCGCATAGGTCGCCAGAGCGTGATAATGAGCATCCAACTGTTGTCTAAGGGCTAATGGCGTTTTGGCGCTGAAGAAAAACAGGCGGCGCTCATTTTCTTGCACCGCTTGCGCAGGCGTCTCGCACCAGTTTTGCAGAACCAAATGAGCATTGGTCCCTCCCAGCCCAAACGAACTAACGGTGGCATGGATCCTTTTCGTTTGTGGGACAGAAGTCACTACATCACTGAGATAAAATGGCGAGGCTGGCTGCAACAGTTTTTTATGTTTATTTACTAGGTTGATCTGCGGGGGAACTAAACCAGTATATAGCGTCAGTGCGGTTTTCATTAAGCTGACGATACCGGAAGCGACTCCCAGGTGACCCAAGTTGGCTTTTACCGCACCCAATTGAATGCTGTGCGGCGCACATGCCGGTGCGAAAACCCGGTGCAGAGCTTCAAGCTCAATCTCATCACCCAACGGGGTACCGGTACCGTGCGTTTCGATCAGTGCGATATCAGTCGGTACGACTTCTGCGGCGGCAAGCGCCGTATTGATCGCTTCTACCTGTCCTTCTACGCTGGGGGCGACAAACCCCAGCCGACGCCCGCCGTCGTTATTTACCGCACCTCCTTTAATCACCGCATACACTCTGTCTTGGTCGCGTAGTGCATCCTCAAGACGTTTTAGCACCACAACTCCCGCACCGCTGCTGTATACCGTGCCGGTCGCCTCAGCGCTAAACGGGGCGCAGTGTCCGTCTTGCGATACCAGCTTATCACCTTGCGGACTGTAGCCGTGCGCCTGTAAAAAACCCAAGGTGACCCCACCTGCCAACGCAACATCGGCTTGAAAAGTCAATAACCCCTCGCATGCTAAATATGCTGCCACCAACGAACTGGAACAGGCGGTCTGTACACTCACAGCGGGTCCGGTAAACCCCAACTTGTAGGCAACCTGAGCACACAAGTAATCCTTTTCGTTACCAATCTGCGCCTGAAGATAATGGTGATCGCCGCTCATCTTCAGGTATGGATAGACGCGATCGATAAAATAGTTATTGGCGTAGGTCGCCCCATAGACGCCGACTCGCTTAAGTTGCGTGGGAATATAGCCCGCATGCTCAAGAGCGTTGTAGCAGCATTCAAGAAATATTCGTTGTTGCGGATCCATCAACAGGGCTTCGCCAGGCGGAATATTGAAAAATGCAGCATCGAAGTCATAGGGAGCGGTGATTATATTGCGCAGCCTAATCCAAGGGTTCCCATTATCGTCTTCTGTGCATGTCGGTTGAGTGAACTCCTCACCCGCCAGCAACTTATCCCACCACTCGGGCACCGATTCCGCACCGGAAAAACGCCCGCTCATGCCAATAATGGCAATATCCAGTGAGCCACAGGTAAAATCATCCTTTGCCATTGTTGTATTCCTTAAGGGTTGGCATCGTGTTTATAGTGTCCACAAAGTCGGCGCGCCCGTCAGCGTGGCGCTGTGTTGGCACAGCCAGGCATCCAGATCAGTGAGGCTGTTCTTGTAGCGCGCCAGCAGGAGTTGCACATCATTCAGCGCAATGCGCGTGGGATCGAAACGGCAGTGGAAGGAGAGACCATCAGCTGCCGAGCGCGCAATATTAAACTCCAGCACGCAGCCGAGCGCGTTTTCAGGCGCGGTATAGATATCACTATTAAAGTGATCAATATGAAAATAGCGGAGTGAAGGTTGCGCCTGCACACCGATGTAATTCATTCGGATCCCTTGCGCAAGAGAGTCTTCCGGTGCATGCCGCATTTGCAGCAGACCGTAATCTCCCCCACCATGCGTGCGTTTTGCCAAATCGGAAGCGATCGCAGATAACAGTGTCGCCATATCGCCATGCAGAGGGATCGCCCAAGGATAAAATAGAGTAAACCACCCGACCGTATCCGCAACGTCAGGCTCATCGGGCCAGCAGCCGCGTCCCATGCCTTCCATCTCGATGCGACACCAAGGCTCTTCGCTGTAGTAACGCAGCACCAGCGCCAATGCCGTTAGCACATAGGTTTCGGCGCTGTACGCGGTATTACCACTGGATTCAAACAACCTCCTGACGCAAGGATGGCGAAAGTCTTCACGCCAAGCGCGCGTACGAGGTAATGAGTCATCTGGCAATGACACGGGTGGGAAATGCAGCGGTAGCGTTTGACATACTGTGCGCCAGCTTTCGTGTGTGGCGGAATCTACCGTTTTGCTCGCCAGATAGTCATTCCAGCGATGCAGTCCGCTGTTGCTGGTGCCATTGACAGTGCTGACGGCGTCCAGCGTGCTGAGGATTAAATACCAAGAGTGCATATCGACGCACAAGTGATGGGCACAGAGTACCAGCGTGCTAGACGCAGGCTGCGGGGCGTGTAACAGAGCTGCCGTAAAGACTCGACCATTTGTCACGTCAAGCATGCTATTGCACTGAGCGATCACCTCTGCCAACGTCCACTGCGCCGTCGAATATTCCGTGAGCACCTCGTTGGGATAACACACATTAGGGTCGCATACTAGCAACCGCCCCTCAGCGTCCAGCGCACTGTGCAAAGCTGGCTGCTGCTGGATTAATGTATGCAGCCTGTTGTGTAACTGCTCGAGCGGGCAGCCCGGCAACACTTTCAGCACAATGACATGGTTATAAACATTGGGCACTGGCAACGCCAACTGCGTAAACCAACGCAATGCGGGTAGATCGATACGGGTGTTATGAGCATACTGCGCGAGCTGTGACACCGTTGTATGACTAGCGAGAAACTCACAGATGGCGTTCACTGTTCCACACTCCATCACCTGCACCGCTGACATCGTCCAGCCGTGGTGCCTGAGCTGCGCTGCAATCTGGATACTCTTGATGGAGTCCAACCCCAAGACATAAAGATTTTCGTTATCATCAAACTCAGTTTGCTCCAGCGCCCCTTCCACACATACCCGAACTGAATGCCTTATCGCCGCATCTCCCAGCCGCTCGCTACCCGATGCAGGCGCGGTGTTTCGGACCGTTGCGACCATCTGACGCACGTCCACCTTGCCATTGTGCGACAGCGGCAGTTGGGCGATAGCACAGCACTGCTTGGGTTGCATGTAGGTGGGTAATTGCTGACGCAGATGTTGCATTACGGTAGCTACATCAACAGATGACGGTGTCACGCAGGCTAGCAACCCGCTGTGCTGCCCCTGCACATCATCAATCACCGCCACCGCCGCACTTTCTACCTGAGGTGCGCTCAACAACGCTTGTTCGATTTCGCACAGCTCAATACGATAGCCATTAATTTTGACCTGATCGTCTTTACGTCCCTGATAAACCAGCGTATTAGGAGCGATGGCGTAGCCAATATCACCGCTGCGATAGCCAATCATCACCCCATTGGTATCTTTAAGGTAGGCGGCGGCCGTTTGTTGCGGCGCATCGATATAGCCCTGCGTCACTGACGCGCCATAAATCACCAATTCACCAGTTTCGCCTTCCGGTACCGGACAGCCCCAAGGGGAGCAAATTGCTACCTGGCAACCGTCGATCGCCATACCGATGGGCAATGAAGGCAGCGTTTCTTGCCCGGTGTAGCGATAGATCATGCAACCAACGGTGGCCTCTGTCGGCCCATATTCGTTATAGATCACGGCCTGAGGAAAGAGAGCAGCCGCCTTACGCGCCAGATCCCGCTTGAAATCCTCCCCGCCAACCACCAAGGTACGAATCTGCTCACTGCTTATGCCAGCCGCACACAACAACCGCAGGTGTGCAGGCGTCAGTTTGATCACTGTGTTGGGCTGATCAACCACGGCCATGCGCAGCAATGTTTCGCTCTCGGCGTGCCGACAAACGCTGATGCTAGCGCCCACACATAAGGGGGCGAACAGCGTAGTGATGGTCAAATCGAAGGACAGCGAAGAGTAGAGCGCAGCCCGGTCCTGCGCTGTAAAGTAACGTTCGGCGGCGAAATGGAGATAGTTAGCCAGATTGCCATGAGAGACTTGCACGCCCTTAGGCTCGCCGGTCGATCCGGAGGTAAACAGCACATATGCCAGATCCTGCGGTTCAATAGCTGGCCAAGGTTCTCTAGCAAGCGCCGAAGTGGCTAAGGCCTGGAGCAAGCTGGACGCGGGAAACGCCAGCGCCTGCGTCAATTCATGCATCGCCGGATCGTAAAGGATATGCGCTACCTGCGCTTTACGACACATGGCGTAAAGGCGGGTCGTTGGCAACGCGGGATTTAGCGGCAGAAATGCCGCGCCGCAGCGCAAAATACCATAAATAACCATCACCGTTTGAGCGCTATGCTCAGCGATAATCCCAACCACTTGACCGCGTCCGATCCCCTGTTGGCGCAGATAACGCGCAACCCGCTCAACAGCGTCATCCAACTGCCGATAAGTCAAAGACTGTTCATTATCAATTAGTGCTGTGCGATCACCATGCTCCACAACTTGCGCTGCAAATCGGGAAGTAAATGAGGGTTTGAGTGAGCCACATGCCAATGCGACGTGCGGCGCAGGATAGACTTCGAGATCGCCTAGACGAGCGTCAGGTTGCCGATCCAATGCAGTGACTAAATCCAACAGCCCATTTTTCATCGCTGTCAGTTGGTGCGGAGTGAAAGCGCTACGCAGCGCCTCCAGACTCAACCTAAGGCTTTCTTTATGATTATTAACAGTTTGCAAAACAATCTGTAGCTTATAGGACTGCTCGCCGCTGTAGTAACTCTCCACGCGTTGCGCGGCACCTGCAATGTGGCGTTCATAGGTAAAGTTATAATAATTAACGCAATAATCGAACGCCCGCAACTTCCCTCCCCCCTGTTCCGCCAAATCCTGGTTGAATAAGGTAATGGGATATTTGCTGTGTTTAAAACCGCGTTTCAGTTCGCGCTGGAAAAAGGCCACCCGTTCACAGAATCGTTCCGTGCGCACCAGTCGATAGGCCAGCGGCAATTGATTAGTAAACATGCCAAAGCAACGCCGCGCCTCGCGAGTATGCCGATTGGCTAACGGCACGCCTATTACGCCTTTTTCCTCCCCCCATACTCTGGCGCGATAGAGAGCGAAGAGTGCAATAAACAGCGTATTAAGCGTACAGCCATAACGATTACACAACCTGTAGAGACGGTTAATCATGGCTGGCTCAAGCCAAGTGGAACAACTGATGCCCTCAGTAGTAACGATGGGGGAACTGTCTGGAAAGCAGTCGCGGTATTCGTCGATATAGTCACGCCACCAGCCACGATCAACGGCAAAGCGCGTTGACGCCTGATAAGATTGCTGCTGCGCCAGAAATGCGCTATAGGCTGGTGACGCATCATCTGGTACGTCCTGCTGTTCGTATGCTCGCTTGACATGGTTTGACAACAACGCCATTGACCAACCATCAGCAATGCCGTGATGGGCTTTAAATAAATAACCGCTGTATTGTTCACCGCACGTAAAGGTGACAAACTCGAACAAATCGTGCGCCAGCAGGGTAAAGGGCTGCCGGAACCACTCATCAACAAATGTTTCGATCGCCGCTGGGCGTAGGTTCTCCTTGTCATAATCTGGGGAAAAAGTCAAATGGCGGATATCGCGCCAGTGATAAGGCTGCACTTGGCTGACCACTTCACTCTCCTCTCCCATCACAAACCACATACGCAACGCATCAAATTGCCGAATGGCGGACTGGATGGCCGCGTGTAGTCGGGGCAGATCGACAATTCCCTCAATGGTGACCACACCACCAATGATGTTTACGGCACTGTAAGGATACAGTTGATCAATGATGTGGCACTGTTCCTGTGGCCACGACAACGGATTGCCCGACATCATGGTGCCACCTCCATATCCAAGTGTTGGGAGCGCACCGCCTCCTGATTCCATCGCAGCAGACGAGGTGAAAGACGCAGCAGACGCCACGCCAACAACGCAGCCACAAAAGTGCCGCTCATCGCCCCAAAATAGACGCCGGTAATACGCATCTCTAACACAATCGCCAGCAGGTATACGACAGGGACAGATATAAACACGTGACGCATCAGCGTCAACAACACCGAATACCAAGGCTTACCAATGGCCTGATAATATTCACTTGCTAACAGGCTGATAGCGACAAAGGGTAGTGCCAGTGCCATGATACGGGTTTGCAGTACCGCATAGTCACTCACGGCAACAACACGAGTAAACAGGGGATACATCCAGGGTGCCAGTACAATATGCATAACGGCTAACACCAGCACAATAGAGAAGGCCAGCGCGACGGCGGCCCAATAGGCATTCAGCGTGCGGGTGACATTTCCGTGTCCCCAGTTTTGCCCCACCACAGTCAGCAACGCGGTCGCGATAGCCAGCATCGGCGTGATGATGAAATAGTCGATGCGACCAGTGAGCGTAAACGCTGCCATCGCGTTTACGTCCAGCCTGACGATAAAAAAATTATAAATCACTATGCCGACCGCAATGATCAGTTGCATCAGCATCTGCGCCATGCCGACGGAGAGAAACTCTCGGTAGATTTTCCAGGAGAATGGGCGTAACGCGATGCGTATACTCAACCCGATATGTAATCCCATCAATGTGTAGATGAAATAGGCGACCATACTCAGTTGCGCCAGAAACGACGCCAATGCCACCCCTTTCACACCAAAATCGAATACAAAGATCATGATTGGATCGAGCATTATAATTTCCAACGCCTCGAACAATGAGGCCTTCATGATGACCATGATCTTACCCGCGCCTTGAAACAGCCCCATCATGACGCCAATCAACATGATGCTGAACACGGTCAGCAGCGAATAATAATAGAACTCCGTTGCGTAGCCGATGATGCTCTTCGTGGCCCCCAGTGAGCGCAATAGCGGCTGGGCATAAACATAGCCAAGTACGGTGATCACGATCGCAAAGAATAGCGCGATGATGATACCGACCGACAAAATCCGCTGTGCACGATCCAACCGCTGCATGCCGATGGCGCGGGACAGCAAAGATCCCATACCGATTTGAATGCCGTTGGCGATGGCAAATAACCCCATTCCAACGGGGAAAACCAGCCCCACACCGGCAATGATGCCGCTGTTGGTGACATCAATGTGGCTCAGCCAAAAAATATCGGCGATGGCATAGGTCACCTGCGTTAACATACCGACAAACATCGGCAACGCCATGCGCAGGAGTAATTTATACAGCGAGCCGTCAAACATACCCGCCACCGTGAACAGCTCATCGTTCGGCGTGCCGTTGTCTGGCTCAAGCTTATTCACCGTCATACCTGCTCCTTATTCATTAAATGCGCCGCACCTTTATTGGCGCTGTCACCGATATCCGCCTCTAGTACCCTTCCGGTACCGTGAATCCGCCACTGATGCTTTCGCAGAACTCAGCAAAGTTAATCGTCACATCATCGTGAAAATGCCCGGAAATGATCTGTATGCCGCACGGAAGCTCATCCATCGTTTTCGCCAATGGGTAAACGGTGGCAGGCAAACCAAAAACCGTTGCTAACATGTTCCAGAACAAATGTTCGTTGTAATCTTGCGGTTCGCCATTGACGATAAGCTTGCGCTTACGCACCGGCTGCTGCATGTGCGCAAACGCCAGCACCGGGCTGACAGGTGTCAACAACACGTCATAACGCGCGAAAAGGGTTTCTATCACCCGGCTGTATTCGTGGCGGAGTTTGTCTGTATTCCGCTGTTCGCCACTGTCTTTCAGCATGCCCTGGTAATAGCTCGTTATCCCCTCAGGCACATCCGCCAGCTTGCCCACAAGCCTGAAGCCCAGCGCAGCCAGCCCGGCTGTAAGACGCTGGCGTCCATTGAGCGCCGTACTTACCAGCCGACCACTGAGTTTGACTGCTATATCAAACAGTGCGTCGGGATCGATATCGGCGGGCATAGCATCATCAACCTCCACGCCAGGCTGTGCGCGTAACTTGTCGATAAACGATTGAAAACGCTGTGCGATCTGTTGATCTATCTCATGGTGGGGCGCACTAAACCACGTGCACACGCGGTAGTTTGCTTTGGCCTGATAACGGCTAAAATCGGGAATACGCGGCGGTTCCACCCAGAATGTGCTCAATGCGCGCATCATCAGACGCAGATCCGCCGCGCTGCGCGCCATGGGGCCCGCCGTCGAGAGATCCGGCTCATCAGTCGCTTGCGGACCACCACCGGGCACATGTCCTCTGACCGACATCAACCCCAAGCTACAACGATGGGCATAGACACCTGTGTAGTGTGCGGGAATGCGCAGTGAGCCAAACAAATCGCTGCCAAATTCCACGGGGGTGAAATCCGCCGCCACCGCCACCGCCGCTCCTCCGGACGATCCGCCGGGTGAACGTTGCCTATCCCACAGGTTATGGGTGGTGCCATACAGATCGTTATAGGTTTGCCAATCGGCAGTCATCATCGGCACATTGGTTTTTCCCATCAGGATCGCCCCGGCAGCGCGTAAGCGTGCGATGGAAGGAGCATCCTGCGTCGCCCGGTTATCTTTCAGATAATGGGCACCGGACGTGGTTAACCACCCTTGCACGTCAAACGACTCCTTAACAGTACAAGGTAATCCGTGCAACACGCCCCTTGCGCGCCCCTCCAGTCGCTCACGATCGGCGCGCGCGGCGGCCTCCAACGCCAACGCATAGTGCTGCTGCACCACCGCATTCAACGGCTTGTTAAACTGCGCCATACGTGAAAAATAGTGATTCACCAACGCCACTGAGGTGGTTTCTCCGGACGCCAACTGTGCCAACAGTGTCCCTGCGCTACGATAGCTCTGCTCACTCATCGCCCTTTTCTCCCTGTTGGGCACGTTTACGCCGCAACGCCAGATTCTCGCGCGCAGCGCTGACCTGCGAAACCTCAGCCTGCGCTAATACGATATCGTGGGCGGCGGGTAGATTGTGCAGTTGCTCATCAAGGTAACGCGCCACATCCGCGATGGTTGGCAGACGGAACAGATCGACAATGGGAATCTCCTGCCCGATAATCGCCTCAAGTGCCTGCTGAATACGCACCAATTCTATAGAACTGCCCCCCAGCGAGAAGAAATCGTCTTCGGCCGACACGTGGCTCACGCCGAGTACCTCCTGCCAGAGCGCCACCAGCCGCTGTTGTAACGCACTGTCCACCTGGATTGGACCCACGCCGTCACGCTGGTGGGCAATTTGTTCGCCCTGCAGCTGTAATTTTTGCCGATCTAGCTTGCCGTTAGCGGTTAACGGAAAATCGGTCGCTAACATCAGATCACTCGGCACCATATAGTCAGGCAGTTGCTGACGCAGGCCGCGCAGCATGGCATCTTTGTAGCTCTGCATGTCCAGCGGCGCAGCGGTTTCCTTCGGTTTCTCATAGGTGGAGAAATCGCGCAGCAATGCTGCAGCACTTGCCGCCTCTTGCCCTATCGCGCCCCCCACGGTGCAATGGACATAGCGATGATGTGGCGACAATTGAAAATGCGATGCCACAGCGGAAAAGTCTGCCATCCCAAGTTGGCACAGCCCCAATCCGTAGCGCGGCGCATCTTCTTCCAGTAAATGGCAGAGAGTACCTGCTTCCATCACCGAGAAGTGCCAAGCTGCCTCTTGCCCATAGAATGGCGAGATCACCGCCATATCAGCCACCATAAACAGCGTGAATGCCGCCCGATCGGCAATAGACTGATTAGGTCCGGCATGAAAACCACTGTTCAGCTCGACTTCTGGTGCTACCGGCATAAGACAGCTCTGTCGCGGGTCGAAGTAGTAAATACCGGATACTCCCTCTTCGATCTTGTCTGGATGCAGGTACACGTAGGTTTGCACCGGGTATAGCCCCCCGGCGGACGCATAGGCATACTTGGCAAAAGGTAGACCGGGTAGACGCATCTGCCCCAAGCCCGACAGCAATTGCCCCAACTGTGCCAGCGTGGTTTTTTGCGCGCTGAAATGACGATAGCTGCGGCGTTTGATGTAACGTGTGCTATCCGCCGGTGCCGTCAGTGCAATGCCCAGACCATCCAGCGCGCGAATATGTGGCTCCTTGAGTTTGAACGCTAGACGCTGTGCCGGATTCACAATAATACCCTGCGCCAGTGCCGCCGCCTCCGCTTCCTTAGCTTGCAATGCCTGCGCCTGGTGGCGATCGTGCAGTTTGGCAAAAGCGACCAGCCGACGATGTTGAGAATTACCCACTGCCACCACCACTGACTGCTCCACATCGGGATGTCGCGCAATGCAGCGCTCGATTTCCCCCAGTTCGATACGGTAACCATTCACCTTCACTTGGGTATCGTTGCGCCCCAAAAAGGCGACTTGCCCGTCAGCAAAGTAGCGCCCGCGATCCCCAGTGCGGTAAATTCGCTCACCACTCGCTTCGCGCCAGACAAAGCTCGCCGCCGTTTTCTCTGCGTCGTTCAGGTAGCCTTGTGCCAGCCCCATCCCGCCAATGCAAATCTCTCCTTCCACCCCGACCGGACATTCCTCCAGTTGCGCATTTAGCACGTATACTGGCTGGTTGCGCAGGCCCCGACCGTAGGGAATACTGGTCCACGTCGATTCCACCTCACCTATCGGGTAGTAGACCGACCAGATGGCGCACTCGGTCGCTCCACCCAGACTGATGATGTCCATCGTTTCATTGAGCCGCTCGCGCATCTGCTCCGGTAACGTTAGCGGGATCCAGTCGCCGCTCAACAGTGCCAGACGCAACGTCGGATAACTCATCCGATCGCCGCTGTGGTATTCGCACAGCATCTGCATCAGTGCGGGCACTGCATTCCAGACGCTTACATGACCGTGTGCCATAACTGTCTGCCAATGACGCGGATCTTTTTCCCGTCCTGCTTCCGGCAGTACCAGCGCTGCACCCACCATAAAAGGCGCAAAGGCATCGTAAACCGACAGGTCAAAGCTCAATGATGACAGCCCGAACACCCTATCCTGCGCATTGAGGCCAAAGCGTTCGTTGATGTCTTCCAGCGTGTTCATGGCCGCACGGTGGTCGATCATCACTCCTTTCGGGGTACCGGTGGAGCCGGAAGTGAAAATGATATAGGCCAGATCCGTGACATCCCCAGCCACTTCAGGCAACGGCGCAGCAGGCGTGTCCAGCATTCCGTCGTCGATGATCAGCACGGGCAGCGACGGCTCCAATTGCGTGAGACCCGGCTGCGTTACTTGTACCCGCACCTCGCCCACCGTCAGCAAAAGCTGGCGACGCTGTGGCGGTAGCACCGGATCCACTGGCAGATAGACCGCACCCAGTCGTAAAATGCCGTGTACGGCGGCAATCTGCTGCCAGCCTTTTTCCATCACCACCGCCACGCGGTCGCCATGCTGCACGCCCAGCGCTAACAGGGCGCGGGCCACATGATCCGCCGCCGTCGACAGTTGGCGATAGGTCAATTCACGGATAGGACTGATCAGCGCAGTTTCCTGTGGCGTCAGTGCTGCCTGACGCAGTAATCCATGGTGCAACAAGGCCGTAGGTGCAGGAGCCTGCGTGACCGGTGCACTAACGGTGGGCAGCGCCAGAGAACTATTTACCCCCCACCAACTTTGCGGCATGGCAACCAGCGCCTGCAGCGCATGACAATAAGCACCAAACATCTGATCCAGCAGCGTGGTATCAAACAGTTGCTCGACCGCGTCCCAGTTGAAATGCAACTCCCCAGCCAACTCGATCACCTGGTGATCGAGCCACACCTGCGGTGTTTGGGTAATATTGGCGTCCGGACACAGAGTAAAACGGGTTGTGTCCCGAGGGTCTTGCGCAGTCGTCTCCCCGTCGATATCCAACATACTAGTGAATACCACCGGCATCGGCGCATGGAAACGACCGCTATGGATCAGCGCCTCGCTGGCGCGGATCCCACTGAAACGACGATGTTCGAGATCTTCCCACAGTTGCACCTGAATACGCTGAGCGTTGTGGGCATAAGAGTGCTGGCTGTCGTAACAAACATTCAGCAAGCTGACAGCGGTAAAATCACCAATAACTGCCTCTGCGTTGGGGTAACCCTGCGGGCGGTTGAACAACGTCAGATTGAGCGTAAACGTCGGGCTAAGGCTCCAACGTGCCAGCACTTGGCTAAAGACTGTCAACAACAATGCCGTCTTGGTGATACGTGTGCGTTGGGCCAGCGCGCTCAGCACTCCCCAGTTGTGGGCTGACAGCCGATGACGGCGACGTACGAACCTGATCGCAGACAGTTGCGCCAAATCGCCCTGTACGGGCAGCGTTGGTGGGCCATACAGCTGCGGCAGCGCCCGTTGCCAATAGGCCTGATCGCGTGCATAGGCTTCACTCGCCTGCTCTACCAACAGCGCCTGCACGTAGTCACGAAAAGAGAACGGTAGCAACGGCAGTGACACATGGGGCTCACGGTACAGCATCATCAACTCCTGCTGTAGCGTGCGCATACTCAGAGCATCGGCAATCAGCAGATCGAGACTGAAATGCAAGCGGCCATGTTGCGCCGTGCAAGCCGAATAACTGAAATCAAACAGCGGCCAACGATCTGCGGGATGCACATGATGCGACAGCCGATCGCGGATCGCCATCAAGGCATCGTTTCGTGCGTTAGGGGACAAAGCACTCAGATCGCGCTGCTCTAACTGATACGCCGGCACTTGCGCCAGAATCTGCTGAGTACCGTCGGGGAGTACCCGCGCACGTAGCATTTCATGGCGAGCGATCAGCGCATTCACCGCATGGGTAAAACGCGTAACATTAAAGTGTTCTACGTCAAATTCATGGTAGATGTGGGTCGCGATCGAGGTAGCACCCGTCTGTCGTCCAAGCCAGTAGGCGCGCTGAACATCCGTCAATGGGAACGGTTGATGACGATGCTCAGGGTCGTGCACTATCACCCAGTCATCCTGAGACGCGGCAGCGTCCGTGATAGATTGCTGTGCAATACGCGCACTCAGTGCCCGTAGTGTGGAGTAGTGGAAAATGTCCTTCAGGGTCAAGGCGCAGTGAAAAGTGCGGTTGATCTCTGCTACCAACGTTACCGCCAACAGCGAATGTCCCCCCAAGCGAAAGAAATCGCACTCAGGATCGACGTTTTTTATCGGCAAATAGCGCATCCACAGCGCCAGCAACATCTGTTCCGTGTCGCTCAGCGCTTGCGTCTGCGGCGACACAAGGGAGCTATCGGCAACGAAATTTTCCGCTAACCGCTTACGATCGATTTTACCGTTGTCAGTGTTCGGGAAGTCGGCCACCCTCTGCCACAGCGTTGGCACCATATAGTCTGGCAGTTGCTGCCGAAGCTCGTTTTTCAGTTGCTCGAATAGCGAGGGAGGCTCACTGGTGATGATGAATGCTGCCAGTGCTTTGTGTAACGGTGCTCTTTCAATACAGGCCACCACCGCGGCGTCCACATGCGGATGCCGTGCCAACGTCCGTTCAATTTCGCCTAACTCAATACGATAACCGCGCAGTTTGATCTGGCTATCTTTGCGCCCAACAAAAAACAACTGCCCCTGCGCATCACTCCTGACCAGATCGCCAGTGCGGAACATCCTGCCACCGGGGACCCCTGGTTCTGACAAGAAGAACTGTGCGTTCAACTCAGGCTGCCCATCATACCCTTGCGCCACACCATCCCCGGCGATGTAAAGCTCGCCGTCAACGCCTTGCGGCACTGGATGGCCCTCATTGTCCAGAATGTATATACGGGTATTGGCAATGGGAGCGCCGAGGGTGATGTTTTCCGCTTGGGTTATCTGCGATTTCAGCGACCAAATGGTTGTTTCGGTGGGACCGTAGAGGTTCCACAATGAACCACAACAGCGCAACAGTTCTTCCGCCACTTTCGTTGGCAGCGCTTCACCGCCTGCCAGCACACATAGTTCCGGGTCGCCACGCCAACCCGCCATCAACAGCCCGTGCCAGAACGAGGGCGTCGCCTGCATCAGCGTTGGTCGATAGTCGGCAATCAGCGGAATCATACGGAAGCTGTCTGCGGCGCGTTCCGCCTCTGTCAGATAGAGACTCGCACCGGAGATCAGCGGCAACAGATACTCCAAGAATGAGATATCAAATGTTGGCGTCGTCACCGAGAGCAGCCGGTCTTGCGAGCCAACCGCAAAGGTACGCTGCATATCCAACAACAAGTTCAGCAACCCGCGGTGAACAACGCACACGCCTTTAGGTTCACCGGTACTGCCGGAGGTAAACAACAGGTAGGCCTGCATATCCGGCAACAGCGCGCAAGGTGTAGAATACCGGATCGCATTCGACATGTCCTGCATCAATTCCGGCAACGACAGTTGTACAATTTCACCCCACTCTCCCGGCTGACGGACCACCAGACAGACCAAACGCGCGCGTTGCATAAGGCGTTGCAAACGCGCGGCAGGCTGATGAATATCGAACGGCACGTAGCACGCCCCCACAAACCACGTCGCCAACATGGTTGCAATCACATCCCTGTGACGTGGCAACAGCACGCCAATACGATCGCCCGGTTGTATGCCATGCGCTCGAAAACGCATCGCGATGAACTGCACACGCGCCCAGAGCTCAGCGTAGGTCAGTGTGCCGTCATGCTGCTGTATTGCCAGTTGCTTTGGGTGCTGCACACAGCGCTGTTCAATGATACGCAGCACATCCTGCGGCCCGAGCCACGGGACGTTAGTGGCGTTGAGCGGATCACGCCGCGGCGTTGCGGTCTCCGGTGCATGCAGAGGGATCGCCCCTATCGGGGTCTCCAGTGATGATGTCAACGATAAGCAGTGCTGACGCAGCGCCTCGGCAATCTGCTTCACCACATCAGCATCGTATAACCCCAAATCGTACTCAAAGGAGACGTCGAACGTGGCGTCGTTTTGGAACACCTCGACTGTCATGTCGTATTTGACGGTCTGATTGTGATACGTCACCTGCTCCCAATACGCACCAGCCAAGGTAAAAGCGCGTGGGGTCACGTGGTTATGGTAGATATAGAGGATCTGGAACAACGGTGAATGGGAAAGGCTGCGAGGGAGATCCAGCATATTCACCAAGTTTTCAAACGGCAGTTGCTGGCGCCCCTGCGTCTCTTTCACGCTGGCCTTCACACGCTGGAGCGCCTCGCGCCCTACCTCAACCCCATTAAAATCGGTGTAGATAACCGCAGTGCTGGCATAATAACCAATGCTACTCTGCAATTCCGGGCGAATGCGCCCCGATACTGGCATGCCTATCACCAATCGCTGTTGCTGAGCGTAACGCATCAGCACCAGTTGGAAGGCAGTCAGCATCAGCACGAACGGCGTTGTTTCCTGCGTGCGGGCTACGTGTTTCAACGCGAGGCTTAATGTTTCATCCAGGGTGAGGCTGAACCGGGAACCATGTGTAGAGGGTTGTGCCGGGCGCGGGGGCAGCGATGGAAATGTCGACAGCAGAGGCGCGTCTTGCAAACGCGCACGCCAGTAGGCAAGTTCGTTCGCCAGCAAGGTATCCTGGAACCATTCGCGCTGCCAGAAGGCATAATCGGCATATTGCAGCGGCGGCGGAGGCAGCGACGTTTCATTACCAGCATGCAATCGAGCATACTGCTGCTGTAACTCATCGAACAATAGCCGTAACGAGATACCGTCGATGATGATATGGTGCGCGCAAAACACCAAATGACAACCTTGATCGGGTTGAATAATCTGAGTTACCCCCCACAGAGGACCGCGTGCCAGATCGAACCGGGTGTTTATCACCTGCTGAATTACCGCATCTAGCGCTGAAGTTGGGGCCTGCGCTGCCAGCGTGACCGTATCGAGAACTAACGAAGACGCATCATCTATCACCTGGCAAGGCCGATCGTTACGTACTATGATACGGGTACGCAAGATGGCGTGGCGTGCTTGCACATGGCGCAATGCCTCCGTGAGCATCGGCATATCCACCACGCCATGCAAACGATACACCACATAAAGGTTGTAGTTAGTGGCGGTACTGTCGTATTTTTGCAAAAACCACAACCGCTCCTGATTAAACGACAGCGGGATTGCCTGCGCCGGATCCGCTTTGATGATGGGAATGCGGCTGGGCGACACGCCTGATTGCGCCAACTGTCGTAATAGCTTTTCCTTTTTTTCCGCCGGTAACATTCGCGCCAATGCGGCATGATGTATCGTCATGACCGTCCTTTCCTTTTCGCTGTGTTAAATACTTTTGCCAACGTCACTCATTAATCATGTCGTTAACTAGCACGGCAAGTGCGGACCCTCCATCATCCTGCTGCTCCTGCTCGACCAACTGCGCTAACGCGCGCACGCTGGCATCCTCCATCACGTCGAAAAAGGAAAGAGTGACGGCGAACCGTTCCTGTACCTGCGCCAGCAACATGCCCAGCATCAATGAATGTCCGCCAGCTTCGAAGAAGTTGTCGTCAATGCCCAAGCCGTCAATTCCCAGCAATGCTTCACAAATCGCCACTAAGCCGCGCTGCGTTTTGCTCTCTGGAGCCGCGTAAGGCACCGAAAACGCCGGACGCGGCTGACGGCGCACCGACGGTTCGCTAGGGATGACACTTCCCGCGTCCGCCACCGGCGTTACGGCGCTCCTCTGTTCTTCTGGACTGTCGACCCAGTAACGGATTTTGTCAAAGGCGTAGGTCGGTAGAGAGACACGGCGCGGTTGCTCACCTGCAAACGCAGACAAATCGATGTTATGCCCTCGCACCCAAAGCGCTGCCACGGTATCTAAGATATGTTTGTGCTCATCGCTGCTGCGGGCACCTGCTGGCAGCGAGCTGAACGCGAGACGATCACCTAATGCATGACCGTTGGTCAGCTGGGTCAGGGTGGCACCTGGCCCGATTTCCAGAAAATCGACATCAAATGTAGCTTGCGCCTCTTGCAGTGCAGCGGAGAACTGCACAGGCATCAGCATCTGTTCAATCCAGTAGTCCGGTGTGGTGAGAGTGTCGGCACTGACGTGCGCGCCGGTTACGGTAGAGATGATGGTGAGCGTCGGCGGGTTCAGTCGTACATTCTCAAATGCCTGACGTAGCGCCTGCGCCGCATCTTGCATCATGCTAGAGTGGAAGGCATGAGAGGTATGCAATCGTTTGTTGATGATGTTCTGCTCCGTCAGACGCTGGCTGACGGCGAGGATCTCCGACGTAGGCCCGGCGATAACCGAATAGTCAGGGGCGTTAACAGCGGCAATCGCCAGCGGGGCGGTAATCAGTGCGCGAATCTGTGCTTCGGGCAGCGCCACCATCAACATGGCACCGCTTGGTGCCTGATGCATCAGCTCTGCTCGACGCGCCACCAAGCGCAACGCATCCTCTAAAGAGAACACGCCTGCCAACGTCGCTGCCACCCATTCGCCCAGCGAATGACCAATCATTACCGTTGGCGTGATTCCCCAACTGAGCCACAATTGGGCTAAGGCATACTCGACGCTGAACAGCAGCGGTTGTGTGAGGCAGGTTTGCGCAAGGCGTTCGCCTTGGGCTAACGAGACTTCTGCTCTGAACAACTCATGGCGGATATCCAGTTGGTATTCACGCTCGAGTAACGTCGCGCAACGGTCGAAGGCATCGGCGTAGGCCGGCCAAACCTGATAGAGCTGATGGCCCATGCGCTGATATTGGCTACCCTGCCCGGAAAACAACAGCCCCAGCCCGAGCTGTGTCTGCGCTACACCACGAGCAAACGGCGCTGTCGCGGCCTGCTGCAACAGCGTCCCGGCAGCATGTAGATCTCTGGTTACGAGCGCGGCGCGATGTGCGAAGGCTTTACGTCCCTGTGAGAGTGTCCACGCCAGATCCCGCCTATCCGGCAGCGATTCATGTTGCAGAAAATCGGCAAAACGCGCCAGCCCCGAGGATAAGGCACTGTCGGTCTTGGCAGAAAACGGCAAAATACTGTAGGCAGGTACAGGCGCTCGCGCTTGCAAGTCAACGGCTGGCGCTTGTTCCAGCACAACATGGGCATTGGTGCCGCCCATGCCAAGCGAGGTGACGCCCGCGCGACGGATGCCGCTTTCCGGTTGCCACGGTTGACAGGTAGTGTTGATGTAAAACGGACTATTGGTCAGATCGATCTGTGCATTGGGCCGTTCAAAGTGCAATGTTGCGGGAATTATTCCCTGCTGCACTGCCAGCGCGGTTTTTATCAACCCTGCGACGCCCGCTGCCGTATCCAAATGGCCGATATTGGTTTTTACCGACCCCAGCGCACAGTACTGCTTTTGTGACGCGCCCGCAAAGGCTTGGCTTAGCGCAGAAAACTCAACCGGATCGCCCAAACGCGTACCGGTACCGTGGGCTTCCACATAAGTGATATCCTGCGGTGTCAAACCTGCCAACCGCTGTGCCTGAGCAATGGCGCGCGCTTGGGCATCCACGCTCGGCGCGGTATAACTGATCTTCTCCGAACCGTCGTTGTTGACGGCAAATCCTTTGATGACCGCATAGATGTTATCGCCATCACGCAGCGCTTCATCAACACGCTTTAACACCACCAGCCCCGCGCCGGTGCCGGGCACAAATCCGCTGCTGTTATCGGAAAACGCCCGACAGTGGCCATCGGCGGCGGTGATCCCACCTTCCTGCGACAAGTAGCCGGTTTTTGCTGGTGGCCCCAGCGTTACTCCGCCAGCAATCGCCATGTCACACTGCCAAGTCAACAGACTTTGGCATGCCACGCACACCGCCACCAAGGATGTCGATGAGGAAGTCTGCACCGTGATCGCCGGGCCGCGCAGGTTGAGGTGATAGGCGATGGTAGTAGTGATACTGTCTTTGTCGTTACCAATGGCCGCCTGCAAACTGCCAGAAGAGAAAACGCGTTTAAAGTGCGGCATCAAGTTCAGCATCAAATAGGAATCCATGCTTTTGCCAGCAAAAATACCCACATCCCCCGGATAATCGGCAGCCACATAGCCCGCATCTTCGAAGGCTGCCCACGCGGTTTCCAACAGGACACGGTGCTGAGGATCCATCAGCTCCGCCTCTCGGGGTGCGATACCGAAGAAAGCAGCATCAAATTTATCGATGTCAGCTACCTCCCCTTTGGCCTTGACGTAATCTGGGTGCTGAACAAATTCAGGACTGATTCCCATCGCCAGCAGTTCCTCATCGCTGTAAAAGGAAATGCACTCTCGGCTTGCCAGAAGATTTTCCCAAAACGCCTGTACCGTATCGGCTTGAGGGAAACGCCCCGCCATCCCAATGATAGCTATACCAAAATCATTCTCTGCCATGTTGCTTTCCCCCTATATTCAGGTTTATCACGCGTTTCATTCAGTGGAATCAGTGATGACTGTCGGTTGTGGCTGCCCAGCGCGTGTGACCAAAGGCCAAACGCTGCTTCGCCGCACGCAGTTGTGTCTGATCTCCTGTGGTCCCTTGCGCTGCGTCCGGGGCCAGCAGAAATTCCGCCAAGCGTTTGATGGTAGTGAAGCGCAGCAGGTCAACCAACGCCACGTGCTGACCGCACTGCTGCCCGATGTATTGCTGCATCTGTACTAGCAGAAGTGAGTGTCCACCGAGATCGAAGAAATTTGTGGTGGTGCCGACACGCTCCAGGCCAAGCAACTGCTGCCAAATCTCCGCCAGACGCTGTTCCAGTTCGGTTGCCGGAGGGACATACTCGCCCGGCCCTTCCAACTGCCGCAGATCGACCAGCGGCAGGCACTGGGGATCGATTTTGCCGTTTACACCTAGCGGCATGGCGCTCAGCGGCACGTAGAGCAACGGCAGCATATGCAACGGAAGCCGCAGGCTGAGCCATACGCGCAATTGCTGAGCATCCAGCGCAACGCCGTTGACGCTGCAATAGAAGGCCACTAGTAGCGGCGTTGCCGCCGCATTGCGTCGCACATCGACCCACGCATCAGCAATATCCGGATGCTGTTTCAGTAGGCTTTCGATGTCGCCCAGTTCAACTCGGTATCCACGGATCTGCACTTGGCGATCTTGTCTGCCGAGATAGAACAACATCCCGTCGGTTGCCCAACGAGCACGATCGCCAGTTTTCAGCACCCGAACGCCAGGGTATTCCGGCAACTCGACAAAGCGCTCGGGATCCTGTCGTGCATCAAGGTAGCCGGGCGAAATGCCCAGACCAGAGAAACAGAGTTCTCCACAGGCACCTGGCGGTACCAAACGATTATATGCATCCACCACATAAGCTTGGGTGTTCTGAATCGGGCGGCCAATGGGCAATGCTCCCGTTTCTTGCTCCCTACGCTTTGCGACAGGAAAGTAGGTCGAGCAGATACCGCTTTCGGTCAGGCCATAACCGTTAACCACTGCCATGTGCGGCAGAAGCGGCGCTATCTGCTCATACTCTAACGCTTCACCACCGCACAGAAACAAGCGCAGCGATCCCATCGACTGAGCCAGCACAGAGAGGCTGGCAGAAAGCGATGGGGTGGTGCTCAGGATAGTCACCCGCTGAGATGCCAGCAGCGCAATGAGCGCATCACTATCCAAACTCTGCGCTTTTTGCGCCAATACTAAGGTACCGCCAGCGGCGAGCAGCGGCAGTACCTCCCCGACAAAGCTAGCAGACGCGACTGAGGTAATGGGTAGCAGAACATCCTGATGCGTCACTTGATAGCTGGATATAAAGGATGCGGTTAAGTTGACCAGATTACGTTGGCTGAGTCGGACGCCTTTGGGCTGCCCGGTAGTACCGGAGGTAAAGATCACCACCGCATCGCAATCTAAAGCATCTGGCGCAACACTAACTGGCAGGTTCGGTATTTCTGTCAGCAGGCTACGCCAGTCAGGCACTAGCACCCAAGGTATCGTCAGCCCATGAGGGGATTCCAGCGGTTGCGCCACCAGCAGCATGCACGGCGTTGCCTGCGCCAAGATCAGGGCATTGCGGGCCGCTGGCGCGTTACCATCCAGCGGCACATAGCTCGCCCCCAAAGAGAGGATCGCCAATTGTGCGATAATCAATTCGAAACAAAAAGGCAGTTGCAGTGCGACAGATTCTCCGCGTTTTACGCCTTGCGCACGCAGCCAAGTACACATCTGCATCGTGGCCTGTTGCAATTCGCCATAGGTCATGGCGTCGTCAGCGTGGCGCAAAGCCACCTGTGTAGGGCGCTGCTGGCAGTGCGGTAACACTAGCGCCAGCAGGTTATCTACGGGCGGCAGAGCAACTTCAGTGGCGTTGTGCCGCGCCAGCCAAGCGTGCTCTCGAGGGGTGAAACGAATCAAATCGCGGACTAACTGCGTGGGTTGGCTGCTGGCCTCATCTAGCAGTTCTCTCCACTGCGCCACCAGGTGCTGAATACGATCCGCACTGTATAACCCAGCGTCGTATTCGAAAGTGCCGGTGATGCGCCCATCGATATGCTGCATACTTAGCGAAATATCCACCTGAGATGCACTGGTATCCAACAATAATGGTGTAACGTTGACACCGTTTAGTGTCGGGCTCGCCAGAGGCATATTGTCGAGTTGGAACATGCACTGATATATTGGGAAATGTCCGGCGCTGCGATCCACATTCACTGCGCGCACTATGTCGGTAAATTCGAGACGCTGGTGCCTGAAAGCGGCAAACAGAATACCTCTGATCGTCTGTACTAACTCGGAAAACGATGCCGCTTCGTCAAGAGGTAAGCGCAGCGGTAGTACGTTGACCAGCGGCGCGATCATATGCTCCTGTTCTTTCGTCAGCCGCGCAGCAATCGGCATACCGACGATGTATTCCTGTTGACGCGCATTACGATGCAGCAGGAGGACGAAGGCGGTCAGCAGATAGTTATACAACGACACGCGCTGCGCACGCGCCGCCGCCAACACTCGCTCGCATGTGTTGGCAGACAATGCGAAGGCAACAAACGCGCCTTGGTAACGTGCCACCTTCTGACGCGGTTGATCGGTGGGGATATCAAGAATCGGCAACGTCCCCGCCAGGGTATTTTGCCAGTAACGCATCGCGTCCTGATAGGCGTCACTCTGACGCCACTCTTCTTGGTACTCCATGTAGTCGGCATACTCCAACAACGGTTCTGGCGTCAGCGATTCACCGTTATATGCGGCCTGCAATTCGCGTAACAAAACGCCTTTCGACCAGCCATCACTGATGATGTGGTGCAGATGAATCAACAATACGCTACGATCGTCATCGAGCGTCAACAGTTCAAACCGGCACAGCGGTGTGCCTGACGTTAAGGGCATGGGGTGTGCCGCACGCTGGTTGATCATCGCCTGTAGCGCGTTATCATCACTCACCGAGGGGAGTGGCACTATGGTCAGCAACGCCTGCGACGATACGCACTGAGGCACCGCCAATACTGGTTGTCCATTGTGGGTTTCCGCCATAGCACGTAACAGAGTATGCCGACTCATCAATTGACGAATCGCGCCGTCCATCCGCGTGCGATCCAGTTCTCCTTCAAGCAGCAAGGCGGTGGGGTTATTGTATAGTGCAGTATGCGGCGCCAATTGTTGCATAAACCACATCGACGATTGAGCCGATGACAACGGTAGGTAGCGCACGGCGGGAGTTTCACGTAAATCGACGCGACTGGCTGAGTACGCCCGCGCCAAGTCGAGCAACGTTTTACGACAGCACTTGCCATTGTCGGAGAGTGGTAACTCTGACATTGCCAACAAACGGTTCGGCAGCATGTAGGCAGGCAAGTTTTTGGACAGTGCGTCCATTAAGGCCGCCAAATTGAGCGGCACGCTACTGACGACAAAAGCGTAAATCAACTGATTGTCGGGATCATCCTGATCCGCCACCACGACTGCCTGCTGTACCCCCGGGAAACGCATCGCATGGGCTTCGATTTCTCCCAATTCAACGCGCAACCCTCTAATTTTAATCTGAAAATCATTACGGCCAATGTAATGAATTTGTTGGCTTTCCCCGTCGCGCCACACCAGATCTCCAGTTTTATACAGCCGCTCCGGTTTCCCTAAATGGCGCAAAGTTGGATGTATAGTAAAACAGCGATCAGTTAACGCCACGTTGTTGAGATAGCCACGTGCCAGCCCGATACCAGCGAGATACAGTTCGCCCTCTTCGCCGTCTGCTACCGGATTACCATGGTCATCCAGCACATAGAGTCGGCAACCGTCAATCGCTTGACCGATAGGGATATCGTCGTAGTCGTACCCGCGCAGGCAGCGGTGATGACTGACATCGATTGCTGCTTCGGTCGGGCCATAGAGATTTATAAGATCACCCTGCGCCACCGATTGATAAAAGCGAGCCACACTGTGGACCGTGAGTTTCTCACCGCTGGAAAACACTAATCGCAATGAGGCGGTCAAACGAGGATCCTGTTTCATCTCCAGATACTCGACAAACAGGTTCAGCATCGAAGGGACAAAGTGCACAACCGACACGCGGTGACGCTGAATCAGTCGAGCCAAGGTTCGCGGATCGCTCTCCAGTCCGGACGGTAACAGCACTACAGATGCGCCGTACATCGCCCACCAGAACATCTCCCAGACAGAGACGTCAAAGGTGTACACCGTCTTCTGAAACAGCACGTCCTGAGAACTGATAGGATAAGCGTTCTGCATCCAGACAATTCGGTTTAGCAGCGCTGCATGTTCCGTCGCCACCCCTTTAGGGACACCGGTGGAACCGGAGGTGTAAATAATATACGCCAGTTGCCGCGCATGTGGTCGGTAACGCAGATCCGTCGTTGGCATGGCACTGACCGCCGCGCTGTCGATTTCGACGCGAGGAATCGGCCAGCGATCACCATCGTCAGTACCGATCAGACAAACAGCGCCGCTGTTGCTCAGTATATTTTCAATGCGGCTGCGCGGTGCATTGTACGCCAGCGGTAAATAGGCACCACCAGCTTTTACAATAGCGAAAATGGCAATCAGCATTGCCATGCCGCGCGGCAGGCGGATAGCTACCACACGATCCTCGCCGATCCCCAGCCCACGCAGATAATGCGCCAGTTGGTTAGAGCGTGCATTAAGATCGTGATAGCTCAGCGCCGCGTCCCCCATCAATACAGCGGCTTTTTCCCCATATTCTCCGGCGATACGATACAAATAGTCGACTATCGTTTGGTCGTCGGTAGGCAACTGTCTCATAATCCCTTGCTGTTCCATAACTCTGGCCTTCAAAGCGAGATAAGTACGTAAAATGGCGTGACGGGTTACGCCTGTCCGCCGTTGTCGGAAGCCAACCGCGCGTGGCAGGCGTCGATTTCTGCCTGACTACTGCCTTTGAGTTGAAATCCCTGTTCAAGAAGCTCATGCAAAAAAGCAATGTCCTCTTCGCTGGATGTGCCGCGCTGCTCAATCTGCTGGATGCGCTCAAAAAAACGACTGAGCAATTCTTTCAATTGCGCACTGGCAGCCACATCGGCGGCGCGGTGATGGCGTGTGGCTGTCAGGGCGTTAGTGAGCAGCGTGATGCGTTGGCGGCGCACGGCTTCCGGATCGGTCTTCACCGCCATGTTATCCCCCAGCACCAATGCTAGTTGCGCACGATCATGACGATTGTCAAATGCGTAAACTGGTGCTGGATAGCGATTCTCCAGCAGCAGGTTTTTCAGCACACTTTGCGGACCGATCTCTATCGCGATCGGTGACAAGTGTCCTGTCAGGTAGGTGAGAGAGCGCTGCCACTGCACTGGCTGAGAGAGCTGTTGTTCTAGCCACTGGACTGGCGTGACCGTATCGGGATAGGGTTGAGCGTTGACATTGGAGATCACTGGGCAGCACGGACGTCGCCATTCGCAGCGATCCAGCGCCTTGCGCAATTGCTGTCCGCAAGGTTTCAATAGTGGGCTGTGGTAAGGAACACCACCAATCAGCGGCACTACTTCGACTTGGCGATCATGATCCAGCAGGTATTGCTCGGCGGCGATAATGGCCGAGTTTTGTCCGGATAACATAAACTGTTGCGGCGAATTGAAGCAGGCAATACCGACCTGCTGTCGGGTTTCACGCTCCGCCACCTCGCACGCCGCTGCCACCAGTGCCTGATTCCCTTGCTTGATGATAGTGGTACTCGCGTCCATTTCGCGGGCGATCTCACTGGCTAAACGGCTACGCATCGCCACCAGCGCCAGTGCTTGGGAAAAGCTCAGCGCACCACTACAGGTCAGCGCAGCATATTCGCCCAAACTATGACCCAACATATAACGTAGGTTGACATGGACACCGGTTTGCGCCAAAAACTGCTGCCACGCGACAAAGTGGGCCACGCTGGTGGTATAGATAGCCAGCGCCATTGCCGTCGGCTCAGCAAGTTGTACCAAAGTACCCGACAGGCACAGCGCTGCCATGTCCCGTTCCGTGATCTGGCTAGCTTCATCAAACAGAGTACGCACCTGCGGATAACGCTCATACAGCCACCGTGCCATGCCTACATATTGCGAACCGGAGCCAGGGAACATCAGTGCGACATCCTTCGTCATGCTTCACTCCCCATCATGTAATTCATCGCAATTTGGATTTCATGAATTTGCGATGTCCCTTCGATGATTTCCATGATTTTGGCGTCGCGGTAGTAACGTTCGACGGCATAATCGGCATGGCAACCATTCGCACCGAGCAGTTGCACCGCCTTCCCGGCCACGTCCACCGCAGCTTTGGAAGCGACATACTTCGCCATCAGGATTTGGTTTATCATGGCCGGGTGCAGCGTTTCGCGGTATTCCGCCGCGCTGAAGCACATTAGTTGCGCACTGCGCGTTTGGGTCAGCATTGTGGCAAACAAGTGCTGAACAATGCCATGAGAAAATAACCGCCGCTTGAACTGTTTACGCTGGCGGATGTAGCGCGCTGCCACATCCACAGCGGCCCGACATAATCCTAGGCTGCCACAAGCGGTGGTGAACCGCCCTTCATTGAGCGCAAAATTCACCGCCAGCGGTACCCCAGGGGTGAGCGGACCGAGCAATGCATCCTCCTTCAGGCGGCAGTCATTAAAATGCAGCTCTGCCAACATATTGCCGCGTAACCCCAACATGTCGTTGAGTGGAGTGATAGTAAAGCCGTCGGTATTGCGATCGATAAGCACTGTCGCTAATTGATTACCACAGTGGATTAAAACAATAAAAAAATCAGCAATCTGCCCTAGCGTGATCCATTTCTTTTTCCCGTTCAGCCGCCAACCGTCGCCATCCTGCTGTAATTCTGTTTCCACGTTCACTAAGTCACTGCCGATATTCGGCTCTGTGAGGGCAATCGCGCCGATCAATTCCCCCGTTGCCAGCTTTGGCAAATAATGGGCTTTTTGCGCTGCGCTGCCCACGCGTTGCAGCAGCGTGCTGACCATGCCAGTCACTGTTATGAGATTTTCTAACGAACCGTGAACCCCAGCCATCACTTCATGCAAAGCGCACAGTTGATAAGAATCGTAACCTCGTCCGCCATATTTTTGGGGGATTGACGCACCTAAGTACCCGGCCTGCGCCACGCAAGAAATAATGTCTGGCACAATAAACTGCTGACGTTCAATATTCTGTGCAGCCAGGGCGAGATGTTGTTTGGCAAACAGGACTGCCTCTTGCTGAGCCAGCTCATAATTTTCAGTGCACATAGTTTACTCCAGGCCTGTTTGTCGCTGAATGAGCTCCACTATTTTATTGACGGTAGCAATCTGTTCTGTTTTCAACTCACTCACTTCCAGCTCAACCTGAAAATTTTTTTCTATAAACAGTATGATTTGCACAGTAAATAACGAATGGACAAGCCCGAGAGAAAAAATATCGTCATCATCGTTCAACGTATGCCCACGTAATGAGCGTGAAAGAAATTCCCGAATGGCGGCTTTCATATCTTGCTTTTTCATATTCATATCCCTATCTGGTTAACCCAGAATCACTGCTCGGCGTACGTCTGTTGATAGCGATAAAACCCCTGCCCTGATTTCACGCCCAAATACCCTGCATCGACCATTTTCTTTAATAAAAAGCTGGGGCGATACTTATCATCATTAAAACTTTCATATAGCACCTGCTACGATTGCAAAATCGTATCCAAGCCAATCAAATCGGCAGTTTGTAGTGGCCCCATCTTGTGCCCGAAGCAGGTTTTAAACAACGTATCGATATCCTCAGCACGGGCGATCTGCTCCTGCACCATAAATATGGCTTCGTTAACAAAAATCATCATGGCACGATTAGTGACAAAGCCCGGAGAATCATTGACCACGATGCCGGTTTTATTCAACTGAGCAAATAAGTGGTGAAATATGTTCAGTGTACGCTCTGCAGTATGTACACCACGGATTAATTCGACGGTGTGCATCAGCGGTACCGGGTTCATAAAATGGACGCCGACTACATTCTCCGGATGTCGCATTAATTTTGACAACGCAGTGATAGATATGGCGGACGTATTAACACCAAACACTGTCGACGCGCCGCAGATCGTATTCATCCGTGTGTATAGTGCATTTTTTTTCTCTATATCCTCAGTAATATTCTCAATCACCAAATCACATTCTACAATGTCGTCCAACTCAGTTGTGAAACGGATATTTTCCATTATCTCCGCTGTGCTATGCGTCTTTTTTTTATGCTGCGGGTGAAAATTATATAAGCGTAAGTTCGCTTCGATCATCTGTCGGCATTTATCCAACTGAGATTGAGAAATATCCACAACGTTAGTTGATATGCCGTATTGCGCCATGTTATGAGCGACGCCAGTTCCCATTACTCCTGCACCTATTACCGCCACGTTCATCATTGAGCTCCTTTACTGACAGGCTATTTCGAGGTTGTCTTCGCCCCCCAGTTGCGCCGCGATATGCGCGTAGATATTGCGCGGATTGGGGTTTTCCATCAGGGTCAAAAGATCGATATGTACGTTGAAATCGCGTTCTAAACGGGAGGTCAATTGCGTCACCAGCAGCGAATGCCCGCCTAATTCAAAAAAGTCGTCGTCCACCCCGACCGGCGATATTTCCAGCAACAGTTCCATCAGACCTGTGATATACTGCATACCCCGCGAGTGTGCGGCTACGAAAGGTACGCTTAACACGGGACGTGCCTGATAAGGGTGGTGCGTTTCGGGTCCTGCTTCGGGTTGGGTCTCCACACTACCCATTACCCGTCCAGGCAATGGGTAGTGGTTGTGTGCGAAGGGATATGCTGATGCGCTCCCGCGTTGCGGCAGCGGAGTGCCGTACCACACGGCCCAATCCACATTGATACCTGCACACCACAGTTGCGCCACGTAGCGCAATACATCAACGTCTTCTCTTATTTCCGGCGGCAGCCTAACCCAGTTGATACTGTGAACGCCCTCCCCCAGTTCTCGGGTATCTGCCAACAGCGCTTCACTCCAAAACCCTCTGTCGTTACGCTGTGCATCGGTGATGGGATTTCCTTGCCAAGCCAGCACGTAGCCGGGGATAGGTTCATGGCGCTCAGGAAGCCAGAGATGAAGCGCCTTTTGCTCCATTTCCCACAGCAAATGCAACACGTCTTGCGTCGCAATCATGCCACTGGCTGCAGCGGCAGGCAAAAGGCCTGTTCCAGCACCCGACAGCAGTGTTAATGTCGGTAGCAGGTTCATCCAGGTTTTTAGCGCGGCGATAGTCTGGCAGCCTCTGATTAGCAGGCTGCTGTTCGCTTGTGCCGCCCACGTTTCAGCGTGGCAATAAGCGGGTGGAATATTCATGCCGTCGAGTAATGCCGTCAGAGCAGTCGCTTCGCGTTGATAATGTGCCGAATGCGCCAGCCACTGTGCGTAAGTACAATCGTTCGTAGTACGTAGATCTGGACAGTGTAGGCCCCAAGGAGCGTCGGGCATTAGGTTATCCAGCGATGCCAGCATCGCTTGCGTACCATCGTTTTCCACTTGTATCACTCGGCGGCAATCAAACACGGGGCGCGCCACTTGTTGTGTGTAGGCTAGCGTTGACGCATCAAGGGTAGCCAGCAACGGGGTAAGCTGTTGCGTCAGCTCATCCAACTGCTCGAAAGACGGAGCGGAGAGAGGGATAAACACCGGTGCTCGCACTTGGTCATGGTCATCGCGCACCGCAGGATTCAGCCCTTCCAAAATCATATGCACATTAGTACCGCCAATGCCAAAAGAACTGACGCCAGCGCGGGGCGGCATCCGCGATGCGGGCCACTCCTGCGGCTGTATCGGGATATAAAACGGTGAATGCGCCAGATCCAGCTTCGAGTTAGGCATTTGATAGTTGGCGAGCGGCGGAATGGTCCGGTGATGAAGTACCAGCGCCGTCTTGATTAACCCAGCCACGCCCGCCGCCGCGTGGGTGTGGCCAATATTCGCCTTTACAGCCCCTAGTGCACAGTATTGGCGGTGTGAAGTATCGAACGCCTCCGTCAACGCAGCGAACTCGATAGGATCGCCAATACGGGTGCCGGTACCGTGGGTTTCAACGTAGCCGATGCTTTCTGGGCTTACTTCTGCCAGATGACAGGCCGCACAAATGACCGCCTTCTGTCCCTCATGACCAGGCGCGACAAAACCGATTTTTTGTTTACCGTCATTGTTGACCGCGCTACCCCGGATCACCGCATAGATGCGATCGCCCGCTGCCAGAGCATCTTCCAAACGCCGAAGCACAACCACACCCGCGCCATCGCCAAACAGGGTGCCAGAAGCCTGACTGTCAAAAGGACGGCAGTGGCCATCGGTGGAGTGGATCATGCCCTGTTGACAGAAGTAGCCTGACTTCTGCGGTAAATCGATAGTAATTCCACCCGCCAACGCCAGATCACATTCGCCAAACAACAAGCTGCGGCAAGCGATATGCGTTGCACTCAGAGAAGTCGAACAACTGGTGTAGAGACTATACACCGGACCGTTGAGATTGAGACTGTAGGCAATGAGATGTGCGAGCAGATCCTTATGACCATAGATGCCAGACTCAAAACGATTCAGCGCATCGCCGCCAATCTGTGACAGCGAACGCCGTAGCCAATCCACATCTTCTGACGCCCCCACGAATACCCCGGTGATCAGATCGCTGGTACGTTGGGCATAGCCTGCATCTTCCAGCGCATGGTAGGCAACTTCATGTAATACGCGGGATTTCGGATCCAGAGTCTGCGCCTCTTTGTGACTGTAACCGAAAAATGCAGCATCAAAGTCGCATATGCCCTCGATATAGGGCTTGGCCCGTACATAGGCCGGGTTGTCCAGAGTACTCTGTTCGACGCCTTCGGCCAGCAACTCCTCCTCGCTAAAGAAGGTGACGCACTCTTTACCCTGAACGATGTTATGCCAGAATTCGTGTAACGTCCGGGACTGCGGGAAACGGACCGCCATACCAATAATGGCGATTTCCATGCCGTTCATTTCGCTTGCGTATTCCATAAACTTCATTACCTTTCTTCAGGGCGAGGAGGCGCCCGGATTAATGCAAAGACGTGTGACTGCGCGCAGTATTTTTCGCAATTTGCAAAGCACGTTTTGCTATCTGATTCGCGCGCGTATTCGTCTGTACTGCAGGCTGTGGTGATGGCGCATTTGACTCGCCCTCCGGGGGCTGGCAAAACGTCGCCAGCTGGCGCACGGTGGCGTGGTTGTACAGCGACACCACGCTCACTTGCGGATAGTGACGCGCCATTTGCCCACTCAGTTGCACCATATCGAGTGAGGTTGCCCCTAATTCGGCATAGTTGTCGTCAATGCCTACTCTATCCAGACCCAGATACTCTTCCAGGATTTGGCAGAGCACGCGTTCCACTTCACGTGTCGCGGGGCTGTAAGGCACGCCAATTTCCGGACGGGGCCGCTTTTTCACTGTCTGCTGAGTAATCGTATCGTTAGCGGCAGACGGTACACCGCGATCCACCCGGTTGCCCCGCGCTAATCTATCGATCGCCCGAGGTGAGAGCAGCAGTTGCGCCCACGGACTGCGAGTGTTCAGTATCGGCCACAATTGGCGCATCACCTCGGCATTGCTCATGCTGAGCGCATAGCCGCCGAGGCGCCTTTCTGCTATCATGGCGTTCAGCCGGTCCATGCCTGCCGCAGTGCGATGCGTTACCACCACCTTGCCAATATGCTGCGGCGTGGTCAGGGTGGCGAAGGCGCGTGCAACCTCGGGCAATGGTACGGATTTGCATGGAAGGAGCGGTAGCGTGTTATCATCTATCCAAGCGACAATCTGTTGCAGGTAGCGACTAAACGCACCATGCGCCGCGTGAAAATTAATCGGAATAAAGGTGCCGCCTTGGGCGAAGAAACGCATCGGTAGCGCTTTGTCTTCCACAATGTCCTTGCTGCCCAGCTCAAGAAAACGGCCCAGCGGTGCCAGCAGCGCGAGGCTAGCGTCAAGCAGACGGCCTGTGAGGGAGTTAAGGATCACATCCATCCCCTGTCCGTCCGATGCGGTCAGCAGAGTGGCAGCGAACTGTTCGTCGTGTGAATCAGCTACGGCATGTACGCCTAGCGAAAGCAAGTAATCGCGTTTCTGCTCGCTACCTGCTGTGGCGAAAATCTGTGCTCCGCAGCGTTTGGCAATATGTAGCGCAGCCAAGCCAACGCCCCCCGCCGCACTGTGGATCAATACTCGTTCTCCGGGTTGCAAATTAGCGCGCACCACCAGTGCGTAATAGGCGGTGAGGTATGCGATAGGCAGCGCAGCCGCCTGTTCGATGCGACAATGGGCTGGTTTTCTCACTACGCAATCGCTTTCTACCCGTGCGTACTGGACAAAACCACCGTTTAGCACCGCCATAACATCCTCTCCCGGGGCAAATTCAGTGACATTTTTACCCACGCGAGTAATGCGTCCGGCGCACTCCAGTCCCAATTGCAGCGGAGCCTCACCCGGCTGCTGCCGGAGCAATCCCGTGGTGAACAGCACATCCTTAAAGTTCAGTCCGGTGGCCAGTACCTCAATCTCTACTTGTGAATCCCCCAGCGCTAAGCGCGGCGTAGGGCACAACGCTAGCTTTCCTGCCCCCTCCCCCTCAGCGGCCAGCCGCAGTTGGTAGTTATCGGCACTGGGCACGCGCAGTCGCGTGTCGTCATCGACATCTTGTATGTGGAGCTGTACCTTGCGCTTCACCATTGCCGCACAGCGGGCAACCATCTCGCCTGCCATGTCGTAGAGCGTGAAAGCGTAGCTGTCACCCTCCTCATCGTGCCGATTGACAGTCAGCGCCACATGTAAGGTGTTCGGCAACGGGCGGTACAGGCGTAAATCCTGATAAAGGAAAGGTACCGAATCAGTATGAAAACCAGGCAGTTGTTCGACAACACTGCTGGCGATGTCCAACAGCGCAGGGTGCAGTGCGATCGTATCATTAGCGGCAACGGTGGGCAGGGCCAGCGTTGCGAAAACCTGAGTCTGGGCGGTATTGCCATACAGTTGTTGTACGCTGTGCCAGCGCGGCCCATAGTGGAAGTGCGTGCTCGATAATTCCTTTGTTGGAGGAGTGATAGTGTGCATCTCGCGCATCAGCCCCGTGAGATCGCACACAACATTATCGTCTACCATCAGACGCGTCGCCCTGCCTCTGGCATGGGTTGTTAACGTGCCACTAAAGCGCTCCGTCATTGATTTCACCTCGACACTAACTCCTTGCCCGTTAGGTGAAATGTCAACAAAAACGTCAACACTGCAGTTGTCCATCACAGTCAACGGTGCCAAAAAGACCAATTCATCAATGCAGATTTGGTCTTGCACAAAGTAATGGCGCAGAGCTTCATACGCCAGCGCCAGATAGCCGGTTCCCGGCAGCGTGGCGATACCGGATATCCGGTGCTCATCCAGCAGCCAATCGGACTCGGGGGATAATCGCGCGTAGTAGCTGGTGTCAGCCCCTTGTTGTTTATAAGCCTGTAGCAACGTTCCCGTCATCAATGGGCGCAGTCCACGCAAGACATCGTATTCACTGCCGTTTATAGCATCCAACAACATGCCCTGCTCACGCAATGCATCCAACCCGATACTGAGCGCATTCACCTTGTAGCGGGTACGCAGTTGCTGTGCCAGTGCATCCAAATAGGCGCTGGCGGTAGCATAGCCTGTCTGGCCAATCTCCGCATTCACGGCAGCCAACGAGTTACAGAACAGCAGTAGCAGACGCTCATCCAGCAGATTCCGTTGCGCTAACGCATGCAGCACATTAGCAGTACCCCGTTCTTTCACCGTTAGCGTGTCGCGTAGCGCAGATTCGCTCAATTGATGCAGTGTCAATGTGGTGGTAGCGTCGGCAGCAAAAATCACGCCATCCAACCGTCCATAGCGTTCGAGCAGAGTTGCCAGACAAGCTCTAACCGCCTCCGCCTGCGTCACGTCGCAGTGGATAACGTCTAATGCGTCCTGCTGCACCGCTTCATGGTGATAACCTGTGCGGCTGCTCAGTACCACACGGACTCCCTCACGCTGAGCAAGCGCTTCGCCGATCATGCGGCCAATCCCCTTTTCACCGCCGATAATCCACAGTACGTTGCCCGGTATACACCCTGTTTGAGGGGGTAAGTGCGCCAACAGCCGTGTCGGGATAAAGCGTCGCAGGTAAAGCATCCCCTGCCTGAGCGCCATTACCGTTTCTTGTTTCGGGGCCAGACGCTGGGTTAGCAAGTTCAGATTCTCATCACTGCTCTGCGCATCGATATCGATCAATCGTACTTCGGTCGGGTGCAGCTCTTGGGCAAACACGTTTACTGCGCCCGACAACGCTGCCAGCGTCGGTTCGGGATTATCCTCTTCCTGTACGCGAAACGCACCATGGGTCAATACTGTTAAGGACGCCAGCGGCGTGGTGCTGTGCATACACCAGCGAGCAACACGATAAAGTCCCGAGAGCGACTGTGTCAACGATGATCCTGCCTCCGCACCGGGAGCATACAAGCAATGTAACTGTCGGTAGGTTTTGTGTGCTAAAAGTGCGCAGATGTCGTGGAAATGCGTCAGAATACGGTCATTATCCCACACGTCGTCCTCTGACGATATCGGCAGCGGCATTGTGATGCTGTCGACACCACTACTCATCAGCGTCTGCTGTAACTTGTCGCCGTCAGCACTAATAATGATGATCAATTCGCCCGGCGCATAGAACGCCTCCCGCAAGGATGTGTCGTGCATCCGCCACAGCACACGCTGGAGCCACTCATCTTGCGGACGGCGCAGAGGATTTGGATACTGGCGATAACCGGAAAGTGCAGCACCATAGCGATAGTAATAAGTCTGTTCGAAGGGGTAATCCGGCAATGGAATGTGCTTGCCGAGTGCCGTCTGGTTAAAGCGTCTCCAATCAATATTCTCCCCCCTGACCCACAGCGCCGCCAGCGTACGATGCAACATGTGCTCATCATCGATCGCCGCGTTGGCTTTGCGTAGCGTCAACAGGGTCGGCTGATCGCTGTATTGGTTATGTCCTTGAATAAAGGTAGAGAGCGTATTACCCGGCCCACATTCGATAAACAGCGTGGGTTGTACCAACAGTTGCGCCGCACCTTCGCTAAACAGCACCGCGTTGCGCACTTGCTGCACCCAGTAATCCGGCGAGGTAGCTTGCTCCTCAGTAATCCATGTACCGCTTACATTAGATATAAAGCGCTTGTGCGGCGCGTGCATCGGGATTTGCCCCAGCAACTGTGCAAAATCGTGCAGCATCGGCGTCATCATGGCCGAGTGGAATGCGTGAGAGG